>Ga0247825_10000756_pt1 | contig 20763 bp, 15 predicted proteins | sample 13C_Vanillin_Day_FD_194413 | JGI IMG/M metagenome (GOLD analysis project Ga0247825, IMG submission 194413) | Soil microbial communities from agricultural site in Penn Yan, New York, United States - 13C_Vanillin_Day48 | ecosystem: Environmental > Terrestrial > Soil > Agricultural land | place...
GTCCTCGGCCGCTACGCCACCGACGCCTCGATCTACCAGGAGATGCCCGTCGGCGTGTTCGTGCCGCGCGCGGCCGAGGACATCGCGGTGGCCATCGAGATCTGCCGCGACCTCAAGGTGCCCATCGTCCCGCGCGGCGGCGGCACCAGCCAGTGCGGGCAGACGGTGGGCGCGGGCCTGGTGATCGACAACACCAAGCACGTGCGCAACATCCTCGAGGTGGACCCGGCCGCGCGCACCGCGGTGGTCGAGCCCGGCCTGGTGCTGGACCACCTGAACGCCGAGCTGAAGAAGCACGGCCTGTGGTACCCCGTGGACGTGTCCACCAGCGCACAGGCCACGCTCGGCGGCATGGCGGGCAACAACTCCTGCGGCAGCCGCAGCATCGCGTGGGGCAACATGGTCCACAACGTGCTGGGCATGGACGCCTGGACTTCCGACGGCGAGCTGCTGCGCTTCGGCCGCTTCGACGAAGCCACCGGCCGCGTGCGCGCCATCGGCGAGCAGGTGCGCGCCATGGCCACGGACCTGGCGCCCGAGATCGACGCGATGTGGCCCAAGGTGCTGCGCCGCGTCGCCGGCTACAACCTGGACGTGTTCCGCAACCAGAACCCGCGGCCCTACACCGCCGACGGTTCGGTGAACCTGGCCCACCTGCTGGTCGGCAGCGAGGGCACGCTGGCGGTCACGCGCAGCCTGAAGCTGCAGCTGTCGCCGCTGCCGCGCGCCAAGGTGCTCGGCGTGGTGAACTTCCCGACCTTCTACAAGGCGATGGACACGGCCCAGCACATCGTGCGGCTGGGCGAAGGCACGTTGACGGCGGTGGAACTGGTGGACCGCACCATGATCGAGCTGTCGCTGCAGAACCCGGCCTTCGCGCCGGTGATCCGCGGCGCGGTGATCGGCCAGCCCGACGCGGTGCTGCTGGTGGAGTTCTCCGGCGAGGAGAAGGCGCCGCTGGTTCGCCACCTGGACCGCCTGGTCGAGCTGATGGGCGACCTGGGCCTGCCGAACTCGGTGGTGCGCCTGGAGGACGACGTCCCGCAGAAGGCGCTGTGGGAGGTCCGCAAGGCGGGCCTGAACATCATGATGAGCCTCAAGGGCGACGGCAAGCCGGTCAGCTTCATCGAGGACTGCGCGGTGCCGCTGGAGCACCTGGCCGAGTACACCGACGCCCTGACCCAGGTGTTCCGCAAGCACGGCTCGCGAGGCACCTGGTACGCCCACGCTTCGGTCGGCACGCTGCACGTGCGGCCGATCCTGGACATGCGGCGCGAAGGCGCGCCCAAGATGCGGCAGATCGCCGAGGAAGCTTCGGCGCTGGTGCGCAAGTACCGCGGCGCGTACAGCGGCGAGCACGGCGACGGCCTGTGCCGCGGCGAATGGATCCAGTGGCAGTTCGGACCGCGGATCACCGAGGCGTTCGGCCGCATCAAGCAGCTGTTCGATCCGCAGCGGCTGCTGTGCCCGCGCCGCATGGTCGAGGCGCCGCGCATGGACGACACGCGGCTGATGCGCTTCCCGCCCGGCTACCGCGTCATCCCGCTGCAACCGGCGCTGGACTGGAGCGCCTGGAACGTGCAGAACGACCCGGCCACCGAGCGCACCACGACGCCCGGCACCGGCGGCGACCCGGCCGGCGGCTTCGCCAAGGCCGTGGAGATGTGCAACAACAACGGCCACTGCCGCAAGTTCGACGCCGGCACCATGTGCCCGAGCTACCGCGCCACGCGCGACGAGAAGCACCTCACGCGCGGCCGCGCCAACACGCTGCGGCTGGCGCTGTCGGGCCAGCTCGGTCCCGAGGGGCTGGTGAATCCCGAGGTGCGCGAGGCGCTCGACCTGTGCGTCAGCTGCAAGGGCTGCAAGCGCGATTGCCCGACCGGCGTGGACATGGCCAAGATGAAGGTCGAGTTCCTTCACCACTGGCATCGGAAGCACGGCCGGACCTGGAAGGACCGCCTGATCGCCCGCCTGCCCGACTACGCCACCAAGGCGGCCCGCATCGCGCCGCTGCTCAACCTGCGCAACCGGGTGCCGCTGTTCGCTCGCATCGGCGAGAAGCTGCTGGGCTTCTCGGCCCAGCGCAGCCTGCCGGAATGGCGCGGCGACCATTTCTTCGGCAAGTCGCACGGCACCGCGACGCGCGACGAGCTCCTCGCCTCAGCCAAGCCGGTGGTGCTGTTCGTCGACACCTTCAACGGCTTCTTCGAGTCGGAGAACGGCGAGGCCGCGCTGCGCGTGCTCAAGGCCGCGGGCTACACCGTGCACCTGGCCGCCAAGGACGGCGGCGACGGCCACCTGTGCTGCGGCCGCACCTACCTGGCCACCGGCCAGGTCGACGAGGCGCGCCGCAAGGCGAGCGAGGTGGTGCAGGCGCTGCGGCCGTTCGCCGAGCGCGGCATCGCCATCGTCGGCCTGGAGCCCTCGTGCCTGCTCACGCTGCGCGACGAGCACCTGTCGCTCGGGCTGGGTGAGCCGGCGAAGCTGATCGCCGCGAATGCGTTCCTGCTGGAGGAGTTCCTGGCGCGCGAGCTCGATGCGGGCCGCCTGGAAGGCCTGCGCGAGAAGCTCAAGGCGGTCGCGCAACCGATCCTGGTCCACGGCCACTGCCACCAGAAGGCCTTCGACGCGGTGTCGCCGGTGCTGCGGCTGCTGCAGCTCATCCCGGGCGCCAAGCCCTCGCTGATCGAGAGCAGCTGCTGCGGCATGGCGGGCGCGTTCGGCTACGAGGCGAGCCACTACGACGTGTCGATGAAGATGGCCGAGCTCAGCCTGCTGCCCGCGGTGCGGCAGTCGCCGGACGCCATCGTGGTCGCCGATGGCACCAGCTGCCGCCACCAGATCCGCGACGGCGCGGCCCGCGAGGCGGTGCACGCGGTGGCGCTGTTGGCGAAGCAACTCCAATAGGGCCTCGTCATTCCCGCGAAGGCGGGAATCCAGGGCTCCCGCCTCTTGCGAGCGCGGTACCGTGCCGGGCCAGTGGGAGGCCGCCTAGGGCGGCCCTTCAGGCCAGGGCGCCTTACCTCGAGGGCCGCCCCAGGCGGCTTTGGCGCGATGGTCGCTTTTGGGCGGCCGTTCACGCGTCGGTCGATCTCACACCGGCCTAGGGACAGGGTGGGGAGGACTGCGGTGCCAAGCGGAAAAGTTGCCTCCGCGGGAATGGCGGCACGGCGCGGCAGAATGCCCTCATGCCTGCCCTCATCCGCTCCGCCCTGCCCGGCGACGAACCCGCCTGGCGCAAGCTCTGGAAGGGCTACTGCGAGTTCTACGAGACCGCCCTCCCCGAGGAGGTCACCGCGCGCACCTGGAAGCGCATCCTCGATCCCGACTCCGCCGTGATGTGCCTCGTCGCCGAGGTCGACGGCCAGGTCTACGGCTTCGCCCATTGCGTGGTGCACGAGAACACCTGGGAGACCCAGCCCGTGTGCTACCTGGAAGACCTGTTCGTCGCGCCCGCCGCGCGCGGCCACGGCATCGGCACGGCGCTGATCGAATGGCTGCGCAACTCCATGCGCGCCGAGGGCTGGGCACGCATCTACTGGATGACCCGGCGCGACAACGCCCCCGCTCGCGCCCTCTATGACCGTTTCACGACGGCCGACGATTTCGTGCGGTACGTGATCCGGCGCGACTGACCGCACGGCGCTTGCGCGCGCCATGGTTGAGCACTTTCCCGTCTGTAAAAACAGTGCAACCCAAGGGCAACTGCAGGACAATGACCTGACCCTTGCATGAGCTTGTGGGTCGCCTCCAGCCCCGGCTTTTTTTGGGGTCCGCTTGAACACCCTCGCTCCCGAACTTCCGCTCGATCCCCCCGCGAGCGCCCCGCCGCCCGCGCCCACGCGGCGCCCGCTGCAGCGCCGGCTCATGCTGCTGGCGCTGGCCGTGCTGCTGCCGGTGCTGGTCGCCGCCACCGCCTCGCTGCTGTATGAGATGCACGTGCGCGAACAGGAGGTGCAGCGCACCGCCCTGCACACCGCGCGCGCCATCGGCGTGGCCCTTCGTGCCGAGATCGACGGCACCATCGGCACGCTGGAGGCGCTGGCCACCTCCGAAGCGCTGCGCACCGGGCGCCTGTCGAGCTTCGAGCAGCGCGCCCGCCGGCTGGTCGAGACGCGCGGCTGGCGCAACCTGACGCTGATCGACGACCAGGGCCGCCTCCTGCTCAGCAGCAACTCGCCCGATCTCACCGAGCCGGTCGACCCCGCCAGCGTGCGGCGGGCGATCGAGGACCGCCTGCCGGTGGTCGGCAACCTGCTGAGCGGGCGCAACCGCCACGCGCCCGGCTTCGCGGTGCGGCTGCCGATCGTGCGCGAGGGGCAGGTGCAGTACGTGGTGAGCGCCGTGCTCGGCAGCGAGCGGGTGCTGGACCTCGTCCGCGAGCAGAACCTGCCCGACGACCACGTGGTCGCGGTCTTCGATCCCTCCGGCGTTCGCATCGCGCGCACGGTGGAGCATTCCGAGCAGCGCGCCTCGCCGTCCTTGCAGGTGATGCTGGCCCAGGGCGGCAACGAAGGCGCGGGCCTCACGCGCACGCTGGAAGGCAAGGCGGTGCACACCGGCTTCCATCGCGTGGCCGGGCTGGGCTGGACCGTGGTGGTCGGCATCCCGACGGCAGAGGCCCATCGCGCGGTGTTCGCCTCCACCGCGCTGGCGGGCGCGGGACTGCTGGTCTCCATCGCGCTCTCGGCCTGGCTGGCGTGGGTGCTGTCGCGCCGCGTGAGCCGGCCGATCGAGCAACTGAAGTCGTCCGCGGCCGCGCTCGGACGCGGCGAGCCGCTGCCGGCGCAACACCTGGACTTCGAGGAGCTCGACGAAGTGGCCATGGCGCTGGTGCGGGCCTCGCGCGAGCGCGAGGCGGCGGCCCGCGAGCGACTGGCGGCAGAAGCCGAGCGCGAACGCCTGCTGACCCAGGCGACCGCCGCACTGGGCCAGGCGGAGGAAGCCGCACGCGCCAAGGACGAATTCCTGGCCGTGCTCGGCCACGAGCTGCGCAATCCGCTGGCACCGATCTCCAGCGCGCTGCAGCTGATGGCGCTCAAGGGCGACGAATCGACGCGAACCGAGCGGCGCATCGTGGAGCGCCAGCTCGGCCACATGACGAGGCTGGTCGAGGACCTGATGGACGTGTCGCGCATCACCCGCGGCAAGCTGCGCATCCGCCGCGAGCCGATGCGCGTGGGACCGTGGATCGAGCAGGTCACGGAATCCATCCATGGCTCGCTGGGCGGACGCACGCTGCAGGTCGACCTGCCGCCCGACGCCGCGCAATCGTGGATCGAGGGCGACGCCGTCCGGCTGGCCCAGGTGCTGGGCAACCTGCTGGGCAACGCGGTCAAGTTCAGCCAGGAAGCGGGCCGCGTCGCGGTGCGTGCGCGGCTCGACGGCACCGAGGTCGTGGTCGAAGTCGAGGACGACGGCATCGGCCTGAACGCCGAGGAGCTCAGCCGCGTGTTCGAGCTCTTCTACCAGGCGCCGCACGGCGAGCACCGCACCACCGCCGGCCTGGGGCTGGGCCTGGCCATCGTGCGCAGCCTGGTCGAGATGCACGACGGCTCGCTGCAGGCCTGGAGCGACGGGCCGGGGCTGGGCAGCCGCTTCACGCTGCGGCTGCCGCTCATCGCGGCGCCGGCTTCCACGGCCCATGAACCCACGGCCGCGCCCGCTCCCGCCGCCACCTTCGGCGGCCGCGTGCTGGTGGTGGACGACAACGCCGATGCGGCCGACACCATGGCGGCCCTGCTCGAGTCCTGCGGCTTCGAAGTGGCGGTGGCCTACGCGCCCGACGAGGCGCTGCGCCGGCTCGAAACCTTCGGGGCAACCATCGCGCTGCTCGACATCGGCCTGCCCGGCATGGACGGCTACGAGCTCGCGCGCACCGTGCGTGGCGGACCGCGCGGCGCGGACATCCGCCTGGTCGCGCTGACCGGCTACGGCCAGCCCAGCGACGTGGAGCGCGCTCGCGCCAACGGCTTCGATGCCCACATGACGAAGCCGGTCGATGTCGATGCCCTGCTCGCTTTGCTGGAAGGGCTCGCGCGCCGCTGAAAGCCGGCCCCCCCACGGTCCGGCTCGGCGTTTCACACCGATACGTCACGGCCGAGTTCGGCGCCGCCTAGACTTCGCAGCCCACAGCGGAAGGAGACGAGATGAGCCGAAGCAACGGCAGCAGTCATCGTGGCGAAAAGCATCCCCGCGAAGACAAACCCAACGCAGCCGCCGAAGTCGTGCGGATGCAAGGTGCGGCCATCGAGCGCACCGCGTCGGCCGTGGTCAAGGCCACCGGCGACCTGCAGCAATCCGTGGCCCGCCACACCGACCTGCTCCAGCAGGAAGCCATGCACCAGCTGCGCATGGCCACCAATCCGGCCGAACTGATGACCGTCCAGACCGCGCTGATGATGGCCGGCTGGCAGCACTCGATCCAATGCACGACGGACCTGGCCAACGCCTGGTTCGCCATCGGGAACGCGGGCGCCCTGCCGCGTGACCGCAAGCCGCGGATGAACTGATCCGTCAGGCTTTCCTGCTCATCCACGCCGCCGCCGCGCTCTAGCTCGGCGTTTGACAAGCGTGCGGGATGGGTCCAAAAAGACGCGCTTTGACCCCGGTGCCGCCGCGGCGGCGCCCGTCCACCTCCATGCCATGAGCGACTCTCTTCGATCGCCGGAAGATGCCCGCACGTCTCGCCGCATGGCGACCGCCGGCTCGCTGCTGGCCGGCCCGACCGCGAAGGCGGAGGCCATCGCCGGCAGCGACATGGCCGCCATGGTCTCCGAGCACGACTGGTCGGCCACGCCGCTCGGGCCGGCCGAGGACTGGCCGCACAGCCTGAAGAGCGCGGTGCGGCTGATGCTCGGCTCGCGCTACCCGATGTTCATCTGGTGGGGCCCGCAGCTGGTCCTGCTCTACAACGACGCCTACGCCGACGTGCTGGGTCCGCGCCATCCGTGGGCGCTGGGTCGCGGCGCGCGCGAGACCTGGGCCGAGATCTGGGACGTGGTCGGCCCGCAGGCCGACACGGTGATGCAGCGCGGCGCCGCCACCTGGAACGACCGCGTGCTGCTCACCATGGAGCGCAAGGGCTACGCCGAGGAAACCTACTTCACCTTCTCGTACAGCCCCTGCTTCAACGACGAGGGCGAGGTCGGCGGCGTCATCTGCACCTGCACCGACGAGACCCATCGCGTGCTGGGCGAGCGGCGCCTGCGGACGCTGGGCGACCTCTCGGCCGCCACGCTCGATTCGCGCAATCCGCAGGAAGCGTGCAGCGGCGCGACGCGCGCACTGTCCGGCAACACGTACGACCTGCCCTTCGTGCTGTTCTACCTCCAGGACACGGCGCACACGGCCCGGCTGGCCGCGCGCGCCGGCGCGGACAACCCGCACGTGGCGCCCGCCGAGGTCTCGCTCAGCGATCCGGGCGCGGCCTGGCCGCTGCATGCCGCGCAGGCCGCGCGCGAGGCGCAGCACGTCGGCGGCATCGACCTGCGCGCCCACATCCCCGCGGGCCCCTGGCCCGAGCCGGTGCAGGAAGCGCTGGTGCTGCCGCTGCCCTCGCCCACGCCGGGCGCTCCGGCCGGCTTCATGGTGGCCGGCCTCAATCCGCGCCGGCCGCTGGACGCCGAGTACCGCGCCTGGCTGGCGCTGGTGGCCCAGCAGGTGGCCGGCGCCATCGCCGACGCCCGCGCGTTCGAGGAGGAGCAGCTGCGCGCCCGTGCGCTGGCCGAACTCGACCGCGCCAAGACCGCGTTCTTCTCCAACGTCAGCCATGAGCTGCGCACGCCGCTGGCGCTGATGCTGGGGCCGGTCGGCGAGGTGCTGGACGACGCGCAGCTGGACGACCGCGCGCGCCGCTTGCTCACGCTGGCGCAGCGCAACGGCCGCCGGCTGCAGCGGCTGGTGAACACGCTGCTGGACTTCTCGCGCATCGAGGCCGGCCGGCTGCAGGCGCAGTTCCAGCCGATCGACCTGGCGTCCTCCACGGCGGAGCTGGTCGCCTTCTTCGATTCGGCCGCGCGCAAGGCCGGCCTGCAGCTGGACATCGACTGCGAGCCGCTGCCCGAGCCCGTCTACGTGGACCGGGCGATGTGGGAGCGCATCGTCTTCAACCTGCTGTCCAACGCCATCAAGTACACGCTGGCGGGCCGGATCGGCATCCGGCTGCGCCCCACGCCGGCCGGCCCTCGGCTGGAAATCGCGGACACGGGCATCGGCATTCCGCGCGAGGCGGTCGGCCGCGTGTTCGAGCGCTTCTTCCGCGTGGAAGGCGCGCAGGGCCGCAGCGTCGAGGGCACCGGCATCGGCCTGGCCCTCGTGTCCGAGCTGGTGCGCATGCACGGCGCCACCGTGCACGTGGAAAGCCGCCTGGGCGAAGGCAGCGTGTTCACGGTGCAGCTGCGCCGCGGCTTCGAGCACCTGCCCGCCAGCCACGTGGTGCACGAGGCCGCCACGGCGGCCGCTTCGCCGGAAGGCTGGCTGGACGAGGTCGAGAGCTGGCTCGATGCCGATTCGCACGACGACGCCGCGGTCGCCCCGACCGACCCCGGCGGCGCGGGTCCCGTCCCGCTGTCCGAGCCGCGACCCACCGGCGAGCGCGGCTCGGTGCTGCTGGTGGACGACAACGCCGACATGCGCGCCTACCTCTCGCGCCTGCTCGGCCGCGAGCACGACGTGCGCGTGGCGGCCGACGGCTGGCAGGCCCTGCAGCGCATCGGCGAACGCGTGCCCGACCTCGTGATGACCGACGTGATGATGGCCGGCATGGACGGCTTCCAGCTGCTGCGGCGGCTGCGCGAGAACCCCGACACGGCCGCGCTGCCGGTGATCATGGTTTCCGCCAACGCGGCCGAGGAAGCGCGGGTGCGCGCGCTCGAGGCCGGCGCCGACGACTTCCTGGTCAAGCCCTTCCATTCGCGCGAGCTGCTCGCGCGCGTGTCCGGCACCTTGCGGCTGGCGCAGGTGCGGCGCGAGGCGGTGCGGCGCGAACAGGAGCTGCGCGCCGAGGTCGAGAACGTGCTGGAGAGCATCACCGAGGGCTTCATCGCGGTGGACGCCGACTGGCGCTTCACCTACGTCAACCGCGCGGCCGAGACCATCTACGGCCGCTCGCGCGAGCAGCTGCTCGGCCGCGAACTGTGGGAGGTGTTCCCCGAGGTCGCGAGCTCCATGTTCCAGGAGCCTTTCCGCCGCGCGATGCGCGAGCGCACGGCCGTCACCGCCGAGGGGCCGTACAACGCGCTGTCGGGCTGGTTCGAGGTCAACATCTATCCGGTGGCTTCGGGCGGGCTGGCCTTCTACTTCCGCGACGTGCTGCAGACGCGCCTGCTGGAGCGCAGCATCCGCGACAGCGAATCGCAGCAGCGCTTCCTGTCCGACTTCGCCGGCCTGATGCAGCGCAGCCAGGATCCCGACCAGGTGCTGGACGAGGCGGTGCGCGCCATCGCCGAGCACCTGCAGGCCGACCGCTGCGTGTGGGCGCTGGTCGGCGAGGACGAGGACACCACCGAGATCCACGGAGAGTTCCGCCGGCCGGGCATGCCCTCGATGCTCGGGCGCATCCGCCTCAGCGACTTCGGCGGCGAGCACGTGCGGCTGTACCGCGCGGGCCGGCCGTTCGTGGTGCACGACATCGCCACCGACGACCGTGTCGCGGCGGGCCGCTACCGCCCGCTGGACACCGCTTCGGTGATCTCGGTGGGTGTGCTGCGCGGCGAGCGCATCGTCGCCGCCGTGGCGGTGCACATGCGCGAGCCGCGCCACTGGATCGAATCGGAAGTGCAGCTGGTGCAGGGCGCGGCCCAGCGCTGCTGGGAAGCGTTCGAGCGCGCCCAGGTGCAGCGCCGCCAGCGCGAGGACGCCGAGGCCCTGGCCCAGGCGCACGCCGCGCTGCAGCAGGTCGAGCGGCGCAAGGACCAGTTCATCGCCACGCTCGCGCACGAGCTGCGCAACCCGCTCGCGCCGCTGCGCAACGGCGTGGAACTGCTGGCGCTGGGCGGCGGCGCGGCCGACGGCGGCGCCCGCGTGCAGGCCATGATGCGGCGCCAGATCGACCAGCTGGTGCGGCTCGTGGACGATCTGCTGGAGGTCTCGCGCATCACGTCCGGCAAGGTGGTGCTGCAGCGCGCCCGCGTGCCGCTGCACGAGGTGCTGGCCAGCGCGGCCGAATCCAACCGGCCGGTGGTCGATGCCGCGCGTCATTCGCTTCACGTGGACCTGGAGGGCATCTCCGGCGTGTACGTGGACGGCGATGCGATGCGGCTGTCGCAGGTGTTCGCCAACCTGCTGAACAACGCAGCCAAGTACACCGAGCCCGGCGGGCAGATCTCGCTGTCGGCCTGGCGCGAGGACCGGCAGGCGGTGGTGCAGGTGCAGGACAACGGCCTGGGCCTGTCGCCCGACATGCTGGAAGAGGTGTTCCAGCCCTTCGTTCAGGCGGACCGTTCAGCTTCGCGCGCGCAGGGTGGCCTGGGCATCGGCCTCTCGATCGTGCGCAGCCTGGTGGAGCTGCACGGCGGCCGCGTGCGCGCCCACAGCGGCGGCCTGGGCCGCGGCAGCATCTTCGAGGTGCGCCTGCCGGTGGCCGCGGGCTCCTCGCCGGCGCCGCAGGGACCGGTCACCGGCAAGGCCGGCCGCTCGCCCCTGCCGCAGGGTCCGTCGGTGCTGGTGGTGGACGACAACCACGACGCCGCCGACAGCCTGGGCTACATGCTGGAGATGATGGGCGCGCGCATCCGCGTGGTGTACGGCGGGCCCGACGCGCTGGAGGCCGTCGACGTCGAGGTGCCGGCGCTGGTCCTGCTGGACCTGGGCATGCCGGGCATGGACGGCTACCAGGTCGTGCAGCGCCTCGCGCGCCATCCGCAGCGCGGCCGCATGCACATCGTCGCGCTCACCGGCTGGGGCCAGGCCGAGGACCGCCAGCGCACGCGCGAAGCGGGGTTCGACGAGCACCTGGTGAAGCCGGCGGAACTGGAGTCGCTGGAGGCGTTGCTGGCGCGCGTGGGCGTGATGGCCGAGGCCTGAAGCTGAGGCAGGCGGCTAGACTTGCCGCCACCCGCCTCTGCTGTCCCCCCTTGAAAATCTTCTACGGCTGGCGCCTCGTCGGCGCCGCCTGCATCATCCAGTTCCTGCACGGCGGCCTGCTGATGCAGGCGTTCGGCGCCTATGTCGCGGTGCTGTCCGAGGAGTTCGGATGGAGCAAGACGGCGCTCTCCGCGGGGGCCGCCATCCAGTCGCTGGAAGGCGCGCTGCTCGGACCGCTGCTCGGCTGGGTGATGGACCGCTTCGGCGCGCGCTCCGTGGTGCAGGTGGGACTGGTGCTGTTCGGCGCGGGCTTCCTGCTGCTGAGCCAGATCGACACGCTGGCCGGCTTCTACACGGCGGTGTTCCTGATCGCGATGGGCTCCAGCCTGTCGGGCTACTTCCCGCTCACGGTCACCATGGTCCACTGGTTCCGCCGCAAGCGCGCGCGGGCGCTGTCGATCATGGGCCTGGGCCTCGCCGTCGGCGGCGTCGCCGTGCCGCTGGTGGCCTGGACCATGCAGGCCTGGGGCTGGCGCGTGACGGCCATCGCCTCGGGCATCGCGGTGATGGTGATCGGCCTGCCGCTCGCGCGAATGTTGAAGCGCAGCCCGGCCGAGATCGGAGAGCACGAGGACGGACTGCCGCCCGATGCGCCCGATCCCTCGCAGCCGCATGCGTCGTCCGCGCCGCAGCGCCACTTCACCGCCGGCGAGGCGCTGCGCACCCGCGCGTTCTGGCTGCTCGGGCTGGGCCACGGTTTCGCGCTGCTGGTGGTGACGGCCGTGAACGTGCACGCGATCTCGCACATGAAGGAAGGCCTGGGCTATTCGCTCGAGCAGGCCTCGCTGGTGATCACGCTGATGACGGTGTTCCAGGTGATGGGCGTGCTGTCGGGTGCGGCGGTCGGCGACCGGTGGGAGAAGCGCCACATCGCCGCCGCCTGCATGCTGGCGCACATGGTCGGGCTGCTGCTGCTGACCTTCGCGGCGCATCCGGCGCCGCTGGTCGCCTTCGCGGTGCTGCACGGCTTCGCGTGGGGCCTGCGAGGGCCGCTCATGCAGGCGATGCGCGCCGACTACTTCGGCCTGGCGGCGATCGGCATGATCCTGGGCCTCTCGGCCTTCATCATCGCCGCGGGCCAGGTGGCCGGGCCGATGGTGGCCGGCGGCCTGAAGGACCTCACCGGCGACTACCGGATGGGCTTCACCGTGCTCGCGCTGATCGCGGGTTCGGGCTCGGTGCTGTTCCTGCTGGCCCGCAAACCGGCGTAAAAACGCGGTCCATGACCCAGACCTCCCGGTTGCCCTGCGAGGAAGGCTCGCTGCGGCGGCCGGACGCGGTGCCCGCATGCACCGCGGCGCAGAAGCGCTGGGTGCTCGCCGCTTCGGTGCTGGGCTCCAGCCTCGCGTTCGTCGACGGCACCGTCGTGAACGTGGCCCTGCCCGCCATCCAGCGTTCGCTGAACGCCTCGGTGTACCAGGCGCAGTGGGTGGTCGAGTCGTACGCCCTCTTTCTCGCCGCGCTGCTGCTGGTCGGTGGGTCGATGGGCGACCGGTTCGGAAGGCGTCTGGTGTTCGTGCTGGGAGTCGCGCTGTTCGGCGTCGCGTCGCTGGCCTGCGCGCTCTCGCAGACCGTGCACCAGCTGATCGCCGCGCGCGCCGTGCAGGGCGTCGGCGGCGCGCTGCTGGTGCCGGGCAGCCTGGCGCTGATCAGCGCCAACTTCCCCGAGCAGGAACGCGGGCGCGCCTTCGGCACCTGGGCCGCGTTCAGCGGCATCACGTCAGCGGTCGGGCCGCTGCTGGGCGGTTGGCTGGTCGATCGCTTCTCCTGGGCCTGGGCCTTCGCCGTCAACCTGCCGCTGGTGGCGCTGGTGCTGGCCATCGCATGGTGGCGCGTGCCGGAGAGCAAGCGTACGCAGCAGGCCGGCGGCCTGGACCTGCGCGGCTCGCTGCTCGCCACGCTGGGCCTGGGCGGCGTGGTGTTCGCGTTCATCGAGGCGCCCACGCGCGGCTGGGGCGCGATCGAGGTGCTGTTGGCGATGGCGGGCGGCATCGCCGCATTGGTCGCCTTCGTCATCGCCGAGCGCCACCACGCCGCGCCGATGCTGCCGCCACGCCTCTTCCGCCAGGGCGACTTCACCGGCGCCAACGTGCTCACGCTGCTGCTCTACGCGGCGCTGGGCGGCGGGCTGTTCTACGTGCCGCTGCATTTGATCCAGGTGCAGGGGATGTCCGCCACCGCGGCGGGCGCGGCGCTGCTGCCCTTCGTCGCGATCCTGTTCTTCCTCTCGCGCTGGGCCGGCGGGCTGGTGGACCGGCACGGCGCCCGCAAGCCGCTGATCGTCGGTCCGCTGATCGCGAGCGCGGGCTTCGCCCTGCTGCTGCTGCCGGGCGCGAACGCCAGCTACTGGCGCGACTTCCTGCCGGGCATCGCGGTGCTGGGCCTGGGCATGGCGATCGCCATCGCGCCGCTGACGACGGCGGTGATGAATGCGGTCGGCGCCAGTGATGCGGGCACCGCCTCGGGCGTGAACAACGCGATGTCGCGCGTGGCCGGCCTGCTGGCGATCGCGGTGTTCGGCTGGGTGATGGCGATGGTGTTCGAGCCGACGCTGCAACGCGGCCTGCGCGAGAGCGGCCTGTCGGCACAGCTGGTCGACGCCGTGTGGGAACAGCGCGCGCGGCTGGCCGCGATCGAACCACCGAAAGGCGCCGACGCGCAGGCAGCGCAAGCCGTGCGCGACGCGGTGCATGCGGCCTTCGTCGCCGGCTACCGTTGGATCATCGCGCTGAGCGTGGGCCTGGCCCTGGCCTCGGCGGCGTCGGCCGCCTTGTGGGTGGGGCGCGCACCCGCACCGAAGCGGGCCTGAACCTTTCGTTTGCGTTCGGCGCGCGGCGTTACGCTTGCGGTTTTGCCCGCTCTTCCGCGCATGTCCACAGAACCCACCACCACCACGCCGCCGGTGCGCCGCTTCAAGGATCCGGCCTACCAGCCCGTGGCCGCCAACCTGGCCGACCTGCGCCAGCGCATCGACTCGCTCGACGAACAGATCGTGGCCCTGCTCGCGCAGCGCGCGCAATGCGTGCGCGACGCCACCCGCTTCAAGCGCGACGCCTTCCAGGTGCAGGCCCCGGCCCGCCAGGCCCAGGTGTTCGAACGTGTGCGAGGATTGGCGGCTGCGCACGAAGGTGCCTTCCCCGGCCTGCCCGGCATCGTGGAGGCCGCCTACCGCACGCTCGTCGCCGGCTTCGTGGCCGCCGAAGGCGACTTGTTCCAGCAGACCGAACCGATCGAACCATGAAAAAGCACTTCATCCGCCGCCTCTTCACGTCCGCGCTGGCCGGCGCCGGCCTGGCGAGCCTGGCCTTCACCGCGACCGCCCAGCCGGCGCCCTGGCCGAACAAGCCGATCCGGCTGGTGGTGCCGTACGGCCCGGGCTCCTCGCCCGACGTGGCGGCGCGCATCATCGCGGAGCGTGTGTCGCCCCGCCTCGGCCAGGCGGTGGTGGTGGAGAACCGCCCGGGCGCCGGCGGCAACAACGGCACCGGCGCCGTGGCCAAGGCGGCCGGCGACGGCTACAGCTTCGTGATCAGCACCAACGGTCCGCTGGTCTACAACACGGTGCTGTACAAGAACCTGCCGTACGACCCGTTCAAGGAACTCAAGCCCGTGGTGCTGGCCGGCGGCCAGGCCAACGTCTGCACCGTGCGCAGCGACTCGGGCATCAACGACCTGCGCGGCCTGGTCGCCGCGATGAAGAAGAACCCGGGCAAGTTCAACTTCTCCTCCACCGGCGTGGGCAGCCTCTCGCACCTGGGCGTGGAACTGCTGAAGGTGAAGACCGACACCTTCGCGGTGCACGTGCCCTACGCGTCGTCGCCGCTGGCGATCCTGGCCATCCTGCAGGGCGACGTGCAGTTCGCCTGCGTGCCCGCCGTCGCGGTGCTGCCGCAGGTCAAGGCCGGCAAGCTGCGCACGCTGGCCGTCTCCACCGCCAAGCGCAGCGCGCTCACGCCGGACATCCCGACCATGAAGGAAGCCGGCCTGCCCGAGATCGAGAACCTCGCCTGGATGGCCATCATGGCGCCGGCCTCGACGCCCGACGACATCGTGCAGCGCATGAACCGCGAGATCAACGCGGTACTCGCCATGCCCGAGACCAAGGAGAAGATGCAGTCGCAGTACATGGAGCCGATCGGCGGTTCCTCGCAGGATCTCGCGAAGTTCATGCAGCAGGAATTGCGCACGATGACGCCCGTGATCAAGCGCACCGGCATCACGATGGAATGATGCGCATCGAGCGCGGCGCCTGTTCGCCGGACCAGGCCGAACAGGCGCTGGCCGCGCTCGACGGCGGCGAAGGGCTGTACTTCGGCGTCGATGCCGGCATCGCGGGGCTGCATCCGCTGCAGGCCACGCTGGTCACTCGGCCGGCGTTGCGGCTCGGTGTTCATGAGGATCGGCTGGAGGTCCGGGCGCTGACGGCGTTCGGGCAAGCGCTCCTTGATTCGTCCTCGTTGCGCGCTTGGCGCGGGAGCGGACCGGTCGAGCGGTTGCGGGGGTTCCTGCGGTGCTTCGAGCCGTCGCCGGACATCCTGCTGCTGGGTGCGCTGCGCTTCGAAGCGCACCGGCTCGCGAAGGCGGAAGCACTGGGTTCCCGCCTCCGCGGGAACGACGGGGAACTGGGCGTCTTCTACTTCCCCGAACGCATGCTCCGCCGCGATGCGCACGGGCGATGGAGCTGGGTGCGGTTCTCGTTGCCGGGCATCGAAATCGGCACCGAGCCGCTGGCCACCGCGGCGTCCCGTTCACCCTCCCCCATCGGCGACGACTACGCGCCCGGCGGCTACGCCGAAATGGTCGGTCGTGCACTCACCGTGCTGCGCGAGCGCCCGCTGGTCTCGCTCACGCTCAGCCAGAGCTACCGCCGCCGCGTCGAGATGCCGCCTTCGCAGGCCTTCGCGCGGCTGCGCGCGGCCAATCCCGCGCCGGCCAGCTTCTTCCTCAACGACGGCAGCGGCCTGCGCCTCTTCGGCGCTTCGCCGGATCTGCAACTCGTTGTCGCCAACGGCGAAGTGCAGGCCCTCCCCGTCTGTGGCACCGTCGCCCGCCGCCCCGGCGCGCAGGGCGAGGCCGACTCGCTGCGCGAACTGTTCAACGAGGACGTCGATGCCGCCGCGCTCGCCGTCTGCAGCGACGCGCTGCGCGAGGACCTGGCGCCGCTGTGCGAGCCGGGCAGCTTGCGGTTGCGCGACCGCCGCCGGCCGATGTCGCTGGCGACGGTCGTGCATGCGGTCGATCGCCTCGCCGGCCGGTTGCGCCCGGACCGCGACGCGTGGGACGCGATCGTCGCCACCGCCGCGCCCGTGATGCTCACCGGCGCCCCGCGCGCCGAAGCCTTGCGGGCCATCTCGGAACTCGAAGCCAGTCCGCGCGGCTGGTACGGCGGCATGGTGGCGCAGGTGGCGTCGAACGGCGATGCGCTGGTCGGCACGCTGCTGCGCGCCGCGGCCGGCCGCGGGGGCGTCGCCGAGGTGCGCACCGGCGGCGACCTGCTGGCCGACTCCTCGCCCGAGCGCGAGGAGGCAGAGTCACGGCTGAAGACGCGGTCGCTGTGGCGGGCGTTCGGGTTGGAGGCTGGGCCTTCGACGGAAGGCGCGGCGTCTCGCGACGCGGCGCCGCTTCGCGTGCGCTTGCTCGCTGACGACGATCCGTTCAAGGCGGCGCTTGCGGACACGCTGGCCGCGTTGGACATCGACTGCGCGGACGACGCGCCGGTGTGCGTGATCGCGGGTTCGATCGCTGCGCCCGCGGGCCTGCCCGTGGTCGCGATCGGCGATGCGGCCTACCGCCTGCTTGCGAGAGACGGCGATGTCGAAGCCGTCTCCGCCGAGCACGGCCGCGTCCTGCACTGCACCCGCGCCGGCTCCGGCGATCGATTCACCGCGGCGCGCTACGCGACGCATCGCCTCGTGCGTGCACCGGCGGATTGGCAGGTCCTCGCGAGCGAAGAACACAGCGGCGATCCCGTCACGCTATCAAGCGCGCGCACCACCTGCCTGCTCTACCGCCCCGACTCCCTGCTCTGCGACGACACCGCCCGCCAGTTGCTGCGCGAGGCCGTGGCCCGGCTCAGCGCGAACTGATCCGCGCCATGGCCCGCCAGGTCCTGCAGGTCAAGGTCAAGCCGAATGCGCGCACGAGCAGCCTCGCGCAGGCCGAAGACGGCACCTGGCAAGCCCAGCTGAAGGCCCCGCCGGTGGACGGCAAGGCCAACCAGGAGCTGATCGCCCTCGTCGCCGAACACTTCGGCTGCGCGAAGTCGGCCGTGACGATCAGGAGCGGTGCTTCGGGGCGGATGAAGCTGGTTCAGGTCAGCCAGTAGCGCGGCCGACGCCTCTGGTGCGCGATGGCCAGGACGGTCGCTGTCGTTCCGTCGAGTTCGTAGACGAGGGTGTAGGGAAAGTGCTGGAGGTGGTAGCGCCGCGTGCCGTCTTCATCCAGCGGCCAATCGGCTGCCGTTGAAGCCAAGCCATCGATGGCGCGGAACAGCTCAGTCCGGAAGCATCCGCCGCCAGCGGACTGCGCTCGAAATACCAGAGAAATGCTTCCCTTGCTTCCACCTCCGCCTCGGGCAGGACGAAGACCTCGAAGCGGGTCACAGGGAGCCGAGGCGCTGCCTGACCTGGTCCCAGGGTTCGGCGCGGACCGCGCCTGAGCGCAGTTCGTCGCGGCGACGCCGGATCTCGGAACGCCAAGCCTCATTCAACGCGGCCTCATCCGACGATTCAAGGCTGTCGAGAAGGGCGACGGCAAGCGCGGAACGCTCCTCGGCCGGAAGCCGAAGCACCTCGTCCAGCAAGTGGTCAACGGGCGCGTTCATGCGGCTCAGTCTATACCGGGGCTCCGCCGGCTGGCCCATGCCGGCACGCGGTCGTACCATGACACGATGAAGCCCCGCATCACCCTCCTCACCCTCGGCGTCGACGACCTCCCCCGCGCGGTCGCCTTCTACCGCGACGGCCTCGGCTGGAAGACCGAGGGGATCGTGGGCGAGCAGTTCGAGCATGGCGCGGTCGCGTTCTTCGAGCTGGACGGCGGGCAGCGCCTCGCGCTGTGGCCGCGCGCCAGCCTCGCGCACGACACCGGCCTGCCTGTCGGCCCGCACAGCGGCACCGAGTTCGCGATGGCCCACAACGTGCGCTCGGCCGAAGAGGTCGACGAGGTGATGGCGAAGGCGAAGCACGCCGGCGCCACGATCACCAAGCCCGCGGTGAAGACCTTCTGGGGCGGCTACGCGGGCTACTTCCAGGACCCGGCGGGCCACCTGTGGGAAGTGGCGTGGAACCCCGAGATGCTTCCGCCGGAAGAAGGCACGGCGCCGTGACGATCGAGCTCGATCACCTGATCGTCCCCGCGCGCGACCGCAACGCCTCGGCGCAACTGCTCGCGCGCATCCTCGACGTGCCGTGGTCGGATACAGGCATCGGCCCCTTCTCTCCCGTGTACGTGAGCGACGGCCTCACGCTGGACTTCGACCAGTGGGACGGCGGCGAGATGCCGGTGCACCACTACTGCTTCCGCGTGTCGGAGCCGGAGTTCGACGGCATCGTCGCCCGCCTGCAGGCTGCGGGCCTGCCCTATCGCGGCACGCCGCATGGCCCCATGGACGGCCGCATCAATACCGACCACGGCGGCCGCATCGTGTACTGGGGCGAACCGGACGGCCATGTCTGGGAAGCGCTCACCGTGAGCTATGCCCGCCGCCCTTGAGCCACCCGTCATCACCGCGGAGGCGGGGATCCAGGCTTCCTCGACCGCCGCTGAATGAAAGCCCTGGATTCCCGCCTTCGCGGGAATGACACTTTCAGCGCAAGGACTCGCCGGGCCGCCTACGATCCCGCCATGACTCCCCTCAAGATCGATTTCGTCTCCGACGTGGCCTGTCCCTGGTGCGCCGTCGGCCTGGCCTCGCTGCAGCAGGCGATTCGCCAACTGGGCGACGAGGTGCCCACCGAGGTGCACTTCCAGCCCTTCGAGCTCAATCCGCAGATGGGACCCGAGGGCCAGGACATCGGCGAGCACCTCGCGCAGAAGTACGGCTCCACCGCCGAACAGCAGGCGGCCAACTGGGAATCGATCCGCCAGCGCGGCGAAGCGCTGGGCTTCGAGTTCCGCAAGGCCGGACGCGGCCGCGTGTGGAACACCTTCGACGCGCACCGGCTGCTGCACTGGGCCGGCACGCAATCGCCGCGGTCGCAGATGGCGCTGAAGAAGTCGTTGCTGGGCGCCTACTTCACCGACGCGCGCAATGTGTCCGATGCGCAGGTGCTGCTGGACGCGGTGGAAGCCGCGGGCCTGGACCGCGCGGCCGCGCAGGAGGTGCTGTCGTCGGGCACGTTCACGCGCGAAGTGCGCGAGCGGGAAGGCTTCTACCAGCAGCACGGCATCCACGCCGTACCGTCGGTGATCGTCAACGACCGCCACCTCATCCAGGGCGGGCAACCGCCGGAAGTCTTCGAGCAGGCGTTGCGGCAGATCGCCGCGCAGCCCGGCTAGGCGAGCGGCACGCCCCAGGTCTCGCGCAAGGCCCGCATCGCGGCGCGATGCCGCACCTTGGCGTTCCTCAGCATCAGTTCGAGCGGCTTGCGCTGCAGTTCGCTGCGTGCGTCCGCCATCTGGTGCGCGAGGTGGACGACGTCCCAGTGCGCGCACACCAGCGGATAGAGCTCCTGCATGCGGCTGCCGCGCCAGCGGGCCTGGGCCTGGTAGAGCGCCTGCAGCGATTCCTGGCCACGCTCCGGCATGTGGCTGCACACGAGGCAGAAGGCGTACCACTCGAATTCGCGAGCGTAGGCGTCGAGCAGCGACGTCAGCTCGGCGCGGGGGGCTTGCAACAGGATGGGCATGTCCACGTCATGATCGCGGACGGGTTCGAGGGCAGGCGTGTGCAAGCGCAACTTGTGCAGCTCAACAAAAAATGAGTTGGGAGATTTGCCCATTTCCGCAGGTCCTATGCAAGTAGGCGCACGCTGGTCTCGCTGTCGGACTGCGCCGACACCGGCTCAGCACGGCAACTGGCATCGGGGAGCAAGATGCAAGCTACGTTCCTCGGGATGGACACCCTCGCGCCGCCCCAATCGCCACCGAGCCCGGACCAACTGAACTCCGAGGCCCGCGGGCTGTTCGCGGCCGGCTGGTACGCCACGCGCGACGAAGGCCGGGTGGTCCATCCGGCCGAACAGACCGAGCAGCGGGTGTCGTCCGAGACCTGGCGCGCGTTGCGCGAACTGGCGTCCAGCACGCCGGTCAGGGCCGCGCTCAGCGCGTCCGGTTGATCAGGCCGGCTCCTGCTGCAGGACGGCGACGTCCAGCGCCGTGAGCAGGTCCTCGATGGAGTAGGGCTTGCGCAGCAGCTTCCAGATGCCCTGCGGCGCGCGCGCCGAATAGCCGGTGGCCACCAGGGCCGGCAGCTCGGGCCGGTTCTCCGCGCACCACTGCACCAGCTCCAGGCCGGTCATCGAGCCGGGCATCACCACGTCGGTGAACAGCACGTCGGCCTCGAGCCCCTGCGCCAGCAGCGCCCGCGCCTCGTCGGCGGTGCGGCAAAGCGTCACGCGATGGCCTTCGTGCTCCAGCGCCGCGGGCACGACCGAGGCGACCAGCACGTCGTCCTCCACCATCAGCACGCGCAGGCCGCGGCGCAGCGGACGCGGCGAAGCGGCAACGGCGCGC
>Ga0247825_10000757_pt1 | contig 20737 bp, 14 predicted proteins | sample 13C_Vanillin_Day_FD_194413 | JGI IMG/M metagenome (GOLD analysis project Ga0247825, IMG submission 194413) | Soil microbial communities from agricultural site in Penn Yan, New York, United States - 13C_Vanillin_Day48 | ecosystem: Environmental > Terrestrial > Soil > Agricultural land | place...
GGCGTCGCGGCGAAGGTCGCGCGCCGCTCGCGCACGATCTGCCACGGCGGCAGGTCCGCGGCAATTCCCGTGGCCTTGGCGACCTCGGTCCAGATCGTCTGCGCAAGCTCGGCGCGCGGTGTGTCCATCAGACGGTCGGCGCTGCTGATCGTCACCGACAGCCGCCCTTCGAACGCAAAAATCCACTCGGTCGTCGCGTTGACCAGCCCCTGCATCGGCGGCACGCCGGGCGGCACGTCGATCTTGAAATGCGCGTTGGCGATCGAGCGGTAGCCCTGCGGCACCGTCAATCCGGGCACCAGCGCCGCCGCGGCATGCGTCGGCACCGCGACGATCACGGCGTCGCCGGTTGCGAGATCGACCTGATCCGATCCGAAATCGAGCTGCGAGACCCGCCCGCCCTCAAGGCGCATCCCGCGCAACTCGTGCTCCAGCCGCACCTCGACGCCGCGTTCCTTCAGATGCTTCAGCGCCGGCTCGATGAATGCATGGCTCAAGCCTTCGCGCGCGATCAGCGGCCGGCAGGCTTTGCCGCCCATCGCGAGCGTCTCGCGCATCACCGCCGACGCCAGCGTCGCGGCGCCCTCGCGGGGATCGATGTTCAAAGCCGCGAGCAGCACCGGACCGAGCAGCCTGTCGTAAAGCGTCCCCGAGCAATTGAGCACGTCCCCCACCGCGGCATCGTCCGCCACCCGGAGGAGGCGCGCGACCTTCAGATAGTCGAATGCCGTCGTGCCCGGCACGCGGCGGGTCCTGTCGAAAATCCACCAGGGCAGGCCGTCGTTGATGCGGAGCGTCCAGCGCTCGCCCGACGCGAGATCGACGAACGGGAAATCCGCCGTCGCCGGTCCCACCAGCGCGCCTGCGTTGCCGACCGCCTCGGCAAACTCCTGCACCGCATGATTGCCTGACAGCACCAGATGGTTGCCGTTATCGATCGTCATGCCAATGGTACGATCGAAAAACGAGCGGCAGCGCCCGCCGGGATAGGCGGTCGCCTCGTGCACGGCGATCTTTACCGGCGTCCGCGCCAGCTTCACCGCCGCTGCAAGTCCCGCAAGACCTGCACCGATAATGTGAACGGTGCGGGCCATCAGATGATTGCGTATTGAACCGCGATCCAGGACAGGCGCAGCGGGCTCACCTGCACCCGCGTGCGCGGCGGCGCCCAGCCGCGCGCTTGCATGCCCTGCAGCATGACGCGATAGACCTCTTCCATGATCCTCGGCGCCTTGACCACGCGGCGTGGATTGCGCGCCATGATCGCGTCGGCCTCCTTGAAATGATCGAGTGCGCGAAGCGCCACCGCTTCGCAGACCTGATCGAGACGCGGGCTTGCGATGACGGCCTTCAGATCCGTTTTGGGATCCGTGACGTCGATCCCGGCCTTGCGCAGTTCCTCGGCCGGCAGGTAGAGCCGCCCGATATCGGCGTCCTCGTCGATGTCGCGCAGGATGTTGGTCAGTTGGAGCGCGCGGCCGAGATGATGGGCGAGCGCAATGCCGTCGCTCTCCGCCATGCCGAACACCCGGACCGACAGCCGGCCGACCGCACTCGCCACCCGGTCGCAGTAGAGGTCGAGCTTGACCCAGTCCGGCGCGCGGATGTCCTCGGCGGCGTCCATGTCCATGCCGTCGATCACGGCCAGGAAGTCCCGCTTCTCGAGCTTGAAGTCGTTGACAGCCTGCGCGAGCCCCCGGAGATCGGACGGAGCCTCCCCGGCATACATCGCTTCGATGCGCTGCCGCCATTGCACAAGCTGCGGCCTGCGCTCGGCATGTGGCGCGGTCGAATCTGCGACGTCGTCGACCAGCCGGCAGAACGAATAGATCTCGAACATCGCCTCGCGCTGGGCACGCGGCAGGATCCGCATCGCGGTGTAGAACGAACTGCCCGAAGCGCGGCTTGGCGCGGCGGAGGTGCCGTTCTCAACTGGTGTGCTGGCGTCGTTCATCGACTGACGTTCTGTTGGCTCCACCCGGCACCGGCGCCGGACGGCCGGGGAACACCCGGCCGAACAATCCCTTCGCGACCCCGTAAAGGCCCACGCCCGCAACCCCGAGTTTGCCGAGGCGGACGTTTTCGCTCAACGGGTCGCGCGTCCGCAGCAATCCTACGAAATGCCGCGCAAGCGTCACAATGGCGGCGATTTCAAGCGAAAGCCGCGTGTCCCTGATCTGCACGGGCAGCTGAGCGCCCTCTTCCAGCATGCTTCCCGTCCGGTCGGCAAGCCCGTGCAGGCAGGCCAGCAGTTGCGGCGTCGAGCGTGCCGCATCGAGCGCCTCGACGCCCGAGTCCGCGGCCTTGAGCGCATCCAGCGGGATATAGACGCGGTCGATGCTGCGGTAGTCCTTCACGCAATCCTGGATGTGATTGATGATCTGCAACACCGCGCAGACATTGTCCGAGGCCGGCCAGGTCGCCCGGCTCTCCCCGTGAACGTCGAGCACAAAGCGCCCGACCGGCATCGCCGAATAGCGGCAGTAGTCGATCAGATCGTCCCAGTCCTTGTAGCGGAGCTTGGTGACATCCTGGCGGAACGCCCGGAGCAGATCCTGCGCGTGCTGCGGCGTGAGATCCCGCTCGGCCAGTGCCGCGCGCAGCGTCACGCCGGCCGGGTTGTCGGTGTTGTGGCCGAGCAGGCTTCCTTCAAGGCTGTCGAGAAGCGCGAGCTTCTGGTCCGGCGGCAGCGTCGCGTGATCGGCGATGTCGTCGGCGATGCGGACGAATTCGTAGAACGACAGGATCGGCCGGCGGTGCGGCTTCGCAACCACCCAGGAGGCCACCGGGAAATTCTCATCCCCGGAGCCCTTGCCAGACCGGTGCTGTGCTGCGTCCAGACTCATGATCCCGCTACGTTCGATCCCAACACCTTATGATCCCGCGTTCGCCTGAACGCGTCCCTTCCAGATGCCGCCCTGGCCGCGTGCGTAGCGGTAGGCGGAATCCAGAGTGTATAGCATGTACGCCACCGCAATCGCAGGTAGCGCCACCCCCCACAACGGCGACATGCGGTAGAACCGCAGCATCGGCTGGAACGCCAACGCCATCAGCGCCCAGGTGAGAACCCCGCATATGCGGGCCAAACCGTCGCCGAACAAGGCCAGCAACGGCCCGGCGAGGAACGTCAGTGCCATGCCGAGCGTGACACCCGCGAGCAACACCGGCGAATATTTCAACTGGGCATAGGCCGAGCGCGAAATCATCTTCCGCACCTCGTCGAAATCCTCATAGCGGCGGATACTGTGAACCCGATCGGTGAGGCCGAGCCAGATCGGGCCCGTAGCCTTCATCTTCTCGGCGAGCGAGCAGTCGTCGATCAGTGCGTCGCGGATGCTTTCGACACCGCCGACCTGCTTGAGTGCATCGGTCTCCACCAGCATGCAACCGCCGGCCGCGCCCGAGGTTGCGTTCCGCGGATCGTTCACCCACGCGAACGGATAGAGCATCTGGAAGAAGAACACGAAGGCCGGCACGTGGCTGCGCTCCCAGAAGCTCTCGCAGCGCAGCCGAGCCATCAGCGATGTCAGTACAGTGCCGCCGCGCTCCGCCCGCGCAACAAGCGCGCGGACCGAGTCCGGCGTGTGCGCGATGTCGGCATCCGTCAGCAGCAGGTAGTCCGGCCTGTCGGCCGCGGCGGACGCGGCTTCGACACCCTGACGCACCGCCCACAGCTTGCCGGTCCATCCCGGCGCAAGGCCACGGCTCGAAATCAATGTAAAGTTGCGCCCGGCGCCGATGTCCGCGGCCGCCTGCCGCGCCAGCGCGGCGGTGTCGTCGTCGCTGTCGTCGTCGACCAGCACGATCGAGAAGGAACCGGGATAATCCTGCCGCGCCAGCGAGCCGATGCTTTCGGCGATGCCTTCCGCCTCGTTGCGCGCCGGGATCACCGCCGTCACGCGAGGCCAGTGCACCGGCCCGGCATGCATGGCTTGATCCTGCATGCCATCGTCCCGCTCACGGCATAGCCAGAAGCCGCCGCGTGCAGCGATCAGATACAACCAGATGGCCAGAGCCAATGCTGCAATCGCGTTCAGAATCATGCCGCCTGCGCGCCGATCCCTCTCGTCCGGCCGGGTTTTGGTATCACAAATCTTCCGATTTTGGGGCAACAAGCCGGGTGACGCGGAACACCCTGCGCGACCGGAACATGTTGGATTCGCTCCGATTGTCGCCTTGTGCCATCCCCATCCGCCGTGCAAATTGCCGCCGGGTGGCAACTCCTTGAGTAGCGGGAAAGATCAATCGGACATGGCGGCTCATTCGCCCACTGAGGGGTGGATCGGCGCGAGCCTGCTGCGCAAGGAGGACGCCCGCCATCTGCTCGGCCACGGACTGTTCATCGCCGACGTGCGGATGCACGGCATGCAGGACATCGCCTTCGTGCGCAGCCAGATGGCGCACGCAGCCATCCGGCAGGTAACGAAGCCGGAGGCGGACGCGGGCTCGGTCTTCACGCTCGACGATCTCGGCCCGCTGCACATCCTCGAAGCCGGACCCGAACTTGCGGCGCACCGGCACAGCCCCTATCCGGCGCTGTCCGACGGCATCGTGCGCTATGCCGGCCAGCCGATCGCCGCCTGCATGAAGCCCACGCGCGCCCAGGCCGAAGACCTCGCCGACCAGGTCGGCGTCGATCTGCAGGAATTGCCGGCGGTGGTCGATTGCGTCGAGGCGATGCGCGTCGGCAGCCCGCGGCTGTTCGAGAGCTGGCCCGACAACGCCTACATCACCAGCACGGTGGCCGAAGGCGATCCCATCGTCATTCAGTCCGCGCCGATCCGCCTGCGCCGCCAGTTCCGCATGAACCGGCAGGCCACCGTCTCGCTGGAATGCCGCGGCGTGCTGGCCTATTGGGACCACCGCAACGACGAACTAGTCGTGCATCTGTCGACCCAGGGCGGCCACGTGATGCGCCTGGGCCTCTCGCAGGCGCTCGGCCTGCCGGAAAACAAGCTTCGCGTCATCGCGCCCGACGTCGGCGGCGGCTTCGGCGGCAAGAACCGGCTGATGCCGGAGGACATCGCCGTCTGCGCCATCGCGATGAAGGTCGGTCATCCGGTGCGCTGGATCGAGGACCGCCGCGAGCACCTGCTCGCCTCGGTCCACTGTCGCGATCACTTCTACAACCTCACCATCGCGGCGGACCGCGACGGCACGCTGCTCGGCATCGAAGGCGACGTCTATATCGACGCCGGCGCCTATTCGCTGTGGCCGACCGGCTCGTTCATGGAAGCGAGCATGGCCTCGCGCAATCTCACCGGGCCCTACCGCATCCGCCATCTCAACCTGAAGACCTACACGGTCGCCACCAACAAGGCGCCGATGGGCCCTTATCGCGGCGTGGCGCGGCCGGGCGCCTGCTTCGCCATCGAGCGGCTGGTCGACGAAGTTGCGCGCGAGCTCAAGCGCGAGCCGTTCGACCTGCGCCGACAGAACATCGTCACGTCCTCGGAGCTGCCGTACGAAACCGCGGCGGGCATGCGGCTCGACACCGGCGACTACACCGAATCGCTCGACACCGCGCGCGAGATGATCGGCTTCGAGGCGATCCGCGCCCGGCAGGAAAAAGGCGAGCCCGACGGCCGCGCGATCGGCGTGGGCTTTGCGTTCTACACCGAGCAGAGCGGTCACGGCATCACCGAATGGGCCAAGCGCAAGTCGCGCGTCGCGCCGGGCTACGAATCGGCCAATGCGCGGATGCTGCCCGACGGCTCGCTGATGCTGCATGTCGGCGTGCAGAACCACGGCCAGGGCCACGAGACGACGCTGTCGCAGATCGCGGCGCACGAACTGGCCCTCGATCCCTCGCAGATCTCGGTGCGTTACGGCGACACCGCCACCGCGCCGTTCGGCTTCGGCACCTTCGCCTCGCGCTCCATCGTGTTTGCCGGCGGCGCGGTCGCACGCACCTGCCGCATCCTCGCGGAAAAAATCCGGCGGATCGGTGCGCACCTGCTGCAAACCGACTTCGCCAACACGCGGCTGGAGGCAGGTTCCGTGCAAGGCCCGCGCGGCAGTGTCAGCTTCGCCGAGATCGCTTACGCGGCAAATGTCCGCCAGGAGCACCTGCCGGCCGGCATGGATCCGTTGCTCGACGCCACCGCGACCTACGAACCGAAGGAAACCGGCGGCGTGTTCGCCTACGGCACCCATGCGGTCGTGGTCGCGGTCGAGCCCGACACCGGCGCGATCGAAATTCTCGACTACGCGGTCTCCGAGGACTGCGGCGTCATGATCAATCCGATGATCGTCGACGGCCAGGTGCAGGGCGGCATCGCCCAGGGCATCGGTACCGCGCTTTACGAGGAAATCCCCTACGACGAACAGGGCCAGCCGCTCGCCACCACGTTCGGCGACTACATGGTGCCCTGCGCGCCCGAGATTCCCATGGTCCGCGTGGCGCATATGGTGACGCCCGCGCTCGCCACCGAATACGGCGTGAAAGGCCTCGGCGAAGGCGGCGCGATTGCGCCGCCCGCCGCCATCGCCAATGCGGTCGGCGATGCCTTCCGAAAGATCGGCGCGAGTTTCAACGAGACGCCGCTGACGCCGCGCCGCGTCTCGGACGCGGTCGAGCGCGCGCGCCGCGACAACGATCCGCTGAACATGGGCGGCCGTTCATGAAGCCGGCGCCGTTCGACTATATCCGGCCGAATTCGGTGGCCGAAGCGAGCGTCGCGCTCGGCCGCCGCGGCGCGACGACCGCGGCGATCGCCGGCGGGCAATCGCTGGTGCCGATGCTGGCGCTCCGCGTGGCGCTTCCCGACGTCCTGGTCGACATCAGCCGGCTCGACGATCTGAAGGTCGTCACCCGCACGCCCGACAGCCTCTGGCTCGGCGCGCTGACCACCCACGCCGCGATCGAGGACGGCGACGTGCCGGACATTTTCAACGGCCTGATGCGGCGGGTCGCGGGGCAGATTTCCTATCGCGCGGTGCGCAACCACGGCACCATCGGCGGCAGCGTGGCGCTGGCCGATCCCGCGGCCGACTGGCCGGCCTGCCTGCTCGCGCTCAATGCAAGCCTGCGCGTGGTCGGCAGGAACGGCGTGCGGGTGCAAAGCATCGACGAGTTCGTGCAAGGGGCCTATGAAACCACCTTGACCACCGGCGACATCATCATGGGCTTCGACATCCCGGCGCCTCCCAGGGGGCTGCGCTGGGGCTTTGCCAAAGTGGCGCGCAAGAGCGGCGCCTTCGCCCAGTCCATCGCCATCGTCACGGCGGCGGGCAAGGACGGTCCGATCAGGGCCGTGCTCGGCGGCGCGGGCTCGCGGCCGCGCGCGCTCGGCGCCACCATGAGCCTGCTGCAACTGCCCGACGGCACGGAGGAGCAGTTGCGCGCGGCGATCGCGTCGGACCTCGTCACCTTCTTTCCGGGCCAGGACGCCTATCAGACACGAATGCACACGGCGAACATTCTTCGCGCCGTGCGCGAGATGCGGGCCCAATGACAGCCGTCACCGTCGAGCTCAATGGCGTGAAGATCGCGGACGACGTCGAGCCGCGGCAGTCGCTGGCCGACTTCCTGCGCGACCGCTGCGGGCTGACCGCGACGCATCTCGGCTGCGAGCATGGCGCCTGCGGCGCCTGCACTGTGGTGATGGACGGCAAGGCCACCCGCTCCTGCCTGTCGCTCGCGGTGATGTGTGACGGCCGCTCGGTGCAGACGCTGGAAGGGCTGCGCGCGGATCCGTTGATGGAGGTGCTGCGCCGCCAGTTCCATGAAGGTCACGCCCTGCAGTGCGGCTTCTGTACGCCGGGCATGCTGATCATGGCGCGCGACATCCTGCGCCGCCACGCCCGGCCCAGCGCGGACGTCGTCCGTCACGAGTTGAGCGGACAGATTTGCCGCTGCACCGGCTATGCCAACATCGTCAAAGCGATTGTCGCGACCGGACAGGAGCTCGCGTCGGTCGCGACGTCGGAGGAATAGCCTCGATGTCATTCCGGGACGCCGCGAAGCGGCGGGCCCGGAATCCAGTCACGCAGGGACTTTCTCCTGAACTGGATTTCGGGCTCGCCATAGCGCGTTGAAGACGCGCGTAAACGCGCTGATGCGCGCGCCCCGGAATGACCGCCGAGAGTTCAGAACCCCTTCGGCAGGTCCTTCCCCCACTTGGCGCGCATGCGGTCGTCGAGCCCCTTGCTCGAGCGCGCGATCTTCGGAAACGTCTTCTTGCGCCGGAACGGGATGCAGGCGTCGATCACCACGCGTGAATTGCGCCGGTCGCTTTCCGTGTCGTAGCACATCGGATCGAGCGCCGAGCTCCAGCCGCCGTGGATGATGTCGACCTGATCGCGCGGGTCGCAGCGCGTGCACATCGCCCAGATCACATCGTTGAAGTTGGTCGGGTCGATGTCGTCATCGACGACGATGGTCCAGCGGTTGCAGTAGGCGCCGGCGTGGCAGTGTGCCGCCACCATCGCGGCCTGCTTGGAGTGGCCGCCGTAGAGCGTGCTGATCGAGATCACCAGCATGAAGCGGCTGCCGCCGGCCTCATGCGCCCACACGCCCTTCACGCCGGGGATGCCTGCCGCCTCGAGCTGGTTCCAGACCGCGCCGCAGCGGTAGGAGCCGAAATAGAAGGTGTTGTCGTTCGGCGGCACCGCCGGGATCGCGCCCATCAGGATCGGATTGTTGCGATACATCAGCGTGTCGATGCGGATGGCAGGTTCCAGATCGCTGCCGCTCGCGTAGTAGCCGGTCCATTCGCCGAGCGGCCCTTCCTTGATCCTGTCGTCGGGATGGATGTAACCCTCGAACGCGATCTCCGCGTTGGACGGCACCGGCAGGCCGGTCTTCGGCATGTTGATGACCTCGACCGACTCGCCGAAGATCCCGCCCGCGGCCTCGAGCTCGTTCTTGCCGTAGGGAATCTCGATGCCGCCGAGCATCACCAGCGCCGGATGCATGCCGGCGATCACCGCGACCGGGCACGGCTGCCCGCGCTCGTGATACTTCCGCATGATGATCAGGCCGTGCTTGCCGGGGGACATCATCACCGACGCGGTATCCGGCTTGTGCGACTGCACGCGATAGGTGCCGTAGTTCACCCAGCCGCTATCCGGATCCTTCATCACCACGAGGCAGGCGGTGCCGATGAACGGCCCGCCGTCCATCTCATGCCACACCGGCGTCGGGATCTTCTCGATGTCGACGTCCTTGCCCGAGAGAACGTTGTCGAGCAGCGGCCCACCGTTCACCGCCTTGGTCGGACGCATCGGCGCGTCCTTGAAATAGTTGCGCCACCACTGGATCTGATCGAGTTCCGTGGACTCCGGCGGCAGGCCGAGCGCGATGTTGACGCGCGGGATCGAGGTCAGGATGTTGGCGATGACACGATGGCCCTTGGGATAGCCGGGCACCTCGTCGAACATCACGGCCGGATTGCCCATCTTGCGCATATAGATGTCGACGATGCCGCCGATCTCTTCCTTCGGCTCGGCGCCATTGATCGTCTTCAGCTCGCCCGCGGCTTTGACGCTGTCGATCCAGTCCCGCAAATCCTTGTTCGCCACGGTCACGCTCCCTGAATACAGACTGCCTTTTCGGGCATGCTCATTTTTTAGTCCCACACCGCTGCAGTCCTGACAACATCAGGATTCGCAGGCGGCCCCACCGCCATTCACAAGGTTCCAAAGCCGGGTGGGGGACAGCGGCAAGTCGCGCACCTCGCCGCCAAGTGGCGCGAGAGCGGCCGCCACCGCGTTCGCCATGGTCGCCGCGACCGCGACCATGCCGCCCTCGCCCGCGCCCTTGGCGCCGAGCGGGTTGGTCCTGGAGCGGCGCAATTCCATGGTGATGGCGCGGACATTGGCGAAATCGGTCGCAAGCGGCACCAGATAGTCGGCGAGCGAAGCATTCAGCATCTGCGCATCGCGATCGTAAACGATCTGGTCGAGAAACACCCCGCCGAGCCCCTGCACCAGTGCGCCGATCGCCTGGCCGTGGACGATGTGCGGATTGATCGCGACGCCGACGTCCTCGATCGCGATATAGTCGAGGATATCGACGTGCCCGGTGCGCGCATCCACCGCGACATGGCAGGCATGCGCGCCATAGCTGTAGGTGCGGGTGGTGGTGGCAAAGCTTCCTTCGACCTCCAGGCCCGCGAAATCGGCAAGCTTCGCCTCCCGGCCGCCGGCCGCGACGATCCCGTCCGCAATGGCGATCTCTTCGTTGGGAAAACCGAAACGTTCCGCCGCAGCCTGGCGGACCGCGGCCAGAAGATTGTTGCAGCCGTCCATCACCGCCGAGCCGCCGACCACCATCGAGCGCGACGCAAACGTGCCGAAGCCCTCGCGCACATAAGTGGTCGAGCCATGCAGGATCCTGATCTTTTCGAACGGCAGCTTCAGCGTACTGGCTGCGACCTGCGCCAATGTGGTTTCGAGCCCCTGCCCCAGCACCGACGAACCGACATAGACGCTGACCGCACCGTCCTTCTCGATGACCAGCCGCGCGTTCTCCTTGCCCGAGCCGCCGCTTTCCACGAACGGCACCGCCGCAAGCCCGTGATAGCGGCCATCGATCAGCTTGCCCTGAAGGTGTTTGTTGTTCTCCCAGCCGATCTCGCTCACCGCACGCTCGAACGTCACATGATAGTCGCCGGTGTCGAAATCGGTCTCCGGCTCGTAAGGCACGAGCTTGCCGGTCGCGAACGGCAGCTCCGCTTCGCTGATGAGATTTTTACGGCGGAATTCCATCGGATCGAGTTCAAGATCGCGCGCCACCATGTCGAGCAGACGCTCGCGAAAGAAATTCGCCTCGAAACGCCCCGGCGCACGCAGGGTGCCGACCGGCGTCTTGCTGGTGACGAAGGCTTCCACCGTCAGCGCCACGTCGCGCACCCGATAGGGCCCGGGCAAAAACTGCGCGGCCTTGGCCGGCACCACGCCGCCATTGGTGCGGATATACGCGCCCATGTCGGCGGCGATATGCCCGCGCACGGCGAGGATGGTGCCGTCGCGCTTGCAGGCGATCTCGATCTCGCAATCGACCTCGCGCGAATGATTGGTCGCGGTCAGGTGCTCGCGGCGGTCCTCGATCCACTTCACCGACCGCCCGGTAAGCCGCGCCGCGAACGGGATCAGGAAATCCTCGGGATAGAACTCGCCCTTGACGCCAAAGCCGCCGCCGACATCGACCTCGATCATGTCGATATCGCTTTCGGTGACGCCCAGCATCGGCGCCAGCGTGCGGCGGTTGAAGAACAGGACTTTGGTCGCGCCGAACACCGTGAGGTGCCGCTTTGCCGCGTCCCATTCGGCGATCTGGCCGCGCGTTTCCAGCGGCAGGCCGGTCAGCCTGTGGCAGCGGAATTTCTCCTTGCGGGTGTATTCGGCTTTCGCGAATGCAGCATCCGCATCGCCGAACGAGGCCGCGTAGCGCACCGTGCGGTTGCTGCCCGACGCTTCGAACAGCAGCGATCGGTCCGATGCCGCAACGTGCCGGTCCGGCACCGCGGGCAGTCCTTCGATGTCGACGGCAATCGCCTCCAGCGCATCCTCGGCTTGCGCCTGCGTCTCCGCGACCACCATCGCCAAAGGCTCGCCGACATAACGCACCTTTTCGTGGGCAATCACCGGCTGGAGATATCTCCTGAACTCCGGCAGGTTTGCGAGCCGCAGCGGGATCGAGGGCACTGCACCGATATCCGCGGCCGTCATGACTGCATGCACGCCGGACATGGCACGGGCCGCGGACGCGTCGATGCTGCGGATGCGGCCATGCGCCACGGGGCTGCGCAGCACCACCGCGTGCAGCATTCCCTCGCTTTTGAGGTCGTCGATGAAGTGGCCCGCGCCGCGCAGAAAGCGGAAATCCTCGGCCCGGTGCACCGGCTCTCCGATCAGCGTCCGGACGTTCATCGCCGCACTGTCCCGCCAAGGCTACCTTGCAAAGCCTCGCTTGAACGGTAGTCCGCACCCTGAGAACATACAAGCCAACCCAACGCCGGAGCCTTCATGAAGATCATCGACATGACCCACGTGATGAACGTGCACACGCCCGGCTGGGTGGGCTACGCCGGCAACAAGATGTACTACGCGCAGAACCTGCAGACGGTGCGGATCGTTGCCCAGCGCATCGACACCGCACTCCACGTCGGCACGCATTTCGACGGCGCGATGCACGCCACCGACAACCGCCAGGGCGACATGGCGCACCTGCCGCTCGATTATCTTTGCAACCGCGGCGTGGTGGTCGACATCTCTAAACACATGCACGACTGGGCGGTGATCACGCCGCAGATGATCGAAAGCGCAGGCGCCGACATCCGCGAAGGCGACATCCTGATCCTGCATACCGGCTGGCACAAACATTACGAAGGCCAGTCGCAGCAGGATCTGGTGCGGTACTTCTGCTACCACCCGGGCCCGAGCCTCGAGACGCTGCAGTGGATGTTCGGGAAGAAGATCAAGTGGTGGGGCATGGACACCGGATCCTGCGACCACGCCATGAACACCTCGATCCGCTACATGCGCCCGGACCTCGCCGAGGAGTTCACCAAAAAGCACGGCAAGACGCCGGGCGAGTTCTTCGGCACCTTCGAATACACCCACAAGAAGTCCGGCCGCAAAGTGTCCGCCGACGTGTTCCCGTTCCACAACTGGGCGTTCCAGGAAGGCCTGCTGCATGCCGAGAATCTCGGCGGCGACATCGAGATGATGCTCGGCAAGCGCGCCATCATCGGCGCGTTCCCGTGGCGCTATGAGGGCCTCGAAGGCTGCCCGTGCCGCATCGTCGCCTTCCTCGATGCCGGCGAGAGCGTCGAAGCCGTCGGCGACGCCGCCAAAGCAATCCTCGGATATTAGGGCCGCGTGATCCCGAAAAGTGGGCACCGGTTTTCGGAATCAGAGCACGCGCAAAGGAGAGAAACACAATGGACCTGCAACTCAAGGGCAAGACCGCGCTCATCACCGGCGGCAGCGAGGGCATCGGCAAGGGCATCGCCCTCGCGCTCGCAAAGGAAGGCGTCGATGTCGCGATCTGCGCACGGCGGAAGGATGTGCTGGAAGCCACCGCAAGCGAAATCTCCAAAGCCACCGGCCGCAAGATCGTCCCGATCGCGGCCGACCTGCGAAACAACGACGACGCGAAGAATTTCATCGAGCAGGCGGTGAAGGCGCTCGGCCGCGCCGACATCATGATCAACAACGCCGGCTCCGCCGCCGGCGGCGTCATCGAGCACCTGACCGAGGACGACTGGGAAAAAGGCCTTCAGCTCAAGTTCATGGGCTATGTGCGGTGCCTGCGCTATGTGCTGCCGATCATGGTCGAGCAGGGCGGCGGGCGCGTGGTCAATCTGATCGGCAACGACGGCGTGAAGCCGTCCTACTGGGAGATCTGCCCGGGCGCGGCCAACGCCGCGGGTCAGAATCTCACGATGTCGCTCGCCGGTCAGTACGGCAAGAACAACATCAGCTTCTGCGCGGTGAACCCCGGCCCGGTCCGCACCGAGCGTTGGGCGGGGCTCGTCAAGGCCATGTCGCGCGACATGAAACTCAGCTACGAGGACGCCGACAAGCTCGCTCCCTCCTCCATCCCGATGGGCCGCATCGCCGAGGTCGAGGAGGTCGCCAATCTCGTGGTGATGCTCGCCTCCCCGCTCATGCACATGGTCAATGGCACCATGATCGAGATCGATGGCGGCCAGGAGAAGTCGCTGATGGATCGGCTGCGGGACCGCAAGTAGAGTGCCGGCGCATTTGTAGGAGTATCGCGTGCCGATCGACGTTCATGCCCACTACGTTCCGCCGCAGCTGATCGCCGCGATCAAGAGTAGGGGGGGGAGCGCCATCGGCGTCCGGCTCGCGCCCGCCGACGGCGGCAAGGAGGCGCTCGCCTTCGACTACGGTTTCAAGGTGCGGCCGTTCTTCCCGCGCCTGGTCGAGCCGGCGGCCGAGCGTCACAAGTGGCTCGACGAGCAGCGCATCGACCACCAGATCGTCGGCACCTGGCCGGACATCTTCGGCTACGGCCTGCCGCGCGAGCAATGCATCGCCTGGCACCGGATGCTCAACGACACGCTGGCGGAATGGACCGCGGACAACGCGAAGCGTTTCTCGTGGATTTCCTCGGTGCCGCTCACCGATGTCGAAGCCGCTGCCGCCGAGCTTGAGCGCACCGTGAATGCGGGCGCGATCGGCGTCATCATCTCGGCCAACATCGAGAACGTGAACATCGGCGAGTTGCCGCTCGATCCGTTCTGGCGCAAGGCCGAGGCGCTCGGCGTTCCGGTGCTGCTGCATCCCGTGCTGTCATCCGCGGTTCCGCGGGTGGGCAAATTCGCGCTCGGCCAGATCGCACATTACACCTATGACACCACGCTCGGCACCGGCTCGCTGCTGATGTCCGGCGTTCTCGACCGCTTCCCGAAGCTGAAGCTTCTGCTCTCGCATGGCGGCGGCACCTATCCCTATCTCGCCGGCCGCTTTGACGTGATGCACAAGCGCATGGACAAAGCCGGCCAGCACAACGTCGCGGCGAAGACGCCGTCCGCCTACGCCCGCGAGATGCACTATGACAGCATCGTCCACGCGCCCAAGGCGCTGCGCTTTCTGATCGACATCGCCGGCATCGACAACGTACATCTCGGCACCGACTATTCGTTTCCGCCAGCCGACATGGAGCCGCTCCATCTCATCAAGGAGGCGGGTCTGTCCAGGGCCGACAGCGAGGCGATCTCAGACGGCAACCCGCGAAAACTGTTCGCCCGGCTGAAAAAATAAGGACAATGCCGATGCTCGCCTTCAAGACGCTCAAGTGGTCGGTCCAGGCGCCCAAAAGCCAGCCGGACAATCCCTGCATCGGTCTCATCACGCTGAACCGCCCGGAGGCGCTCAACGCCATCGACGTGCGCATGCGTGTCGAGCTCGACCTGATCTTCGACCAGATCCGCCGCGACGACAGGCTTCGTGTCGTCGTCATCACCGGCGAGGGCCGCGGCTTCTCGGCCGGCGGCGACCTCCGCTCGGAAGCCGCGCCGCTCGGCGCACTCGACGAGGAGCACGACTTCGGCGACTTCGGTCCCTACAAGGAACTGGCCAACTACTTCTTCAATGACCTGCGCCACGTCGTGATCCAGCGCGCGATCCGCAAGCTCGAGGAGCTGCCACAAGTCACCATCGCCGCGATCAACGGCCCCGCGGTCGGCATCGGGCTTGAGCTCGCCACCGCCTGCGACATCCGCTACGCCTCCGACAAGGCGAAGCTCGGCGAGGTCGCGGTGCCCGCGGGCTTCGTCCCGGAATCCGGCGGCGCGCGCAACCTGCCGAAATTCGTCGGCCTCGGCCGGGCGATGGAGATGATCCTCACCGGCGAGATCATCGACGCCAAGGAGGCCCAGCGCATCGGCCTTGTCGTGCGCGTGTTCCCGCATAACAAGATGATGGCCGAGGTGCTGAAGATCGCCGACAAGATCGCGGCCGCTCCGTTCCTTTCCGTACGGCATGCCAAAGCCCTGGTGCGCCGCTACTGGGACTCCAACAAGAGCGCGGAAGGCGCGCAGGCCGAACTCGACGCGGTGATGGAGATCACCCGCACCGGCGATTGCCGCGAGGGCATCCGCGCGTTCCTAGACAAGCGGCCGCCCATCTATCGCGGCCCAGGCTACGACGATTACGGAACCGGCCCAAGGAAGCGCAAGTGAATCTCGCTGAAATTGCGCTGCGGCCCGGGCGCGACCGAGCCCACGCCGGTCATCCGGCGTTTCACGACGCGGCGGGCGCGGTCAGCAATGCGGACTTCCAGGCGATGGTCGCGGCGCTCTCGGCCGATCTCACGAAGCTCGGGATCAAACCGGGCGACAAGATCGTCTTCCGGATGACCAACAGCGCGGATTTCGCGGCTGCGTTTCTGGCCTGCGTATGGCTTGGCGCCGTTCCCATCCTGCAGAACTCGCAGCTTGGCCGGAGCGAACTCGAGCACATCGTCAACCTGTCGGACCCGGCGCTGTTTCTCCTCGCCGATCACATGCGCGGCGATGCCGCCACCGCAGGCCTCAGGCCCGACGTGAAGCGGATGATTGTCACGGGAATGGGCCTCGAAGGAATAGGCCTCACCGGAATGGCTGGAGACAAACTGCAGGCTTCGGCCACCGCCCTGCCCGCTCCGTTCGACGCAAGCCGCGACACGCCCGCCTTCATCGTCTTCACCTCCGGCACCACCGGAAAACCCAAGGGCGTGGTTCACGCGCATCGATGGCTCGAAGCGCTCGGCGATTCAAACCGCGCCCGCGTGCCGCCGCAGCCGGGCGACGTCATCCTTGCCACCGGTGAATGGAGCTTCATCAGCGCGCTCGGCCACAATGTGCTGTTTCCGCTGCGAAACGGCACCACCGGCTCGATCATGGAGGACCGCGCCGCGCCCGAGCGCACCCTGCAGACCATCGAACGCGACCGCGTCACGCTCCTGCACTCGGTCGCCACGCTCTACCGGCGCATCCTCGCCACGCCCGGCATCGAGAATCGATATGACCTGTCGTCCCTGCGCGGCGCCAACTCCACCGGCGAGCCGCTGGAGGATGCCGTACGCAAGGAATGGCAGGCCCGCTTCGGCTGCCCGATCTGGGAGCACTACGGCATCTCGGAAGCCCAGATGGTGATCGGCGATGGGCCGGGCATCCCGAAGAAGGAAGGCTCCACCGGCCGGACCTGGGGCGCGCGCGCCGCGGTGGTCGACGAGGACCTCAAGGCGTTACCGCCCGACAGCGTCGGCACACTCGCCTTCGGCGCGGAATATCCCGGCTTCTTCCTCGGTTATCTCGGCGACGAGGCGACGACGCGCGCCACGCTGCGCGGCGGCTGGTACGTCACCAGCGACCTCGCCCGCATCGACGGCGACGGCTACGTGTTCATCATGGGCCGCGCCGACGACTGCTTCAAAAGCAAGGGCGTGCTGATCGCGCCGCGCGAGCTGGAGGATGCGATCCTGGGACTGGGCTCGTTCGCCGAGGCCTGCGTGTTCCCGATCCCCGACCGCGAGATCGGCAACCGCATCGGTGCGGCGCTGGTGCTGCGCTCGGGCACTTCGGCCGGGATCGCCGACCGGGCGGCGCTCGCCACCGCGCTGTCCGGCCGCATCGCGCCGTTCAAGCTGCCGCACAGCGTGCTGGTGATGGATCAGCTTCCGAAGAATCCCAACGGCAAGACCCAGCGCAGCCAGGTGGCCCGCATCGCGCTCGGACAGTCGTTTTAAGCGATCTTAGCCGAACACGACCTTCAGCCCGGGCGCGGGGGCTTCCTGGTCGCTGTCACAGACGACGCGGTTGCGGCCCTGGTCCTTGGCGGCGCGCAGGCAGTCCTGCGCCCGGAACACCAGAGAATCCGGCGTGTCGTCCGCGCGTGCGCCGGCGATGCCGAACGACACCTGAACCCGGCCGAGTCTCTGGTTGGTCGACTTGATGGTGATGTCTCGCGACATCACGGTGGTCCGGATGCTGTCGACCACCGCGCGCACACCTTGGAGCGACGCCTCGGGCATGAAGGCTGCAAATTGCGCGCCGCCGAGTCGCGCCACGCTGCCCAACTTCCCGACCTTATTCTTCACCTCCATTCCGACGAGGCACAGCACCTGGTCGCCCGTCAGATGGCCCCACGTATCGTTGAATCTCTTGAAGTCATCGATATCGCACAGGGCGAGCCAGAGCGGCGCCTTGCGTTCGGTGGCACCGTGGATCGTCTGTTGCAGCGAACGTTCGAACGACATCCGGTTCGGCATACCCGTTAGTGGATCGGTTACGTTGGCGTTGCGGATTTCCTGCAACTGATCGCGAAGCTCGTTGATCTCGCCGATCGACACGTTCAGTTTTTCTTCCAGACCGCGCTGCTGCTCGCCGATGAATTTTGCCGACTGCATCATGTTCCTGATTTCGCCGACCAGCGCATTGCGGTTTTCACCGGCGGTCAGCTTGTCGGACGTTTGCGCGAGATCCGCGGAGAATGCTTGTTCGTCCTCGATGATGTTGTCGAGCGAGCCCAGGACCCGGCCGATCACCCTGTTGACGCGCACGCCGACCTTGTCGAACCGTTCGTGATGATCCTTGGACGGAATATATCGCGCGCCGATCTGCTCGATGAGGTCGCCGCCCACCGCCACGCGACGGTTCAACAGGTCGTTGATGGCGATGTTGAGCGACGGATATTCGCCGGTCGCATAGGCGTAGCAGAGCTCGTAGATGCGTGGACTTGCGGGCAGCTTGAGCGCCTTGATCAGGGTCACCGCCCGGTCGGCGAAAACCATGGATCGGCGATGTTCGTCGGCGGGCGCCGACGAAATGACGGAATGCCGCTCGCCGGTCCCCGCGTCCTCCCGAAACATCACCCAGGCCCAACCATTCCGAGCAGAAGCGTATGACCCATGGGTAAATGCCAATTAAAGAGTTCCGGCCCGGGAGGTATCGCTACACCTCTCAAAGCGAGCGCCAGAACAGTTGCGCAACCCCTCAGCGGCCACGGCCTCGATGTGTCCGTTCGCCGGAATCCGAAGCCGCAGGCTTGTTCGGACGCCGCTCACACCGTTTCAGGCTTCTCCGGCTGTACGTGCGACAAGATGGCAGGGCAAAAGATGTTTTGGGCATAACAAGAGGGCTGGGGCGCAAAACGGCCTGAACGCAATCGCACGCGAAAGCACCTGCGTACAGGCAAATACATTATTCCAGGGTACGGCCGGCGACAGCCATTCACGCAAGCGTCACCGGATGCAGGAATTATAGCATCCACTGCACATGCGGCAGCCAACAAGACCGAGACGCGTGCAGCGCACGACGCAACGCAGGCTGGCGTGACCCCGAACGCTGCGCTACCATTTTTGCGAAAATTCAAAGCGTAAGGTCTTCCCCGACACCCCCAAACGGCTGACATCAACAACCGGCGATCGCAATTCGAACGGCCGCCACCAAAAATCATCCGCCGCGCGAAGGTGCCGCCCGGCAGCAGTTAGCGACATCATGCGGAGTGGAAATGTCAGTCAAGCAAGGTAGGAACGGCGCCAACCGGAGATCGAATGGCCTTTCGCGGCGCGATGTTCTGATCCTCGGAGCCGGAGCCGCCGCGGTCAGTTCGGCCGCTTTCACGGCGATCGCGCAGGCCGCGGGTGAGGCCACGCACCATGGCCTCTCCGCATTCGGCGATCTCGGCTATCCGGCCGACTTCAAGCATTTGAAATACGTCAACGCGGCGGCGCCCAAGGGCGGCACATTCAGCCAGTTGGCCGGCGGCGGCACCGCCACCTTCAACTCGCTCAACGGATTCATCCTCAAGGGCGATCCCGCCGTCGACATGGAGTTGGTGTTCTGCTCGCTGATGGGACGCGCCACCGACGAGCCCGACGCGGTCTATGCCTACGCCGCCGACCAGGTTTCCGTTTCCGAGGACGGCCGCATCTACAAATTCCGGCTGCGCCACGGCATCAAGTTTCACGACGGCAGCCCAATCACTTCCGCCGACGTCGCCTTCTCGCTCTCGACCCTCAAGGCGAAGGGCCACCCCAACATCGGCATGCTGTTGCGCGATATGGAAGCCGCCGAAACCGACGGCGACCGCACCGTGGTGGTGCGCTTTGCAGCCAACCGCGCGCGCAGCGCACCGCTCACCGCCGCCAACCTGCCGATCCTGTCGAAGGCCTACTATTCGAGCCGTGCCTTCGACGAAACCACCCTCGCCCCCCCGCTCGGCTCAGGTCCCTACAAGGTCGGCAAGTTCGAGCAGGGACGCTTCATGGAATTCGAGCGCGTCAAGGACTGGTGGGGCACGGACCTGCCGATCAATCGCGGCCTGCACAACTTCGATGTGCTGCGTTACGACTATTTCCGCGACCGCGACACCGCGTTCCAGGGTTTCAGCGGCAAGGCCTACCTGTTCCGCGAGGAGTTCACCTCGCGCGTCTGGGCGACCCAGTACGACTTTCCGGCGGTTCGCGACGGACGCGTCAAGCGCGAAACCATCCCCGACGAGCGGCCGTCCGGCGCGCAGGGCTGGATGATCAACACACGGCGCGAGCGGTTCGCCGACCGCCGCGTGCGCGAAGCGCTGGCCTATGCGTTCGATTTCGAATGGGCCAACAAGAACCTGATGTTCGACGCCTACGCGCGGACCGCGTCGTGCTTCCAGAACTCCGACATGATGGCGAAAGGCAAGCCGTCGCCGGAGGAGGTCGCGCTGCTGGAGCCGTTCAAAGGCAAAATCCCCGACGACGTATTCGGCGAAGTGTGGTCGCCCCCGGTCAGCGACGGCTCGGGCCAGGACCGCCGCCTGCTGCGAAAATCCACCGAGCTCCTCAATGCGGCCGGCTGGACCGTCAAGGACGGCAAGCGCGTCAATGCCAAGGGCGAGCCCTTTACCGTCGAGTTCCTGGTGTTCGAGCGTGTGTCGGAGCCGCATCATGCGCTCTACATCAAGAACCTCGGGGCGCTCGGCATCGAAGCGACGACACGCCTGGTCGATCCTGTGCAGTATCGCTCACGCGTGCAGGAGTTCGACTTTGACATCACCATGAACCGCATGGTGTTCTCGGCGACGCCCGGCGACGCGCTGCGGAATTATTTTTCCAGCCGGGCTGCCGACGGCAAAGGCTCGTTCAACTTCGCCGGCATCAAAAATCCGGCGGTCGACGCGCTGGTCGAGCGCGCCATCACGGCATCCGACCGGCAAAGCCTCAACACCGCCTGCCGGGCGCTCGACCGGGTGCTCCGTGCCGAGCACTATTGGGTGTCGGCCTGGTACAAGCCGT
>Ga0247825_10000758_pt1 | contig 20736 bp, 14 predicted proteins | sample 13C_Vanillin_Day_FD_194413 | JGI IMG/M metagenome (GOLD analysis project Ga0247825, IMG submission 194413) | Soil microbial communities from agricultural site in Penn Yan, New York, United States - 13C_Vanillin_Day48 | ecosystem: Environmental > Terrestrial > Soil > Agricultural land | place...
CCCGGGGGCGGCGGGGAGGTGGCTCGCCTGCCTCCTGCCGCAGCGTCTCGGTGAGCCGGGGACGCTGGCTGGCGCGGATCTCCTCCGCGGTGTCCTCGCGCCAGGAGAAGTGGAACAGGCGCTTGACGACGAGGGTGGCGTAGGCGCCCGGGGGCAGGGTGAAGGCGACGTTGATCTTGAGGGCGTCGCGGTTGAGCTCATCCCGCTGCGGCCGCCCGAGCACCAGCTTGTGGGGGAAGGCGAGCACCGGGCGCTCCTCGTGCTTGAAGAAGAGCAGGCGCCGTGCCTCCTCGATGACGAGATCCTTCAGCGCGAGCTTCTCGCGGCCCAGGATCCAGTGCGCGGCCTCCTCGATCCTGGGATCCTTGAAGGTGGTGTCCGGCGCCAGCAGGGGGAAGGAGGACTCGCGCAAGGTGCGCAGCACCTCGGGATTGGCGTCGCGGTGGAACAGCAGCGTGCCGGCCTGGTAGCGCATGGGGAAGAGGTGCTCGCGCGGCAACAGCAACTGGAGGTAGCGCCGCACGCCCTCGTTCCACAGGTAGCTCTGGTAGGTGAAGAGCAGCATGGCGCGGTAGTCCGCGTCGATCTGCAGGAAGGCGCGCACGTAGTCGTCCGGGCGCTCGCGCAGCGAGCGCAGGATGCGGTGGTAGCGCCGGGTGCCCTCAAAGGGGACACGCGCATCCCAGCGTCCCCAGTTCTCGCGCCAGAAATGCTTCACCTTGGCGTCCTCGGTCCGGTCCAGCTCCGAGGGCTTGGCGAAGTAGTTCTTCAGCGCGGACTCGAAGTCGCCGCGGATGAGATCCTTGGCGATGAAGCCCTGGCCATGCTTGAGCGAGCCGAAGCGCTGGCTGTCGAAGTAGTTCACCACCCCCAGGCGGTTGACCTCGGCGGCGGCCACGTTGAGCGGGCCCAGGGTGGACTCGTCCAGCGCGCGCACGGTGACAGCGAAGCGGTTGGAGGTGATGTTGGCGGCGGACAGGGGCTTGTTCGTGCGCCCCAGGTACTTCAGGCGCAGATCCGGCTCCTGCATGTCCACGTCCGCGCTCTCCACCGCGATCAGCTGCTCGGTGCGGCCCTGCTTGTCCTTGAGGCCGCAGAAGCTGATGGCCCCGGGCTTCAGGCCGAAGGCGTCGCGCAGGCGGTCCACCGCCTCGAAGGTGGACAGCTTCTGCTTGTCCATGAGGTAGACGCGGAAGCGGCCATCCGCGACTTCATCGAAGCGGTAGGACTCCTTGACGGAGAAGTCCTCGGGTTTTTGCTTGATTCGCACGGAGGCTCCCTTAGCAGCGCGGGCGCGCGGAAAGAAGGCGCGAGTGAAGGGGCCCTGTCAGCAATGCCCGGAAGCAAATAACCTCGGTGTCCATGAGAAACCTTCCCCCCCTGCTTCTGCTGGCCCTGTTTACCGGCTGTGCCTCCAACATCTCCACCCTGCAGACCGCGAAGCCCCTGGAGCGGGGGCAGTTCCAGGTCTCTCTGGGAGCAGGAGCCTTCATCCCCGCGGGACAGCTCATCGATCTGGTGGATCTGGGCATCGACGAGAGCAAGCGGATCAAGAGGGCTGTCGAGGACGGCGAGCCCGTCCAGCTCTCCGAGGAGGACCAGCAGCGCCTGCTCTCGGCGGGAATTGGCCTGGCGGTGGCGCCCCCGGGCATCGTCAACGAGGTGTCACTCCGCGCGGGGTTGGCGGACAACCTCGATGTGGGCCTGCGCTACAGCGGCATCTCCTGGCGGCTGGATACCAAGTACCGCTTCCACCACAGCGGTGACGGCGCCGAGGTGCGGGAGAGTTCTCGCCGGTCCTTCGACATGGCCATCGGGCTGGCCGGGGCGCGCCACTCCTTCAAGAGCCCCGTGTTCGACGTGCTGGAGATCATCCAGATCAACGACTTCTCCCGCTGGGATCTGGAGGTGCCCCTCTACATCAGCACGGACTTTGGCGATATCCTCCGCCTCTACGCCGCCCCCAAGTACGTCTACAGCAAGACCCACATCGACGAGCAGCTCGTCAACTTCGCCGAGCAGGGGAGAGATGTCTCGGGCTTCGACGTGAGGCTACCGACCACGGTGAAGAGCGAGTTCGTCGGCTCCACCTTCGGCCTCTCCCTCGGTTACAAGTACGTCCACGTCTTCGCTGAGCTCACTGGGGGCTATACCTTCTGCAAGCCCAATGTGTTCGGCCTGCAGCGCAACCTGGGTGGTGCTACCTTCTATCCGGCCGTCGGCATCGCCATCCGCAACCTGCCCAGCCCTCGGCAGGCCCCTACGCCTCAGCCGGTGGTCCCCACGCCTCAGCCGATGGTTCCCTAAACGCAGAGGATTCCCGGAGATTCCAAGGAATACCTATTGAGTCTGGCTGGCTGCTCGGGCATGTGGGAGGCGGGCTGCCGGACCGCGCGCAGCCGTTCCCCCTGGGGGAGTGCGTCTGGTAGTGTCCCACCGGTGAGGTCTGTCGAGTGACCCAAGCTTCTGTTTCGTCCCCAGCACAGCCCAAGACCCTGCGCGGCCCTCGTCTGACGGGGATGTTCGCGGATGGTACTCTTGGGGAGTTTCCGCTCGGTCCCAAGACGACGCTGGGCCGCCACCCGGCCAACACGCTGCGGCTCGTCGATCGTGAGGTCTCCAAGGAGCACGCCGTCATCGAGCAGACGGGGCGTGACTTCATCCTGCGGGATCTGAACTCCTCCAACGGCACGTTCGTGAACGGACGCCGGGTGAAGGAGATGCGGCTCCGCGACGGGGACGAGATCTCCCTGGGCAGCTCCAAGTTCACCTTCCACGCGGGGGACGCGCCCTCGGTGCCCGCGGCGCCCGCGGGGGTGACGGTGGTGGCCAACCCGCGCTCGGTGCCGGCGTTCCTGGCGCAGATGGACCAGGGGCCGCAGAACTTCCGCCCGGCCGACGAGCTGAGCGACATGGAGGCGCTGCGCCGGGACTACGAGAAGCTGCGCATCGCCTACGAGTTCCACCGCCAGGTGAGCCTGGCGGGCACGCAGGAGGAGCTGTTCGACCAGATCATCCGCGTGGCGTTCCAGCTGCTGCCCGCGGACAACGGCGTCATCCTCAAGCAGAATCAGGACAGCCAGTTCGAGCCGGTGACGGTGCGCCACCGCCAGGGCAAGGTCATGGAGGTGATGCTGTCGGACACCGTGCTGCGGCGTGTGGTGGAGACGGGCAAGGCGGTGCTCACCGCGGACGCCATCATTGACGAGCGCTTCTCCGCCGCCGAGAGCATCGTCGCCCAGGGCATCCGCTCCGCCATGGCTGTGCCGCTCACCGTCAATGGCACGATCAAGGCGGTGCTCTTCCTGGACAGCCGCCAGCGCATCAACGCCTTCTCCGAGAACGATCTGACGATCCTCACGGGCATCGCCGCGCAGGCGGGCATCGCCCTGGAGAACGCGGCGCTGGCCGAGCAGATCCGCGCCGAGGCCATCACCCGCGCCGAGCTGAGCCGCTTCCTGTCCAAGGCGGTGGCGGACGCGGTGATCAAGGGCGAGACGGAGGGCCTGGCGCAGAGCCGGCTGGCCGAGGTGTCGTGCCTGTTCGCGGACATCCGCGGCTTCACCACGCTGGCGGAGGCCGAGTCTCCGCAGACGGTGGTGGACATGCTCAACGAGTTCTTCACCGCCATGGCCAACGTGGTGTTCCGCCACGAGGGCAACCTGGACAAGTTCATCGGTGACTGCGTGATGGCCGTGTGGGGCCCACCGCTGTCGCACCCGGATGATCCGCACCGCGCGCTGCAGGCCGCGCTGGAGATGATGGAGGCGGTGGACGAGCTCAACGAGAAGCGCAAGTCCCAGGGCCGGGCGCCCATCGAGGTGGGCATCGGCGTCAACACGGGGCAGGCGGTCGTTGGCTACATGGGCAGCGTGGAGCGCCACGAGTTCACCGCCATCGGTGACACGGTGAACACGGCCTCGCGGCTGTGCGGGCTGGCCAAGGGCGGCGAGGTGCTGGCCAGCGAGACGACGGTGCAGAAGGCGGGGCCGGGCTTCTTCGTCGAGGCGCTCCCTGTCTTGCAGGTGAAGGGCCGGGAGAAAGGTGTCCAGACGTTCCGGGTGACGGGCTCGGAGCGTACTGTTGTCCGGGACGCATGACCACCCAGTCCTGCCCCAACTGCGAGCGCACGCACGACGTCAGCGTGTACGTGAGCGGCCAGCGTGTGCTGTGCCGCTGCGGTATCCGCTTTGAGGTGCGCCGCAACGTCGCGACGGGGCAGAGCAGTTTCGTGGTGCCCTCGCCTCAAGAGGCGATCCCCACGGTGCCCGGCGGAGGTGTGCTCCCCCCCAGCCAGCCGCTCATGGTGGAGCTGGACGTCAGCTCGGCCACCGTGGTGAAGGGCTCGCAGGTGCTGGAGCTCAAGGCTGATAAGGATCTGGCGCTGGATGGGACGCTCGTTGCCCACGGCAAAGTGGAGCTGCCGGGCTACGAGCTGCTGGAGGTGCTGGGGCGGGGAGGCATGGGCGAGGTGTGGCTAGCCCGGCAGCAGTCGCTGGAGCGTACGGTGGCGGTGAAGCTGCTGCCCCCACGGCTGGCGAAGGATCAAGAGTTCGTCACCCGCTTCGAGAAGGAAGCCACGGCGCTGGCGGCGCTCAACCACCCCAACATCATCCAGATCATCGATCGCGGCGTGGCGGGTGAGCACTACTACTTCGTGATGGAGTACGTGGAGGGCCGCTCCCTGCGCGAGATGCTGGGGGTGAACCGGATCTCGCCGCAGCAGGGCCTGCGCATCATTCTGCAGGTGGCGCGCGCCATCGAGTATGCGCACGAGAAGGGGATCATCCACCGGGATCTGAAGCCGGAGAACATCCTGGTGGACGCGAAGGGCCACGCGAAGGTGGCGGACTTTGGGCTGGCGGGCATCAAGCGGCCGGACTCGCGGCTGAACCTCACGGCCACGGCGGTGGCCATGGGGACGCTCAACTACATGGCCCCGGAGCAGCGGCGGGATGCGCGCAGCGTAGACGGGCGCGCGGATCTGTTCTCGCTGGGAGTGATGCTCTACGAGGTGCTCACCGGAGAGGTGCCGGTGGGCCGCTTCCGGATGCCCTCCCAGCGCGTGCAGGGGCTGGATCCCAACGTGGACGAGGTGGCGGCTCGCCTGCTGGAGAACGAGCCCGAGGCGCGCTACGCGACGGCGGGAGAGGTGTGCGCCGCGCTCGAGGCGGTGATGGGCTCCGGCTCCGGGCCGGCGCTGTCGCTCGGCTCGTCGCCTGGGGGGAGGCTCTCGCGGCCGTCCATGACGCACTCCGTGGCGAAGCGGCTTTATGTGGGTTGGCGCAGCGTGCGCACGGGGTTGTCCGTGGTGGGCGGGCTCATCATCCTGGCGGTGGTGGTGCGCGCCGTGTGGGGCTCGGTGGATCTGTACGTGGATGGCGGGGAGAAGGGTGGCATCTCGATCGGCACCTCGGGCATCGCGTGGAAGCCCGGCAAGAAGCCGTGGCCGAAGAACACGGACAGCGAGGTGTTGGTCTCGTCCCAGGTGGAGATGCCGGAGACGCCGGGCGGAGTCTCAAACCTGAAGTTGGACTTCGTGCCGGGCCAGGAAGAGGTGAACGTCTGGTCCGGGGCGTGGAGCCTGGACAATGGCGCGCTCAAGGTGATCCAGGGCGGCAGCGAGCTGGGGCCGAAGGGGCGCTTCCTGCCGCGCGCGTATGTGGCTCACCGGTACTTCTCCAGTGACGACTTCACCGCCGAAGTGGAGATGGACGTGAAGCGCCTGGGGCCCGAGTACCCTGTCGAGCCGGATGCCCAGCACTTCGGCGAGCTGACGTTCCGAATCAAGGATCTGCAGGTGTCGGCCTTCGCCATCCCCGACGTGGGGATGCGCCTGTCCTGGCGCTACCTCCTCGAGGATGGCCAGGAGGTGGTGGGCAACAGCTCCCAGGATCTGGAGAACCTCACCGCGGACGAGATGCCGGTGCCCACGCATGGCCCCTTCCGCGTGCGCCTGCAGCTCAAGCGCAAGAAGAACGGCGTGATGGCGGAGGCGTTCGTGAACAACAGACGCTTCGCCTACAAGATGTTGCCCGGGTTGGAGGGGCGCGTGGGCAAGCTCGCCCTCGGGTGCCGCAACCTGGAGTGCAGCTTCAGCGGCTTGTCGGTGAAGGGAATCTTGACCGAGCGGCCCAAGAGGCCGGTGGCCGGCGCCCAGGAGTGAACGGAAGCCCGCCGTGGGATGGTCGGGTGGCTGACGCCGCAAGCCTGACACATCGGGGGCCCTTGCACGCTCACTGCAGCATCCCCACCCTCCACAGGCGTGCGCCTGGGGCGGCACGCCATCAGCCGCGGGGGAAGGGATGGACGTCCGGATGATGCTGGCGCCGCTGTATGGGGCGGCTCTGATCGGGCTGGTAGGCCTGGCCTTCACATTCGGACGCAAGGAGTCGCGCGCGTTCACGCCGCGGTTGCCGCTGCTGTGGTTCGGGCTGCTGGCCGCCGTCACGCTCGCGTTGCTCACGGACTCTCTACCCACCTCCATGCAGGTGTCACTGGATGGAGCGGGCCGGAGCATGGGCGTCGGATTACTGGGGCTGGCGGCGGGGCTGGCGCTGCTGGGCTCCCGGGCGCGGCTGCGCGCGGACGCACTGCGGGGCTCGGCGCCGCAGAGCATTGACGAGGCCGTGGCGGAGCTGCGCGCGGGCAAGGAGCCGGGGTGGGGCGTGTACCAGGGACGGCTCGGAGCGAGCGATCCCGTGACTTCTCCCGGTGGTGTGGTGTGTGCCTTCTACGACGCGGAGCTGCGATCCACGGGAGACCAGGGGCGTAAGGGGCCGCTGATCTCCCAGGAGAGGGCGTACGCGCTGCTCATCACGGTACGAGGCGAGCGAGCGGAGGCGGCGGTGAGCTTTTCTCCCTCCACGATGTTGGCACCGGTACGGGTGTTGCGCTGCCAGACGGATCCGAGGCTCGTGGAGCCGGAGGCGGGTGAGCTCGCTCAGGGCAGGCCGGTGGAGGAGGTGCTGTCCTACGAACGTGTCGGCAAGCTGGGAGAGCACTGCTTGGTGGTGGGTGAGCTGCAGCGCGGACCGGCGCCGGGCTCCTACGTGCTGCGCGGGAAGCAGGGCGGCCCGGCGATGCTGGTGCTTGGCACCGAGGGCCCGGGCATGGGGCAGAAGCTGTCGCGCCGAGCGTGGGGCTTCTTCTCCGCGGCGGGGGTACTCTCCGTGGCCGCGGCGTTCGTGCTCTCACGCACCTTGTGATGCGGAGCGCCAATTTCCAGAGATTGAAGGCGCCGTGACCGCAGACTAAACATGCCCCGCCTATGAATGACATGCCCGAAGGATTTGACGCAGCGCAGTTCCAGAAGTTGGTGGAGAGGATCCGAGAGGAGCAGCGCAAGGCTCCTGCGGATTCAGGGGAGCTTCAGCCCCTGGCTTCCTCCGATTTTCAGGCGATGCCTGCGCCTGGGACAGCGCTCCATGCGGAGTGCCAGAGGCTTGGTGAGGAGGCACTGAAGCGCGGAGAGGTCTCCGTCGTCATCCTGGTGGGGGGCGCGGGGACACGTTTTGGCGGGGCCGTGAAGGCCTTGGTTCCCATCCTCGATGGGCGCACCATCCTGGAGCTGAGGTTGGAGAACGTCCGCCAGGTCGGCCAGCGCTTTGGCGTCTCGGTGCCCGTGGCCATGATGACCTCTCCGCTGACTCATGAGGACATCGAGGCCTGGGTGTCCCAGCAGGGGCTGGGGCGGGACGTACTCTTGTTCCGCCAGCGGATGCTGCCCCGGCTGAGCCCGAGCTGGGAGCTGTACCGGGGAGCAGACGGCCAGCTGTCCTTCGCGCCCTCCGGGCACGGGGACTTCTTCCGTGCCTTCCGGGAGAGCGGGACGGCGCAGGAGCTCCGCCGACGCGGCGTCCGCCATGTGTTCTTCTCCAACGTGGACAACATGGGAGCGACGCTCGACCCGGTGATCGTCGGGCTTCACGTGAAGCAGGGCAAGGAGATGACGGTGGAAGTCACGCCGCGAGCCAACACACAGGGCACGTTGGACACGGGAGCAGCGCCCGTCCGCATCGGCGATCACCTGCAGCTGATCGAGCATGTGGACTCGAAGAAGCACCCGCTCATCTCCACCAACAACCTCGCTTTCACGCTGCAGGCGTTGATCGAGAAGGACATCCAGGTCCCGTACCGGGTTGCTCGCAAGAAGGTCGATGGTCAGGAGGTGCTCCAGCTCGAGCAGGTGACGGGAGAGGCCAGCACCCTGGTGGGGCCGGATGGGCGGCCGTTCCTCTCGGTGGCGTTCATCGAGGTGCCGCGGCAGGATCCGGCTGTCTCGCGCTTCGAGCCCATCAAGGCGCCCGAAGACCTGGAGCTCGTGGTCTCCCGGCTGCGCCAGCGGATCCAGGCGATGGCGGCCGGTAGGGCTCAGTGAAGAGCGCTTCTCAGGAGAAGCAGCCGTCCAGCGCGTCAGAGCTCGAGGTGAAGCTGTCCAGAGTGCGCGCGATCATGGAGCAGCACGGCCTGGGAGCGGTGCGGCTGCGTGGAGTGGACTGGTTCGCGTGGGCGACGTGTGGCGGCTCGAACGTGGTCCTGCTCACCACCGACGTCGGGGTGGCGGAGGTGCTCATCACCCGGGCAGGGGCGTGGGTGCTGACGGATGCCATCGAGGCGCTGCGGATGGAGCAGGAGGAGGTCCCTCCTGGCCTCAAGGTGTGGGTCCACCCGTGGGCGGAGCGTGAGCGGCGCGAGGCGTTTGTCGAGGAGAAGCGGGGAGGGGCCCTGGTGGCTTCGGATCGGCCCTCGGGACAGGACGTGCCGCTGCCCGCTGAGCTGGTGGACTTCCGTCACTCTCTGCTCCCGCAAGAGCTGGAGAGGTACCGCGCGCTCGGGAAGGACGCGGCGGAGGCAATGACGGAGGTGCCGTTCGCGGCGAAGCCCGAGTGGACGGGCTGGCAGCTTGCGGGCGCAGGAGCGGAGGCGCTGTGGTCGCGAGGCATCCATCCAGCGCTGACGCTGGTGGGAGAGGAGCGGCGCCTGCCGCTGCATCGGCACGCGACGGCGAGCCGTGAGCGGCTGGGTGGGCGGGCGATGCTGGTCTTCTGCGCGCGGCGGCACGGGCTGTTCGCGAACCTCACGCGGTTCGTCTACTTCCGTTCGCCAACTGCCGAAGAGCGCCGACTGGCGACGGATGTGGCGCGGGTCGAAGCAGCGGGCTTCAAGGCGTCACGGCCTGGGGTGACGCTGGGGGCGGTGTATCGCGCGATGGTGGAGGCGTATGCGGCCTGTGGCCACCCGGGAGCAGAGACCTTCCATCATCAGGGAGGCTCGTGCGGATACCTGGCGAGGGATGACGTGGCGGGCCCTGGCTCGCAGGTGGTGCTCCAGCCGACCAATGCGATGGCGTGGAACCCGTCACTGCCTGGAGCAAAGATCGAGGACACCGTGGTGCTGGCGGAGGGAGGGCTGGAGATCCTCACGGTGGATCCGCGTTGGCCGACGTTTGAGATGGAGGGCCGTGCCAGGCCGGACCTCCTGGTGCGGTAACAGTCTCTCCGATGTGAATCAGCGGACCGTGGTTATCGGGCTGCCGGGGAGCCCGCCATCTGAGGGACGAGGATCGCTGGACGATGACCTGAGCGGGCTGCGTACCGCTCGGTGATTCTCGCGGCAACGGCTGCCCCGGTGCCTGCCCGGGAGATGGCGACGATGGAGCCGCCGAAGCCTCCACCTGTCAACCGGGCGCCATACACCTCTGTATTCTCACGCGCGAGGTCCACGAGCAGATCGATCTCAGGAACCGAGACCTCGTAGTCCAGGCGCTGCGAGTCGTGTGAGGCGTAGAAGAGAGTGCCCAGTCTGGGCAGATCCGCGTCGCTCATGGCTTGGACCGCGGCGAGCACCCGGGCGTTCTCTGTGACCACGTGCTTGACGCGGCGGCCGAGCGGCTGGGGAAGCTTCTCGGCACCGGGCAGGTCCGCCTCGGAGAGATCGCTGAGCTGCAGAACTCCGAGCATCGCCGCGGCGCGCTCGCACTCGGCACGGCGGGTGCGGTAGTCGCCCCCCGAGAGGTTGTGGGCCACACCCGAGTTGATGACAATCACGTCCACGCCAGGGGGCAGCGGCACTCGCTCGAAGCGCATCTCGCGTGTATCCAGGAAGAGCGCCACGCCCTGTCCAGCCAGGTTGACAGCCATCGGATCCATCACGCCCACCGGGGCTCCGACGAAGTCGTTCTCCACCTTCTGCCCCAGTAGCGCGAGCTGGACATCATCGATCGACAACGAGAACGCCTCGCGCAAGGCCCGGAGGATGGCCACGTCCAGCGATGCGCTCGAGGAAAGCCCGCTCCCGAGTGGCACCTCGGAGGAGATGCGGAGCTCGAACCCCGTCAGCATATGCTCCTCGCGCTGGAGGACGTGCGTGACCCCTTGCACATAGTCGAGCCAGGTCTTCCCGACGGTCTCCCGGCCCAGCTCGTACTCGAGGATCTCCTTCTGCCGGCTCCTGTTCACGCTGAAGACGCGGACACGCTGATCCAGCCGCCGCCGCAGCTCGACATGCGTCTGCTGCGGGATGGCCATGGGCAGCACGTAGCCACCGTTGTAGTCGGTGTGCTCGCCAATCAGGTTCACCCGCCCAGGAGCATGGGCAGCGACTTCCGGGGAGTGTCCGAACAGATCCTGGAAGGAAGGGGTCACGTCAGGTCCTCATCCGCTACGCACCGTTCATCGTGAGAAGGCTTCACTGTTGATGGGCCTGATCCTCACGTCCATCATCCTTCGTCAGCAAGCCCGTACTCCTTGAGCTTGCGCGCGAGCGTGTTGCGGCCAATCTCCAGCACCTTCGCCGCGGCCGTCCGGTTGCCCTTCACCGAATCCAGCACCCGCAGGATGTGGTGCCGCTCGACCTCCGCCAGCGGCAGCAGCCCTGGGGCTCCCGTGGGAGCTGGCGTCTCCGGGCTCATAGCTGGCCCCGCCGCCCCCCGGTCCATCGTGGGCAGGGGCAGGTGCTCCTCCAGGATCTCTCCCTCGGACAGCACCACCGCGCTCTCGATGCAGTTCTCCAACTCGCGCACGTTGCCGGGCCAGCGGTACGTCTTCAGCCGCTCCAGCGCCGCCGCGCTCAGCCTCGGCGGCTCCAGGCGGTGCCGCTTCGCCGCCGTCGCCACGAAGTGCCGCGCCAGCCGCTCGATGTCCTCGCCCCCGCGCTCACGCAGCGGCGGCAGCACCATCTCCACGACCTTGATGCGGTAGTAGAGATCCTCGCGGAACTTCCCCTCGGCCACCATCTTCGCCAGATCGCGGTTGGTCGCCGCCACGATCCGCACGTCCACCTTCACCGTCTGCGTGCCGCCCACGCGCTCGAACTCGCGATCCTGCAGTACCCGCAGCAGCTTGCCCTGCACGTGCTGCGGCAGCTCGCCGATCTCGTCGATGAACACCGTGCCGCTGTCCGCCGCCTCGAACTTGCCCGGCACCCGGTGGTCCGCCCCCGTGTACGCCCCCTTTTCGTGCCCGAACAGCTCGTTCTCGATCAGCGTCGCCGGCAGCGCCGCGCAGTCCACCTTCACGAACGGCTTGTCCCGCCGCGGCCCGTTGACGTGGATGGCGCGCGCGAACAGCTCCTTGCCGCAGCCACTCTCGCCGCGCAGCAGCACCGTCGCCTCCGTGGGCGCCGCCTTCTGCACCAGCCGGTAGATGGACTTGAGCTGCGGAGACTCTCCGATGATGCGGTTGAAGAAGTAGCCCACCGGCGCCTGCGGCTGATCCTTCGCCCGCTTCAGCTCCTGGTAGAGACTGGTGCTCTGCAGCGCCGTGGCCACCTGCCCCGCGATCGTCGTCAGCCGCTCGATGTCCTCTTCCGAGAACCGCTCCGCCCCCCGCTTGTTCAGCACCTGGAGTACGCCGTAGATCGCACCCTGAGTGTCCCGCAGCGGCACCGCCAGCATGCTCGTGGTCCGGTACCCCGTCATCCGGTCGATGTCCGCGAAGAAGAGCCGCTCGCCCTTCGGATTCGGGACATTGACCGTCTCGCCCACCTGCGCCACGTGGCCCGCCACGCCCTGGCCCAGCTTCACCCGGATCTGCGACACCTCGGGCAGGTGCGCCGCACGCGAGAACAGCTCGCCCCGGGCCGGATCCAGCAGCCAGAGCGTGCCGCGGTCGGCCTGCATCGTCACCGCGATGCGATCGACCAGCGTCTGGAGGAACGCGTCGAGGTCGACCTCTCGTCCGACGAGGCCTCCCACCGAGAGCAGGACCTGGCTGACATCTGAAGGCTGGGGCATGGTGGGCAATGGCGGGAGAACGAACGCCGTGCCACCACCATAGCACTCGTAGAGCATCGCGCCGCTCCTCAGGCGTGGGCCGCGTTACCAAAGAGGATGCGCTTGCCCTCCCGCGCCGGCTCGGTCGCGAAGAAGTGGTTGCGCGCCTCCTCGGCCATGTTCTCCACCAGATCGTCGTTGTGCGCCGGATCATGGTGGAACAGCAGCAGCCGCCGGGCATCCACCGCCTTGGCCACCTGCGCCGCGTCCACCATGGTGGAGTGGCCCCAGCCCTTCTTCGGGATGCCGATCTTCCCCGAGTACTCGTCCGGCGTGTACTGCGCGTCCAGGCAGAGCGCGTCCGCGCCCTCGAAGTACCGCGCCACCTCGGGCGAGATCTCCTCGCGCGTCACCTCCACGTCCGTGGCGTAGACGAAGCTGTGGCCGTCCGCCTCGATCCGGTACGCCAGGCACCCCTGCGGGTGCGGCACGTCAATCGGCGTCACCCGGAACGGCCCCACCTCCACCGTCTTGCCGTGCAGCGCCGAGGCGAACGTCATCTTCGAGCGCAGGATGGACAGCGGCACCGGGAAGTTGGGCGGCTCCATCTGCTTGGAGAGCACGCTCTGCAGGGCCTGCTCCCCGTTGGCGCCCGGCCCGTAGAGCGTCAGCTCCGTGGACGCCAGGTACGCCGGCGTGAAGAAGGGGAAGCCCTGCACGTGATCCCAGTGCAGGTGCGAGAAGAACATCGTCGCCTTCTGCGGAGGCCCCTCCTTCATCATCAGCTCGCCGAGCCCGCGGATGCCCGTGCCCGCATCCAGAATGATCCGGTGGCCCTGGCTCGTCACCTCCACGCAGGCCGTGTTGCCGCCGATACGCGAGCCCGACACCGCGATGCTGCCCCGAACGCCGAAGAACCGGACTTCCATGGTGAGCCTCCTAGAAAAAGCTGACAGCCTGTGGGGCTGCGCTGACGTTTGCGTGTAAACCGCTGACGTCCTGGCGTAAGAGCAGGGATGATGCCAACGGCTAAGTGGCTGGAATGACTTGCGGAGGGTGGAGCAGGGATGTGCCAGTTGCACCAAGGTGGATCGCACTGGATCAGGACAGTCGCGCCATTCCGGAACATCAGGGCTCGCCAGGAAGTCTGCTTTCTTGACAGGCAGGGTGGGCACCTCAGGAGGCCATTGCCTCGGGCTCAGCGCGGAGCTGGCAACCGGGGGCACATGAGCGCTCCAGCGCGGAATAAATGCAGCGCTGGACGATTGCGGGGCGTGCACACTTGGAGCCCCAAGAACTCCATGGTCCTGCTCTCCGCGCTCCGTTATATGCGGCAGGAGCCGTCCTTCGCGCCGCGTACGACTCGCCATCGCTCATGTCCACCGCCCGATCCTTCCTCGCCGCCCCGCTGTGCGCGTGGCTTGCCCTGAGCTCCCTTGAGGCCGCAGCGCAGACCCCCGAGCCAGCAGCGCGTCCCCTGGAGGAGGCCGCTGGAGAGCCCCTCACTCTGGAGCGCGCCGTGGCGCTCGCGGCCGAGCGCAATGAGACCGTGCTGGCGGCCCAGAAGCGCGCGGTGGCCGCCGATGCGCGCGTGGCTCGGGCCCGGGCATTCTTCTTCCCTGAGCTGATCGTGACGGGGGCCTATACCCGCCGCCTCTATGAGACCACGCGAGAGGTGGGGGGGGAGCAGGTCGTAGTCCAGACGCGCAATGCCCTGGGGGCCACGGCGACCGCGCGGATGGCGCTGCTCGACGTGCGCGGGTACCCCCTGTACCGGGCAGCCCGGCTGGAAGGGGAGGCTGCGGAGCTGGATGCACGAGAGGCTCGCAGGGTGGTGGCTTTCGAGGCGGCGGATGCCTTCCTCACCACCCTGGGCAACCAACAAGTCTATGAGGCGGCCCGCCGTCGGCTCGACTTCGCGCGTCAGAGCCTGCAGGACTCGAAGGCTCGCGCCGAGGCGGGCCTGGCCAGCACCAATGACGTGACGCGCGCCGAGCTGGAGGTCTCCAGCGCCGAGGTGCAGCTGGCCGCTGCTCGCGGCAACGCCGACACGAGCCGCCTCGAGCTGGGCTTCCTCCTCGTCTCTCCCGTGCAGGGGGAGCTGGCCTTGCCGGAGCCGCTGCTGGCTCTGGCCGCGAGGAGCACTGATCAGCCAACCGGCCTTGAAAAAGAGGCGGAGGCTCGCCGCCTGGACATCATCTCCGCGCGCCTCAAGGTGCAGGCGCAGGAGGAAGCCGCCCGTGAGCCCCTGGCCCGGCTCTTCCCCTCGTTGGGTTTGTCCGGGCAGTACCGCCTCACCAATGAGGCGGGGCTCGCGGGGCGCAAGGGGGATGGGTTCCTTGCCCTCGATCTGACGTGGAACCTGTTTGATGGGGGAGAGCGGTACGCCGAGCGGCGCGAGCGCGTGGCGCTGGCTCAGGCCTTGGATCTGGAGGCCACGGCACGCACCCGCCGTGTGGGCGTGGACATTCAACGCGCGCAAGTGCAGCTGACCAACGCCCAGGCTGCCTTGCGGCAGAGCGAGCTGGCGGCGACCCAGGCTCGCAGGAATGCAGAGGAGACAGGGATTCTCTATCGCCAGGGGTTATCCACTGCTCTGGCGGTAGCGGACGCCTCCCTGCGCCTGTTCGAGGCGGAGGTGGCCATGGCCCAGGCCCGCTATGCCCTGGGTGTGGCCCTGCTGGATCTCCGGGCTGCGGTGGGACTCGATCCTTTGGGGAAGGAGCCGTGACTGTGACACGAAGGATGGGAGTGGTGGCCTTGATGGCCGTGGTGGCCGCGGGGCGATGGAGTTCCCCGTCGAGGTGGCGCCCATCGAGATCCGGGACGTGGAGTACGCCGTCAGCGCGGTGGGCTCCGTGGAGGCCTTCGAGCAGGTGCAGATCACCGCGCGCGTGGCCGGTGTGGTGGAGCGCGTGGGCTTTACCGAGGGGCAGACGGTGAAGAAGGGCGAGGTGCTCGCGGAGATTGAGCCCACCCGCTACAACCTCGCGGTGGACGCGGCGAAGGCGGCCCTGGAGAAGGCGCAGGCCGCGTCGGCCGAGGCGCAAGCGGGGGCCCAGCGGCGCGCAGCAGTGAACGAGCAGCGCCCGGGGCTCCTCCCCGCCGAGGAGCTGGAGACCTTCCAGACGCGGGCACGCACCGCGACGGCCGAGGTGAGCGCGGCGAAGGCAGCGCTGGATCAGGCGCAGCTGAACCTGCGCGATGCCTACGTGCGTGCGCCCATGGACGGCGTGCTGCAGACGCGCACGGTGCAGACAGGCCAGTATGTGCAGCCGGGCCATGTGCTGGCCACGCTGCTGCGCCGCGATCCGCTGCTGCTGCGCTTCCGCGTGCCCGAGGCGGACGTGGCGCGGATCAAGCCAGGCATGGAGGCGCGCTTCAAGGTGCGCTCGGACAGCCGCGGCTTCAGCGCGAAGATCACCCACGTGGCGGCCGCGGCGGATGATCAGAGCCGCATGGTGCAGGTGACGGCGCATGTGGCCCAGGAGGACATGGATGCGCTGCGGCCGGGAGCGTTCGCGTCGGTGATCGTCCCCGTGGGCATCTCCAAGGGCGCGCCCGTGGTGCCGCAGACCGCGGTGCGCCCCAGCGAGCGCGGCTTCCTGGCCTATGTGGTGGAGGATGGCAGGGCGCGTGAGCGGGTGGTGGAGCTGGGGCTGCGCACGGCGGACGGCCGGGTGGAGGTGCGCGAGGGGCTCAAGCCGGGCGAGCAGCTCGTGGTGCGCGGAGCGGAGGCGCTGAAGGAGGGGGCCGCGGTGCGCATCGCGCAGGGAACTCCCCCGGCTGCCACCGGTGAGCCGCGGCGGCTCGAGAATGGCGGCAGAGCGGGAGGAGCCGCGCAATGAACCTCACCGAGGCCTGCATCAAGAAGCCCGTCTTCGCGTGGATGCTGATGGCGGCCACCATCGTCTTCGGGCTGGTGGCCGCGCAGCGCATCGGCATCAGCCAGTTCCCCGACGTGGACTTCCCGACCATCAACATCTCCGTGACGTGGGAGGGGGCCTCCCCCGAGTCCATCGAGAGCGATGTGGTGGAGCCCATCGAGGAGGCGGTGATGCAGGTGGAGGGCGTCAAGTCCGTCACCTCCAACGCTCGCCAGGGCAGTGGCTCCATCACCGTGGAGCTGGATCTGTCGCGCAACGTGGATCTGGCGCTGCAAGACGTGACGACACGGGTGAGCCAGGCCCAGCGGCGGCTGCCCAACGACGTGGATCCGCCGACCATCTCCAAGACGAACCCGGAAGATCAGCCCATCATGTGGATTGGCCTATCCGGCCCCTTCTCGCCGCAGGTGTTGAGCGACTACGCGAACTACCGCATCAAGGAGAAGCTGCAGACAGTGGAGGGCGTGGGGGAGGTGACGCTGGGCGGTTCGCTCGAGCGCAACGTGCGCATCTGGGTGGATGGCCAGAAGCTGGATGCCAAGGGGCTCACCGTCACGGACGTCATCGCCGCGCTGAACCGGGAGCACGTGGAGCTGCCCGCGGGCCGCATCGAGACGGAGGGCCGCGAGGTCAACGTCCGGGTGATGGGCGAGGCGCTGAACCTGGAGACGCTGCGCGACATCATCGTCCGGCAGCAGGATGGGGCCACCGTCTACCTGCACGACGTGGCGCTGGTGGAGGACGGCTTCGCGGACGTGCGGCGGCTGGGGCGTGTGGATGGCAACCCCGCCCAGGGCATGGGCATCCGCAAGCAGCGCGGCGCCAACGCGGTGGCCGTGGCCAAGGGGGTGCACGCCGCGCTGGACGAGCTGCGCAAGGAGCTGCCCGAGGGCATGCTGCTGGGCGTCAACTTCGACTCCACGCGCTTCATCGAGGAGAGCGTCCACGAGATCGAGCTCGAGCTGCTGCTGGCGTGCCTGCTGACGGCGCTGGTGTGCTGGATGTTCCTGGGCTCGCTGTCCAGCACGCTCAACGTGGTGCTGGCCATCCCCATGTCGCTGCTGGGGACGGTGGCTGTCATCTACTTCCTGGGCTTCACGCTCAACACCTTCACGCTGCTGGGGCTGGCGCTGGCGGTGGGCATCGTCGTGGACGACGCCATCATGGTGCTGGAGAACATCTTCCGGCACGCGGAGTCGGGAAAGGATCGAGTCCGCGCCGCGCGCGAGGGGACCGCGGAGATCACCTTCGCGGCGCTGGCGGCCACGCTGGCGGTGGTGGCCATCTTCATCCCCGTCATCTTCATGAAGGGGATCATCGGCAAGTTCTTCCTCCAGTTCGGTGTCACCCTCTGCGTGGCGGTGCTGCTGTCCTACCTGGAGGCCATCACCCTGGCGCCGGCCCGGTGCGCGCAGCTGCTCAAGACGTCGCGCGAGCACCGGGGCAAGGTGGGCCAGGTTGTCGATCGCGGCTTCGAGAAGCTCGAGGGGATCTATGGGCGGGTGCTGGACAAGGTCCTGAAACGGCCGGGCTGGGTGTTGCTGGGGGCATTGGTGGTGCTGGCCGCCTCGGGGTTCGCCTTCCGCGGGCTCCAGAGCGAGTTCGTCCCCTCGCAGGATCAGAGCCGGTTGATGATTCGCGTGCAGACCGCGGTGGGCAGCAGCCTGGAGGAGACGAACCAGCAGTTCCAGCGGGCGGAGGCGTTCCTCATGAGCCGCCCGGAGGTGACACGCCTCTACGCGGTGGTGGGCGGCTTCGGAGGGAGTTCGGGGGTGAACACGGGCAACCTCATGGTGACCTTGCTGCCGCCGGAGCAGCGCATGTCCCAGGCGGAGTTCCAGCAGCTGGTGCGCAAGGAGCTCAACTCCTATCCCGGCATGCGCGCGGTGGTGCAGGATCTGTCACAGGCTGGCTTTACCGCGCAGCGCGGCTTCCCGGTGGAGTTCAGCGTGCGCGGCTCGGACTGGGACAAGCTGGTCGAGGCCAGCCATGCGATGCGCGAGAAGCTCCAGGCCAGCGGCACGGCGGTGGACGTGGACACGGACTACCAGCTGGGCATGCCGGAGCTGCGCATCACCCCGGATCGGGCGCGCGCGGCGGATCTGGGCATCTCCGTCGAGTCCGTGGCCACCACCATCAACGCACTGGTGGGCGGGGTGCGCGTGGGCAAGTACAACGCGGGCGGGCGGCGCATCGACGTGCGGTTGAGGCTGCTGGCCGGTCAGCGCTCGCGGCCGGAGGACCTGGCGGCGCTCAAGGTGCGCTCCGCCGGAGGAGAGCTGGTCCCGCTCTCCTCGCTGGTGCAGCAGGAGGAGCGCCCGGCGCTGCAGGCCATCACCCGCCGGGAGCGTGAGCGCGCCATCAGCATCTTCGCCAACGTGGCCCCGGGGGCCAGTCAGCAGGAGGCGATCGCCTTCGTGGAGAAGGCTGCCAAGGAGCTGCCGGGAGGCACCCGCGTGGTGCTGGGCGGCGCCAGCGTGGCCTTCCGCGAGTCCATGGACAGCCTCCTCTTCGCGCTCTTCCTGGGGATTGGCGTGGCGTACATGGTGCTCGCCTCGCAGTTCAACTCGTTCCTGCACCCGGTGACGGTGCTCACCATCCTCCCGCTGTCAGTGGCTGGCGCTGCCTTCGCGCTGGGAGCCACGGGCACGACGCTCAACATCTTCAGCATGATCGGCCTGCTGCTGTTGATGGGCATCGTGAAGAAGAACTCCATCATCCTGGTGGACTATGCGCTTCAGCAGCGAGAGCAGGGCGCGGACGCGGTCGAGGCCATGCGGCGCGCGGGCCCGGTGCGGCTGAGGCCCATCCTCATGACGTCCATCGCCACGATGATGGCGGCGGTGCCCGCGGCGCTAGCGCTGGGGGCGGGGAGCGAGACGCGCCAGCCCATGGCCATCGCTGTGCTCGGCGGCTTGTCCGTCTCCACCTTGTTGAGTCTGGTAGTTGTGCCCGCCTTCTACGTGGTGGCGGATCGCGCCAAGCAGTGGTTGAGCCGTGGCCGGCTCCTTCAAGAGGTGGAAGAGCCCCAGAAGGAGAAGCCCGTCGAGGGCTAGACGCAATGCCGATCTCGAACTCGAGCTGCTTCAGGTTGCACTCTGTTTTCACCGCGTAGCTCCTTCCGATGGGTGGAAAGCCTTGAGAACTCTCCAGCTATCTGCGGGCCGCTACGCGGTGTCTCCTGTACCTGTGATCGATCCGGGCTAGAAACGCCTGACCAGGGTCAGGGAGGATCAGGGGGCCGGGCTGATGTTGGTGATCTGGCTGATGTGCGCGCTGCCCTGGCCGGGCAGCGGGGCGTAGACATACAGCTTGACGGCCGTCTGCTGCGCGCCGGGCGTCACGAGCACCCCCTTGCAGAGGAAGCAGTAGTTCGTCCCCGCGACCACCTGGGTGGCGACAGCCAGCGGCGTGTAATCGACGCCAGCGAAACCCTTCAGGGCCTCCTTGAAGACCTTCTGGGCATCGTCGCTGAGGGTGAAGTTGAAGCTGCTCCAACTGCCAGTCATGGTGTTCGTCATAGAGGCTTCTCCTGGTGAATGGCCGCATGAAGTTGAAAGGCTCACCACCCTGGCGGCCCGCCGGTGGTGAGGCCGGTGTCACTCCGGTCCAGAGGATTCCCTGAGCTCGTCGTGACAGGATGAGGAGTACTGCGGATGTGATTCGCGGGCTGTGAAAGGGCTCACCCCGTTTGAGTCAGCCGCTTCATTGCCCCCAGTCCGGCGTTCTGGGGCCTGTCCCGAACTCCCGAGCTGTGCTGTCTTCGTCGCCACCCACACGGGGCGGCCGTGGCCTCATCAGGCCATGAGCTGTGGAGGTATGTACTCAGGGTCCTCCGCGGTAGACGGGTTCGCGACCTGGAAGTCCTTGTCCGTCAACGCGCCGCCGAGCTCCTGCTCCACCTGGCGGATGAGCTCGATGTTGCGCCTATCCGTCTTCGTTAGGAGCTTGTCGGAGTAGGCGGGGTCCGGCTTGTACCAGGGCATGTGCGAGAAGTGCTCCTGGAGCAGCTGGGATTTGAAGGAGCGCCCACGCCTGGCGAAGATGGTGTTGCGCAGAAGCCGCAGATCCCTCAGCGATAGCTGGCGCAGCTCCTTCACGGCCAGCACCTTGTCCAGCGAGCCCGCCGCCCGCTCGCGCTGGTCCGAGTCGACGGCGAAATCCCCCATGGCCCGGCTGATGAGCCCCAGCTCGATCCGCTCCTCGGGAGCCAGCTTGTCCAGGTTGGGCGCGACCGGCTTGTTGTCGCGGTGCTTCTTGAGCTCGTCACGAGCGGACCCGTGATAGGTGCAGTCCTTGGAAGCCGTGACCGCCTTCTGGAACTCCTTCACCCAATGGAGCGGCGTCCCATCGTCGAGCGCGGTGAGGCTGTCGTAGTCGTCCACACTGCACGCGTGGACCGAGCGGCCCTTCGTCTCTTCATAGGACGGCATGTCGCCCCACCACTTGCCAGCCTTGCTGAGCAGCGTGTCCCTCATCTGCTCCAGATCGATGTAGCGCAGGCTCAACTCAGTTCGAGTTTCGCAATTTTGAGCGGATAGAGAAGCGTGCGGTCGGCGAGCGGCGGGCGCATGCACAGCAGCGCCTCTCAGGTTGCTCGGCAACGACACGAGGTAGAGGGCCACTCAGCGCGCA
>Ga0247825_10000759_pt1 | contig 20731 bp, 24 predicted proteins | sample 13C_Vanillin_Day_FD_194413 | JGI IMG/M metagenome (GOLD analysis project Ga0247825, IMG submission 194413) | Soil microbial communities from agricultural site in Penn Yan, New York, United States - 13C_Vanillin_Day48 | ecosystem: Environmental > Terrestrial > Soil > Agricultural land | place...
GAGATATTTGTGCGGCGGGACGGTGAGGTTGTCCGGCGCCGGCTTGTTCTTGTAGACGCGCCCCGCGAGATCGAACAGCGAGCCGTGGCAGGGGCAGTAAAAGCCGCCCTTCCAGTCGGTTTCGAAAGCTTCGGGCTGCGCTTTGAACTTGTCCACCGGCGAGCAGCCGAGGTGCGAGCAGATGCCGACCACGACGAGATACTCCGGCTTGATCGAGCGGAATTCATTGCGGGCGTATTCGGGAGTGAGCTCCTTGTTGCGCTCGCTCTTGGGGTCGGCCACCTTTTCTTCGCTCTGCTTCACCGTAGCGAGCATTTCCTGAGTGCGGCGGACGATCCAGACCGGCTTGCCGCGCCATTCGACGCGCGTCATTTCGCCCGGTGCGAGGTTGCCGATGTCGGCCTCGACGGGCGCACCGGCCGCCTTGGCGCGCTCCGAGGGCAGCATGCTCGCAACGAACGGCACCGCCGTCGCCGCGCCGGCGACGCCGCCCACGACCCCGGTGGCTCCCAGCAGGAAACGGCGCTTCCCCTGATCCAACTCTTTGTCCGCCATACGATTCTTCCGGCCGTGCAAAAAAGCGACATTTTACACAAAGCACTGGGGAAACTTAAGCTAAATGTGAAAAAACCGCCCGTGATCAAGTGTTTAAGCGTCGTTTTTCCCGAATGGGTCTTGCGAGAGCGCGATGGCCGACAAGCATCCGCCCGCATCACGCGCGACGGTCACCGGCCATTAGCGGGCGCGTCCCGGCCGTTTGTTATGATCACGCCTCCAGAAACGACATACGCGTGACCGGCCGCCCGTCTTCCGGGCCATCGGTCCTCATCCATCCCGCCGCCCGAACGATTCCCATGCGCAAGCTCTGGCTGATATTCGCCCAGACCGCCACCGTCTGCCTTGCGGTGCTCTTCGTCGTCTCGACGCTGCGCCCCGATCTGCTTGGCGGCAACGCGCGCAACAGCGTAGTGACGGTCAAGGAACCCCCCGTGGATGCGCCCGGGCGAGCGGCGGCGTCGTTCAGCGACGCCGCACGCAAGGCCATGCCCGCCGTGGTGAACATCTTCACCAGCCAGGAGGTCAAGCGCCCACGGCACCCTTTCATGGACGATCCGCTGTTCCGCTATTTTTTTGGCGATCAGGTGGAAGCCGGGCCGCAGCGGCGCGAGGGGCTGGGCTCGGGCGTCATCGCCAGCGAGCAGGGCTACATTCTCACCAATCACCACGTGATCGAGTCGGTGGACCAGATCGAGGTCGCGCTGGCCGACTCGCGCAAAGTGCCCGCGCGCGTGGTCGGGAGCGACCCGGAGACCGATCTCGCCGTGCTCAAGATCGAGGCGCCGACGCTGCCTTCAATCACTTTTGCGCGGCCGGAGCAGCTGCGCGTGGGCGACGTCGTGCTGGCGATCGGCAATCCGTTCGGCATCGGCCAGACCGTGACCCAGGGTATCGTGAGCGGCCTTGGGCGCAGCCACCTCGGCATCACCGTATTCGAGAATTTCATCCAGACCGATGCGGCGATCAATCCCGGCAACTCGGGCGGGGCGCTGGTCGATTCCAGCGGAAACCTCGTGGGCATCAATACCGCGATCTATTCACAGACCGGCGGCTCGATGGGAATCGGCTATGCCATTCCGGCCAACGTCGCCCGTCAGGTGATGGAGCAAATCATCCAGAAAGGCTCCGTCACGCGCGGCTGGATCGGCGTGGGTGTGCAGGACATCACCAAGGAGATTGCCGAGTCCCTGAAGCTCCCGGCCGGGGCCGGCGTGCTCATCACGCAGGTCGAACGCGGCGGGCCGGCCGACAAGGCCGGCGTGAAGCTGGGCGACGTGCTGGTGGGCGTCAACGGGACGCCGGTCACCGACACGATTCGCATGCTCAACATGATCGCGGCGCTGCAGCCCGGCGAGCAGGCCCGGCTCAAAGTGGCGCGCAATCAGTCCGAGACCGAGGTCTCGGTTACGATCGGCCGCCGGCCGAAGCTCCCCACCCGCCGCTCGTAGCGGCCGGTCTGCCCCGGTTACGGATTGCTCCCGGACTCGGGATCGGCCCGCGCCGGGAAATCCTCCCGCGAGCGCGCCTTGCCGAAAATCCTTGCCGCGATGATGCCCACCTCGTAGAGGATGCACATCGGGATCGCGAGCAGCAGCTGCGAGAGCGCGTCGGGCGGCGTGACGACTGCGGCGACCACGAAGGCGCCCACGAAGACATACGAGCGGATATCCCTGAGCTTCTCCACCGTGATGGCGCCGGCGCGCACCAGCACCACTTGGGCGAGCGGGATCTCGAAAGTAATGCCGAAGGCGAGGAACATCGTGATCACGAAATTGAGGTAGGCCTCGATGTCCGGCGCCGGCGTAATGGCCTGGGGTGCGAAGCCGTGGATCGCCTGGAACACCATCCCGAAAACCACGAAGTAGCAGTAAGCGACCCCGAGCAGGAACAGCACCGTGCTGCCGATCACGAGCGGCAATGCGACGCTTTTCTCGTGCGCGTAGAGCCCGGGCGCAACGAATGCCCATGCCTGGTAGAGCACGTACGGCAGCGCGATCATGAACGCGGCCATCACCGTGACCTTGAGCGGCACGAGTATCGGCGAGATCACGCCGGTGGCGATCATGCGCGTGCCTTCGGGCAGCGACTGCATCATGGGCCAGGCAAGAAAGTCGTAGACGCCCCCGATGCCGGGCCAGATGGTGAGCCCCACCGTGATGACGGCGATGGCGATGAGCGCGCGCAGCAGCCGGTCGCGCAGCTCGATCAGGTGCGAAACGAAGGTGTCTTCGCTCATGCCCGTTACGAAGTGACCGGTAACCGGTGAACGGTCGCCGGCATGGAGAAGCGACGCAAAAGCCTTTCCGCGCTCCGCCCTCCGCCTTCCGCCTTGGAATCCATCAGGCCTGCTTCTGTGCCGGCGGCTGTTCTAACGGCAGTTCCGCCTGCGGGGACGCGGGGGGCTCCGCGGGCGGCGGGTTGTCGGCGAAGGGGTCGTCATACGGATCGATCTTGGCCGATTGCGCGACCTTGCCGAGCTCGCTTTCCGCCTGGGACACGCCCTGGCTGACCGAGTCGCGCATCGTGCGCGCCGTGTCTTCCATGCTCGACTGGATTTTCCTCAGCTCGTCGAGCTCCATCTCGCGTGAGATGTCGGCTTTCACGTCATTCACGTAGCGCTGCATCCGGCCGAACAGGTGCCCGAGCGTGCGCGCCACCGAAGGCAGGCGCTGGGGACCGATCACGATCAGGGCAACGACCGCGATGACCAGCAACTCGGAAAAGCTGATGTCGAACATCGTCGAGAGAGGAGAGAAGAAAGACGAGAGACTGGAAACGCGGCCACGAGAGGAGCGGCCGGCTGCACGCCTCCTCGCGTCTATCGTCTATCGTCTCTCGCCCTACACCTTGGGCGTCTCTTTTCTGGCTTCGCCCTCGATAGTCTGGCCCGCGCCCGGCGGAATCTCGGACTTGGCCTGCGCCGACTTCTCCTCTTCGGATTTCATCCCGTCCTTGAAGCCCTTCACCGCGCTGCCCAGATCGCTGCCGAGATTGCGCAGCTTCTTGGTGCCGAAGATCAGGATGACGACCACCAGTACGATCAGCCAATGCACCCAGCTAATTGAGCCCATGATTCACTCCTTGCCGCCGCGCTGTGCGCCGGCGGCGGATTCAGTTGGCGTTGCGCCCGCTTGGCGGGTTGATGGTCTGCCCGCGCGGCCGGACAACTCTACCCCTACTTCCGCGAGGCCTTTTCCTCAATGCCGGAGATGCCTTCCCGGCGCCGCAACTCCGCGAGCACGTCGTCGTGCGATAACCCGTGCCAGGCCAGCAGCACCAGGCTGTGAAACCACAAGTCGGCGGTTTCACGCACGAGGTGCAGTTTATCACCGCCCTTCGCGGCGAGCACCGTCTCGGCCGCCTCCTCCGCGATCTTCTTCAGTATGGCGTCCTCGCCCTTTGCGAACAGGCTCGCCACGTACGACGCCGATGGATCGGCTTGCCGCCGAGCCGCGATGGCCGCCTTCAGCCGCTGCAGGATGTCGGAATCGGTCACGGCTTGGAACGCCCGTAAATTTCGCCCGGATCCTTGAGCACGGGGTCCGCCGCGACCCAGCGGCCGGCATCCAGGCGCTGGAAGAAGCAGCTGTGGCGGCCCGTGTGACACGCGATGCCCCCCGCCTGCTCGACTTCGATCAGCACCGCGTCCTCGTCGCAGTCGAGCCGCACGCTCTTTACTTTCTGCACGTGTCCGGACTCCTCGCCCTTGCGCCACAGCTGGCGCCGCGACCGGGACCAGTAGTGTGCCTCCCCGGTTTGCACCGTCTTTCCCAGCGCTTCGCGGTTCATCCACGCCACTGTCAGCACGCGTCCGCTTCCGGTCTCCTGCGCCACCACCGGCACGAGCCCGTCCTGCGACCACTTCAGCTTGTCGAGCCAGTCCTCTTTCATGGCATCAGGATACAGGATTCGGGAACCGGATTCGGGGAAACCCTTTGAAGCCCGGATCCTAGCGCCTGACTTCGATGCCCCGGCTCGCCATGTGCTCTTTCGCCTGGCGCACGGTGTACTCACCATAGTGAAAGATGCTCGCGGCGAGCACGGCATCCGCGTGCCCCTGCAGAACGCCCTCGGCCAGGTGCTCGAGAGTGCCCACCCCTCCGCTCGCGATCACCGGGATCGACAACGCGTCCGAGAACGCGCGGGTGAGCTCGAGATCGAAACCGTTGCGGGTGCCGTCCCGGTCCATGCTCGTAAGCAGGATTTCGCCGGCGCCGGCCGCTTCCATTCGCCGCCCCCAGTCCACCGCGTCGATACCGGTGGCCCTGCGTCCACCGTGGGTGTACACCTCCCACCGTGCCGGGCGGTCGGTGCCCGCGCGCCGGGCATCGACGGCGACGACTATGCACTGCGATCCATAGCGCGCGGCCGCCTCTTCGACCACCCGCGGATTCTGGACCGCGGCAGTGTTGATGCTCACCTTGTCCGCGCCGGCGTTGAGTAGCCGGCGAACATCCGCCACCGAGCGCACGCCACCGCCCACCGTCATGGGAATGAAGACTTGCGATGCGACCGACTCGACCACGCTCACGATGAGGTCGCGCTCATCGCTGGACGCGGTGATGTCGAGAAAGGTGAGCTCGTCCGCGCCCTGCTCGTCGTAGCGCCGCGCGATCGCGACGGGGTCGCCGGCATCGCGCAGGCCGACGAAATTGATGCCCTTCACCACGCGCCCCGCGGTCACGTCGAGGCAGGGAATGACTCGCTTCGCGAGACCCATAACGCGGGATTCAGGAATCAGGATTCACGGTGAAGCGGATGCGGACTGCTTATGGTCGTTCCAGGATTCCGGTCCCGGATCCCCCATTCAAGCCTGGGCCTTCGCGCTGAGCTCATCCGCCAATTTCTGGGCGGCCGCGAAGTCGAGCTTGCCCTCGTAGATCGCGCGCCCGGTAATCGCGCCCGTGATGCCTTCGGGCTCGACCCGGCACAGGGCTTTGACGTCGTCCAGCCCGTTGATGCCGCCGCTCGCAATGACCGGCACTGCGAGTGCCCTGGCGAGGGTCACCGTGGCGTCGATGTTGACGCCGGTCAGCATGCCGTCGCGCCCGATGTCCGTGTAGATGATCGCTTCCACGCCGTAATCCTGGAACTTCTTCGCGAGATCGAGCACTTCGTGGCCGGTCATCTTGGACCAGCCGTCGACCGCGACCTTGCCGTCCTTCGCGTCGAGAGCGACCATCACCCGGCCGGGGAACGCCGTGCACGCTTCATGCAGGAACCCCGGCGTCTTGACCGCCGCAGTGCCGATGATCACGTAGCCGACGCCCGAGTCGAGCAAATGCTCGATGGTATCGAGATCACGGATGCCGCCGCCCAGCTGGATCGGCAGTTGGCCGCCGACCGCTTCGGTGATCGCCCGGATGGCCGGCTCGTTCTTGGGGCGGCCCGCCGCGGCGCCGTTCAGGTCGATGACGTGCAATCGCCGAGCGCCGAGCTTGAGCCACTGTTCCGCCATCTTGACTGGGTCGTCGGAGAAGACGGTGACCTTGTCCATGGCGCCTTGCTTCAGGCGCACGCACTTGCCGTCCTTGAGATCTATCGCGGGAATGATCAGCATGTTTCTATGCGGCCGGGTGCGCAGCCGCCTTGTGTTGCGAATTCGGTACCCGCGGCTGCCACGCCAGGAAGTTGGCGAGGAGCTTCAATCCCGCCGTTTGGCTCTTTTCCGGATGGAACTGCACGGCAAACAGGTTATCCCGCGCCACCGCGCAGGTGAAGGGCACGCCGTAGACGCTCTCACCCGCCGTAAGCGCGCGGATTTCGGGTTGCGGGAAATAGCTGTGCACGAAATAGAACCGGCTTCCCTGGGGTATCCCTTCCCACAACGGATGCGACAACGTCTGGCGCACCTCGTTCCAGCCTATGTGCGGAACCTTGAGCCGGCTGCCCTGCCCGTCCACCATGTCCGCCGCCGGAAAGCGGCGCACCCGGCCGGGCAGCAGGCCGAGCCCGGAGGTGTCGCCCTCCTCGCTGCGCTCGAACAGCATCTGCAATCCGATGCATATTCCCAGGAACGGCCTGGTACGCGCCGCCTCCACCACCGCCTCCCGCAAGCCCTGAGCGCCAAGCGCCCGCATGCAGTCCGGCATGGCGCCCTGCCCGGGAAACACCACGCGGCTCGACGCGGCGACCGTCGAGGCGTCTCCCGTGATCGTGACCCTCAGTCCCGGCGCGACGTGCTCGATGGCCTTGGCCACCGAGCGCAGGTTGCCCATGCCGTAATCGACGACTGCGACGTCGGTCATAAGCTGCGTTCAGCGATCCGCTTGGACATCCAGGAAGGAACTTCGTGTCATGGATCGGGAGCGCGATGGCGGGTCGCCCGGCGCCTTAGAGCTTTCCCTTGGTGGAAGGAATGCCCTTTACGCGCGGATCGGGCTCGATCGCCATCCGCAGCGCTCGCGCGAAAGCCTTGAACGCCGTCTCCGCCTGGTGGTGGGCGTTTGTTCCCTTGATGTTGTCCAGGTGCAGCGTGACCTGGGCATGATTCACGAAACCCTGGAAGAACTCATGAACGAGGTCTACGTCGAACTCGCCGATGCGCGCCCGCGTGAACTCGATGTGATACTCGAGGCCCGGGCGGCCGGAAAGGTCCACGACCGCGCGCGACAGCGCCTCATCGAGAGGCACGTAGGCATAGCCGTAGCGGCGCACGCCTTTCTTGTCGCCCACTGCCTTGGCGAAGGCCTGCCCCAGGGTGATGCCGATGTCTTCCACGGTGTGGTGTGCGTCGATGTGCAGGTCGCCTCGCGCCGCGATGTCGAGATCGAAAACGCCGTGGCGTGCAACCTGATCGAGCATGTGGTCGAGAAACGGAACCCCGGTTGCGATCTTGGCTCCCCCCTTGCCGTCGAGGTCGAGCTTGACGCCGATCCGTGTTTCCTTGGTGTTGCGGGTTACTTCCGCTTTACGCATGGCGTTTGCGACACCGCGTTGACCGCCGGGCGCACAAGAGGGGCTGGGAGATCACTCGGCGAGCGTCTGGGTCAATGCAGAAAGGAAGGCGGTGTTCTCGTCCGGCGTGCCGACTGTCACACGCAGACAATCCTGGAGTAAGGGGTGCGATCCATCGAGGCTCTTGATGAGGACCCCGCGCCGTTTCAATCCTTCGAAAACCTGTTTCGCCTGGCTGACTCTGAATAATATGAAGTTGGCGTCGGAGGGATACGCCGTGACTCCCGCCGCCTGCCCAAGCGCCCGCAGCAGGCGCCCACGTTCTAGCTTGATGGCGACCGCCTGTTCTGTCAACACGTCGCCATGCCGCATCACTTCATCCGCGACCAATTGCGTCAGCGTGTTGACATTATACGGCAATCTCAATTTATCGAGCTCCGCCAACCAGCGCGGCGACCCGGCGAGCAGGCCCAGGCGAATGCCTGCCAGCCCCAGCTTGGACAGGGTGCGCATCACCAGCAGGTTGGAGTAGCGCGGCAGCTTCTGCAGGAAGCTCTTCCCCGCGAACGCCTGATAGGCTTCGTCGACCACTACCAGCCCGGGCGCTGCTTCGATGATCCGCTCGACCATGCCGGGATCGAACAGGTTGCCGGTCGGGTTGTTCGGATAGGCGATGAAGACGATCGCCGGCTGCTCGCGCTCCACGGCAGCCAGCACCGCCTCGATGTCGAGGGAGAAATCCGCGCGCAAGTTCACGCCCACGTAGCGCGCGCCGGCAAAGGCGGCAATCATGCGGAACATCACGAAGGACGGCTCGACGCCGAGCACGGCCGAACCCGGCCGGGCGACCGCCATGGTCAGGATCTGAATCAACTCGTCGGAGCCGTTGCCGAGCAGCAGCTCCATCCCGTCGGGCACCTCGAGCGCGTCGCGCAGGCACGCCTTCAGCGCCGACGCCGCGGGATCGGGATAGCGGTTGAGCGCAGCCTCCTCGACCAGCCGGCCGAGGCGATCGCGCAGCGCCGCCGGCAGACGGTAGGGATTCTCCATCGCGTCGAGCTTCACCATGCCGGCGCTCGGCGGCACGTGGTACGCCGTCAGGGCGCGTATCTCGTCGCGGATGAGCTCTTCAGGATTTTTCGGCATGTTTCAAAGCGAGGCGCAATGACTTCCGCAAGCACGGGCCACCGTCGTTGCCGCGGGCCTCGTGTCTAGCGTTTATCGGTTTTCATGCGGAATTCGGCCGACATCGCGTGCGCGGTGAGGCCCTCGCCGCGCGCGAGCCTGGCAGCGACGCGTCCGAGCCGGGCGGCCGCCGGGCGGGGAATGCGAATCAAGCTCGAGCGCTTCTGGAAATCGTAGACGCCCAGGGGCGACGAGAACCGCGCCGTGCGCGAGGTGGGCAGCACGTGGTTCGGACCCGCGCAGTAATCGCCGAGCGCCTCGGAGCTTTCGCGGCCCAGGAAGATCGCGCCCGCGTGCCGGATGCGGGGCAGCAGCGCATCGGGACGCGCGACCGACAGCTCGAGATGCTCGGGCGCGATGCGGTTGACGAGATCGCAGGCTTCGCGCAGATCGCGCACGCGGATCAGCGCGCCGCGCTTCGCGAGCGCGCCGGAAATGACGTCGCGGCGTGCCATGGCGGGCAGCTGCCGCGCCATGCTCGCGGCAACCGCGTCGAGGTAGGTCGCGTCCGGAGAGATCAGTATCGCCTGCGCGAGCTCGTCGTGCTCCGCCTGGGCGAACAGATCCATCGCCACCCAGTCGGGCGGGGTCTTGCCGTCGCAAACGACCACGACTTCTGAAGGGCCGGCGACCATGTCGATCCCCACGACTCCGAACACTTGTCGCTTGGCCTCGGCCACGTAGGCGTTTCCGGGCCCCGTGATCTTGTCGACCGCGGGTATCGTTTCGGTACCGTACGCCAGGGCGCCAACCGCCTGCGCGCCGCCGATCGTGAACACGCGTCCCACGCCGCACAGCGCAGCCGCCGCGAGCACCAGTTCATTGCGCTCGCCGCCCGGCGCCGGGACGACCATGACGATCTCACGCACGCCGGCCACCTGCGCCGGTATCGCGTTCATGATGACCGATGATGGGTATGCCGCCTTGCCGCCGGGAACGTAGATGCCCACCCGGTCCAGCGGAGTGACGCGCTGACCCAGCTCGGCGCCGGTCGCATCGCGATAGCGCCACGAGACCGCCACCTGCTTGCGGTGATAGGCGCGCACGCGCCGGACCGCCGCTTCCAGCGCGGCACGCGTCGTCCTGTCGATGCTGCGCCTGGCTCTCTCGAGATCCCGCCGCGACACTTCAAGTGCCGCGACCCGCGGCGCCTGGATGCGATCGAAGCGTTGCGTGTATTCGAGCAGCGCCGCATCGCCGCGCGCTTTCACATCGGCCAGTATCCCGGCAACGGCCGCCCGCACGCCGGCATCCTGCGCGGTATCGAGCGCGAGCAGCTCCGCCATCCGCGCGTCGAAGTCGGGCTGCGTGGTGGCGAGCCGGCGAATCGGGATCATCGCGTCGCCCGCGCGAACGCGTCCAGGAGCGGCTGGATCTCGGCGCGCTTCAGCTTGAGCGCAGCCTGGTTGACGATCAGCCGGGCGCTCAAGGGTCTGATCTCCTCGACCGCCTTGAGGTGATTCGCCTGGAGCGTCTTGCCCGTGCTCACGAGGTCGACGATCGCGTCGGCCAGGCCGGTCAGCGGCGCCAGCTCCATGGACCCGTAGAGCTTGATGAGATCGACATGCACGCCCTTGGCCGCGAAATGCTCCCTCGCGGTCTGAACGTACTTGGTGGCCACCTTCAGGCGCGCGCCCTGGCGCACCGCGCGCCGGTAGTCGAATCCCGATGGCACCGCGACCACCATCCGGCAGCGCGCGATCTTCAGGTCGAGCGGCTGATAGAGTCCCTGGCCGCCGTGCTCGTCCAGCACGTCCTTGCCCGCGACGCCCAGGTCCGCCGCGCCGTACTGCACATAGGTCGGCACGTCGGTCGCGCGCACGACGATCAGCCGCACGTCCCGCCGGTTGGTCTGCAGGATCAGCTTGCGCGAGGATTCCGGGTCACCGCGCGCAACGATGCCTGCCGCCTTTAATAGCGGCGCGGTTTCGTCAAAGATGCGGCCCTTGGAGAGCGCGAGGGTGATCACGGCGAATCCTGAAAAAACAGGATCTTACAGGAAAGAAACGTCAAAACCCAATCTCACCGGGCAGACACGGAGAGACGCAAGCGTAGTCATGATGGAAGCGCCGCGCATGAACCTCGCCGATCCGCGCGCGATGTCGTCCGTGCTGTCGGTTTTTCCCTCGCGGCGCGGACGTCAGCTGATGCGGCGGATGCGCCCCCCCAGTCGCGAAAGCTTCTCCTCGATGCGCTCGTAGCCGCGATCGAGATGATAGACGCGCTCCACCACGGTGCTTCCGCGCGCTATCAGTCCAGCCAGCACGAGACTTGCCGAAGCGCGCAAGTCGGTCGCCATCACCGTTGCGCCGTCGAGATGGGATACGCCCTTGACGACTGCGGTATTGCCTTCGACCTCGATATCGGCGCCCAGCCGCTTCAGCTCCTGCACGTGCATGAAGCGATTCTCGAAGATGGTTTCAGTCACGATCGCGGTCCCGCGCGCAATGCTGTTCAAGGCCATGAACTGCGCCTGCATGTCGGTAGGAAACGCGGGATACGGCGATGTGCGCACGCTGACTGCGTTCAACGCCCCGTTGGTCGTGAGCTTGATCCAGTCTGGGCCGGTCTCGATCCTGGCCCCCGCTTCCCGAAGCTTCTCGATGACGGAATCCAGGATCTCCGGACGCGCGCCGCGCAAGGTGATGTCGCCGCCGGTTGCCGCGGCGGCGGCGAGGAACGTCCCCGTCTCGATGCGATCCGGCATGACCGGGTAGCGCGCCCCATGCAGCCGGTTCACGCCCTCGACCGTGATGACGTCGGTGCCCGCTCCCCGCACGTTCGCCCCCATCGCATTGAGGCAATTTGCGAGATCGCTCACTTCCGGTTCGCGCGCGGCATTCTCGATCACGGTCGTGCCGTCCGCGAGCGTCGCCGCCATCATGAGGATTTCCGTTCCGGTGACGGTCACGAGGTCCAAGCAGATGCGCGCGCCCTTCAGCCGCCGGGCGCGCACCGAGATGTAGCCGTGCTCGATGGAGAGTTCCGCTCCCATCGCCTGCAGTCCCTTGATGTGCTGGTCCACCGGGCGCAGCCCGATGGCGCATCCTCCGGGGAGGGAAACGCGCGCCTCCCCGCACCGGGCGGTCAGCGGGCCGAGCACAAGCACCGAGGCGCGCATCGTCTTGACGAGCTCATACGGCGCCACCGGCTCCGAAATACGTTTCGACGTAAGCTCGACGCCCATCCTCTCGTCCACCGAGACGCCGACGCCCATCTGCGTGAGCAGGTTGAGCATGGTCGTCACATCTCGCAGGTGCGGCACGTTGCCGACCACCAGCGGCTCGTCGGTCAGCAGCGAGGCGGTCAGGATCGGCAGCGCCGCGTTCTTCGCGCCGGAGATGCTGATTTCGCCCGAGAGGGGCGTGCCGCCTTCGATCAGGAGCTTATCCATGCCGATTCGCTAGGGCTTCGAGATCAATGACACCAGCCACACAGGGCACCGGGAGCACACGGCTCTTACGGGCGTTTCGTGGCCCAGTCTTCGGGCGTATAGGTCTGCATGGACAGCGCATGTATGTCCGCCCGCATGCGCTCGCCGAGCGCGGAATACACCAGTTGGTGCTGCTGGACGCGGGGCTTGCCGCGAAATGCGGTGCTGACGATGACGGCCTCGAAATGGTGCCCGTCGCCGCGCACCTCCACGTGTTCGCACGCCATCCCGCTCTCTATCCAGGACTTGATCTGTTGGGGCTCGACCATCGATTCTCCATTCACGATTCACCAAACACGATTCACGGCAGTCAATGCCGCAGCTTGTACCCGGAGCGCAGCAGCCACAAGGTCAAAAATGATAAGGCCGCGAAACTGGCGCTGACAATCGCCAGGCTGACCCACGGCGAGACGTCGCCCTGCCCGAAGAACCCGTAGCGGAACCCATCGACCATGTAGAAGATGGGATTGAGGTGGGACAGCCACTGCCAGAACGGCGGTAGCGAATGGATGGAGTAAAACACGCCCGACAGGAACGTGAGCGGCAGGATGATGAAGTTCTGGAACGCGGCCAGCTCGTCGACCTTGTCCGAATGGATGCCGGCTATGATGCCCAGCACGCCCATGACGGCGCTGCCCGCCAGCCCGAACACCAGTGCCCATAGCGGGTAAGCGAAGTGCATGTCGACGAACCATACCGTCGCCAGGAACACGCCGGCCCCCACCACGATCCCGCGCCCCATCGCCGCGAGCAGGTAAGCGAAGAAGAACTCGGGGTGGGAAAGCGGCGGCAGCAGAACAAAGACGATATTGCCCGTCATCTTCGATTGCATGAGACTCGACGAGCTGTTGGCGAACGCATTCTGCAGCACCGACATCATTGCCAGCCCGGGCACCAGGAAAGCCGCATACTCGACGCCGGGAAAAATCTGGACGCGCTCGCGCAGCGAAAACGCGAACACGACCAGGAACAGCAGCGCGGTCAGCACGGGCGCGAGGAGGGTCTGCACTTTGACCTTCCAGAACCGCAGCCATTCCTTGTGGAATAGCGTGTAAAAGCCGGTGAGCGGCGAGGGTCGAGGGGCGGAGTTCACCCCGGCCGCCGTGGCATCCGATCTCTCTTCGCCGCTCATCACCGGTCCGGTCTCTTAAGACTGCATGATCTGCACAAAGATCTCTTCGAGGTCAGGATGCATGACTTCGAGCTCGAGGATCTCGATTCCCGACGAGCGCAGCTCGGCGATCACGCGCTCGACCGCGGCGTAATCGCCCAAGGCGAGCCGGTAGCTTCCCGTCTCCCGCCGCAACGACACCAGCGGCTCAAGCGATGCCGGCAGGTGGTCCGGCGCGAGCCGCAGCTCGAGATAGCAGCCCGAATGCCGGTGCAGGAGATTCTGGGTGGTATCGAGCGCGACGACCCGTCCCTGCTTGAGCATGGCAATGCGTCCGCACAGGGCTTCGGCTTCCTCCAGATAGTGAGTGGTCAGCACGATCGTGTGGCCATCGCGGTTGAGGCGCTTGATGAAACGCCATAATGCCTGGCGCAGCTCGACGTCGACGCCGGCGGTCGGCTCATCGAGCACGATGACCGGAGGCTTGTGAACCAGCGCCTGCGCCACCAGCACCCGGCGCTTCATGCCGCCGGACAATGCGCGCATGTTGGTGTCCGCCCTCGTGGCGAGGTCGAGGTGATGCATGACCTCGTCGATCCAGCCCCGGTTGTCGCGCAACCCGAAGTAGCCCGACTGGAACGTCAGCGCCTCTCGCACGGTGAAGAACGGGTCGAATACCAGCTCTTGCGGGACGACGCCCAGCGCCCGGCGCGCCTCGCGGTACTGCGAGACAACGTCGTAGCCCATGACGCGCGCGGCACCGCCGTTGGCGAGTGCCAGCCCGGCCAGGATGCTGATGAGGGTGGTCTTCCCCGCGCCGTTGGGGCCGAGCAGGCCGAAGAATTCCCCTTGATCGATCGTCAGGCTGACACCATCGAGCGCGCGCAAAGGGCCGTAGCTCTTGCTGACACGCTCGACCTGGATTGCCGGTACCATACGGTTAGCGATGGAAGCGGCCGGGTAAAAACGGGCTCATGCGGCCCCGCGGCAGCCGATCACTCCGCGCCGATCAGCTCGGTGACGTCGTAGAGCTCGGCAAGGCTTTTCAGATTGGCAGGCAGATTCAAAAAACGGATCGAGCGCCCGCTGGCCGCGGCTTCGCGTCGCCACTCGAGCAGCAGGCTGAGCGCGGACGAGTCGACTTCTGTAACGCCGTGCAGGTCGACCGAGATCTGCGGCGAAGTAAACAGCTCCTTCCCCTTTTCCAGCAGCGACACCGCGCTGTCGAGCGTGATGGGCCCCTGCACCGTGCAGCGGCCTCCGTCGCAGGCGATCATTTGCGGGCCGCCAGCGAGCGATCCGCGGTGAGCTGGCGGTTCTTCTCGGTCAGCGCCTTGAGCAGACCTTCGATGCCGCCCTTGCGCACTTCGGTCTCGAAGCTGCCGCGATAGTTCTGCACGAGGCTGAGATCCGCCACGACCACGTCGTACACTTTCCAGCCGTCCGCCGACTTCTCCATCCGGTAGTCCACGGTCACCGGCTTGCCGCCCGCCTGGTTGATGAGCGACTTGACGACCACCTCGCGGTCGGCCGGCTGCATGCGCACGGGGCGGTACTCGATGGTCTGGTCGCGATACGCCGTCAGGGTGGCGGCATAGGTGTGCACCAGCAGCGACCGGAATTCCGCGACAAGGGACTTCTGCTGCTCGGGGCTGGCCTTGCGCCAGTTGGGGCCCACCGCAAGGCGCGTCATCCGGGCGAAGTCAAAATGCGGCAGGACCTTCTTCTCCACCAGGTTCACGACTTTCTGCGCGTTGCCGGACTGGATGTCCTTGTCCGTACGGAGCCCCGCCAGCACCTCGTCCGTCACGTTCTTCGCCAGCGCATCCGGAGCGGTCACGTCCTGCGCGAGTGCCGGCGCGGCAAAGCAAACCATCGTCAAAAAAGCGGCAATCAGTTTTGTTGTCATAAAACGATTTCCCTAGCGTCATCATCAACCGCTGTTCGTCACTGCGTCACTGTTTCTGCGGCGCGCCGCCTTCTGCCGCCTTGCTGTAGAGAAACTGCCCGATCAGCTTTTCCAGCACCACCGCGCTTTGCGTCAGCTGGACGGTGTCGCCCTCCTTGAGCGGTGCGCTGTCGCCGCCGGCCTCCAGGCCCACGTATTGCTCGCCGAGCAGGCCCGAGGTCAGGATCGACACCGAAGTGTCGCGGGGGAACTCGTAGCGGCGATCGAGCAGGAGCGTGACGCGCGCCACGAACTTCTTGCTGTCGAACTGGATGGCGTTGACGCGCCCCACGACGACGCCCGCGCTTTTCACCGGCGCGCGCGCTTTCAGCCCGCCGATGTTCTCGAATTCCGCGAAGACGTGGTAGGTCTCGCCCATGTTGAGCGAGGTGCTCGCGTTGCCCACCTTCAGGGCAAGGACGAACAGCGCGCCGATGCCGACGACCACGAAAATGCCGACCCAAGCGTCGAGTAACGTTCGGTCCATAGTCTAAATCCCCTTGAACATGAATGCGGTGAGGACGAAATCGAGCCCCAGTATGGCTAGCGAGGACGTGACGACAGTCCGGGTCGTCGCTCCCGAAACGCCCTCGGCGGTCGGCGGCGCGTCGTACCCCTCGAACAGCGCGATGGCGGTCACCGCCACCCCGAACACGACGCTCTTGATAACGCCATTGACGATATCCTGCCGGAAATCCACGGCATTCTGCATCTGGGACCAGAACGCGCCCGCGTCCACCCCGATGAGGATGACCGCGATCAGATAGCCGCCGAACACGCCCACCGCGCTGAAGATGGCGGCCAGCAGGGGCATCGAGATGACGCCTCCCCAGAAGCGCGGACCGATGACGCGCGCAACCGGGTCGACCGCCATCATTTCCATGGCGGAAATCTGCTCCGTCGCTTTCATCAGGCCGATCTCCGCTGTCATCGCCGAGCCCGCCCGGCTGGCAAACAATAGCGCCGCGACCACCGGCCCGAGCTCGCGCACCAGCGACAGCGCGACCAGCGTGCCCACGGCTTCCGACGAGCCGTACTTTTGCAGCGTTTCGTATCCTTGCAGCGCCAGCACCATCCCCACGAAGAGGCCTGACACCACGATGATGATCAGCGAAAGCACGCCCGCGAAATAGATTTCGCGGAACGTGAGGCTGCGGAAACGACGGAAGCTCATCCCCGAGCGCAAGAGCGTCACCGCGAAGAACCGCGCTGCATAGCCCAGGCGCCAGACGCCGCCCACCACGCGGTTGCCGACTCCGCGCACGCCTTTCAACAAGCGCTCAGGCACGCGCCCGCTCCATCTCGAGGTCAGCGGCGTAGGGTGCCCCCGGGTAATGGAAGGGCATCGGCCCGTCGATTTCCCCCCACACGAACTGGTGGACGAAGGGCGCTTCGGACTTGCGGATCTCGTCGGGCGTTCCCTGCGCGACGACCACGCCGTCCGCCATGAAATAGACGTAATCCACGATCTTCAATGATTCCTGCACGTCGTGCGTGACGATAACCGACGTGGTGCCCAGCACCTCGTTCAGCCGGCGGATCAGGTTGCTGATGACGCCCATGGTGATCGGGTCGAGGCCGGTGAACGGCTCGTCGTACATGATGAGCATGGGATCCAGCGCAATCGTGCGGGCAAGCGCGACGCGGCGCGCCATGCCGCCGGAAAGCTCGGACGGCATCATGTGCTGCGCACCGCGCAAGCCCACGGCGTGGAGCTTCATGAGCGCGAGGTCCTGGATCATCGACTCGGGCAGCGCGGTGTGCTCGCGCATCTGGAAGGCCACGTTGTCCAGCGCCGACATGTCGGTGAACAGCGCGCCGAACTGAAATAGCATGCCCATCTTGCGGCGCATGTCATACAGGCCGCTCTGGTCGAGCTCGGAGACGACGCGGCCGCCCACCGTCACCGTGCCGCTGGAAGGCTTGAGCACGCCGGAAATCATCCGCAGCACGGTCGTCTTTCCGCATCCCGACAGTCCCATGATGGCCACGATCTTCCCGCGCGGCACGGTCATGTTGACGCCCTTGAGCACGGGCCGGACGTCATACGAGAAGTTGACGTCCTTGATTTCAACCAGATTTTCCATCGGGCGCGAGGCGAAAAGGGCGTAATTTTAAACCACATTGTCCCGCCACGACAGCGACGCGGCTCGGCAGCGCCGTCTGTCCGGCAGGCCGGCCGGATGTCTTGCATAATGTGAGGCCGGCCGGCGAAGGCCACACTTTCAGGGCTGGGACCCGTATACGAAGCGGTATGAGCGAGATTGCGCTGCGGCTAGCGGATGTGGGGAAGTCGTATGCCGGCCTGGCCGTCCTGAGCGGCGTTTCGCTCGAAGTGCGGCGCGGTGAGTTTTTCGGCCTGGTCGGAGTCAACGGTGCGGGCAAGACCACGCTCATCAAGTGCCTGCTGGACTTCTGCGATGCCGATAACGGCGCCATCGACATTTTCAACGTCTCCCATCGCGTCACGGCTGCGCGGTCGCGACTGGCTTACCTGCCCGAGCGATTCAATCCGCCGTTCTTCCTGACCGGCCGCGATTTCGTTCGCCACATGCTCGCGCTCTACCGCGCGCCCTACGAAGACGAAAGGGTCGCCCGGATGTTCGGAGCGCTCGACCTCGAAATGACGGCGCTCGATCGTCCGGCGCGCACCTACTCCAAGGGCATGACGCAGAAGCTGGGACTGGCGGCCTGCCTGCTCTCGCAGAAGGACCTCTACGTCCTGGACGAACCGGCGGGAGGACTCGATCCCAAGGCGCGGGCAATGCTGAAATCGGAATTGAAGGCGTTGCGCGCCGCCGGACGCACCGTCTTCTTCACATCCCACGCGCTCAACGATGTCGCCGAACTGTGCGACCGCGTGGCCGTGCTGCACGAGGGGCGGTTGCGCTTTGCCGGCACTCCTTCGGAACTGGTCATCCGTCACGGTTCGGGCGATCTGGAGCAGGCTTTTCTCGCTTGTATTGCGGAAACGGGGGCCTAGAGGCAAACCCTTGATATACAATTACCTATCAGAGCGGACGCATTGCCGAGCCGCTTAATTTCGCGCGTTTGAATGGACGACGCCGCGCCATTCAGCGCGCGACACCACGCGCCGGTCGCTCACACGGTGCGGGACGCTTAGGGAGGCCGCGGGGATGGCAGTCAAGCAGGTCGAGCACGCCAAACCGGATCTGCTGATCGTTGATGACGATCCACTCATCACGGACACGCTGAATTTCGTGCTGAGCCGCGATTTCACGGTGTACGTCGCGGACTCGCGCGCCCGCGTGAAGAGCCTTCTCACACAGCTCGACCAGGCGCCGAAGCTTGCCTTGATCGACCTCGGTCTTCCCCCGACGCCGCATCGCCCCGACGAGGGCTTCCGGCTGATCAGCGAGCTGATCGCGCACTCACCGGGCATGAAGATCGTGGTCCTTTCCGGGCAGAGCGACGAAACCAACGCGCGCCACGCGCGCACGCTCGGGGCGATCGAGTTCGTCGCCAAGCCGTGCGAGCCCGAAACCCTGAAGGCGCTGCTGAACCGGTCGCTGCAGGTGCGCGAAGCGGAGCTCGACGCGGCGGCCGAGAGCGGGCTGCTGGGCCGCAGCCTCCTGGTCGAGAAGCTCCGCCAGCAGATCTCGCAGTTCGCCAACGCGCCGTTTCCGGTGCTGATCGAAGGCGAGTCCGGCAGCGGCAAGGAGCTGGTGGCGACGTCGCTCCACCGTATGAGCCAGCGCGCGGCGCGGCCGTTCCTGGCGCTCAACTGCGCGGCAATTTCGCCCAACCTCGTCGAGCCGACCCTGTTCGGTTACGCCAAGGGGTCGTTCACCGGCGCGACCACCTCGCGGGCTGGCTACTTCGAGGACGCCCAGGATTCCACCCTGTTCCTCGACGAGATCGGCGAACTGCCCCTCGAGCTGCAGGCGAAGCTCCTGCGCGTGCTGGAGAACGGCGAATATCAGCGCGTCGGCGAAACCCAGAGCCGCATGTCGAATGCCCGCGTGGTCGCCGCGACGAACCGCGACATGCGCCAGGAAATCCGCGCCGGTCGCTTCCGCGCCGATCTCTACCACCGGTTGTCGGTTTTCACCATCAACGTGCCGCCGCTGCGCGATTTGGGCGAAGACAAGCGTGCCCTGCTCGAGCACTATCGCGAGTTCTACGCGCGCCAGGCGCGCGTCAGCGCTTTCGAGCTCGATGCCGGCGCGCTGGCGGTCTGGCTCGATTACAGTTTTCCCGGCAACGTGCGCGAACTGCGCAATATCGTCATCCGCCTGACGACCAAGTTTGCCGGGCAGAAAGTGGCCACGGAGCAGTTGCAGGCGGAACTCGACATGGAAAGCCTCGAGATCGAGCTCCCGGGGCTCGCGGCCGGCCAGGATTTCAAGGCCGTGCTCGAAGCCGCCAAGCGTCATCTGCAATTGCACAAGAATTTCAGCCTCGACAACACGCTCTCGCAATGGGAGCGCGGCTACGTCGAAGCGGCGCTCATGATCACGCAGGGCAACCTCACCCAGGCCGCGAAAATGCTGGGCATTCACCGCACGACGCTCTATAGCCGGATGCAGGGCTACGGCGGCCTGGCCGGCGGCAACGGCGGGGGCGAGTCGGCGAAGTCGCCGAGGCCCGCCTCGTCGAAGTGACCTGACCGGCGGGAACCGAAGATGTACTACAGCCATTTCGGACTGAACCAGGCGCCGTTCAAGATTACGCCGAATACGGACTTCTTCTTCAGCGGCGGTAATCGCGGACCGATCCTGGAGGCCCTGATCTACGCCATCGCCCATGGCGAAGGCATCATCAAGGTGACCGGCGAGGTTGGCAGCGGCAAGACCATGCTTTGCCACATGCTGCCGACACGCCTGCCGCCGAACATCGAAACGGTCTACATCGCCAACCCCAGCGTGTCCCCGGAGGAGATCCTCCACGCCGTGGCCTTCGAACTCCAGCTTGCGGTCGACCGCGCGGCGCCGCGGCTCGAGGTCATGCAGGCGCTGCACGACTTCTTGCTCAAGCGCTACGCCGAGGGCAAGCGGGTGGTCGTGTTCGTCGAGGAATCGCAGAGCACTCCGATCGCCACGCTGGAGGAAATCCGGCTGCTCTCGAACCTGGAGACACGCAACGACAAGCTGCTGCAGATCGTGCTGTTCGGCCAGCCGGAGCTCGATGAGAACCTGCGCCAGCCCAACATCCGCCAGCTGCGCGAGCGCATCACGCACAGTTTCCGCCTCGAGCCGCTCACCGAGGGCGAGATCCGCGAATACCTGATGTTTCGCATGCGGGCCGCGGGCTATCGCGGTCCCGACCTCTTCTCGACTTCCGTCGTCAGGCGAATCGCCCGAGCGTCGCTCGGGCTGACCCGGCGGGTGAACCTCATCGCCGACAAGGCGCTGCTCGCGGCGTTCTCGGAAAATACGCATACCGTGCGCCCAAAGCATATCGACGCCGCGGTCCGCGACAGCGAGTTCAGCCAGCAGGTTCCGCGCCGCGTCGAGGCGCGCGCCCTGTGGCGCGGCGCCGCATTGCTGGCGACGGGGGCGGCGCTGGGCATCGGCGTCTACATCATTGCGCACAGGGCAGCCGAGCCGCCCGCGACGATGACCCTGTCGCCCGCCAA
>Ga0247825_10000760_pt1 | contig 20729 bp, 22 predicted proteins | sample 13C_Vanillin_Day_FD_194413 | JGI IMG/M metagenome (GOLD analysis project Ga0247825, IMG submission 194413) | Soil microbial communities from agricultural site in Penn Yan, New York, United States - 13C_Vanillin_Day48 | ecosystem: Environmental > Terrestrial > Soil > Agricultural land | place...
GGCGGGAAGGGTCGGCTTGCATTCTTGTCCTGTGCGCTGCGCGCGGAACGGACGGCTAGCGTACCTCCCGCGCGCAAGCCCAAGCTTGCCGCAGGCAGGTGTCCCAAGGGTGGCCGGAACGTTTCCGGCTCGCAAAGTTGGCGAGCGCCCGGCCTGGCGTGCTAGTGCGTGATGACGACCAGGACGTTGCAGGGCGAGTGCTCGATCAGCGCGCCCGAGATCGACCCGCGCCACCAGCGCGCCGCCCAGCTGTCGAGGTGCTTGTGCCCCACCACGATCAGTTCGGCGTCCATCTTCTTGGCGCACTTGGTGATCTCGTCGATCGCCTCGCCGGTGACCACCTCGCCGCGCGCCGTGTAGCCCGCCTGCTCCAGACGGCGCAAGCCGTCCTGCAGGATCGACTGGTACTTGGCGCGCTCGCGCTCTTCCAGCTCCACGTCGTACACGCCGCCCTCCAGGCCCACGAAACTCATGGCCGAGGGCATCACCGCGATCAGCTTGAGCTGGGCCTGTTCGCCCGCCCATTGCGCCAGTTCCTGGCAATCGAGCAGCGCTTTCTGGCCGGCGTCGCTGCCGTCGTAAGCCAACAGGATCCGCTTGTACATGGCGTGCCCTCCACGGGGGTTGTCGTGAAGTGCAGGATAGCCCGGCCTCGGGCCACTTGCGGCCGAGGAAGCTGCGTATTAACCCGAACGGGCTACCCCCGCCGATTCGAAGCTGGCCATCTCGCGCAGCAGCGCGCACGCCGACACCAGCAGCGGCCACGCGAGCGCGGCGCCCGAGCCCTCGCCCAGGCGCAGGTCCAGGTCGATCAGCGCCCGCGCCGGCGTGCGCGCGTCCGGTCCCAGGTGCCGCAGCATCAGGCCGTGCCCGCATTCGCCGGAGCGGTGCGAGAACACGCAACGCTGCAGCACGAGCGGTTCCAGCGCGCGCGCCACCAGCACGGCGGCGCTGGAGATGAAGCCGTCCACCACGATCACCTTGCGGCGCGCCGCCGCTTCCAGCACCGCGCCGACCATCGCGGCGATCTCGAAGCCGCCGAAAGCCGCCAGGGCTTCGAGCGGCTCGCGCGCGTCGGCGTGGCGCTCCAGCACCTGCCGCAGCACCTCGCGCTTGCGGGCCAGGCCCGCCTCGTCGAGGCCGGTGCCCGAACCCACGCAGTCGGCCAGGTCGCTGCCGGTCAGCCGCGCCAGCAGCAGCGAGGCCGCCGACGTGTTCCCTATGCCCATCTCGCCCAGCAGCAGCGCGTTGCCCGGCTGGGCGGCGACCACCTCGCGGCCGGCGTCGATCGCCTGGCGGCACTGGTCCGGCGTCATCGCCGGACCGGCCAGCGCGTCGGCGGTGCCGGGCGCGACCTTGCGGATCACGAGCCCGGGCCGCGGCGCGAACTCGTGGCGCACGCCGCAGTCCACCACCGTCAGCGCCAGGCCGTGCTGGCGGGCCAGCACGCTGACGGCGGCGCCGCCGGCGAGGAAGTTCTCCACCATCTGCCACGTGACGTCGCTCGGGTAGGCCGAGACGCCGCGCGCGGCCAGGCCGTGGTCGCCGGCGAACACCACGAGCTGCGGCTGGTCCAGCGTCGGCGATTCGGTGCCCAGCACCAGGCCGATCTGCAGCGCCAGCGCCTCGATGCGGCCCAGCGCGCCCAGCGGCTTGGTCTTGTGGTCCAGCAGGTGCTGAAGGCGCTCGGCGAGCGCGGGGTCGTGCAGGTCGGGAAGGCTCAACGGATCAGCTCCTGGAGGATGCCGGGGGTGAAATGGCGATCGATGAAGTCGGCCAGGCCGTCGTAGACGCGGTCGGGCTCTGGCGCCCGGGCGCCGAACAGGGCGCGCAGCACGCTGGCGTCCTCGAACAGGCCGTGCAGGTAGACGCCCAGCACGTTGCCCTCGGCGTTCTGCCAGCCCAGGCTCGAAGGCAGCACCGGCAGCGCCGCCGCCATGGCGGGATGCTGCGCGGTCCGGCCGTGGTGGATCTCGTAGCCGGCGGCTTCGACGCCCGAGAGCGCGGACCACTCGCCTTTCACGGGCCCGAAGGTGGCGCGGGTGCGCCGCACGGTCTTGCCGGGCTCGAACTGCGTGACGAGCGGCAGCAGCCCGAGGCCGGGCGCGTTGCCGTCGATGCCGTGGGTGTCGACCAGCGCCTCGCCCAGCATCTGCAGGCCGCCGCACACGCCCAGCACCGCGCCGCCTTTCGCCGCATGCGCGGCGATCGCGCGATCGATGCGCTGCTCGCGCAGCCAGGCCAGGTCGGAGCTGGTGTGCTTGGAACCGGGCAGGACGATCCAGTCGGCGCCGTCGAGCTCGGCGGGGGAGCGGACCCACTTGATGCGTACGCCCTGAACCTGCGTGAGCGGCTGGAATTCGTCGAGGTTGCTGATCCGCGGATAGGCCACGATCGCAACCGTCTTGCTCCCTCCCCCTCCGGGGGAGGGTCGGGGTGGGGGCACGCCGTACCACCCATCCTCCTCCGGCAACCCATGGTCCCACCACATCGGCAGCGTCGCCACCGTCGGGATGCCGGTCATCTCTTCCAGCCGCTGGGGCCCCGGCGCCAGCAGCGACGCGTCGCCGCGGAACTTGTTGAGCACGAAGCCGCGGATCAGATCCGACTCTTCCTCCGGCAGCAGCGCCCAGGTGCCGTACAGGTGCGCGAACGCGCCGCCGCGGTCGATGTCGGTCACCAGCAGGCAGCGGGCCTGCGCGTGCAGCGCCACCCGCATGTTCACGATGTCACTGTCCTTCAGGTTGATCTCGGCCGGCGAACCCGCGCCCTCGATCACCACGACGTCGTTCTCCGCGCGCAGCTCGTCCAGCGCGTCGCGCACGCGCGGCCACACGTTGGCGCTGCGGCCACGCCACGACTGGCGCGAGAGCGCTTCGTCGACCTGCCCGAGCAGCACCACCTGGCTGTGCGTGTCGCGCTCGGGCTTGAGCAGCAGCGGGTTCATCCGCACGTCCGGCTCGGCGCGCGCGGCCAGCGCCTGGAAGTACTGGGCGCTGCCGATCTCGCCGCCCGCGACCACGCGCGCGTTGTTGCTCATGTTCTGCGCCTTGAAGGGCGCGACCTTCAGGCCCTGGCGTGCGTACCAGCGGCAGAGCGCCGTCGCCAGCCAGCTCTTGCCGGCGCCGCTGGTGGTGCCCAGCACCATCACGCAGCGCGCGGTCATCGCAGGGCCTCCACGGCGCGGCGCAGCGCGTCCTGCGAGGCGGGCGGTCGCACGGCCAGCCGCACGTGGCCCGGCAGCCCGAACGACGCGCAATCGCGCAGGCGGATGCCGCGCGACCGCAGCGCCTCGAGTTCCTCGGGCGTGAGCTGCGCCGCCGCGACGAAGAAATTGGCGTCGCTCGCCTGCACGGTCCAGCCCAGCGCTTCGCAGATCGCGACCTGCCGCTGCTTCCATTCGCGCAACGTCGGCAGCGAGCGCTCGAGCCAGCCCGCGCAGGTCGGCTCGCACCAGGCCTGCAGCAGGGCCACGCCGTGCGCACCCAGCAGCCACGAGGGCGCGAGCGCGTCCAGTTCCTCGACCACCGCCTCGCCGCCCGCGGGGGCGATGGCGTAGGCGGCGCGCACACCCGTGAGGCCCAGCGCCTTGTTCGGCGTCCACAGCTCCCACGCGTTCGGCGGCGTCGGGCGGCGGATGCCGAAGAGGCGCAGCGGTTCGTACGCGCGGTCCACGACCACAGTGCCTGAATGGCTGCGCAACGAAGACAGCCGCGCATCGCTGCGACCCAGCGGGCTCGACGGCTCGCACGCCCACGCGAGTTGCGCGCCCTCGTCGTCCGGGCCGACCTGCAAGCCCCACGCCGAAGCCGCCGCGGCGCAATCGCCATAACCCGGTTGCGGAACGCTCACCACCTTGGCGCCGCGTCGCGCGGCCCAAGCGGTGACCCGGTAGATGAACTCGCTCCCGCTGCCCGCCAGCGCCACGCGCGCCACGTCCACGCCGTGACGATCCGCCAGCGCGGCGCGCAGGTCGGTGTACGCCGGGTCGGGATAGTGCTGTGCCTCGGCCGCCGCGATCGCCACCTGCGCCGCGGCCCAGGGCCCGCAGGCGTTCGCGTTCGCCGAGAAATCGTGCGGCAGCACGCCGCCCGCATCCGGCCCTCCGTGGATCCTTGCCGCGCTCACCACCCCGTCCATCCTTTCCCCAGCACGATGCTGCCCAGGACGAGCAGCAACGCCACGCTCCAGCGCGAAAGCCGCAGGGCCCGCGCGGTGTGCGCGGCCTGCGGCGGCGAAGCGCCGGCGTTCAGTTGATACGCGCCCGGCTTGCGCAGGCCAACGCCCAGCGCGAGCGCCATCGCCGCCATCGGCCAGCCGCCGTTGGGCGAAGGCGTCTTTCGCGCCTCTTCACGCAGCGCGTCGAACGACAGCCCACCCGCGACGATCGCGATCAGCATCGCCGTGATCCGCGCCGGCAGCCACGACAGCACGTCGTCGGCGCGCGCGGCCCACTTGCCGGCCCAGGTCCAGTCCGCGCCGGCGCGAAGGCCGCGGTAGCCCCACATCGCGTCGGCGGTGTTGGCGAAGCGGTAGAGCATCGCGCCCGGCAGGCCCGCGACCAGGAACCAGAACACCGGCGCGACCACCGAGTCGTTCAGGTTCTCGGCCAGCGATTCGATCGCGCTCTCGCGCACCTGGAGCTCGTCGAGCCGCATCACCTCGCGGCTGACCAGCCGGCCGAGCTGCCGGCGGCCCGAATCCAGCGACTGGCCCAACGCGATCTCCACGTCCCTCACCTCGTCGTGCAGCATGCGCCACGACAGCATGGTCTTGAGCGCGATGCCCGCGACCACCGCGCCGGCGACGCCCAGCGCCCCGGCCAGTTCCTGCAGCAGCAACCCGGCCACCAGGACCAGGAGCGCCCCGCCCCACCAGGCCAGCGCGCCCGACCAGAAGCTGCGCAGGTCGCGCTCCGGCTGCGGCTCGCGCGGCGCGATGCGGCCGCCGATCCAGCCGAGATAGCGGCCCATCCAGCCGACGGGATGCCAGCGCGTGGCCGGCTCGCCGAAGGCACGGTCGACGACGAAGGCGGTGAGAAGAGCGATTGCGGCGAGGGAGTGCGTCATGCAACTGCTCCGTCATTCCCGCGAAGGCGGGAATCCAGAGGTCCCGCCTTCCGCGCCGTCCGCATGGAAGCCCTGGATCCCCGCCTCCACGGGGATGACGACGTCGAGCAGCATGTCCTCAATCCTCCACGGCGTCGGGCAGCGCGACCCATTGCCCCGCCAGCGCATGCACCCGCACGCGCCGCGCGAACACCTCGCGCAGGGCCTCGTGCGTGGCGGGATCGGCGCACGCGCCGTGATGGGCGATGCGGCCCTGGTCCATCACCACCAGTTCATCGGCGTGCAGCGCCATGTTCAATTCATGCAGCACGCTCACCGCCGTGCCGCCGGCCGCGACGTGGCGGCGCACGATGGCCAGCCAGTCGGCCTGGTGCGGCGGGTCCAGGTTGGCGAGCGGCTCGTCCATCAGCAGCAGCGGCGCACGCACGGCCAGCGCGCGAGCCAGCAGCACGCGCTGGCGCTCGCCGCCGGACAACTGGCCGAGCGGGCGCAGGCGCCAGTCCCAGCACTGCGTCTGCCGCATCGCGTCTTCCACGATGGCCTGGTCTTCGGCCGAAGCCCCGCCCAGCCAGGGCTGGTGCGGCAGGCGGCCGAGCATCACGACGTCGTGCGCGCGCAGGTCCTCGGCGCCGGATTCGTTCTGGCCCAGCCAGGCGAGTCGCCGCGCGCGCTCGCGATCGGTCCACGCGACGCGGCCCAGCATCTCCACGCCGCCGCGCGCCGGCAGCAGGTGGGCGAGCGCCTTGAGCATCGTGGTCTTGCCCGCGCCGTTCGGCCCGACGACGGCGGTCCAGCGCGCGGCGGAGAGCGAAAGGTCGATGCCGCGCAGCACCTCCCGTCCGCCCAGCGAGACATGCAGGTCCGATGCGCGCAAGGCCGGTGTCACAGCGGCCTCCGGTGCATCAGCCACAACAGGTAGCCGCCGCCGAGCAGCGACGTGAGCGCACCGACCGGCAGCTCCTGCGGCGCGAGCAGCCAGCGCGCCAGCACGTCGGCGGCCAGCAGCAGCACGCCGCCCGCCAGCGCGGCCAGCGGCAGCAGCCAGCGGTGCGTGGGCTTGACGGCGGCGCGCACCAGGTGCGGCGCGAGCAGGCCGATGAAGGCGATCAGGCCCACCTGCGCCACCGCGGCCCCGGTGGCGAGCGCCATCACGCCGACCAGGCCGACGCGCACTTTCGACAGCGGGATGCCCAGGCTGATCGCCGTCGATTCCCCCAGCGCCAGGGCATCGAGAGCCGGGCTGAAGCCGATCGCCACCAGCACCGACACGGCCAGCAGAACGCCGAGCAGCCCCACGCTGCCCCACCCCAGGAAGCCGGTGGTGCCGAGCAGGAAGGACTGCATCGACCGCAGGATGTCCGGCACCCAGAACATCACCAGCGCCGACAGCGCGCCGAACACCATGCCGACGATCACGCCCGCCAGCAGCAGGCGCAGCGTGTGCTGCACGCCGCGCGCCAGCGCCAGGGTGACCAGCACCGCCCCGACCGCGCCGGCGAAGCCCGCGCCGGTGAGTCCCAGCCGCGCGACCCAGCCGTCCGCCGCCATCGGGGCCACGCCGATCAGGACCAGCATCATGGCCACGCCGAACGCCGCGCCCGTCGCGCTGCCGAGCAGATAGGGATCGGCCAGCGGATTGCGGAAGAGACCCTGGGCCACCGCGCCCGCGAGCCCGAGCAGCGCACCGGCCAGCCAGGCGCCGAGCGAACGCGGCAGGCGGATCTCCCACAGGATGGCGCGGGCGGTGTCCGCGCCGCCCCACAAAGGCTCCCAGCCCAGCGAGCCGACGGCCGTGCCCACCGCCAGCAGCAGCGCCGTGACCGCGATCAGCACGAGCCCGACCGCCAGCGGCGAGCGCGTGGCCCGGTCCACGGCTTCGTCGCGTGCGAGCGGCATCGCGGCCTCGCGCTTCACGGGCGCCCCTTCAGCTCGCCCTTGAGGCACTGCACCATCAGGCGCGCCGATTCACCGAGGCGCGGACCGGGCCGCACGATCACGTCGCCCTGCGCGGCGGTGAACGCGCACAGGCGCCCTTCCCTCACCGCGCGGATGCGCGACCAGCCCGGCCGCGCCGGCAGCTCGGCGAGGTTGCGGTCCGAGAACATGATCACCTGCGGATCGGCGCGCACCACGAATTCCGGATTGAGCTTGGGCACGGTGCCGAGGTGGCCCGGCACGATGTTGGCGGCGCCCAGGCGCGCCAGGACCTCGCCGATGTGCGAGGACTCGCTGGCCGCGTAGCCGCCACCGATCTCGTAGTACACCGTGGTCCCGCGCAGCCGCGCCGGCAGCGTGAGCGCGGCGGCGTCCACCTCCGCGTTGATGCGCGCCCAGGCCTGTTCGGCACCCGGCCTGTCCAGCAGCTGCCCGACCTTCACCAGGCCGCGGCGCACGTCCTCGAGGGTCTTGAGGTCCAGCCCCATCACGCGCAGGCCGAGTCCCTCCAGCCGCGCGAGCGCGCGCGAGCTCGAGGCCAGCAGCACGACGTCGGGCTTCAGGGCCAGCACCTGCTCGATGCTGGCGTCGTCGAGCCCACCGACGTGCGGGAGCCGCAGAACCTGCTGCGGCCAGTTGGAAAAATCATCGACGCCGACCAGGCGATCGCAGGCGCCGAGCTCGCAGACGGTTTCCGTCAGCGAGGGCAGCAGGCTCACGATGCGGCGCGGCGGCTCGCGCAGCTCGATCGTCGCGCCGCGGTCGTCGACCACCTTCACCGCGGCCTGCAGCGGCGCGGCGAAGGCGAACACCGCCAGCGCGAACAGCCAGGCCTTCATGCCCCGCCCTTCAAGATGAGCGCGAGGCCCGCCGACATCAGCGTCACCCGCTCGCAGGCGGCGGCCGCGAGCTGGTTGAGCGTGCCCAGCGCGTCGACGAAGTTGCGCGCGTCGCGGCCCATGGGGATCACGCCCAGGCCGATCTCGTTGCTGATCAGCACCAGCGGTCCCGCGCACGCGGCCACGGCGCCCGCCAGCGAGGCCGGGGTCGTTTCACGCGCTTCGGCCGCGCCCTCGCCCGCGTCCACCGCCGGCATCAGCTGCGCGGTGAGCCAGAGCGTGAGGCAGTCCACCACGATCAGCGTGTCCGGCCGGCTGTGGCGGCCGATGGCCTGCGCCAGCGCGAGCGGCTCCTCGACCGTGCGCATGCGCGGCACGCGCTCGGCGCGGTCGCGGCGGTGGCGCGCGATGCGCTCGCGCATCTCCTCGTCCCAGGCCTGGGCCGTGGCGATGTACACGGCCTGGTGGTCGGGCGATTGCGCCAGCCACTCGGCGGCCAGCGATTCGGCGCGCGCCGTCTTGCCGCTCTTCTGGCCGCCCAGGATCAATTCGCTGCGGGCGACTCTCATCCGTGCGCCTCCGCCCATCGCAGCACGATGCGATGCAACTGCTCCACGCCGTCGGTCAGCGCCGCCGGGCCGGGCTGGAGGATGTCGGCGGACTTGATCTCGAACAGCTGCGCGTCGCGCACCGCGTTCACCGCGTCCCAACCGGGCCGCGCGGCCACGCGCTCGGGCCGGAATTTCTTGCCGCACCAGGACCCCACCACGATGTCCGGGTTGCGCCGCACGATCTCGCCGGGGTCGGCCACGATGCGGTCCTTGCCCAGCGCCTTCGCCGCGAGTTCGGGGAACAGGTCGTCGCCGCCCGCGATGCGCACCAGCTCGCTCACCCAGCGGATGCCGCTGATCGGCGGCTCGTCCCATTCCTCGAAGAACACGCGCGGCCGCCGCGGCAGGGCGCGGCCGGCGGCCTCGATCGCCTGCAGCCGCTCGCGCATCTTCTCGAGCAATGCCAAGCCCCGCTCCGCCTGGCCCACCAGCGCCGCCACCTGCCACAGCATGGAGAAGATTTCCTCCACGCTGCGCTGGTTGAACACGGTGACCTGCACGCCCTTGCGCACCAGCTCGGCCGCGATGTCGGCCTGCAGGTCGGAAAAGCCGAACACGCAGTCGGGCTCGAGCTCGAGGATGCGGTCGATCTTCGCCGAGAGGAAAGCGCTCACCCTCGGCTTCTCGTCGCGGGCCCGGCGCGGCCGCACGGTGTAGCCGGAGATGCCGACGATGCGCGCCTCCTCGCCCAGCAGGTAAAGCCACTCGGTCGTCTCCTCGGTGAGGCAGACGATGCGGCGCGGCGCCAGGCGGGAAGCGTCCAAGGCCAGCCTCCTTCCCGCTAGAACTTCACGCGCACCGCGGCGGTCACCGCGCGGCCGGGCTCGGGGAAGATCGACGAGGGCTCGCCACCCGCGCACCGGAACGCCTGGGTGAAGTAGTTCCTGTCGAACAGGTTGGTCGCGCCCAGCGAGAACTCGGCGTTGCGCCACTGGTACGCGTAGCGCAGGTCGGCCGTGGTGTACGAGGGCATGCTGCAGGTGTTGTCGAAGTCCGGATGCTGCGACGATACCCAGTTCAGGCCGCCCGTGATGCGGTGCTGCGCGGCGGGCGTCCACTCGGCGCGCAGCGCCAGGGTCTTGCGCGGCACCAGCGGCACGTCGTTGCCGGCGTGAGGCCCCGACCGGAAGGTCGCCTTGCGCACGGCCGCATTGAGGCGCAGCGCCACCGTCGGACTGAGCGCCTGCGTGGCATCGACTTCGAGCCCCTGCCGGCGCGTCGGGTCGAAGTTGATGTTGGCGGGCGTGGGGCCGAACTGGGCCAGCGCCGCCGGGTCGAAGCCGATCTCGTCGGTGAGCTGGCTGCGGAACAGCCGGGCCTCGACGCTGCCCGAAGCATGGATCCAGCGCGCGCCGAGCTCGGCGTCGCGCGAGGTCTGCGGCCGCAGCTGCACGCCGGGCAGCGTGAAGCTGAACTCGTCCACGTTCGCCAGGCGGAAGCTGCGGCCCACGCGCGCGAAAGCGGTGACGTCGGGCAGCACCGGGTGGCTGGCGCCGAGGTCCCACGCGTTCAGCCGGTCGGCCAGCGGCTGGTCCGGCGCGGCGGTGGTTTCCTTGCGCACGCGCTCGGTGCGCCAGCCCGCGGACAGGCGGGTGCCGGCCGGCAGCGTGAGGTCGTCCTTCAGGTACACGCCGCGGTTGCGCTGCGTGCCGCGCGAGCCGAACGTGCCGAGCACGTCGCGCTCCCACTGGGCCGCGTCGAAGCCCGCCACCAGCGCGTTGGCGTAGCCGCCGAAGGTCGAGGCATGCCGCGCGCGCAGCGACGCGTTGTCGGCGTCGATGTCGTAGTCGAACGGGAAGCCGGAGCTCAGGCTGCGCAGCGTCTTCTCGCGCCGGGAGACGTCGAGCGCGACCTGCCACGCGCCCAGCTGCACTTCGCCGAACGCGCCCACGCGCTCGCCGCGGATGCGGGCGAAGTCGTCCGGCGTGGTGGTCTGGCGCGGGTTGGCGCGGTACTGCTGCGGGGTCAGCCCACCGGGCAGGCCGGTGTCCAGGTCCTCTTGCGACAGGCGCAGGCCGACCCGGCCGGACTCGCCCAGCCATTGGCCCGTGACGCTGGCGGCGTCGAGGTCGGAGCGGAAGTTGTCGCGGTGGTTGTCGCTCTTGCGCTTCTGCGCGCTGGCGTCGAGCATGAAGCCGCCGCCGACGCCGCCCATGTTGGCGTTGGCGCGCAGCTCGCGCGTGTCGTAGGTGCCCGCGCCGCCGTACACGGTGGCCCCGGCGGGGCGCGCGATGCCGGCGCCGGCCTTGGTCGTGACGACGATGACGCCGGCGGTGGCGCCCTCGCCGTACAGCACCGCGCCGCTGCCGCGCAGCACCTCGATGCGCTCGACCGATTCGATCGGGATGCCGGACAGCCGCGTGCCGCCCAGGTCCGACTCGGACAGCCGCACGCCGTCGACGATGATCACCTGGTTGTTGTCGGCGGTCGCGCCGAAGCCGCGCAGGTCGAGGTTGTATTCACCGCCGCCGAACAGGTCCTGGCGGCCGACGATGCCCAGGATGCGCATCAGCGCCTCGTTGACGGTGGCGGCCCCGGAGCGCTCGATCTCCTGGGCGGTGACGACGCTGACGCCGAACGGCAGCGGGCGCGCGGGTTCGGTGAAGCGGGTGGCGTTGACCGTCACCTCCTTCAGCGGACCCGTCTGGGCGTGGGTGGACAAGTGAAGCGCGGCGAGTGCCACGGCGAGCGCGGCGTGGCGCTTGCGCGAAGTGGAAACGTTCATCGGATGAACCAAGGCGATTGCCCGGGCCGGCTTCCCCGCCGGCGGATGGGCGACATGGCCGCGCGAACGCGACCTCCTCGTTGGCCGGTATCCGGGCTGGCGGAGGAACGCTCCATCGGCCTTCCCGGATCGCCGCGAGGGCGCCAGTGGCTTGGTGGATGGAGGGGCGCCTTCTCGCGAAGACGCCATCCGCTTACCGTTGCGGGGGCAGCGCAGGTTGGCCCTTTTGCATCGGGCTCCCTGCTTCCCGTTGAACTGCGGCATGAGAACCACACCGCGAGCACCAACGAGGTTGATTCTAGATGTAATCGAGAGAGGGCCCCTCTAGAATTCTCCCCATGGCCAGTGCTTCCCAGGTCGACCAGATCGCCGAACGAGTGGAACGGCTGCTCGTGCGTTACGAGGAACTGCAGCGCACCAACGCGCTGCTGTCGCAGCAGGTGGAGCTTCTCACCGGCGAGCGCGATTCGCTGCGCTCGCGGCTGTCGGCGGCCCGCGCCCGCGTGGAGGCGCTGCTCGAGCGCCTGCCCGACATCAACTCCGCGGCCTGATCCAAGGTTTCGCCATGCCCGCCACCAAGCAGATCGAAGTGCAGATCATGGGCCAGAGCTACCTGCTCGGCTGCCCCGAGGGCGGCGAAGGCCGGCTGCTCGAAGCGGTCGAGAAGGTGGACACCGCGATGTGCCGCATCCGCGACGCCGGCAAGGTGAAGGCGCGCGATCGCATCGCGGTGCTGGCCGCGCTGAACCTCGCTTTCGACATCGCGGATCGCGAGCAGCGTGCGGCCACGGCCACGGCCGCTGCACCCGCGGCTGCTCCTGTAGTGCAGGCCGGCGGCGAACTCGCGGATCCCCGGCTCGCGGCGCTGATCCAGCGGCTCGACGGCGCGCTGGGCGAGGACGGGCGGCTCATCTAGAGCCCGTTTGGCGAGGCCGCGCGAAGGCCTTGTCAAGCCCTCGAAAGGTACACGCGCGGGCCTTGGGCTTTTCGGACTAGTCCGGCCCCAAGCGCCGGAATGCGGGCCTAGAATGGTCTCCGTCTGCAGTGCGTGCCGGGCTTTATATTTCCTTGAACCAATGCTCTTCGAGCTCGGGCCTGGAACAAACCTCGCGAGCGTGAACGTCTCGCGTCAGATGATCCCAACGCGAGGTTGACCTAGCCCACCTGAACCCCGGTTCAGGATGCCGGTCCGGTGGTAACTGCAGACGCCTATTTTGTTCACTTGAAAACCGCTTCGCGTTTTTCAAGTGGGTTCTCAGCCAGATGAGAAAGGCCGGAGTGAATCCGGCCTTTTTCATTGGGAGATCGCGCCGCATGTTATTCCGCGCGACCTGGCGCGCTGAACCTACGGTTCAGCTAGGCGACAATCGAGGTTTTTTCGCGCGCAAGATGGACCTCGGCCTTCCCCTCATCCTCGAACTCGCAGCCCTCGGAATCGGAACCGGCTTCCTGGCCGGGCTGCTGGGCATCGGCGGGGGGATGGTGATGGTGCCTTTCCTCACGCTGATGCTCACCGCGCGCGGCGTGGCGCCCGAGCTCACGGTGAAGATGGCGATCGCGACCTCGATGGCCACCATCATCTTCACGTCGGTCTCGAGCGTGCGCGCGCACCACAAGCGCGGCGCGGTGCGCTGGGACATCGTCAAGCGGCTCGCGCCCGGCATCGTCCTCGGCAGCCTGGTCGGCAGCCTGGGCGTGTTCTCGGTGGTCAAGGGCAGCGCGCTCGCGATCTTCTTCGGCCTGTTCGTCGGCTTCTCGGCGACCCAGATGTTCCTGGACAAGAAGCCCAAGCCCACGCGCCAGCTGCCCGGCACGGGCGGCACGGTGGCCGCGGGCGGCGTGATCGGTTTCGTCTCAGGGCTGGTGGGCGCCGGCGGCGGCTTCATCAGCGTGCCGTTCATGGCCTGGTGCAACGTCGCGATCCACAACGCGGTCGCCACCTCCGCCGCGCTGGGCTTCCCGATCGCGGTCGCCAACGTCGCGGGCTACATCGGCAGCGGCTTGCGGGTCGAGAACCTGCCCGCGGGCGCGTTCGGCTACATCTGGCTGCCGGGGCTGGTCGTCATCGCGCTGTGCAGCGTGTTCACCGCGCCGCTCGGCGCGCGCGCCGCCCATGCCCTGCCCGTCGGGCGCCTGAAGCGCGTGTTCGCCAGCATCCTGTACCTGCTGGCCGCGTACATGCTCTACAAGGGCATCACCACGATCTGAACCCGCGGACTCGCGCGCCTCGCGCGCGACTTCGCGCAGCACGTCCAACACGAGCTGCGGCTGCGTCAGCTGCGGGAAATGCCCGCTGCGCCGCGCGATCACCTGCCGCCCGCGCGGCGACAGCGCCGCCAGCGCCTTCTGGTTCGCGCGCTTGGCGCGCAGCGCTTCCGGCGACATCAGCCAGCGCGGCGGCTCCTGCCCGCCGCTCACCACGGCCAGCGGCACGGGCGGGAAAGGCTCCGCGGCCTCGACCTCGCGCGCGGCCGAGTCGATCCAGTCCATCTCCGACTCCAGGTTGGCGCGCAGCAGCTTCTGCGGCACCGACAGCACGCGGCTGAGCACCTCGGCCAGCCGGCCCTCGTGGCCCTTGAGCCGCTCGCGGTCTCGCGGGTGCGTGGGTTCGACCAGCACCACGCCCGCGACGTCTCCAGGAAATCGCCTTGCGAACAACTGCGCGTGAAGCCCGCCGAGCGAATGGCCGACCAGCAGATAGGGCGGCGCCAGCTCCAGCGCACCCAGCAGCTCGCGCAGGCTGTCGACGATCACCGTGCCGGTTTGCGGCAGCACAGGCTTGCCGCTGCGGCCGACGCCGAACCGGTTCCACGCGAACACGCGGCCGATCTCCTCGATGTCGGGATAGAGGCGCCCCCAGCCTTCGAGCGTCACGCCCGCGCCATTGAGCAGGACGAGCGTGGGCGAGCCCTCGCTGGACAGCACGTACTCGAGCGTGCCCGCGGACGTCGCGTGCTTGCGCTTGCGCGGCAGCGGACCCGCGAACACCAGTCCCTCAGGCGCCTCCGATGCCGCGCGTCACCCGGCCCGTGCCCTCGCATTCGGGACACGGTCCGCCATTGAGCCGGCCGCTGCCGCCGCAGGTGCGGCAGAGGTCCTCGCCGGTGCCCGGCGTGCCGGGGGGCGCTTCGTCGCCGGGCGCCATCGGTTGCGGCGTGGACGCGCCGGACGCCGCCGGGGTGCGCACCGCCAGGTCCACCGAGGCGCCGGGGTCTTCCTCGCCCGCGACCGATTCGCTCAGGTCGATGGGCTCGGGGGAACGGGTACTTGCGTCGGCCATGGCTTGCCTCGATAAGGTTCGAGGTCCATGGTAGGAAGGCCCACCGTCCGGTGCCGTAGGACGGCACCGAAGGCGCGGCTCAGCGGCCCTGCCAGTTCGGCGGCCGCTTGTTCACGAAGGCCGTGACGCCCTCGCGGAAGTCATCGCTGCCGTAGGCGGCACGGATCAGGTCCTGCGCCTCGGGCAGCTGCGCGTGCAGCAGGCGGTTGAAGGCCTGCTTGCTCACCTTCTGCGTGACCGGCGCGAGCGAAGCCAGCCGGCCGCACAGCTTGTCGGCCACCTGGTCGATCTGCTCGGGCGCCGCGATCTCCAGCAGGTAACCGGCGGACAGCGCTTCCTCGGCCGTGAGCAGGTCGGCCAGCAGCAGCAGGCGCTCGGCGCGCGGACGGCCCACGGCCGCGACCAGCCGCGCCACGTTGGCCACCGACAGGCAGTTGCCCAGCGTGCGAGCGATCGGCACGCCCAGCTTGGTGCCCGGCGTGGCGATGCGGAAGTCGCAGGCCGTGGCGATGGCCAGGCCGCCGCCGATGGCCCAGCCTTCCAGCACGGCCATCGTCGGCATCGGCAGGTCTTCCACCAGGGCCACGCAGGCGTCGATGCGGCGCTCGTAGGCCACGCCGTCCTCGCCGCTCCTGAAGTCCTGGAACTGCGCGATGTCGGTGCCGGCGACGAACGCCTGGCCGCCGGCGCCGCGGAAACGCACCACGCGCACCGACGCGTCGCCGCGCAGCACGCCGCAGATGCGCTCCAGCGATTCGTACATCGCCCAGGTCATGGCGTTGCGCGCCTCGGGGCGGTCGAAGACGACCGAGGCGATCGGCCCTTCGATGCGGAGGTGGACGGCGCCTTCGCTCACGAGCCGAACGCTCCCTGCTCGCGCAGCTTCGCCCTCTCCGCGTCGGACAGGCCCAGCTCGGCCAGCACCTCGTCGGTGTGCTCGCCCAGCAGCGGCGGGTGGCGGCGCACCTGCTGCGGCGTGGCCGACAGCTTCACCGGGAAGCCGATGTTGGGCACGCGGCCCTCGATCGGGTGGTCGATCTCCATGCGCATGCGGCGCGCCTGCGCGTGCTCGCTGCCGAACGCCTCGGGGTACGAGAGGATCGGCCCGGCGGGGATGCCGTTCGCCAGCAGCGTCTCGACCCAATGGTCCTTGGGATGCTGCTTGAAGCTCTTCTCCAGCTCGTCCTGCAGCTCGGCGCGGTGCGCCAGGCGCTGCGCGATGTTGGAGAAGCGCGCATCGGCCAGCAGTTCCTCGCGGCCCATCAGCTTGCAGAGCTTCTCCCACAGCTTCTGGTTGTTGGCGCCCATGACGAACCAGCCGTCCGAGCAGGCCATCGCCTGGTAGGGAGCCGTCATCTTGTTGGACGTGCCCAGCGGCTGCGGCGGCTTGCCGGTGCCCCAGTAGTCGCAGATGTCCCAGACGGAGAACGCCATCGCCGCGTCGAACAGCGCGGCGTCCACGTACTGGCCCTGCCCCGTGTTCTTCGCGCCGATGTAGGCGCTGAGCGTGGCGTACACCGCGAACAGCGCGCAGCCGATGTCGGCCACCGGCACGCCGGCCTTCACCGGCGGGCTGTCGGGATAGCCGGTCACGCTCATCACTCCCGACATCGCCTGCGCCATCAGGTCGAAGCCCGGCCGGTCGGCCCAGGGGCCGTTCTGGCCGAAGCCCGAGATGCTGGTGTAGACCAGCTTCGGATTGATCTCGCGCAGCTGCTCGTAGCCCAGGCCCAGGCGCTTCATTGCGCCGGGACGGTAGTTCTCGATCAGGATGTCGGCTTCCTTGACCAGCTTGAGGAGCACGGCCTTGCCGGCCTCGGACTTGAGGTCCAGCGCCACGCTGCGCTTGTTGCGGTTCATGTTCAGGAAGCCCAGGCTGTCGGGCCCCTTCATCTTGAAGCCCATCGAACCGCGGGTCTGGTCGCCCGTCCCCGGCGGCTCGATCTTGATCACGTCCGCGCCCAGGTCGCCCAGCAGCATGCAGGCGAACGGGCCGGCCATCACCTGGCTGATGTCGAGGACACGGACGCCATCGAGGGGAAGTTTTGTCATGGGATTACTGCTGGTTCTCGTCATTCCCGCGAAGGCGGGAATCCAGTGCTTCCGATTTCAGGTTCGAAGAAGACGGAAGCACTGGGTCCCCGCCTCCGCGGGGACGACGGGGTGGTGTTTCAGATCTCGGCCTTGACGCCCGCTTCCTTGATCACCTTCGCCCACTTGGCCTGCTCGACCTTCATGAACTGGGCGAACTTCTCGGTGGAGCCGCCGCCGTCCTCGGCGCCGGAGGCCTCGAGCTTCTCCATCACGTCGGGCATCTTCAGGACCTTGTTGACGTCCTCGTTCATGCGCTTGGCCAGGGCCGCGGGCATCTTGCCGGGGCCGACCAGGCCGTACCACGTGGTGGCTTCGAAGCCGGGGAAGCCCGACTCGGCCATCGTCGGCACGTTCGGATAGGACTTCACGCGGGCCTGTCGCGTCTGCGCGATCGGGATCGCCTTGCCGCTCTTCACGTGCGGCGTCGCGGCCGTCATGGTGTCGAAGCTGTAGTTGATCTGCCCGCCGATCAGGTCGGTGAGCATCGGGCCCGAGCCCTTGTACGGCACGTGGATCGCCTTCACGCCGGCCTGCAGCATGAACATCTCCAGCGCCAGGTGCTGGGCCGAGCCGTTGCCGGCGGAGCCGAAGCTGATCTTGCCCGGGTTCTTCTTGCACAGCTCCACCACTTCCTTGACGGTCTTGGCGGTCTGGTGCTCGTTGCAGATCAGCAGGTTGGGCGTGATGCCCACCATCGCGATCGGCTGGAAATCCTTCTCGGCGTCGTAGGGCAGCTTCTGCAGCCCCGGCACGATGGCGTGGCTGTTGATGTGCGCCATGTGCAGCACGGTGCCGTCGGCGGGAGACTTGGCCACCAGGTCCGCGGCGATGGTGCCCGAGGCGCCCGCGCGGTTCTCCACGATGATCTGCGTCTTCCACATCTCGGCGAGCTTCTGGCCGATGACGCGCGACAGGATGTCGGTGCCGCCGCCGGGAGCGAAGCCCACGATGATCTTGATCGGTTGTTGCGGGATGCCCTGCGCGCGCACCAGCGGTGCGGCGAGGGTGGCGGCAACGCCGGCGGTGAAGGTCCTTCGTTGGATCATGGTTTGTCTCCTGGTTGCAAAAAGGGACGAGGGGCGAGGGACGAGGGACGAGGGAGAAGACGGGCCGGCTGATTCCCTAGCCCCTCGCCCCTCGTCCCTCGTCCCTTGCGAAGCACGTCAAGCCGCGCGCGCCAGCGCGGTCGGCGCCGCATGCGAAGCGAAATGGTCCATCGCGGCCTGCACGCCCGATCCTGCCAGCTTCACGCCGGAGAGCTTCAGGCCCATTTCGCAGCCGGACAGCGCGGCCATCAGCGTGAGGTCGTTGCAGTCGCCCAGGTGGCCGATGCGGAACATGCGGCCCTTGACCTTGCCCAGGCCCGTGCCCAGCGACAGGTCGAAGCGCTCGTAGATCAGCTTGCGCACCGCGTCGGCGTCGACGCCCTCGGGCATGACCACGCCGGTGAGCACCGGCGAATGCACGGCCGGGTCCACGCACTGCGTCTCCAGGCCCCAGGCCTTGACCGCGGCCCGCACGCCCGCGCCCCAGCGGCGATGGCGCTCGAACACCGCCTCCAGGCCGCCCTGCTGCTCGTCCAGCAGCATGTCCAGCGCCTCCGCCAGGCCGTACAGAAGGTTGGTGTTGGGCGTGTAGGGGAAGTAGCCGGTCTGGTTGATCTCCAGCATCTCGTCCCAGGCCCAGAACGACTTGGGCAGCTTCGAGGTCTTGCTCACTTCCAGCGCCTTGGGCGACAGCGCGTTGAAGCTGATGCCCGGCGGCAGCATCAGGCCCTTCTGCGAGCCGCTGACGCACACGTCCACGCCCCAGTCGTCATGGCGGTACTCGGCGGAAGCCAGGCCCGAGATGCTGTCGACCATCAGCAGTGCGGGATGCCTGGCCGCGTCGATGGCCTTGCGCACGGCACGGATGTCGCTCGTCACGCCGGTGGAGGTCTCGTTGTGGACCACGCACACCGCCTTGATCTGGTGCTGCGTGTCGGCGCGCAGGCGCTTCTCGATCAGGTCGGCCTGGACGCCGCGGCGCCAGCCTTCCACGCCCGGCAGGCCGAGGAACTCGGTCTTCAGGCCCAGGCGGGTGGCCATCTTGTTCCAGAGGCTGGCGAAGTGGCCGGTCTCGTACATCAGCACGGCGTCGCCGGGCGACAGCGTGTTGGCCAACGCGGCCTCCCAGGCGCCGGTGCCGGAAGCCGGGTAGATCACGACCGGGTGCTTCGTCTGGAAGATGCGCTGCATGCCCGACAGCACGCGCTTGCCGAGCGGGCCGAACTCCGGACCGCGGTGGTCGATGGTGGGCAGGCTCATCGCCCGCAGGATGCGGTCGGGCACGGGCGAAGGCCCGGGGATCTGCAGGAAGTGGCGGCCGGTGGGGTGGAAGTCGAGGGTCAGCATGCGGCGCATTTTTGCATACAAAATTCGAGTGTCAACAGGGGTTCCTGCGTAAGCTCTTCGTTGTCATCTTGTTTTTTGCATACAATTTCCAGCATGGCCGCCGACGTGATTTCCATTCCCCGCGCCGCCCTGCACGAGCAGGTGGCGCAGCGCCTGCGGCAGATGCTGGTGGAAAACCGCATCCCGCCGGGCGCCAAACTCAATGAACGCGAACTGTGCGAGGCGCTCAACGTCTCGCGCACGCCGCTGCGCGAAGCCATCAAGATGCTGGCCGCCGAAGGCCTGGTGGAACTGGTGCCCAATCGCGGCGCCATCGCCGTCGCGCTGACCGAGGCCGACGTGATCAACACCTTCGAGGTGATGGCCGGCCTGGAGTCGCAGTCGGGCGAGCTGGCCGCCCAGCGCGTCACCGACGAGGAGCTGGCCGAGATCCGCGCGCTGCACTTCGAGATGATGGCCGCCTACACCCGCGGCGACCTCTCGGCCTACTACAGCCTGAACGCGCGCATCCACCGCGCGATCAACGCCGCGGCCAAGAACCCGGTGCTCACCGCCACCTACAACCAGGTCAACGCGCGCCTGCAGGCGCTGCGCTTCCGCTCCAACCAGGACGGCGCCAAGTGGAAGCGCGCCGTCGGCGAACACGAGAAGATGATCGAAGCCCTCTCCACCCGCGACCCCGCCGCCATGCGCGAGGTGCTCCTCACGCACCTGACCAACAAGCGCAACACCGTCCTCGAGCAGCTGCGCGAGGACGGCGCCGCCCACGGCAACCGTCTGAAGAAGGCCAAGGCATGAACGCGCCCCTTCCCACCGCCGCCGCCCGCGAAGCCGCGGCCCGCTACGACCGCGTCGCCGCCGCCACCAACGAGGTGGCCGGCCGCCTGGCCCAGCGCCTGGCGCAGGACACGCAGGGCGAGGTGCTGTTCGCGCCCGCCGACCGCGGCCGCTACGCCACCGACGCCTCGATCTACCAGGAGATGCCCGTCGGCGTGTTCGTGCCGCGCGCGGCCGAGGACATCCCGCTGGCCATCGACATCTGCCGCGACCTCAAGGTGCCCATCGTCCCGCGCGGGGGCGGCACCAGCCAGTGCGGCCAGACGGTGGGCGCGGGCCTGGTGGTCGACAACACCAAGCACGTGCGCAACATCCTCGAGGTGGACCCCGTCGCGCGCACCGCGGTGGTCGAGCCCGGCCTGGTGCTGGACCACCTGAACGCCGAGCTGAAGAAGCACGGCCTCTGGTATCCGGTGGACGTGTCCACCAGCGCGCAGGCCACGCTGGGCGGCATGGCGGGCAACAACTCCTGCGGCAGCCGCAGCATCGCGTGGGGCAACATGGTCCACAACGTGCTGGGCATGGACGCCTGGACGTCGGACGGCGAACTGCTGCGCTTCGGCCGCTTCGACGAAGCCACGGGCCGCGTGCGCGCCATCGGCGAGCAGGTTCGCGCCATGGCCACGGACCTGGCGCCCGAGATCGACGCGATGTGGCCCAAGGTGCTGCGCCGCGTCGCGGGCTACAACCTGGACGTGTTCCGCAACCAGAACCCGCGGCCCTACACCGCCGACGGTTCGGTCAACCTGGCCCACCTGCTGGTCGGCAGCGAGGGCACGCTGGCGGTCACGCGCAGCCTGAAGCTGCAGCTGTCGCCGCTGCCGCGCGCCAAGGTGCTCGGCGTGGTGAACTTCCCGACCTTCTACAAGGCGATGGACACGGCCCAGCACATCGTGCGGCTGGGCGAAGGCCGGGTTCTGCAGCGACAGCTCGATCATGGTGCGGT
>Ga0247825_10000762_pt1 | contig 20728 bp, 27 predicted proteins | sample 13C_Vanillin_Day_FD_194413 | JGI IMG/M metagenome (GOLD analysis project Ga0247825, IMG submission 194413) | Soil microbial communities from agricultural site in Penn Yan, New York, United States - 13C_Vanillin_Day48 | ecosystem: Environmental > Terrestrial > Soil > Agricultural land | place...
CGCGTGAGTACCGGCTTCGCCTCGGACGGCTGGTCTTCCTCGATGCGCAACTCGGCGACGGTCTCTCCGCGCTCGCGCCGCTGCGCTTCTTCCTTGGCCTTTTCGGCCCGCTTCAGGGCCTCGAGAAGCAGGCTCATGTCAGCGCATCGGCTCGCCGGTCGGGCCTATGGGCGGGGCGACCTTGACGGGGTTGGGCCTGGAGAAGAAGTCGTCTCGCGGCAGCTGCGTGCGGAACTGGCGGAAGTCGCCGTCGATGCTCGGGTCACGGATCACGGTCGCGCGCAGGAAGATGACCAGCTCCGTTTTGGTGCTCAAGTCGGCTTTTTGGGCGAGCAGCTCGCCGATGATCGGAATTTGGCGCACGCCCGGAATGCCGGTCTCGCGGTTGTCGATGGTGTCCTGCATCAGGCCGGCGAGCACGCCGGTCTCGCCGCTTCGCAGGCGCAGGATCGAGTCGAACTCGCGCGTTTCGAAGACCGGAATGACGTTGGGGGTGCCTCCGATCAGCGCCGGGTTGGGGTCCTCGGCATCGGCCACCCGGCGCCGTATGGTCGGCTTCACATTGAGGACGATGGCATCGTTCTCGTTGATGAAGGGCAGCACGGTCATCATGAAGCCTTCGGCGGCGACGTTCGGGGTGGTAGTGAACGACGGCTGGATCACCGGCACCCCCCCGCCGCTCACGCTGATAGGCTGGTTGGACGGGGTGATGGTGAAGTAAATGATGTCCCGCGTTACGCGGAGGATCGCCGTCTGGTTGTTCAGCACCGAGAGCTTAGGGCTCGACAGCACCCGCACATCGCCGAACTGCTCGAGCAAGGTGATCGTGAAGCGCAAATCGCGTGAGGTATAGCCGAGCAAAAAGGGATTCGGGTTGAAGCTGGCCGGCGGGATGAGCGCCGGCTGCAGCAACTCCAGGCCACTTACTCCCGAGCGCAGCTTCTGCCACTCGATGCCCCGCTGGTATTCGTTGCGCAGCTGCACCTCCGCCACGGTTGCCTCGATGAGTACCTGGCGTTTCGCCCCGGCCAGCACCTGGTCGACAAACTCCTGGATCTTTTCGTGCTGCCGGGAGGTGGCCCGCACGTACAGAATGCCGCTCTCGCGGTTGCCGATCACCGAGGCCGCTTCTTGGTACGTGACCGGCGTAGGCGCCGGCGCGGTGGGCAGCGTTACTGGCGCACCCGGTGCGCCGGTGGCGCTGAGCGCGGGGGCGGGCTGCGGCACCGGTGCCGCAGCGACGGCCGCCGGCACACGGTCCGTCTCCTTGAGGATGTCCCGGACGTTCTGAACGATGGACTCCCAGAGCTTGTTCTCGGCGGTCACGTCGATCTGGGCAGTCGCGCCAGTAGCCGTTGCGGCCGCTGCGACACCGCCCGCGGTTCCGCTCCCCGCCGTTCCGAACTGGGTCGACGCCGTCGATTGCATCTTCACGTTGCGGGTAGCGCTGAGGTAATCGACCCGGTACGACCGCAGGAAAGGCGAATCGCGCATCACGTGCAGGGTGTCGCCGTGCATCTCGTAACGCATCTCCACCTGCCGTGCGATCCGGGCGAGCAGCTGCTGGAGCGTCTGGTCGATGGCGTTGAGGGTGACCGTGCCGGTTACGTCGGGGTGTATGTCGACGTTGATCCTGGCGTCGCGCGCCAACGCAAAGAGCAGCTCGTGGACGCGGACGTTGTTGACTACGACGCTATAGGTCTCCGGGCGGGCTGTGGGCTGCGGCGCCGGCAGGACCGGCGCGACCTGGACAGCGGGGGGGATCGCGCCGCCGGGGGGTTGCGCTTCGGCGTTGATATGCGATTCAGAGGGTTTGATCGGAGCCTGCCCGCAGGCCGCGAGCAGGATCACGCCCAACGCCGAACCGACGCTTCTCCCCAGTCTCATATCCCCATCGCTCCCTTGCCGGAAAGGATAACATGGAAGTAGCCTGAGGAATGTTCTCTAAACGACTGTTGTTCTGATGTTTTTGACTAAATTTGACCGCGTAATTCGCCAAAGCTGCGAGGGGCGGTGCGAAAGGCGCCGTGGTATTTTGGCGGCAGCCGCTTTTCTGCGGCTAAGGCCTCGTCCAGGTTGGGAAAATCTCCAAGAACTACGCGCAAACGGTACTGCTTGCCGACCACCATCGGGATCACGAACAGCTCGTCCAGCGGCACCAAGTCGCGGGCGCGAAGCAGGAAGCGCTCCATCCGGGCCGGGTCGGTCTTGTCGGTCACGAAGAGCTCGACCGCGAAGTGGCCGTCCGGGGAGGTCTGCAGGACCGCACGGGTGGCTGCAATGCGCTCGGCGAGGAGCCGCTGGGACCCCGCCGAATACCCGGTCAGGCGCTGAACCTGGTCCGGTTCCAGAAGTCTTTCCGACTGACTGGGCGCCGGCTTCTCCGGTACAGCCGCCGGGACGGGCTCTACTTTCGCGGCTTGGGTGGACCGGGAGACCGGCGCTGTGGACGGCCGGCTCAGGCTCCACTGCACTACCGTGCCGATCGCAACGCCCACCAGGAGCGCTCCGGCAATGGCGAAGAATGCCGAGCGGGTCGGGCGGGCCACCGTCGCAAACTCGGAATCCCGGATGGCCGCGTTCACGTGGCGCACCGTCACGGCGTGGGCGTTCTCCGTGAAAGCCGCCAGCAATGCTTTGTCCGCAAGGATATTGATGCGGCGCGTGAGTCCCCCCGCAGCGCGCGCAAGGCGCATAGCGGCGCGCGGCGTGAAGATGTCCGGTCCGCGGTAGCCGGCGGCGCGCATGCGGAATGAGAGGTAGTTGGCCACTTCCGGGCTCGCCAATGGGCGCATGCGGAAGCTGTGGGTAATCCGGTCGCGCAGCTGGCGCAACGACGTCTTGGCGAGCGTCGCATCCAGCTCTGGCTGCCCGAAGAGCACGATCTGCAGCAGCTTGTGGCGGCTCGACTCGAGGTTGGACAGCAGGCGTATCTGCTCGAGCGACTCGTCCGGTATGACGTGCGCCTCATCGATCAGGATGACGACGCGGCGGCCCGCGCCGTAAAGCTCGATGAGCCTCTCGTGCAGGGCGCGCAGCACGACTGCCGTCCGCTCACCCTGCGGCAGCTCCAGCTGCAAATCGTCGGCAATCGCCTGCAGAATCTCCTCGCGCCCGAGCGAGGCGGTCGCCAGGTAAATCGTGTCGACGTGGCGCGGCAAACGCTCCATCAGCACCCGGCACAGCATGGTTTTCCCGCTGCCCACCTCGCCGGAGACCTTTACGATGCCCTCGTCATGCAGCACGGCGTAGATCAGCGCTTCGAGCGTGGCTCCGCGGTCCGCCCCGTCGAAGAAGAAATCGGTGTGCGGCGTGATCCGGAAAGGCGGTTCGTGCAGTCCGAAGTGGTCCAGGTAAAGCGCCATGGCGCTATTCTTGTCCGTCCGCTTCCAGCCGGCTGTAAAGCGTTGTGCGGTTGATTCCCAGAAGCCGGGCCGCCTGGCTCATATTGCCGTGCGTCAGCTTGAGGGCGGCCTCGATGTAGCCCCGTTCCCAGGCCTTCAAGGTGTCGTCCAGGTTGAACGCGCCGGCACGCTCGAGGTGGCGAAAGGCCTGGTCGACCACCGCGCCTGCGGGCGCAGTCAGCGCGGGGAGCGATGCTTCGAGATCGAGCTCCGGTTCGAGCTCCGCGGCCGACAGCCGCTGGCCCGCGTACTTCGTGGTCAGGCGGATGACGATGTTGCGCAGCTCCCGCACATTGCCGGGAAAGGCGTAGCGCATCCACCGATCCCGCGCCGCCTCATCCAATGTAAAAGGTGGCACACCTGCCTGCTGCGCATAGAGGCGTCGGAAATGGTCGAGCAGGACGAGCCGGTCGCCGTCCAGCTCGCGCAGTGGCGGAACCGGGAGAGACAGTACGGAAAGGCGGTGGTACAGGTCAGGGCGGAAGGCGCCTGCCTTCATCGTCTGACGCAGGTCGCGATTGGTGGCGGCGATCACGCGGGCACGAGATACCCGCGGCTGGGTTTCGCCCAGGCGCTGGAACTCCCCGTTCTCGATGACCCGCAGCAGCTTGGCCTGCATCTCAAGGGGCAGCTCGCCGATCTCGTCGAGGAACAGGCTGCCGTCTTGCGCGTCTTCGAAGTAGCCCGCCTTGGCGAGACCCGCGCCAGTGAAGGCGCCCTTGGCATAGCCGAAAAGGGTCGCCTCGACCAGCGTGGGCGCCAGCGCGGCGCAGTTCAGCGCGAGATAAGGCCGCCCGCTACGGGTCGATAGCCGGTGCAGGCTCTGCGCCACCAGTTCCTTGCCGCTGCCCGACTCCCCCTCGATAAGCACGGGGAAGGGCGACGCGGCAAACTGCGCAATCTGGCTTCTCAGCCTTTCGATCGGTGCGCTGTTTCCGATCAGCTCGGTCGCGGGCGGCGCAACCAGCCCGGCCGCGCGCTCCAGCAATCGCTTCAGCACCAGGGGGTCGCTCGGCTTGGCGACGAATTCCCAGGCGCCGAGCGCGCGTGCATGGCGCGCGTTCGCGGCTTCATTCTGTCCGGACAGCACGAAGATCTTCATGGCGGGCGAGTGCGCCAGGAGATCCTCGATCAGGCGAAAGCCTTCCTCGGGGGAATGCGGAGTGGGCGGCAGGCCCAGGTCGACGAGCGCAAGCTGCGGCGCCTGCGGCAGCTTGCGCACAAGCTCGATGGCCTGGCCGCGGGATTCAACGGCCACTACTTCGTATTCCGGGCGCAGCGCGAAGGCGAGGCTGTCGGTGATCAGCGGATCGTCGTCGACGACCAGCAGCGCTCGCCCGGATTCGCCGCTTCGGTCAGCGCTCACGAATGCACCTCATGAAGGCCTGTTCCAGGCTGGATGTCCCGTAACGCCTGCAAAGGGCGGCCGGTGCGCCGCGGAAGCGCACGCTACCCTGCTCCAGCACGGCGATGGAGGAGCACAGCTCCTCCACGTCGGCGAGGACATGGGAGGTGAAGAACAAGGTCCTGCCCCCGTCGCCAAGCCTGCGGAGCGCCGATTTCACCGCGACGCGAGCGGCGGGGTCAAGGCCGCTCATCGGCTCGTCGAGCACGTACAGGTCGCGCTCGAGAAGCAGCACCGCCGCGAGACCGAGCTTCTGCGTCATTCCCTTGGAAAGCTGGCGCACCGGACGCTCGAGCACCGCGGCGTCCAGCTCCAGCTCGGCGAGCAGCGTGCGCGCCCGCTCTGCATCGTACGGGACGCCGGCGAGATGGGACAGGCTCGAAAGGAACTCGCCGCCTTGCAGGTAATGCGGCGGCACAAATCGCTCCGGCACGTATGCAAGGCGAGCGCGCGCCTGCGGCCGGCGGGCGGGAACGCCGAAGATCGATACCGTGCCGGAGTCGGGCGCGCTGAGGTCCAGCATGCAGCGGATAAGCGTGGTCTTGCCGGCGCCGTTCGCGCCCACGAGGCCGAATGCCTCGCCGCCGGCCACCTCGAGATCCACGCCGGAGAGGGCGCGTAGCTTCCCGTATCGCTTCTCGAGCGACGTGATGCGCACGGCTGCGTTAACAAATCCCTCCCCCATGGCGCGGTAATATTACGCCGTGCAGCAAAATCCCATCGTTGAGATCCGGAACATCGCGTTCGGCTACGATCCTGCGCGTCCGGTGCTGCGCGACATCGACCTTGCCATCCCGCGCGGCAGCGTCGTGGGCATCATGGGCCAGTCAGGCTGCGGAAAGACCACGCTCCTGCGAATCATCGCGGCGCAGTACCTGCCCACGGCCGGCGAAGCGCGCGTGCTGGGCCGGGCCACCGCGGGCCTAGACCGCGAGGGCCTGTATCTCATGCGCCGGAGCATGGGGATGCTATTCCAGTTCGGCGCGCTGTTCACCGACCTGTCGGTCTACGAGAACGTCGCCTTCCCGCTGCGGGAGCATTTGCGCCTGCCCGAGGAACTGCTGCACGATCTCGTGATGCTCAAGCTGCAGGCGGTCGGGCTGCGCGGCGCCGCGCAGCTCATGCCCACCGAGCTCTCCGGCGGCATGGCGCGGCGCGTGGCGCTGGCGCGGTGCATCGCCCTCGACCCCCGCCTCATTCTTTACGACGAGCCATTCACCGGCCTGGATCCTATTTCGTTCGGTGTGATCGTGCGGCTGATCCGCGAGCTGAACGACTCGCTCGGCGCCACGTCGATCATCGTGACGCACGATGTGCAGGAAGCGCTCGGCGTGGTGGACTACGTCTATTTCATGGCCGAGGGGCGCATCATCGCCCAGGGCACTCCGCAGGACATCCGGCAAAGCGCCGAGCCGTTCGTGCGTCAGTTCGTCAACGGCGCCGCCGAAGGGCCCGTGCCGTTTCATTACCCGGCGCCGGACTACGTCGCCGAGCTCGAGCTGGCGGCCGGCTGAGCATGCAGCAGCTGGAACAACTGCGCGAGCACGCGCGCGGTCGCCTGGAGCGGCTGGGCAACGTCGTCACCTCCCACGTGTGGCGCCTTGGCTTCGCCAGCCGCTTCCTCTTCTACCTGGTGATGCACTCGGGCACCGCACTGCGCCGCTTCCGGCTCACCATGGCGGAGATTTACTTCGCCGGGGTACTGTCGCTCATCATCATCCTGGTGTCCGGCCTGTTCGTCGGCATGGTGCTCGGCCTGCAGGGATATGACACGCTCCAGCGCTTCGGCGCCTCCGAATCGCTCGGCGTCCTGGTCGCCTTGTCCCTGGTGCGCGAGTTGGGCCCGGTCGTGGCGGGGCTTCTTTTTGCGAGCCGCGCAGGCTCGGCGATCACTGCCGAGATTGGCTTGATGAAGGCCACCGAGCAGATCTCTGCGATGGAGATGATGGCGGTCGACCCGATCGCGCGTGTGGTTGCGCCGCGATTCTGGGGCGGAGTGATCTCGATGCCAATGCTGGCGGCGCTTTTCTCGGCAATGGGCGTCTTTGGCGGCTACCTGGTCGGCGTGCAGCTGATAGGCGTCGATGCCGGCGCGTTCTGGTCGCAGATGCAGGCCGCCGTCGACTTGCGCAACGACATCCTGAACGGCGTCATCAAAAGTCTTGTGTTCGGCGTCGCGGTTACCTGGATCTCGGTGTTCGAAGGCTACGACGCCGTGCCGACCGCCGAGGGCGTGTCGCGCGCTACCACGCGCACCGTGGTCACCTCGTCGCTCGCCATCCTGGCGCTCGACTTCGTGCTGACGGCGCTCATGTTCACGGGAGGCAACAACCAATGAACCGCTCCACCATCGACCTGTGGGTCGGCGTCTTCGTCGTGCTGGGCTTGGGAGCGCTGCTCTTCCTTGCGCTGAAGGTCGGCAATCTGGCCTCTTTCAATACCAACGACACCTACCAGGTGCAGGCGCGCTTCGCCAACATCGGGGGCCTGAAGGTGCGCGCGCCGATCAAGAGCGCCGGAGTGGTCGTGGGCCGCGTCGCCGACATCCGCTTCGACAACGAAAGCTACGAGGCGCTGGTCACGATGAACCTCGACGGCTACTACCAGTTCCCACGGGACACCACCGCAAAGATTCTCACCTCCGGCATCCTGGGCGAGCAATACATCGGCCTGGAGGCCGGCGGCGATGGCGTCATGCTGAAAGACGGCGACCGGGTACGCCTTACCCAGTCGGCGGTGGTGCTGGAGAACCTGATCAGCCAGTTCCTCTTCAACAAGGCGGCCGAAGCAAAGGAACCCGCCAAGTGAAGTGGTACGGATCCGCCGGCCTCGCGCTCGCCTTGCTGGCCGGTTGCGCCACCTCGCCGGATGCCGATCCGCGCGATCCGTTCGAGCCGTTCAACCGCGCGGTGTACAAGTTCAACGACGTGGTGGACGAAGCCGTGGCACGGCCGGTAGCCACGGCGTACCGCGATGCGGTGCACGTCCAGATCCGCGACCGGGTGCGCAACTTCTTCTCCAACATCGGAGACGTCTTCATCGGCGTCAACAACGTGCTGCAGGGCAAGTTCTTCGAAGGCTTCGAGGACTTCATGCGCGTGACGTTCAACAGCACGCTGGGGATTTTTGGCATCCACGATGTGGCCTCGGACATGGGCATCGAGAAGCACAACGAGGACTTCGGCCAGACGTTCGGTCGCTGGGGCGCCGTGGAGGGCCCGTACCTGGTGCTGCCGATATTCGGCTCCAGCACGGTGCGCGACGGCCTGGGTTTCGCGCTCGACGTTTACACCGATCCACTCGAGGGAGTGCGACCCATCAACGTGCGCAATTCCCTCGCGGCGCTGCGGCTCACCGGCACGCGCGCCGATCTGCTGGACGCCAGCCGCATCCTCGAGCAGGCGGCGCTCGACCGCTACGTGTTCCAGCGCGACGCCTACCTGCAGCGTCGCCGCAGCCTCGTCTACGATGGCCGGCCGCCGCGCCCCCGCTACGACGACGAGCCGGTCAACCGCGAGTCGCGCTAATGCGTTGATAATCCTATGAGAACCATTACCCTGGTTGCAGGCCTGCTCATCGCACCTCTGGTCCTGGCGCAAGCCCAGGCGCCCGACGTCCTGGTGAAGAACGTGACCACCGAAGTGGTGGATCTCATCAGCAAGGACAAGGACATCCGTGCCGGCGACCGAGGAAAGCTGATCCAGCTCATCGAGGCGAAGGTGCTGCCGCACTTCAACTTCCAGTCGATGACGGCGCTCGCCATGGGAGCGAGCTGGAACAAGGCCAGCCCCGAGCAGAAGAGACAGCTCACCGAGGAGTTCAAGACATTGCTGGTCCGCACCTACGCAAGCGCGCTTGCTGCCTACAGCGAGCAGCGCTTCGAGTACCGGCCGCTACGCGCGAAGCCAACCGACACCGACGTGACGGTGCAGGTACGCGTGATCCAGTCGGGCGCTCAGCCCGTGCCGATCGACTACAGCATGGAGAAGACTTCGGGCGGCTGGAAGGTCTATGACGTGATGGTAGGCGGTGTCAGCCTCGTCGCGAACTACCGCACCGAGTTCAACGGCACCGTGCGCAACTCGGGAATCGATGGGCTGCTCAAGAATCTGCAGTCCAAGAACCGCGCGGTCACGGAGAAGAAATGATCCGCCGTGAAGGACGCCGGCTCGTGGTGAGCGGCCCCGTGACGCTCGCCAACGTGGCTGGCCTGCTCGAGGAAGGGCGGCGCCACCTCGCCGAGGGCGTGGCGTTCGTGGATCTGGGCGAGATCGGCGAGATGGACTCGTCCCTGCTCGCGCTCATGCTCGCGTGGCTACGCGACGCCCGCGCGCGCGGGAGCGACCTGGCGTTCGTAAATCTGCCCGAGTCGGTGCAGACCATCGCCCGGCTTTACGGCGTTGAGGGCCTGCTCCCGCTATCGGCAACGGCTTGAAGACAGCGGCAGGCGCCTGAAAGCGATCGAGGTCACGAACGTCGAGAAGCGCTACGGGGCGCTGCAGGCCCTCGACGGCGTAAGCCTTGCCGTCGAAAAAGGGGAATTCTTCGGGCTGCTCGGCCCGAACGGCGCCGGCAAGACCACGCTCATCAATGTCATCGCCGGGCTGGTGCGTGCCGACGCGGGCTCGGCCAGCGTCATGGGCGCGGACGTTTCGGCCGACTACCGCCGCGCGCGCCGCATGCTCGGCGTGGTGCCGCAGGAGCTGGTATTCGATCCCTTCTTCACGGTGCGCGAAACGCTGCAGCTGCAGTCGGGTTATTTCGGCATCCGGGCAAACGACGCCTGGATAGACGAGGTCATGGTGCATCTCGACCTTACCGCAAAGGCAGACGTAAACATGCGCGCGCTGTCCGGGGGCATGAAGCGGCGCGTCCTCGTGGCGCAGGCGCTGGTGCACAAGCCGCCGGTCATCGTGCTCGATGAGCCGACCGCCGGGGTCGATGTCGAGCTACGCCAAGGCCTCTGGCAGTTCGTGCGCCGGCTCAACCGGGACGGCCACACCATCGTGCTCACCACGCATTATCTCGAGGAGGCCGAGCTGCACTGCAGCCGCATCGCCATGCTCAAGGCCGGCCGTATCGCAGCGCTCGATTCCACGCGCAATCTGCTCGGTACCTTCTCCGGCCTCGAGCTGCGACTGCGCGTTGACCGCGAGAGCCTGCCGGAGCCCTTTCCGGGCCATATCGTTTCGTCGGACAGGAGTTTTTTCGTCGTGAAGCTCCAGGATTACCGTGAGCTCGAGGACGCGCTCGCAAGGCTGCGCGAGGCCGGCGTCGGGATCCACGAAATGGAGCTGCAACCCCCGGACCTGGAAGAAGTGTTCATGCGGCTCACCGGGCGGGGGGCTGGCGCGTGACGAGCTTCAGCACCCTCCTGTACAAGGAATTGCTGCGCTTCTGGAAAGTGAGCGTGCAGACGGTCGCCGCGCCGGTGCTGACCGCGCTGCTCTACCTCGTGGTGTTCGCCCAGGCGCTGGAGGACCGGGTCCGTGTCTTCGACGGCATTGCCTACGCCGATTTCCTGGTGCCCGGCCTCGTGATGATGAGCGTGCTGCAGAACGCCTTTGCCAACAGCTCGTCCAGCCTCGTGCAGTCCAAGATCACCGGAAATATCGTCTTCATCCTGCTCGCGCCGATTACCTATCTGGAGTTTTTCGGCGCTTACGTGCTCGCGTCGGTCGTGCGCGGTTTGGCGGTCGGCGCGGGCGTGCTGGCTGTCAGCGTCTGGTTCGTGGAGCTGCGGCTGCAGGCGCCGCTGTGGGCGCTTGCCTTCGCGCTGCTCGGTGCCGCGCTGCTTGGTGCGCTGGGTCTGGTGGCCGGCATCCTCTCGGACAAGATCGACCAGATGGCGGCCTTCCAGAACTTCGTCATCATGCCGCTCACCTTCCTTTCCGGCGTCTTCTACTCGATCCGCTCGCTGCCGGAGCTCTGGCAGACGCTTTCGCACGCGAATCCGTTCTTCTACATGATCGACGGGTTTCGCTACGGCTTCTTCGGCGTGTCGGACTTCGCACCCGCAGCCAGCCTCGCCGTAGTCGGAGCCAGCCTGATTGCCGTATCTTGGATTACTCTCATGCTCCTGAGATCAGGCTACAAGCTGAGGCATTGATGGTCACTCCGGAAAGCGTGAAGGCTGGCATCGAGCGCGGCCTCGCCTGCGAGCACGTCGAGGTGCTGGGCGACGGGCAGCACTTCCAGGCGCTGGTGGTATCCGCGCAGTTCGCCGGGCGCAGCCGCGTGCAGCGGCACCAGCTCGTCTACGCCGCTCTCGGCGAGCGCATGCGCGAGGAAATCCACGCGCTGTCGATGCGCACCTTGACGCCCGAGGAGTGGAAGGCCGGTGGATAAGCTGCGCATCACCGGCGGCCGGCCGCTCGAGGGCGAGGTCGCGGTATCGGGCGCCAAGAACGCGGCGCTGCCCATCCTCTGCGCCGCGCTCCTCACGGACAAGCCGCTTACGCTCGCCAATGTCCCCCGGCTCATGGACATCGCCACCATGGCGAAGCTTCTCGGGCAGATGGGCGTCGAGGTGGAGCGATCCGATCAGGGCGGCATGCGGCTGCACGCCAGGCATATCTCCAACCCTACCGCCCCTTACGAGCTGGTCAAGACCATGCGCGCCTCGGTGCTGGTGCTGGGCCCGCTGCTCGCCCGTTGCGGCCGCGCCAAGGTCTCGCTGCCCGGCGGGTGCGCCATCGGCCAGCGCCCGGTGGACCAGCATGTGAAGGGGCTGCAAGCGATGGGGGCCACGATCGCGATCGAGCACGGCTACATGCATGCCGCGGCGGAGCGTTTGCACGGTGCGCGCATCCTGATGGATCTCGTCACGGTTACCGGCACCGAGAACCTCATGATGGCGGCGGTGCTCGCCGAAGGCACCACGCTGCTGGAGAACGCCGCTCACGAGCCTGAAGTCGTCGACCTGGCGAATTGCCTTTCCGCCATGGGCGCGAAGATCGAGGGCGCAGGCACCGACGTGATCCGCATCGACGGTGTGCGTTCGCTCATCGGGGCTTCGCACGCGGTCATGCCCGACCGCATTGAAACCGGCACCTACCTGGCCGCCACCGCGGGCGCGGGCGGCCGCGTGCGGCTTACCCGGGCCGCACCGGAGACGCTCGATGCGTCGGTCGAAAAGCTGCGCGAGGCGGGCGCGCTGGTGCGCAAAGGCGCCGGCTTTGTCGATATCGAAATGGCGGGCCGACCGCGCTCGGTGAGCGTGCGCACGGCGCCCTATCCCGGCTTCGCCACCGACATGCAGGCGCAGTTCATGGCGCTCGCCACGATCGGTGCCGGGACGGCGCTCATCACCGAGACCATTTTCGAGAACCGCTTCATGCACGCGCTGGAGCTCCAGCGTCTCGGCGCGCACATTTCGATTACCGGGAACACCGCGATAGTCCGGGGCGTCGAGCGGCTGCAGGGCGCTGCCGTCATGGCGACCGACCTGCGGGCCTCGGCGGGCCTCGTCATCGCCGGATTGGTCGCCGAAGGTCAGACGGTCATCGACCGCATCTACCACCTGGATCGCGGCTATGAGGCGCTCGAGAAGAAGCTCTCGGCGCTGGGCGCAAGGATAGAACGCATCAAATAGAGTAAAATCCCTTTCCGAATCAATCGACAACAGGCCCTTCGGGGCTTTTTTTGTCTCCCCATGGCCCAGATCAGCATCGCGCTCTCCAAGGGACGGATCTTCGATGAGACCGTGCCGTTGCTCGCGCGCGTCGGCCTTCAGCCGGAGGGCAACGGCGAGTCCCGGAAGCTGGTCATCGGCACGAGCCGGCCCGATGTTCGCCTGATCATCGTGCGCGCGACCGATACGCCCACGTACGTGCAGCATGGCGGCGCGGACCTCGGCATCGCCGGGCGTGACGTGCTCGTGGAGCACGGCGGCGAGGGCCTGTACCAGCCGGTCGACCTGGGCATCGCCGCCTGCCGGATGATGGTGGCAGTGCGCAAGGGCTTCGACTACGACGCCGCGGTACGCCAGGGCGCACGCCTGCGCGTGGCGACGAAGTACGTGAACACCACCCGCGAGCATTTCGCCGCCAAGGGTGTGCACGTGGACCTTATCCGCCTCTACGGCTCCATGGAGCTCGCGCCCCTCGTAGGGCTTGCGGACGCCATCGTCGACCTCGTGTCGACCGGTACTACCTTGAAGGCAAACGATCTTGTGGCGGTTGAGGAGATCATGCCCGTGTCGGCGCGCCTCATCGTCAACCAGGCCGCGCTCAAGACCAACCGAGCCGCATTGCAGCCGCTCATCGAAGGGTTTTCAAAGGCGGCGGCGCGATGAAGCTGCGGCGCCTTTCGACGCGCGACGCCGGCTTCGACACCGAGCTCGCCCTGCTGACGCGCTTCGAGGCGGCGCAGGACCCGGCCGTCGCCGCGGCGGTGCGCGACATCGTCGCCGATGTGCGCGCGCGCGGCGACGCCGCCGTGCTCGAGTACACGCGGCGTTATGACCGCGTCGAAGCCGCTTCCGTGGACGAGCTCGAAAAGCCCTTGGGGAAAATCGCCCTGCCCGGGCCGCAGGGGCAGGCGCTGCGCGTTGCGCACCAGCGCATCAAGGCATTCCACGAGCGGCAGCTCCAGAGCTCGTGGCAGTACACGGAAGCCGACGGCACGCGCCTCGGACAACGCGTCACGCCGCTCGAGCGCGTGGGGCTGTATGTGCCCGGGGGCAAGGCAGCTTATCCCTCTTCGGTCCTGATGAACGCGGTGCCGGCCAAGGTTGCGGGGGTGCGGGAGCTGATCATGGTGAGCCCCAACCCGAACGAATTGGTGCTCGCTGCAGCTGCCCTTGCCGGCGTCGACCGCGTGGTCGGCATCGGCGGCGCGCAGGCAATCGCCGCGTTGGCGTACGGTACCGAGTCGTTGCCGCGCGTCGACAAGATCGTCGGGCCGGGAAACGTCTACGTCGCCGAGGCGAAGCGCCAGGTGTTCGGCCAGGTAGGCATCGACATGGTCGCCGGTCCCTCGGAAATCCTGGTGATCTCCGACGGCCGCACGCCGCCCGACTGGGTGGCGATGGACCTCTTCTCCCAGGCCGAGCATGACGAGTCGGCGCAGGCCATTCTCGTCTCTCCCGACCGCAGGCATCTCGACGCGGTGGAGTCGTCGATGCGGCGCCTGCTTAAGGAGATGCCAAGGCACGAGACGATAAAGGCTTCGCTGGAGCGACGCGGCGCGCTCATCGAGACGCGCAACCTCGACGAAGCCTGCGCGCTTGCCAGCCGCATCGCGCCCGAGCACCTCGAGCTCTCGGTCGAAGACCCGCAAGCGTGGCTGCCGCTGCTTGCCAATGCGGGTGCGATATTTCTGGGCCGCTGGAGCTCGGAGGCGATCGGCGACTACTGTGCCGGGCCGAACCACGTGCTGCCCACTTCGGGCACCGCGCGCTTTTCCTCGCCGCTTGGCGTCTATGACTTCCAGAAGCGCTCCAGCCTGATCGAGATCTCGGAGGCCGGGGCCCGGTCGCTTGGCCGGACCTCGGCCGTACTGGCAAAGGGCGAAGGGCTCGAGGCGCATGCCCGCTCGGCGGAGATGCGAATCAAGTGACTCCCGACCAGCTCGTCCGGCCCGAAATCCTTGCGCTCAAGGCCTACCACGTCGCCGAGGCCGCACGCATGGTGAAGCTCGACGCGATGGAGAATCCGTATCCACTGCCTGCAGCGATGCGCCGTGAGCTCGCCGAGGTGTTGTCGCGCGTCGAGCTCAATCGCTATCCCGAGCCGAGCGGTCGCGAGCTGCGCGCGCTCCTTGCCCACAGGATGCGGGTGCCGCAGGGCATGGAGCTCTTGCTGGGCAATGGTTCGGACGACCTGATCCAGATCGTGACGCTGGCGCTCGCCCGTCCGGGCGCGGTGATGATGTATCCCGCGCCGACCTTCGTCATGTACTCCATGAACGCGGTGTTTTCCGGCATGAAGGCGCTCGCCGTGCCCTTGCGCGAGGATTTCTCCTTCGATGCCGACGCCTTCATCGAGCGCATGCGCGCCGAACGGCCGGCCCTCGTGTTCCTTGCCTACCCCAACAATCCGACGGGGGTGCTGTACCGCGAAGAGGACATCGTCAGGGTGCTCAAAGCGTGCGAGGGATTGGTGGTTCTGGACGAGGCCTACCATGTTTTCGCGGGCAAGACCTTCATGGGAAGGCTGGTGGAATTTCCCAACCTGGTGGTGCTGCGCACGGTGTCGAAGCTGGGCCTTGCCGGCATCCGGCTCGGTTATCTCGCCGGGCGGCCGGAATGGATCGGCGAATTCAACAAGGTGCGGCAGGCTTACAACGTCAATGCGCTCACCCAGGCGGCCGCGCTTTTCATGCTCGAGCGCCTGGATGTGCTCGAGGAGCAGGCGTCCCTAATCCGCAAGGAAAGGGAAGCCCTGCGAAAAGCGCTCACCACCCTGGGGGGTGTGACCGTGTTCCCGTCCGAAGCCAATTTCTTCCTGATGCGCGTGCCCGATGCGGACCGGACTTTCGAAAGCCTGAGGCGCCAGGGCGTGCTGGTGCGCAACCTGCACCCGGGGCTCGAAGGCTGCCTGCGCGTCACCGTCGGCACGCCGGACGAAAACCGTATACTGCTCGCAGCATTGCGCGAAGCGCTATGAGGACCGCCGAAGTTACCCGCCACACCAAGGAGACCCAGATCCGGGTAAGGCTGGACCTCGACGGCCGCGGCTCGGCGCGTCTTTCGACGGGCATTCCCTTCCTGGAGCACATGCTCGACCAGGTCGCGCGCCACGGCATGCTTGACCTGGAGATCGAGGCGAAGGGCGACCTGCACATCGATGGCCACCACACCGTGGAGGATATCGGCATCACGCTGGGGCAGGCCTTCGCCAAGGCGATCGGCGACAAGGCTGGCGTGCGCCGCTTTGGCCACGCCTACGTGCCGCTGGACGAGGCGCTGTCGCGCGTCGTGGTCGATTTTTCCGGTCGCCCAGGCCTCGAGTACCACGTGAAGTTCACTCGCGCCCTGATCGGCGAATTCGATGTCGACCTGGTGCACGAGTTTTTCCAGGGCTTCGTGAACCACGCCCAGGTCACCATGCACATCGACAACGTGCGCGGCGACAATGCGCACCACCAGTGCGAGACCGTGTTCAAGGCGTTCGCGCGCGCCCTGCGCATGGCGGCCGAGCACGATCCGCGCGGCGCCGGCACCGTGCCCTCGACGAAAGGCTCCCTGTAAGTTGCGGATCGCGGTCGTCGATTACGGCATGGGCAACCTGCGGTCGGTCTCGAAGGCGATCGAGCATGTCGCGCCGCAGGCCGAGGTCGTCGTCACTGCCGACCCCGAGGTGATTTCTTCGGCAGAAAAGGTCGTGGTTCCCGGACAGGGCGCCATGCCCGACTGCATGCGCCAACTCGGCGCGAGCGGGGCGCGCGATGCCGTGCTGCTAGCCGCGCGCGAGAAGCCTTTCCTCGGCATCTGTGTCGGGTTGCAGATGCTCTTCGATCATGGCGAGGAAGGCGATACCCCGGGCCTTGGCGTGCTGCCGGGCGAAGTGCCGCGGTTCCGCGTGCCGGGGTTGAAAGTGCCGCACATGGGATGGAACGACGTGGCGCAGGCGCGTCCGCACCCGCTGTGGGAAGGCATCGTCGACCGCAGCCGCTTTTATTTTGTCCACAGCTACTACCCGTCGCCGCGCGATTCCAGGCTGACCGCCGCGACCGCGGTGTACGGCCAGCCCTTTACCTGCGCGGTGGCACGGGATAACATTTTTGCCGTCCAGTTCCATCCCGAAAAAAGCCAATCCGCCGGCCTCCAGCTCCTATCCAACTTCGTCCGCTGGCGCCCCTGATTTTTCCCTCGATGTGCTCGTAATTCCCGCAATCGACCTGAAGGACGGGCGCTGCGTGCGCCTGAAGCAGGGCGACATGAGAACCGCCACGGTGTTCTCCGAGGACCCGGTCGCGATGGCGGAGCATTGGGCGGATCAGGGCGCCCGGCGCCTGCATGTGGTGGACCTGAACGGCGCCATCGCCGGCCGGCCGAAGAACGACAAGGTGATCCGCGAGATGATCGCCGCGGTAGGCGATCGCATGCCCATCCAGCTCGGCGGCGGCATTCGGGACCTGGATGCCATCGAGGCCTACATCGATGCCGGCGTCACGTACGTGATCATCGGCACCGCGGCGGTCAAGAACCCCGGCTTCCTTTCGGATGCGTGCTATGCCTTCCCCGGCCACGTCATCGCCGGGCTGGACGCCAAGGATGGCAAAGTGGCAGTCGAGGGCTGGTCCAAGATGACCGGCCACGACGTCGTCGACCTGGCGAAGAAGTTCGGGGAGTACGGCGTCGAGGCGATCATCTACACCGACATCGGGCGCGACGGCATGATGACCGGCGTCAATGTCGAGGCCACGCTGAAGCTCGCGCAGGCGCTCAAGACGCCGCTTATCGCCTCGGGCGGGCTGAGCAGCGTCAAGGACGTGGAGACCATCTGCGCCAGGCTGGTTCCCGAAGGGGTGATCGGCGCCATCGCCGGCCGCGCGCTGTACGAAGGCAAGCTCGATCTCAAGGTCGCCCAGGCAGCCGCCGACAAGGCCCTCGGGAAGGCGTGAAATGAGCCTGGCGAAGCGGGTCATCCCCTGCCTGGATGTCACTGCCGGGCGGGTGGTGAAGGGCGTTAATTTCGTCGAGCTGCGCGACGCGGGCGACCCGGTGGAGATCGCGGCGCGCTACGACGAGCAGGGCGCCGACGAAATTGCCTTTCTCGACATCACGGCGAGCTCCGATGAGCGCGACATCCTCCTGCATGTCATCGAAGCGGTCGCTTCGCGCGTGTTTATTCCCCTGACCGTGGGCGGCGGCGTGCGCAAAGTGGAAGATGTGCGGCGTCTGCTCAACGCCGGGGCGGACAAAGTGTCGATCAATACTGCTGCAGTGCAAAATCCCCAGCTGGTGCGCGATGCCTCCGATATCGTCGGCTGCCAGTGCATCGTGGTGGCGATCGACGCGAAAAGAAGCGGCGATACCTGGGAAGTATTCACGCACGGCGGGCGCAGGGCGACCGGGCTGGACGCAGTCGAGTGGGCGCGGCGGATGGAGTCCAGCGGCGCGGGCGAGATCCTCCTGACCAGCATGGACCGCGACGGCACGCGCGATGGCTTCGACCTTGCCCTGACGCGCGCGGTGTCCGACGCAGTGGGCGTTCCGGTAATCGCCTCGGGCGGCGTCGGCAAGCGCGAGCATCTTGCCGAGGGCGTGCTCGACGGGCACGCCGACGCAGTGCTCGCCGCGAGCGTGTTCCATTTTGGCGACTTCACGGTGCGCCAGGCGAAGGAGCACATGCGCTCTCGTGGCATCGAGGTGCGCCTGTGAGCTTCCTGGACGAGATTCCCTGGAACAGGGAAGGGTTGATCACGGCGATCGCACAAGATGCGGCTTCCGGAAAAATACTCATGGTGGCGTTCATGAACCGGGAAGCTCTGAAACAGACGGTGGAAAAGGGCCAGGCGGTCTATTGGTCCCGCTCGCGCGGCAAGCTCTGGCGCAAGGGCGAGGAATCAGGGCACGCCCAGAAGGTGGTGGAGGTGCGCCTGGACTGCGACGCCGACGCGGTGCTGCTGAAGGTGGAGCAGGCGGGCGGCATCGCCTGCCACACCGGACGCGAAAGCTGCTTCTATCGCAAACTCGAGGACGGGAGGTGGGTGACGATCGATCCGGTGCTCAAGGATCCCTCGCTCATCTACGGCAAATGAAACAGGGCCTGGCAGAGACGCTCGAGCGCATCGCCGCGATCATCGAGGAACGACGCGGTTCAAGTCCCGAGACTTCCTACGTGGCGAGGCTGCTGTCCGGCGACGAGGACGGCGTGCTGAAGAAGATCGGCGAGGAGGCGACCGAAACGGTGCTCGCGGCCAAGGGCGCCGATCGACTGCATCTCGTGCGCGAAATCGCCGATCTCTGGTTCCATTGCATGATCCTGCTGGCGCGCCACCGGCTGGGGCCGGGCGACGTGCTGGCGGAGCTGCACCGGCGCGAGGGAATTTCGGGACTCGACGAAAAGGCAGCGAGGAAGCATGACAAACGCGATCCCGGGCGGTGATCCCAATTGCATTTTTTGCAAGATCGTGCGCGGCGAGATTCCGGCCAGCAAGCTGCACGAGGACGAGCACGTGGTCGCTTTTCACGACCTCCGCCCGCAGGCCCCGGTCCATTTCCTGCTGATTCCCAGGGCGCACGTGCCGAGCCTTTACGAAGCCGACATGAGCCACCGCGATGCCTGGGCGCGCATGCTGGCGCTCGCGGGCGAGCTCGCGCGAAAGGCGGGGGCCACGGAGGGGTTTCGCACCATCATCAACACCGGGCGGGTGGGTCATCAGGAGGTGTATCATGTCCACATGCACGTGTTGGGCGGGCCGGAGCCCCTCGGCCCCATGCTCACCCGCAGGAAATAAGGAGAGACGGATATGGGTTCGTTCAGCATCTGGCACTGGCTGATCGTCCTTGTGATCGTGATGCTGATCTTCGGCACCAAGAAGCTGCGCAACATGGGCGCCGACCTCGGCGGCGCGGTGCGCGGCTTCAAGGATGGCATGCGCGAGGGCGGAGAGAAGCCGGCCGAGGGCGCCGCGCCGCAGGTAACCGGCAAGACGGTCGAAGGCGAAGTCAAGGGCAAGACCGAGCAGAAAGCCTGAATCGGCCGAGTAGCATGATCGCCACGAAAGGCGCCCCGGCGGGCGCCTTTTTATTCTCCGGCTGCGCATGTTCGACATAGGATTCACGGAGCTTATGGTCATCGGCCTGGTGGCGCTCATCGTCATCGGGCCGGAGAAGCTGCCGCGCGTGGCGCGTACGGTGGGGCATCTCGCCGGGCGACTGCAGCGCTACGTCTCGGACGTGAAGGCGGACATCAACCGCGAGATCGAGCTCGACGAGCTGCGCAAGATGCGCGACTCGATGCAGCAGACGGCCCAGGAGATGCAGACGTCGGTGCAGTCTGAGCTCAACAAGACCGAAGCCGACCTGAACAAGGCGGTCGACGAGGCGAAAGAAGCCATCGAAGACAAGAAGCCCGCTGCATGAGCGACGCTCAAGAAAGCTTCATGTCGCACCTCATCGAGCTGCGCCAGCGCCTGGTGCGCGCGGTCGGCACGGTGCTCGCGCTGTTCGTGGTGCTCTTCATCTGGCCCGGCTCGGGCTACATCTACGACCTCCTCGCCGCGCCGCTGATGAGCGCGCTGCCGCAGGGCGCGAAGATGATCGCCACAGGCGTCATCACGCCGTTCATGGTGCCGGTAAAGGTCACGGCCCTCGCGGCTTTCCTGATCGCGCTTCCCTACGTGCTGTACCAGGCGTGGGCGTTCGTCGCGCCCGGGCTATACGAGCACGAGAAGCGCCTGGCCTTGCCGCTTGTCGTGGGAAGCACGGTTCTCTTCCTCCTGGGGATCGGCTTCTGCTACTACTTCGTTTTCGGCAAGGTATTCGCGTTCATCCACGACTTCGCGCCAAAGTCGATCACTCCTGCGCCGGACATCGAGGCCTATTTCAGCTTCGTCATCACCATGTTCCTCGCCTTCGGGGTTACCTTCGAGATCCCGATCGTGGTCATCGTGCTGGTGCGCATGGGCATTGTGACCATCGAGAAGTTGCGGGATGCCCGTCCCTACGTCATCGTCGGCGCGTTCGTCGTGGCTGCGGTGGTCACACCGCCGGACGTCCTTTCCCAGTTCATGCTTGCAGTGCCCATGTGCCTGCTCTACGAGGCCGGAATCATCATGGCGCGCTTCGTCGGCGCCCGGCCCAAGGCGGCAGAGGCGGAGAGCCTGGGGTCAGGGTCGTAATTCGGGGTCAGGGTGAGCTGGCCCGGGTTTTCCGGACACGGTAATTAAGCGCCACCGTTCCGGGCCTCGAAATCCACCGGGCTGACGTAGCCGAGGGCTTGGTGCAGGCGCCTACGGTTGTAGA
>Ga0247825_10000763_pt1 | contig 20712 bp, 20 predicted proteins | sample 13C_Vanillin_Day_FD_194413 | JGI IMG/M metagenome (GOLD analysis project Ga0247825, IMG submission 194413) | Soil microbial communities from agricultural site in Penn Yan, New York, United States - 13C_Vanillin_Day48 | ecosystem: Environmental > Terrestrial > Soil > Agricultural land | place...
GTCGATGGTGTCGGCGCCATAGAAGGTGCCGCTGCCGAACGACATGTCGAAGAGATCGTTGCCGGATCCGCCATAGAGCGCGTCGTTGCCGCTATTGCCGATCAGCGTGTCGTTGCCATCGCCGCCGCGCAGCGTGTCCCGGCCCGAGCCGCCGTCGAGCCGGTCGTGTCCGCCCTCGCCCAGCAACGTGTCATTGCCCCCGAAGCCGTCCATCTGGTCTGCCGCGCTGGTACCGGTGATGCGGTTGTTGCCGTTGGTGCCGACGAACGTGGCCATGGGGGGGCCCTCCTCTCATCGCAAATTGTCCTCTTGGGCCGCCGCTCTTATATAGCGCGGCCGGCACTAGGGCAGCGCCGAGGGGGTCAGGTACGCGGAATTGCCGCTTGACCGGCGGCTAGCGCACCCTCTCGAGGTGCATGTTGGCGAGGAACGGCACCAGCGGGTGCACGCCCATCGCGGCCAGCGCCTGCAGGTCCATCGCGGCAAGCGCCTTCGCCTGCTCGCCCGTGACTCCGGCCGCCGCGGCGAACGCCGCGGGATCGGCAAGATAGCGCGCCCGTGCCTGCGGGTCGTTAGCGAGCGCGTGCAGCGCGTCGGTCAGCCGGACGAGCGCGGGCGCTATCGGGGGATAGTGCGGGCGGTGCTCCTGCGGCGCCTCCGGCGACCACCAGCCGAGCGAGGCATAGTTGTGGTGCCAGCTCGGATCCATCTGGACGATGTCCGGCTTGCGCTCGCCCAGCGCCCCGGCCGCTACCGCCCAGCAGCGCAGCTCGATGTTGCCGGTTTCGTCCAGCTCTTTCTCGTCGTACATGAGCAGCGAGCGCAGATTGCCCTTGCGCAGCGGCTCCAGGGCGCGCTCGTCCCAGGCCAGGTTCGGATTCGCGTATTGCTGCGTGCCGGGAAAATGGGACATGCCGCCGCTCGCCACGATCACGGCGCGCACCCCGAGCCGCGCCAGGGCCTGCGCCAGCGCGCGCCCGAACAGGTAGCACCTTTCCATCGGCGGCTGCGGCGGCAGGTAGGCGTTGACGAAGATCGGCAGCACCAGCGCTTCGACCCCCATGTGCGACAGCGGAATGCCGAGCGCGTAGTCGACTTCAGCGGTGCTGGTGAATGCCGGGTCGAATCCCAAGCGGTACAGCTCCCGCACCAGGCTGAAGGACAGCTCGCTCGCGATGCGGTAGGAGAACTTCCGTCCGGCGAACTCGCCTTCGGCCTGTCCGCCGACGTGGATGGCGAACGGCGGCGCTACCTTCTGGAAGAACTGGAACGCGTGGTCGTTCGAGACGGTAATCCACACCTCCGGGTCGAGGGACATGAGGCGCTCGCCGATCTGCGCGGCGACCGCCTGCACGCGCGCCACGTTCGCCTTGTCCTCCGTCTCGGGCAAGGTGAAGAACTGCGGCGCGTGCGGCAGCATCGCGCCGCCGAGGATGGCGCCGTCCTTCACGACGCGGCCGCGTGCAGGGCCGCGCGGTAGCCGAAGGTGACCGCCGGGCCGAGCGTGGTGCCGGGGGCCGGGTAGGTCCCCATGAAGATGGATGCCATGTCGTTGCCGCAGGCGTACAGCCCCGCGATCGGCGCGCCGCCCGCGTCGAGCACGCGCGCATCCGCGTCGGTGGCGAGCCCGGTGCTGACGGAGATGTCCGCGGGCCACACCGCCTGGGCGACGAACGGCGGCCGCTCGATCGGCGCGAGGCAGGGATGCGGCGCGGCGGGATCGCCGTTGAAGCGGTTGAGGACGGTACTGCCCTTGCCGAAATCCGGATCCTCTCCCCGGGCAGCATGCTCGTTGTATCGCTTCACCGTTGCCTCGAGCCCCGCGGCATCGATCGAGATCGTGCCGGCGAGCTCGCGCAGCGAGCCGGCGCGCGCAACGTAGCCGTCCCGCTCGAAGCGGTCCAGGTTGCGCGTCCCCGGATGGATGGCGCCCAGCCCGTAGGCCTGCACGAAATCCGCAGTACAGATCAGCCAGGCCGGAATCGTCGGCAGCCCCTGCTTGTGCGCTTCGAGCATCGCCTCGACGAAATCGTGGTACGAGCAGCCCTCGTTCACGAAACGCTGCCCGGCGGCGTTGACCGCGATCAGGCCGGGCTTTGCCCGGTCGAGCAGAAAATGCGGATACATGCCCTCGCTGCCGTCGGAGCGCCGCGTCAGCGACGCCGGCGTCCACAGCCCGCCGCTGCGCTTGCCGGCCAGGGAGGCGCCCAGGCTGCCGGCGAGCGAAACGCCGTCGCCGGTGTTGTGCGCGTGTGCCATCGAGCGCGCTTGCGCTGCGGCTGGCGGCGCCATCAGGCGCTCGCGCAGCGCGCGATTCTGCCCGAAGCCGCCGGTAGCGAGCACCACGCCTTTGCGCGCGCGTACGCGCACGGTCTCGGCCCCGCGGCGGATGAGCGCCCCGGTCACCCTGCCGCCCTCGCGCAGCAGCTCTGCGACCCGCGCGTCGAAGAGCATGGGGACGCGCCGCTGCCGCAGGCTGTGGAACAGGCGGCCGACCAGCGCGTTGCCCATGGTGAGCCGCGTGCCGCGCGGGTAGTTCAGCCGGTCCGTCGCGTAGCGCAGCACGAGCTTTGCGGAATGGCCGAAGTTGCCGGCGGATCGGTAGCGCCCGAGGAGCCTGGGAATGTCGGTCTTGCCCACCATCATGCCGCCAAGGAGCATGAACTCCTCGATCGGCGGGCGCACTCGCGCGAAATCGCCGCCGAGCAGGCGGCCGTCGAACTCCTTCGCCACCAGGCCGCGACCGGCCTCCGCCGCCCCCGGCAGCTCCCGGTAGTCAGGATGGCGCCCCGCCGGGACGAACTCGACCGCGCTGTTCGCCTCCAGATAGTCGATCGCCGCGGGCGCCGTGGCGAGGAACGCCTCGCGCAGCTCGCGTCCCTCGCCGGTTGCCACCAGCCCATCGAGATAGAGCCGCGCCCGCTCCAGCGAATCCTCGAATCCGGCGCGCAGGCTTTGCGTGTTGCAGGGAATCCACAGCGTGCCGGCGGAAGTCGCCGAAGTGCCGCCCACCATGCCGGACTTCTCGCACAGCAGGACCTGCAGGCCCTTCAGCCCGGCCACCAGGGCAGCCGCCATGCCGCCGGCGCCCGCGCCGGCGACCAGCAGATCGACTTCGCGCTCCTCGCTAGCGTGCATCGGTGCCCGTGGCCTGCGCGAAATGCTGCGCGATCTGCCCGGTGGTCGCGAACCATACGCGGTCGGCCGAGGCGCGCACGTGCTGCAGCGCGCGCCGGAAGTGGCGCAGCCGGAAGGGCTGCCCGACGATGAAGGCGTGCACTGACACGCCGAATACCAGCGACTGCTCCTGCGATTGCTCCAGCATTTCGTCGAACTGGTCGACGATCATGTCGGCGAACTCGCCGGCGCCGCCGTGATGCAGCACGATCATCGGGATGTCGTTGACCTCGTGCGGGTACGGCACGCTCAGGATGCGGCCGTTGCGCGTCTTCATCCATACCGGCTGGTCGTCCATCGGCCAGTCGAGAAGGTACTGGTAGCCGGCCTCCTGCAGCAGGTCCGGCGTAACCCTGCTCGGGTTCACGCCGGGGCTGAGCCAGCCCGCCGGCGCCTTGCCCTCGTGCTTGCGGATCGCTTCGGTCACCTCGCGGATCAGCGCCGCCTCGCCGGCTTCGTCGAAGTCGTTCTGGTGCTCGGAGTTGGTCCTGCCGTGCCCGACGATCTCGTCGCCGCGGCGGCGAAACGCGGCCACCACTTGCGGGCAGTGTCCGTAGATCTCGCTGTTGAGGAGCAGCGAAACCGGCAGCTCGAGCTGGTCGAAAAGCCGGATGAGCCGCCAGACGCCCACCCGGTTGCCGTACTCGCGCCAGCCCCAGTTGTAGGAGTTCGGATGCGGCAGACCCGGCGAGTACGAGATGCCCAGGCCGGTGTCGAAAGCGAAAGCCTCGAGGTTCAGGCACAGGTGAAAGGCGAGCCGCTTGCCGCCCGGCCACGAGAACTGCGGCCGCTCGGTGATGCCGGAATAGTCGAAATGGCTTTGGCGCGCGAGCATCAGGTTGCATCCTTCTGCCGGGAAGGCTGCGCGTCGGCGAAGGCCGGCAGCGCCATGCAGCGCTCGAAGATGCGCATCACCGCCGGATAGGGCGCGAGCTCGCAGCCGAAGCGCTGCGCGTTGAACACCTGCGGCACCAGGCAGACGTCCGCCATGGTCACGCGCCGGTCCAGGCAGTATTCGCCGCTGCGCCTCTGCGCCGCCAGGAATCCTTCCAGTCCGGCAAAGCCCTCGGCGATCCAATGCGGATACCAGTCGCCGTTCACCCTCGCGTCGTCCAGCCCATAGGCGCTCTTGAGATACTTGAGCACGCGCACGTTGTTGAGCGGGTGCATCTCGCAGCCGATGATCTGCGACACCGCGCGCACGTACCACTTTTCGTCCGTGTCGCTCGGCATGAGCGGCGGCTCCGGGTAGCGCTCGTCGAGCCATTCGATCATCGCCATCGACTGCGTGTACACCTTGCCCGCATCGCTCACCAGCGCCGGCACCAGCCCCTGCGGGTTCAGCCGGAGATACGCCGCGTCCTTGTGCTGCATCCCCGGCAGGCTGGTGTAGACCGGCTCGAACGGCAGCCTCTTCCAGGCGAGCGCGATGCGCAGCCGGTACGAGGTGGAGGAGCGAAAGAAGGTGTAGAGCTTCACGCGCTCTGCTTCTGCGCCTTGTCGAGAATATGCTGCGGCGTGGCCGAGACCACCCTGCCGTAATGGGGCACGAAGCCGCCGTTCAGCACGTGCTGGAGGAACTCCGGCTTCATGCCCTTGAAACTCTTCAGGATGTTGGCATGCACCTCGATGTCGGCCCATTCGCCGATCAGCCAGAAGCGGGTCGGGTCCTTCACGTCCTGCACCAGCGCGCCGTCCTTCACCTGCGCCGGCGACTTGTGCATCGGGTTCGCGTCGGAGTAGTCGAACTGGTTGAACAGGCGAATGAAGTCCTCGACGTGCTCCGGGTCGACCTTGAAGTCGTAGATATGCAGGAAGTTGCCCTGCTTGGCGATGGGAACCAGTGCCATTGCGTTTCTCCTATCACGTGGTTGAACCGAAGAGACCCTTGATGCGCGACCACAGCCATTTCCACAGCACGCCGCGCGCGTCGAGCTGCGCCGCGGGTGCCGCCGGCCGTCCCGCCGGCGCCGCCAGGTGGCGCTCCAAGTTGGCGCCGAACTCGGCCACCATGCGACCGACGAGCTCCTTCACCAGGCCGCCGCGCGAGAACTGGGCGAGCGGCCCCTGCAGGCCGTAATCGATGCTGATAGCGATGCGCGTCGCGCCGCCACCGGCGTCCGACAGCCGGTAGGCGATGTCGCCGCGCGCCCGCGACGAGGACAGCGTGTCCTGCCCCGCGCCACGGATCACGCCGCGCTTGGCGCCCTCGTCGCGCTCCAGCGTGGCCCCGCCTGCGAATGCCGCGCGCATCGGGCCGAGCTTCACCGTGATCTTTCCCTTCACGGTGTCGAGCGCGCTTTCGGTGATCTCGGCGCCCGGAAGGCACGCCGCCACCGCCGGCATGTCCGCGAACGCCTTCCACACCGCCTCCAGGGAATGCCTCACGACGACTTCGTCCTCGATCCGCGTGCCCGCGGATACGGGGGTTGGGGATTCCTTCTTCTCCGCCTTGGTCGCTTCCACAGGCGTGAAGCGGGGAACGCTCGAAGGCTTAGGCGTTTCCACGGCGGCAGGCTCGTTCGAAGCCGAGCGCGCCTGCACGACAGACGAGACCGCGCGCACGATGCCGACGTATCCGGTGCAACGGCATAGGTTGCCGGACATTTCCTCGCGGATGCGCCGCTCGCCGGCGCCCGGCAGGCGCAAGACCAGGTCGCGCGCCGCGATCAGCATGCCGGGCGTGCAGAAGCCGCACTGCAGCGCGTACTCCCGCGAGAAGGCGGCGCGCAGCTCCTTCATGAGGGCGTCATCCTCGAAGCCCTCGACCGTGCGCACTTCGGCACCTTCGCACTGCACCGCATAGGTGATGCACGAGCGCGCCGGCTGGCCGTCGATCAGCACCGTGCAGGCGCCGCACACGCCATGCTCGCAGCCCAGGTGCGTGCCGGTGAGCCGCTGCTGGTCGCGCAGGAAGTCGGCGAGGTGCGTGCGCGGCTCGACCAGGGCCTGCACCTCTTCGCCGTTCACTTTCATCTGGACGGTCTTCATGCTTGGGCGATGGCGCGTTGGATTGCGGTGGCGCGCAGCTTGCGCGCCGCGGGGCCGAGGCCCGGAGCGACGCGCGCGAGCGACGCGGCGATCATGTCGGCGCTCGCCGTGCCCTCCCGGGCGACGGCGCGCGCCACCGCATCGAGCGGCTGCGGCGGGCGGTCCAGGGCGCCGGCGAAGCAGCGCGCCACGCGGCGCTCGGGATCGAGCAGCAGCGCCGCCGCCGCGTCCGGGAACTCGCCGGTCTTGCGGCAGAACTTGTAGTAGCCCCAGCGCGCCCCCGCGCCGAGCTTCGGCACGCGCACCGACTCCACGATCTCGTCGTCGGCGAGCGGCGTGGTGAAGGCCGCGGTCATGAACGCATCCGCCTGGATCTCGCGCGAGCCCGTAGGGCCGGTAACGCGCACCGTCGCGTCCAGCGCGGCGAGCACCAGCGGCCAGTCGGCCGCCGGGTCGGCGTGCGCCAGGCTGCCGCCCACGGTGCCGCGGTTGCGCACCGCGCGGTAGGCCACCCCGCGCGCCACCTGCGCGAGTAGCTCGCAGCCCTTGAGCGGCCGGTCTTCGAGCTCGGCGTGCGTGACCGAAGCGCCGATTCGCCAGGCATTCCCCTCGTCTTCGATGGTTTTCAGTTTTTCTATTTTGGACACATCCACCAGAAGCTTCGGACGCGCCAGCCGCAAGTTCAGCATCGGCCCCAGCGATTGCCCGCCGGCGATCGGCTTGCCCTCGCTGCCGGCGCCGCGCAGCGCGGCAAGCGCCTCGCCCAGGTCGCGCGGGCGCACGTAGTCGAACGCGGCCGCCTTCAAGCGGCCTCCCGCTTTGGTACCGCCTTGGCGCGCTCGATGGCCTCGAGGAGCTTCTCGGGCGTGAGCGGCGTATCGCGCACTTCGACGCCCAGCGGATCGAGGGCGTTGTTCACCGCGTTGAAGATCACCGCCGGCGGCGCGATCGCCCCACCCTCGCCCATCCCCTTGATGCCCATCTCCGTATACGGCGAAGGCGATTCGAGGTGGAAGATGCGGATCGCCGGCACCTCGGTGGGCCCCGGGATCAGGTAGTCGGCGAGCGTGGAAGCGTTGGGCTGGCCGTTCGCGTCGTACTGCTGCTCCTCGTACAGCGCCGTCCCGATGCCCTGCGCGATACCGCCGATCGCCTGGCCTTCGACGACCGCCGGGTTGACAAGCGTGCCGCAATCCTCGACCACCACATAATCGAGGATCTCCACCTGGCCGGTCTCGGTATCCACTGCCACTGCCACCGCGTGCGAGGCGTAGCTGAAGGCGCCGGTGTCGCGCTTCGGCTTGAAGGCAACCGACGCCTCGAGCCCTGCCTTGTCGATGTTGTCCGGCAGGCGCTCGGGCCGCATGTACCACGCTTCGGCGATGTCGCGCAACGAGACACTACCTGCTGAAGAGATTACAGCGCCCTTTTCAAACTTGCATTCGGATTCAGGCGCTTTGAGCAAGTGGGCACCGATGCGGACGAACCGCGGAATAAGCTCCTTGCACGCGTTGATCACCGCGCCGCCTGACATGACCATGGAGCGCGAAGCATAAGTGCCGGTGGAGAACGGCGTGGTGCCGGTGTCGCCGTGCACCACCTGCACGCGCGAGATGTCGATGCCGAGCACTTGGTGCGCAAGCTGCGCCATGGTGGTTTCCATGCCCTGGCCGTGCGACTGTACCCCGATGCGCACTTCCAGGCCGCCGCCCGCGGTGAGGCGCACCGCCGCCTGGTCATACCCAGGCGTCATGGGCAAGCCCCAGGCCGCGAACACGCTGGTGCCGTGCGCCGACTGCTCGCAGTAGCTCGCGAAGCCGATGCCGATGATGCGGCCGTCGGGCTCGCCGCGTTTCTGGCGCTCGCGCCACTTCTCGACGTCGAGCTTCTCGCGCGCCATCCTGAGGGCGCGCGGGTAATCGCCGCTGTCGTAGTGCTTGCGCGCGACGTTGTCGTAAGGCATCTGGTCCGGGCGCACCAGGTTCTGCAAGCGCACCTCGTAGGGATCGCGGCCCACGGCGCGCGCGATAGCGTCGATCATCAGCTCCATGGCGAAGCACACGCCGGTGCGCGCCACGCCGCGGTAAGGCAGGAAGCCCGGCTTGTTGGTGGCGACGCAGTGCGTCTTCACCCGGTAGCCGCGGAAGTCGTACGGCCCCGGCAGGTTACCGGTCGCCTGCCCGGGCTCCAGGCCAATCGTGAACGGCCAGTTCGAATACGCGCCGCCGTCGATCGTCACCTCGGCATCGAGGGCGAGCAGCTTGCCTTCCTTGCTCGCGTAGGCGGTGAGGTTGTAGTGGTGCTGGCGCGAGTTCGCCCCCGCCACCAGGTGCTCGCGGCGGTCCTCGATGTAGCGAAACGGCTTGCGGTACCTGAGCGCTAGCCAGGCGACGCACAGGTCCTCGGGGAACACGATGCACTTGTAGCCGAAGCCGCCGCCGACATCGGGGGCGATGACCCGCACTTGCTCCTCGTTCATGCCGAGGAAGCGCGCGATGCCCACGCGCAGCAGGTGCGGCGTCTGCGACGAGCTGTACAGCACCAGCTGGTTCGCCCGGTCGTCCCACACCGCGAGCGTGCCCTTGCCTTCCATGGGGTTCATCGACTGTCGCGAAAGCTCGATCTCGCGCTTCACCACCACGTCGGCCTTCTTCGACCACTCGTCGAAGCCGTTGTCGAGCTGCAGCGTGAGATACGAGTTGTCGTCCCATTCCTCATGAACCCGGACGGAGCGGTCGAGACGCGCTTTGTGCGCATCCACCAGGACGGGCAATTCCTCGAAGTCCACTTCCACCTGCTCGGCGAGGTCCTCGGCTTCGGCGCGCGTCTTGCCGACGCAGCAGGCGATCGCCTCGCCGACGAAGCGCACCTTGCCGTACGCGAGATGATGCTGCTCGGAGATCTTGAAGGTGGGCAGCGTCGAGGGCGCGATGATCGGCAGCACCTCGGGCATGTCCTCGCGCACGAAGACGCGGCCCTCGGCGCCGGCCGGCTTGCGCACGGCGCTGATGCGCGCATGTGCAACCGGCGAGCGGAAGAACGCGACCTCGCGCTGCCCGGGCAGGATCATGTCGGGAACGAACAGGCCCCGCCCGTGCAGGTGACGCGAGTCCTCCTTGCGCGGGACCCGCGCCCCGACGCCTTGCCCCGGCCTGGCGTCGGCGCTCATTTCTTGCTGTAGCGGTAGGTGTCGAGGCTGTGCTCAGCGACGCGGAACCACAGGTTCTGGTCGTCGCGGAACTTCTGCCACGGCTCGTAGATCTTCTTGAACTCGGGGCTCTTGGCCGCGAACTCGCTCATCACCTGCTGCGTGGCCTTGTAGCAGGCGTCCATCACCTGCTTGGGGAACGTGCGCAACTGCGCGCCGCCGCCCACCAGGCGCTTGAGGGCGTTGGGGTGCTTCGCGTCGTAACTGGCCATCATCATCATGTACTGCTCGTTCGACGCGCTCTCCACAGCGGCCTTATACGGCGCCGGCAGCGCGTCCCAGGCCTTCTTGTTCACGAGCAGCGTGCACTGCGCGCTGCCTTCCCACCAGCCGGGCGTGTAGTAGAACTTTGCCACTTTGTTGAAACCGAGCTTCTCGTCGTCGTACGGCCCGATCCATTCGGCCCCGTCGATCAGCCCCTTTTCGAGCGAGGTGTAGATCTCGCCGGGCGGGATCTGCTGCGGCACCGCGCCGAGCTTGGCAAGGATGGCGCCGCCGATGCCGCCGATGCGGAACTTGAGGCCCTTCAGGTCGTCGACGGTCTTGATTTCCTTGCGATACCAGCCGCCCATCTGCACGCCGACATTGCCCACCGGGAGCTGGACGATGTTGAACTTCGCGAACACCTCGCGCAGCGCCTGCAGGCCGCCCCCGTAGTACATCCACGCCGCCTGCTGTCGCGCGTTAAGGCCGAACGGCAGGCCCGCGTCGAAGCCGATCGCCGGGTCCTTGCCGAAGAAAAAAGACGACAGCACGTGGCCGCACTCGATGGTGCCGTTCTGTACCGCGTCGAACACCTGCGTCGGAGGGACGATCTCACCCGCGGCGGTGGACTGGATGGTGAAGCGTCCGTCGCTGACCTCACCCACCCGCTTCGCCATGAGCTCGGCCGAGCCGTACATCGTGTCCAGGCTTTTCGGCCACATGGTGGACATGCGCCAGCGCACCGGCTGCGCCTGCGCAAGGGCCGAGCCGCTCCCGCCGGCCAGCGTCGCCCCGAGCGCCGCGCCGGCGCCTGCCTTGGTCAAGAAATCGCGTCTTTTCATGATTCCCTCCTCGGTTGATGTGGTTACTGCGGAGCGCCTGGATTCAGCGCCCGCTCGATCTGCTGGAGCACCTCCTGCCCCGCCTTGTCCATGTCCACGGCCGGAGCCGCGGTAAAGAACATCGTCACGAGCTGCGGCAGCGCGATCACCGCCGCCACCATGAGCAGCTGCAGCCCGACCCAGGGCAGCGCGCCCCAGTAGATCTCCGAGGTGCGCACCGACGGCGGCGTAATGCCGCGCAGGTAGAACAGCGCAAAGCCGAACGGCGGATGCATGAACGAGGTCTGCAGCAGCACGCACAGCAGCACGCCGAACCAGATCAGGTCGATGCCCAGCTTCTGCGCCACCGGCGCCAGCAGCGGCACGATGATGAAGGCGATCTCGAAGAAATCGAGGAAGAAGGCGAGCACGAACACGAACAGGCTTACCACCACGAGGAAGCCGACCTGGCCGCCGGGCAGCTCGCCGAGCAGGCTCTCCACCCAGTGCGGGCCGTTCACGCCCTGGAACACGAGCGAGAACACGGTGGCCCCGATCAGGATGAAGATCACCATCGCGGTGAGGCGCATGGTGGTCTCCATGCCGTGCCAGATGAGCCTGCGGGTAAGGCGCCCGCGTAGCGCGGCGAGAAGCATCGCGCCGATCGCGCCCAGGGCGCCCGCCTCGGTGGCGGTGGCCAGTCCCAGGAAGATCGTGCCGAGCACGAGGAAAATGAGCCCGAGCGCGGGCACCACGCCGGCGACCACCCGCTGCGCCAGGGCCCAGCCGCGCAGCGTGCGCGCCTCGGGCGGCAGTGGCGGCACCCAGTGCGGCCGCAGCCAGGACAGCACGCCGATGTAGAGCATGAAGACCAGGGTCTGCGCGAGCGATGGACCGATCGCCCCGGCGTACATGTCGCCCACCGGCTTGCCGAGCTGGTCGGCGAGCACCACCAGCGTGAGCGAGGGCGGCACGAGCTGCGTGATGGTCCCGGTAGCCGCGATGACGCCGGTTGCGGTTTTCGTCTGGTAGCCGTAACGCATCATCGCCGGCAGGGCGATCATGCCCATCGCGATCACCGAGGCGGCGATAGTCCCCGAGATGGCGCCGAAGATCGCGCCCACGAGGATCACCGCGTAGGCGAGGCCGCCGGGCACGCTGCCGAACAGCTGGCCGGTGCTCTCGAGCAGATCCTCGGCCAGGCCGGTGCGCTCCAGGATCGTCCCCATGAAAGTGAAGAACGGGATCGCCAGCAGCAGGTCGTTCGACACGATGCCGAATACGCGCAGCGGCAGGTTCGACAGGAACTCCGGCGAAAACAGCCCCATCTGGATAGCGACGAAGCCGAACGACAAGCCGAGCGCCGCGAGCGAGAAGGCGACCGGGAAGCCGATCAACAGGAACAGGATCAGGCCGGCGAACATGATGGGGGCCATGTTTTCGACCATGATCGCCCCTAGGCGGCCGGCCGCTCGTACTGCGTGGAAAGCGGAATCGCCCCGGAGAGCATCGCCGCGCGCCGCGCCATCTCCGCCAGCCCCTGCAGCGCCAGCAGCCCGAAGCCCAGCGGCAGCACCAGCTTCACCGGCCAGCGCAGCAGGCCGCCGGCGTTCGACGACACTTCGTTGATGCTCCAGGACTCGAGGAACAGCGTCCACGACATGCCGGTGAGCAGCACCGCCGCCGGCATGAGGAACAGCCCGAGGCAGACCAGGTCGAGCCACACCTGGCGGTGCGGCGTCAGCATGCCGTAGAGGAGGTCCACGCGCACGTGGCCGTTCAGGCGCAGGGTCTTCGAGGCGCCGAACAGCACGATCACCGCAAACAGGTACCACTGCATCTCGAGCCAGGCGTTCGAGCCGATGTCGAAGGCGTAACGCGTGATAGCGTTGCCCGCGCTCACCATGCACGCCAGCAACACCGCCCAGGTGGCGAGCCAGCCCGCGGCCGAGCTCAGCGCATCGAGGCCCCGCACCATGCCCAGCACGAGCTTCATGAGACTCCCGGAGGCACGCGTGGCGCCCACGGCCGCCCCGTCTCCACAATGCGCGCGGCGGCGAACAGGTCGGCCTCCGCGTGCCAGCGCGCCACCAGCTGCAGCCCAACCGGCAGGCCGGCGCGCGTGAAGCCCGCCGGCACGCTGAGCGCCGGGTGGCCGGTCAGGTTGAACACGTTGAGGTACGGCGCCCAGGCGACGCGCATGTCGCCCGCGGGCCGACCGTTCACCGTGATCGGCTCGTCGACCCGGTGCTTCGCGGACAGCGCCGGCCGGCTGAGGGTCGGCGTGGCGACTAGGTCGCAGCGCGCGAACCAGCCCTGCACTTTGCGGAAGAGCTCGGTGCGCTTCACCGTCGCGGCGAGAAGCTGTTGCCCGGTGTAGGCGCCGCCCGCACGGATGCCTTCGGCGAAGCCCGGCTCGATCTTCGGCTCCACCTCGCCGAGCTTGGCGAAAAAGCGCGCCGCCCAGTTCGACTGCTGCAGCACGCGCCAAGGCGGCTCCGCGTTCTCGAAGGGCTCGTCGATCGTGCGCAACTCGGCGCCCGCCTCGCGCAGCGACGCAAGCGCCGCTTCGCACTGCTCGCGCACCTCGTCGTCGAGCAGCGTGTTGCCGAGCAGCGGGCGCCACTCGATCCGGAGGCTTTTCGAAGGGCCTGGCTTTTCCCTGTCTTCTCTATCAACCGTAACAAGCGAGTAGGGATCGCTGGGATGCGATCCGGCAATCGCCTCCAGCATGAGCTCGCAGTCCTCGACCGTGCGCGCCATCACCCCGAGATGGATGAAGCTGTTGAAGGCGTCGGGCACCTGGTTGTGCGGCACGCGCCCGAGCGTGGGCTTGAGGCCGAGGATGCCGCAGCAGGCGGCGGGCAGGCGCGTGGAGGCGCCGGCGTCGGTGGCGAGCGACAGCGGCCCGAGGCCCGCGGCCACCGCAGCGGCCGAGCCCCCCGAAGAGCCGCCCGCGGTGTGCTCGAGGCTCCAGGGGTTGCGCGTGACGCCGGACACCGGCGAGTCGGTCAGGAGCTTGTAGGCGAACTCCGGCGTGGCGGTCTTGCCGATGACGATGGCGCCCGCGGCCTTCAGCCGCGCGACCGCGACGTGATCCTCGCCGGGGACGTTGTTCTCCATGAGGCGGGAGCCCCACGCGGTGCGGATGCCCTTGGTGTTCAGGATGTCCTTGACCGAGACCGGCACGCCGGCGAGCGGCCCGAGCTTCTCGCCCGCGGCGCGCACCCGGTCGATCTCCGCGGCCTGCGCGCGCGCCTCTTCGGCGCAGACGGTGACGAAAGAATGGATTTTCGAATCGAGGGATTGGATTCTGGAAAGGCAAGATTCGACAACGTCTCTTGCCGAAACATCGCCCCTGCGCACGCGGCGGGCAATGGTCGCAGCGGTGGGAAAGCGCGATGCGTTAGACTCGCGCGCCATGCCATCCCGCCGACGCCAAGGAGCGCGCGAGCCAAGGCTGCCGCTCTGGTCGCGTCCCGGCTACCTGGTCCGGCGCCTGCATCAGATCCATATCGCGCTGTTCCTCGAGGAGTGCAAAGCGTTCCGGCTCACGCCAGTGCAGTATGGCCTGCTCACCGCGCTCGCGGTGCGCGGCGCGCTCGACCAGGTGTCGCTGGCGGAGGAGCTCGGCCTGGACCGCACTACCGCCGCCGAGGTGCTGCGGCGCCTGGAAACGCGCCGGCTGGTGGCGCGCAAGCCGAACCCGCGCGACCGGCGCGCGAGGCTGGCGCGCATCACGCCGCGCGGCCGCGCGCTGACCGCCGCCATGTTCACCGGCATGCAGCGCGCGCAAGACCGCATGTGCTCGCCGCTCAGCCAGAAGGAGCGTGACGTGTTCATGGCGACGCTGGTGCGCCTGATCGAGGCGAACAACGAGTACGGTCGCGGCGCGCTGCGCATCGACTAGGAAAACCAGAAGTAGTCGCCTTCGCGAAGGCGGGGGCCCAGTTATCTTTTTGAATAACATGGGTTCCCGCATTCGCGGGAACGACGGTTGGCGGCATTTTCAGAGTTTCCCTAGACCGGCAGCACCAGGTCGTTGGCGATGAGCACCGTGTCATAGATGCACTGGCGCTCCTTCAGCAGCAGCCGGCCGCCCGCGCGCACGAACGTGTCGTAGTAGCGTCCGGCCTGGTGGATGGTCGAAGGGCCGTCGACCAGCGTCTGCAGCAGCAGGTAGTTGGACTGCGCCTTGATGGCGGCCCCTTTTGCTTCCAGCACCCGCACGTTGGTCACGAAGTGCTGCATGGTGCGCGGCGCGTACATCTGGGTGTGCTTGATGGCGAAGGCGCGGTCGCGGATCATGGCCTTCGAGTCCGCGTACACCAGGCCCACCCGCAGCCCGGCATCGGCGTTCTCGCGCGCGGTGATGCGGTACAGCGCATCGTCGGTGAAGTAATCCGGCCAGCGCTCGACGTCCCCGCAGTCCAGCGTCCAGCAGTAGTCGGCGTGGAACTCCTCGATCTCGAAACGCAGCTCGCGCGTCTCCCGCGGCGCGGGCGGCGTCATGTCGTATCCCGGGTACATCAGAGCCCCATCTCCTTGCGGTAGTAGGCGTACATCGCGCGGATGGCCGCTTCGTCGATCACCGAGCTGGTCGAGCCCAGCGTGTTGCCGCCGAGCTTGACGACGGCCTTGTCGGAGGGCGAGCGGCGCAGGCCCTCCTGCACGAACTTGATCGCCTCGTTGTCCTCCAGGCCGAGGAAGCCCGACGGCCCCATCAGGTTGCCCTGGCGCAGGCGGTGGCGCGTCATCTCCTCGTCGTCGCTCTCGTAGCCGAACATGGTCCACAGCATGATCTGGCTGTGCGGGCCGTTGGGCACGATGTGGCGGATGCCCAGGGTGTTCAGCTCGCGCTGCACGATCAGGTTGGGCCAGATGGTCTGCATGGTCACCGACCAGGGCGAGTCGAACTCGCGCACGTATTCCAGGAAGCGGCCGTCGGCGAGCTTGAAATCCTCCCGGTAGGCGCGCATCTCGCCCTTCACCTCGCCCACCGCCGCGGAGACGTTGTCCGGCTTGGCCGAGGCGAGCGTGCCGTGGCGGCCGAGCGCGTCGGCGATCATGCCGTTCTTGCTGCCGGCGACCATCAGGCCGAAGGTGACCAGGAACGAGTGCAGCAGCGTGGCGTGGTACGGATCCTTCAGGTTCTCGTGGTAGAGCTTCCAGTTGCCCGGCAGCTCGTTGCGGTAGTAGCCGAGCAGCTTCACCTTGCGGCCCTTGAACACCACTTCGAAGTCCTTGAGGATCTCCGGCCCGAGGTACTGCTCGATAGTCTCCACTTCCTTCGAGAAGGACGCGAACACCACGCCGTGCAGCGTGGCGACGTTGAGCTTGAGCAGGCCGTGGTCCTCGTTCCTGAAGTCCTTCGGCATGCCGCCGCCCTCGCCCTTGATGCCGCGCTTGAACGGCACGCCCTGCAGGTTGCCCTTCAGGTCGTAGGACCACTGGTGGTAGGGGCAGACGAACTCCTTCGTGTTGCCGCGCTGCGCGCGGCAGAACTCGGCGCCGCGGTGCGCGCAGCGGTTCTCGAACACGTGCACGCTGCCGTCGGTGTCGCGGGACACCACCACCGGCGTCGGGCCGACATAGGAGCGCTTGTAGTCGCCGGGATTGGGGATTTCCGCCTCCAGCGCGACGAAATTCCAGGTCCGCCCTTGGAAGATGCGCTCGATCTCGCGCTGGTAGATCTCGTTGCTGGTGTAGATCCAGTCCGGAATGTATTGCAGCCCGCCTTCGGGCCACTTGTAGTCGAAGGACTCGTCGAGCTGCTCCTTGGCGAAGGTCCCGGGCTTATGGATTACGGTGTCGACGCTGAACATGCCACCTCCGAGAGAAGGTCCTTGAGCTTGGCCGCCGGATCGGCGAGGCGATCGGACGGGATCTGCGCGCGCGACTCGATCAGGCGGCGCGCGAAACGGATGTCGGCGCCGGCGTCGAAGCCGACCGCCAGGCGCAGGCGAGCGTCGACCAGGCCGAACGCCAGGCGCTCGCCGCGCCAGACGATCTGCATGGCGGGCTCGGTCACGCCGACCATCTGGATGTTGCTGCCGAGCTGGTCCGACCAGAACCACGGCACCTCGGCATAGGGCTGCGCGGCGCCGGCGATGTTGCGCGCGGCGGCGATCGCCTGGTTCTGGGCGTTCTGCCACGATTCCAGGCGCACGCGGCGCTGCAGGATCGGGTTGTAGTGGTTGGTGACGTCGCCCGCGGCGTAGACGTTGTCGAGCGTGGTGCGGCAGTACTCGTCCACCACCAGCCCGTCGCTCGAGGCGGCGCCGGCCGCCTCGGCGAGCTCCGTGTTGGGGATGATGCCGATGCCGATCACCACCACGTCGGCGGGAAGCTCGGCGCCGTCGGCGAGCTCGACGCACTGCACGGCGCCGTTGCCCCGGATGCGCTCGACCGGCACGCCCAGGCGCACGGACACGCCGTGCGCGGCGTGCATGGAAGCGACGCGGCTCGCGATGGCCGGCGGCAGCACGCGGTCGAGCAGCGCGTCCTGGCGCTCGACCACCGTCACATCGAGGCCGCGCTTGAGCGCGCTCGAGGCGACTTCCAGCCCGATGAAGCCGCCGCCGATCACCACCATGCGCTGGCCCTGACGGAGCCGCGCGCCAAGCCGCTGGCAGTCCTCCAGCGTGCGCAGGTAGTGCACGCCGGCGAGGCCTTCGGGCGCGCCGGCAAGCGGCCGCACGCGGCTGCCGGTGCACAGCAGCAGCGTGGAGTACTCCAGGCGCTGGCCGTCGGCGGTCATCACCGCCCGGCTCTTCGGCGCAATGGCTTCGACGCGCATGCGGGTGCGCAGCGCCACGCCGTGCCCGGCGTACCACTCCCGCGGATGGATCGTGGCGGCCGCGGCCGGCTCCTCGCCGAGCAGCATGGACTTCGACAGGCGCGGACGCTCGTAGGGCTCGTGGCGCTCGTCGCCGAGCAGCAGGATCTCGCCCTTGAAGCCCGCGGCGCGCAGGGCTTCGGCGGCGCGGCCGCCGGCCTGCCCCGCCCCGACGATCACCACGCGCTCAGGGGTCGAGCTCAACGAATACCTTTCCGTCCTCGACCTTGACGCGATACACCCGCACCGGCTCGGTCACGGGCGCGCACAGCGGCGCGCCGGTCTTCAGGTCGAAGCGCCCCTGGTGGAGCGGACACTCGATGCAAGCGTGCTCGACGTAGCCGTCGGAGAGCAGCGCGAACTGGTGGGTGCACACGTTGTGCAGTGCGTAAAAGACACCGCCGCTGCGGCACAGGGCGACCGGCCGATCGCCGAGGGTGACGCCCATCGCTTCGTCCTCGCCAAGCGCCGCGGCGCCCGCGATCTCGTGCCAGGCCAATGCCCTCCTCCTTTAATCAGTGTACCCCGCATTTTTTTTGAGCGTCAAGCAGCGCACCGCGGCCTCGAGCCAGGGGGCTATCTACTTGAGGTGGGCGTCGCGCTTCGCGTAGAGCCGGTCGTCGGCGTAGCCCATGGTGTCCGGGCGGGCCTTGCCGAGCATCACCTGGAAGTACACCGGCGCCAGGCTGTCGTTCACGTAGCCGTGGATCACCCCGGGCGGACAGGAAATGCATTCCCACTTCGAAAGGCGCGTTTCCTCGCGGTTGCCGCGCTCGTCCTCCACGAACACGGTCAGCATCCCCTCCAGCACGAAGAAGCACTCCTCGACTTCGTGGGTGTGCGCAGCGTTGCCCTGGCCGGGCTCTACGTACATCACCGACAGCGTGAAGCCGCGCGCCGGGATCACGCTCGCGTCGTTGTGCTTGCCCGAGCCGCCGGCGCCGATGAAGCGGTGCTGGGCGCGCTTGTAGCCCTCGATCTTCGCGTCCTCGAACGCGGCCCAGTCGGGCTTCTTGTCGCGAAAGCGCCCGACGTGACGGTGCAGCAGCTCCTTCAGGGGTACGCCGGCGAGCTCCGGCGGCAGCGGATGGCGGGCAACTGACATGGGGAACGTCCTCCTTGCCGGGTCGATCAGTATAGGAGCCGGGGCAACCACAGCGCCAGCTCGGGGAAGAAGATCAGGATCCAGACCATCAGGATCATCACTCCCAGAAACGGCAGCGACGCGCGGGCGATGTACATGATCGAGAATTTCGCCAGCACGCCGTGGATGGTGAACAGGTTCAGGCCGAAGGGCGGCGTCACCAGGCCGATCTCGGCCAGCAGCACGAAGGTGACGCCCCACCAGATCGGGTCGTAGCCCAGCTTCAGGATCACCGGCATGATGAACGACAGCGTGAGCAGCATCATCGCCATCGAGTCGAAGAACATGCCGAGGATCAGGTAGAGAATGACGATGGCGAGCATGGTGCCGTACTTGCCCAGGCCCAGCCCGAGCACCGCGCCCGACAGCTTCGCGGTTGCGCCGATGTCCTGGAACACGAAGGACAGCAGGCGCGCGGCGAAAATGATGAAGGCGATCATCGCCGTGACCTTTACTGCCGACAGCATCGCGTCGCGGACCATCCTGTAGCTCAGGGTGCCGTAATACCAGGCAATGCCCACCGACATGACCGCGCCGAGCCCCGAGGCCTCGGTCGGCGTCATCAGGCCGCCGAAAATCGAGCCCATCACGACCAGGATGACCACCAGCCAGGGCAGCATGTCCCTGATGGCGTAGATGCGCTCCTTCCACGAGGCCGGCGCCGAGCGCGGGGCGAGCTCGGGCTTGAGCTTCACCATCAGCACCACGCACAGCAGCATGAGCAGCATCAGCAGCGCGCCCGGAATCATCGCGGCGGCGAACAGGCGCGCCACGGAGACGTTCTCCCAGGAGCCGTAGACGATCAGGATCAGGCTGGGCGGCACCAGCACGCTGAGCGTGCCGCCGACCGCGATCGCGCCCAGCGAGAGCCGGGGGGAGTAGCGGCGCTTCTCCATTTCCGGATAGGCGATCATGCTGAAGGTGGCGGCTGCGGCCACGCTCGAGCCCGAGATCGCGCCGAACACGCCGTTGGCGGCGATCACCACCGAAGCGAGGCCGCCCGGCAGCCAGCCGAGCCACTTGTCGAGCGCGGAGAACAGCAGGCGCACCGCGCCGCTGCCCGCGAACACCGCGCCCATGAAGACGAACAGCGGCATGGCGAGCAGCGTGAAGGAGTTGAGCGATTCCCACGCCGTCCAGGCCATCTGCACCAGCGGCTTGTCCACGACCAGCACCAGGCCTGCCGAGGCGACCAGGGCCATGGCGACGCCGATTTCCAGGCCCAGGGCGAGCAGCAGGAGCAGCCCGCCCATGAGGAGCGCGGTGACCCATTCAGGGCTCATGCGCCGCCGCGCATCGCGTCAGAACTGATCGGCTGGGCGGCCCGCCCGCAGGTTCGCGATCGCCTCGACAAGCTGCCCGAGCAGGACCACTGCGAACAGCGTGAAGCCGACGGGCATCGCCATCTGCGGCCACTTCAACGGCACGGAGAGAAGCGAGTTGGATCGCATGTTGCGCGCGAACGAATCGCCCAGGAACTGCCAGCTGACCCAGGCGGCGACCGCCACCATCGCCAGCGCCAGCGCCAGCGTAACCACGCGGGTGCGACCGGCGCCGAGACGGCTCATTCTTTCAACGGCGAAGGTGATCCGGATGTGGCCCCTTTCCTGCGCGCAATAGGCCAGCCCGAGAAAGCTGATGGCCACCAGGGCATAGCCGCCGAACTCGTCGGCCAGGATCAGCGGGTCCTGCAGGACGTAGCGCGAGACCACCTCGGCCATGGTCAGGGCTACGATTCCGAGCAGCACGAGGCCGGCCAGGTAGCCGGCCCCGTACGAGAGCTTCCCGACGAAGCGCCGCAGCGTGCCCAGGCCGGGGCCCTATTTGGCCATGCCACGGATCACTTCGGCCGACGGCCCTTTCGCGTGCTGCGCGGCGATGCGCAGCACTGCCTTGCCGTGCGGCCCGGCGGTTTCCAGCCAGTCCTTCACCACCGGCTGCATCTGCGCCATGGCGCGCTTGACTTCCGCATCGTCGGGGATCACCAGCTCGGTCTTGGCCGAGCGGATCCACAGCGTGTACGAGATGTCCATCTGCTCCAGCGCCACCGGAAACTCGCGCGTGAGCTGCGCCGAGGCCCGCATCAGCCCGTCCTTCTGGCGCGCGTCGAGCTTGTCCCAGGCCTTGAGGTTGATGGCCACGAACTGGGCGAAGATCGGCGTGATGGGCCAGACCGACACGTACTTGGCCATCGGCATCAGCCCGCGCTCGGCGCCGAAGCTCTTGCTCGTCATGATGGCGTCCACCGTGCCGCGGCTGAGCGCCTCCTCGATCTCGGCCATCGACAGCGTGACCGGGCTGCCGCCCACGGCGCGCAGCGCCGCTGTCT
>Ga0247825_10000764_pt1 | contig 20711 bp, 19 predicted proteins | sample 13C_Vanillin_Day_FD_194413 | JGI IMG/M metagenome (GOLD analysis project Ga0247825, IMG submission 194413) | Soil microbial communities from agricultural site in Penn Yan, New York, United States - 13C_Vanillin_Day48 | ecosystem: Environmental > Terrestrial > Soil > Agricultural land | place...
GTGGAGTGGTGGTGCACGCGGCCAGCGCGAGGAGGGAGAGAGCGAGGAAGAGGCGGCGCATCACTTGTTCTCCTTCGGGGCGGCGGGGGCCTGCTGGGCCGGCACGGCGTGCAGCACCACGCGTGCGTCCGGCCGCAGCTGCTCGTTGGCATAGCGCTTCACGTCGTCGGTGGACACGACCTGGTAGCGCGCCAGATCCTTGGCCACGTAGTTCGGCTCGCCGACGAAGTGGTTGTAGTTCTGCAGCACGTCCGCCTTGCCGCCGAAGCCGCCAATGGACTGCAGCCCGGAGAGCATCCGCGTGTCATAGCGGGTGCGAGCACGGGTGAGCTCCTCCTGGGTGATGCCGTTCTTGCGGACCTCGGCCAGCACCGCGTCCACCTCCTTCTGCAGCGCCTCGGTGGAGACACCCGGCCGCGCCACCACCTCGATGGTGAACACGGACTGCGCGCCGATGCTCTGCTGCGAGGCCTCCACGCTCTGGGCGATCTGCTTCTCCAGCACCAGGCGCCGGTAGAGGCGGCTGGCCTTGCCCGTGGCCAGCACCGTGGCCAGCACGTCCGCGGTGGCGTCGCCCTCCGTGAGGTACTCGGGGCTGTGCCAGGCCAGCGTGAGCATGGGCAGGGTGGCGATCGTCTCGTCATGGCGGATGACCGTCTCGCGCGTGAGCTTCACCGGGGCCACCTGGGGCCGCTCCGGCTTGGGGCCGCTGGGCAGGCCGCCGAAGTACTTCTCCACCAAGGCCTTCGTCTGCGCCACGTCGAAGTCCCCGACGATGGTGAGCGTGGCGTTGGAGGGCGCGTACCACTTGCGGAAGAAGCTCTTCACGTCATCCATGGTGGCCGCGTTCAGGTCCTCCATGGAGCCGATGACGTCCCCGTGGTACGGGTGGGGCAGCGGGAAGAGCGCGTGCCACATCTTCTCGCGGGCGACGCCGTAGGGGGCGGCCTCGGTGCCCTGGCGGCGCTCGTTCTTCACCACCTCCTGCTGCGTCCGCAGCTTCTCCTCGGTGATGGCGTCGAGCAGGAAGCCCATCCGGTCGCTCTCCAGCCACAGCGCCGTCTCCAGGTGGTTGCTGGGCACGGTCTCGAAGTAGTTGGTGCGATCGAAGTTGGTGGTGCCGTTGAGGTCCGTGGCCCCCAGCTGCTCGAGCATGGCGATGTGGACGTCATCCGCCACGTTCTTCGAGCCCTGGAACATCATGTGCTCGAACAGGTGCGCGAAGCCCGTGCGGCCCGGTGTCTCGTGGTAGGCGCCCACGTGGTACCAGATGTTCACCGACACGATGGGCAGCTTGCGGTCCACGGAGAGGATGACCTCCAGACCGTTCTTCAGCTTGTACTTCTCATAGTTGATGGCGAGTGGCTCGCTGCCGGACTCCCGTGGCTTCGCCTCCTGGGCGAGCGCGGGCAGACCGAGCGCGAGGATGACGGCGGCGATGAGGGCTTTCATGCGCGGCGTGAGCCTCCTTGGACTGGGGGCTGCGCTTAGCACGTGCAGGAGCACGCGTGGGCATGGAATGCCTTGGGGAAGAACGCCGCGCGTCAGGTGTTGAGCCTTTTCCCACAAAAAAACAGCAGCCGTGATGCTCCTGGGGGCTACTTGGAGCACCACGGCTGCCAGGGACCACGGGTTGATCCAGGTACCGGTGTCGGGGGCCGTTACCTGAAGGGTACGCACCCGTGGCTGACTGCGAATCCGTCTCTGGAGAATGGACCCTGCGAGCTCAAAATCGGCCACAGCCTCTGAAGTAGGAGGTCCGCGCAGCCGTGCCCCCGGAGTAGTTGATCCCTCTGAATCCAGGAGGTTCCACGGAGGTATGGGGATGTCGATATCCTGGGAGGGCTTTCCACCTCGGGAGGAGTCCATGAGCCTGCTTCGAGCTGCTGTCGCCGCGATCGTGCTGCTGTCCACGCAGGCCCTGGCGGATCCGCCGCGTCACGAGTTCAAGCGCATCACCCTGGATGTGGTGCGGGCGGACATCCATGACGTGCTGCGAATCCTGGCGGAGAAGGGCGGGCTCAACGTGGTGGTGTCCGACGAGGTGCAGGGCAAGGTGACGTTGAGGCTGCGCAACGTGCCGTGGCGGCAGGTGCTCGACACGGTGCTCTCCACGAACGGGCTGGGCCATGAGCTGCGCGGCAACGTGCTGCGCGTGGCGCCCCTGAAGAAGCTGGCCGAGGAGGCCGAGGCCCGCAAGAAGCTGAAGCAGTCGCGCGAGGAGACGGCACCGCTCCAGACGTACATCATCCCCGTGAACTACGCGCTGGCAGCGGATCTGCTGCCGCACGTGAAGGAGCAGCTCTCGCCTCGAGGCAGGGTGTCCGTGGATGCACGCACCAACACCCTGATCGTAACGGACGTGGGGCCCGTGACTCTGCCGTAGCGGGCTTCACCAGGCGGGCGGAGCGCCGAGGCTCAGCCACCGTTCAACCGGGCCTCGAGCTCGTCCAGCTCGCGCTTCACCGTCGCATCCGACTCGCGCAGGCCTTCCACCTTGCGCACGGCGGCGATGACAGTGGAGTGGTCCTTGTTGAACCGCGAGGCGATCTCCGGGAACGAGCTCTTCGTCAGCTTGCGGCACAGGTACATGGCGACCTGGCGTGCGTGCGCCAGCGCCTTGTGCCGCCGGTCCTCCCGCAGCGCCTCCACCGTCACCTTGTAGTAGCGCGACACCTCGCGCTGAATCACCTCCACGTCCACCACGCGGTTGGCCGGGAGGATGTCCTTGAGCACCTGCGAGGCGAACTCCACCGTCACCGGCTGCTGCGACAGGCTGTGGATCGCCGACAGCTTCACCAGCGCCCCCTCCAACTCGCGCACGTTCTTCTGGATGTGCTTGGCGATGAAGTGCGCCACGTCATCCGGCAGCGTCAGCCGCTCCGCCTCCGCCTTCTTCTGGAGGATGGCCACCCGCGTCTCGTAGTTCGGCTCGCGGATGTCCGTGATGAGCCCCATGGTGAACCGGCTGCGCAGCCGCTCCTCCAACCCCGGAATCTCCGAGGGCAGCGTGTCGCTGGTGAGGACGATGGCCTTGTTCAGCTCATAGAGCGTGTTGAAGGTGTAGAAGAACTCCTTCTGCGTCTCCTCGCGCTTGCCGAGGAACTGGATGTCGTCGATGAGCAGCACGTCGCACTCCTCGCGGAACTTCCGCCGGAAGTCCGCCATGCGGTGCTCACGCACGCTCTCCACGTACTCGTTGGTGAACTGCTCGCTGGACAGGTACACCACGCGCTGCGACGGGTCCTTCTCCCAGATGTGGTTGCCCACCGCATGCAGCAGGTGCGTCTTCCCCAGCCCCGTGCCTCCATAGATATAGAGGGGGTTGTAGTTGTGGCCCGGCTTGTCAGCCACGGCCGCCGCCGCCGCCGCGGGCAGCTGATTGCTGTCCGACACCACGAACGTGGCGAAGGTGAACCGGGCGTTCAGCCGGGGAGGACGGGCCGCGTTCTCCTTGACTGTCGGTGTGGGCGGAAGGTTCACCGCTGATGCGGTCTCCTCCACCACCTCGTAGGCCACTTTGCCCAATCCCTCCCCTACCCGAGCCAGGGTGGACTCGAGCAGAGCTCGGTAGTGGTCATCCACCCAGTCGCGGAAGAAGCGATCAGGAACGCCCAATACCAGCGCACCCTCGCGTACATCCACGGCGCGCATCCGTTCCAGCCACGTCAGCGCGTAGGTCTTTCCCTCCTGGCGGATGGTATCCAGCGTCCGGGCCCAGATAATTCCGGCACTTGGCGGCGTACTCAGAGCTTCTACGAGGGCACTCACACGTGTCTCGGGTATGCAAAATCGGCGGTGGGCCGAGGGGCTGACCGTGCTAACAAACGCACACTGGACGATCAAGCACCCACGTCAAACGGCCGGAAGTCCGACGGTTTCTCCGGCCGGTTTTGATCGGCAACGGGCATGCCGCCGCGAGGTGATTGTGGTGGCCGTTGCCTGACCCCCCAGGTCTTGGGGTCACCTGGACCTGATTGACTGGGAGTACGGGTGGCGCAAAAAGAGAGAGGGCGGTGGGCGGAGGGTGATCGGACGGCCGAGCGGCGAGCATGTCCAACGTTGACTTGGGTGGGAGAACGGGTTACGAGCGCCGCCTTTTCCAAAGGCCGCGCCGGATCAGAGGTGCCGCCGCAGTTTCAGGAGTTGAGCCATGGCCAAGGCCAAGCGCACGTATCAGCCGTCGAAGGTGAAGCGCAACCGCACTCACGGGTTCCGCAAGCGCAACAGCACGCGCGCGGGGAGGGAAGTCCTCAAGCGGCGCCGGGCCAAGGGCCGCAAGCGGCTGGTGGTGTCGGCGCCGAAGAAGTAGGCCGGGGAGAGCTCGTGACGGCTGCGGGCGAGGGTGCAGAACGCCAGGGAGAGAAATTCCCCAAGGCCCTGCGCCTGCTGCGCCGCTCCGAGTTCCTCCAGGTCCAGGAGGGCGGGCAGAAGGTCTCCTCCGAGTGCCTGCTCGCCCTGGTGAAGCCCAACAGGCGGCCGTACACCCGGTTGGGGCTCACTGTGTCCAGCAAGGTAGGCAACGCCGTGGTGCGAGTGCGGCTGCGGCGCCTGCTGCGCGAGCTGTTCCGCAAGCGGCGCGGGCAATGGCCTGCCGGGCTGGACGTGGTGCTGGTCGTGCGCTCCTCGGCCAAGGAGGTGTCCTTCGCCGAAATGTCGCGAGCCTTTGATGGTGTTACCCGCAAGCTGCAGCGGCTGCCTCCCGCCGCGCCAGGAGGGGCCTCCTCATGAGTCCGCTCGCCTTCCTCCTCGCCCTGCCCATCCGCTTCTACCGCCGGTTCATCGGGCCGCTGCTGCCCAAGGTGTGCCGCTTCCACCCTTCGTGCTCCACGTATGCGCTGCAGGCGCTGGAGAAGCATGGTGGGCTCAAAGGAGCCTGGCTCACCGTGCGGCGCCTGCTGCGGTGTCACCCCTTCCACCCCGGTGGCTTGGATCCGGTGCCTTGAGCCCGGGGGCCAACCCGTCCAGCCCTCTCCTGCCGGAGAGAGGACCTTATGAACCTTCCTGACGATCCCTTCTCGCAAGACCCGCAGGATTCGCAGAAGCGGTTGCTGGTGGCCCTGGGCCTGTCCTTCGTGGCCGTCACCGCCTACATGCTCTTCTTCGCGCCGAACCCGCCTCCGCCCGAGGCCGGTGCCGCGGATGGGGGCGTGGTGGCGGGCCCGGCGGATGCGGGGGCCGTGGCCGCGGCCCCTGGCACGCCTCCAGCAACTCCGGGAGGCACACCAGAGGTGAGCGCCCCCGCTCCAGAGCAGGAGCTCCCGGTGGTGACGCTGGAGCGCAAGCGCGAGGAGGCCGTGTACACCTTCTCCAGCGACGGCGCCGGCTTCACCTCCGCCGTGCTGCTGGGCCCGAAGATGCGCGAGCAGAAGGAGGTGTCGATCGCCGAGGGCTTCAAGAAGCTCTTTGGCGCCGAGCTGCCTCCGCCGCCGCAGATGAACCTGGTGCAGCCGGTGCCGAACCAGCCGCTGCCGCTGTCCGTCTCCATCGAGGGGATGGCGCCGCTGCCAGCCAACACGCGCTGGGCGGTGGCGGAGACGGGCGAGGACAGCGTGGCCTTCACCACGCGCCGCGGGCCGTGGGAGCTGACCAAGACGATGCAGTGGTCACGCAAGGGCTTTGAGCTCGCGTACACCGTGCAGGTGAAGAACACCTCTGGCCAGCCCATCGCGGGCGAGCTGCGGGTGCACCACAACCGCGCCATCGACCCGAACTTCGAGCACGCCCCGTCCTTCTTCGGCGGGGTGGGCAACCAGAGCCGCGCGGCCTGCCACGTGGGAGAGAACCTTCACAAGCTGGTGCCGGAGGACTCGGCGCCCGAGGACACCAAGGGCCCCGTGCACTTCTTCGGCATCGACCAGCAGTACTTCCTCTCCATGCTCTACCCCATCGAGGGGCCACGGCCGGGCCACTGCATCCTCACCGCCACGCCCACGGTGCGCCAGGTGGCGGCGGGCTTCCCCCTCACCGTCAACCCCGGCGAGACGGTGACGCTGCGCTTCGGTGGCTGGTTCGGGCCGAAGGATCCGGATCTGCTCAAGCTCGTGCCCGGACAGGACGTGCTGAGCGCCACGGGGATGGCGGCGGCGGCCTGGCACCCCACGCTCGAGAAGACGGTGGACTTCGGCATGTGGGAGCTCATCTGCAACGTGCTCCTGTTCTTCATGAAGAAGTTCTACGCCATGTTCGGCAACTGGGGCGTGGCCATCATCCTGCTCACCGTGCTGGTGAAGCTCGTGCTGCTGCCGCTCACCTACAAGTCCATGGTGGGCATGGAGGCGGTGAAGGAGCTGCAACCGAAGATGGAGGAGATCCGCAAGAAGTACGCGGATGACCGCGAGCGGATGAACCTCGAGGTGATGAAGCTCTACCAGCAGGCCAAGGTGAACCCGCTCGGCGGCTGTCTGCCCCTGCTGATCCAGATGCCGGTGTGGATCGCGCTCTTCACCGCGCTGCGCAACAGCTTCGACATCTACGGCGAGCCCTTCGTCGGCCCCATCTGGACGGACCTGACGTACAAGGACCCCACCTACCTGCTGCCCCTGGCGCTGGGCGTGTCGATGATCATCACCCAGAAGATGCAGCCGCAGATGATGGATGCGGCCCAGGCGCGCATCATGATCTGGGTGATGCCCATCATCTTCACCCTCACGCTGCTGCAGTACCCGGCGGGCCTGTCGCTCTACATCTTCACCAACAACATCCTCTCCATCGGCCAGCAGTACGGGTTGAGGAAGTGGCTGGATCACCAGAAGCTCAAGCGTGGCGGCGCGCCGGCCGAGTCCGGGGGAGGCAAGCGCAAGTGACCGAGCAGGCCCAACAGCAGCAGCCATCTCCCTCCTCGGGTGCGGGCACGGGAGGTGACACGCGCGCCCGTGTGGAGCGGCTCCTCACCGACATCCTCGGGCTGATGGGGTACCCGGCGCGCATGGAGTTCCAGGACGCCTCGGACGGCAGCCTCGCCGTGGCGCTCCACTTCGAGGCGGGCCCGCCTCCCGGGGTGGAGAGCGGCAAGCGCAGCCAGGTAGTGGACTCGCTCCAGTTCCTCCTCAACAAGATGCTCCACCGCCCGGGTGCCGAGCGGCGGTGGGTGCTGCTGGGCGCTGGCGTCTTCCCCGAGCCCCGGCCGCGCAAGGAGCCGCAGGCCGCCGTGGCTGCCCCCGGGCCGAACGGGGCTGCCGCGCCACGCACGGCTACTCCTCCCAAGGCCCCAGCGGCGCCTGCTCCCGCGCCCGCTGCCCCGCCTCCCAAAGCGGCGAAGCCTGCTCCCGCGTCCGCTGCCGCGCCGCCTCCCCGGAAGACCGAGGGGGATGAGCGCACGGTCGAGGTCAGCGAGGATGCGGTCCTCAAGGAGGCCGCTCGCCAACTGGCCGGGAAGTCAGGCTCACTGGGCCGCTTCTACGCCATCGCGGCGATGAAACTGGAAGACAGGGCGCGTGTCTTGAAGGCAGTAGAGGGTGTGGAGGGCGTGACGGTGGCGGGCGAAGGTGAGGGAAGGTGCCGCCGGGTGGTGTTCACTCCGGCCAAGCCTGCTCCTCTGCCGCGGCGGCTCCTGCTGCCGGATGATGAGGACGACTTCGAGGGCTGAGCTGCCTGTGCTCGGCCTTCAGGAGAGGACATGGGCAAGGCGAAGTCGCTCAAGGACAAGCTGTTTGGCGCGGCGGTGCTGAAGATGAGCTTCCGCCTGCGCGGAGACGAGGACTCTCCGGCCTTCAAGTATGTCTACCCGGGCGTGCTCCGGGATCTCGAGCTGGAGGACGTGGCGGTGGAGAAGTACATCGAGGAGAACCGCGAGGCCGTGGAGAAAGCAGCCCGCGGCTCCAATCCGTCGCCCGGTCCCCGGTAAGAGGGTCCGCGCTCTTCGAGGATGACCTCCACCCGCGTCACCATCGCCGCCCTGGCCACCGCGCCCGCCGCGGGTGCCGTGGGAATCCTGCGCTTGTCCGGGCCTGCCGCGCTCGAGGTCGGCCGCAAGCTGGCCCCCGGAGTGCCCGCCGAGCCCACGCCCCGTCACGCGTACCTGGCCGAGTTCGTGGATGCCGAGGGCCGGGCACTCGATGAGGGGCTGTTCCTCTACTTCCGCGCGCCGCACTCGTTTACCGGTGAGGATGTGGTGGAGCTCCAGGCCCATGGTGGGCCGCGCCTGCTGCAGCTGCTGCTCGGGCGTGTGTTGGAGGATGAGCGCGTGCGCCCGGCGCGCCCGGGAGAGTTCACTCGCCGAGCGTTCCTCCACGGCCGCCTGGACCTGACGCGCGCGGAGGCCGTGGCGGATCTGGTGGCGGCGGACTCGGAGGCGGCGGTGCGGGCGGCGGCGGCGGGACTGTCCGGTGCTTTGTCCACGAAGGTCCGAGCCCTGGAGGAGCCGCTGCGTGCGCTCCACGCGGACCTGGAGGGAGTGCTCAACTTCCCAGACGAGGCAGAGGGCGCCGATGAGGATGCGGAGGCCCGGGTAGTGGCGCTGCGGGCTCACGCGCAGGCGCTCCTGGACGAGGCCGCGCGCGGGAGGCTGGTGCGCCGTGGAGCGCGAGTGGTCCTCTATGGGCCGGTGAACGCGGGCAAGTCCACCCTCTTCAACCGGCTGGTGGGCGAGGCGCGTGCCCTCGTAGACGAGGAGCCCGGCACCACGCGCGATGTGCTGGAGGCGCGTGTTGAATGGGACGGCTTGGCCCTGACGCTGCTCGACACCGCGGGCCTGCGGGAAGCGCCTGGCCGCGTCGAGGCACTCGGGATCGCTCGTACTCGGGAGGCCCTCTCCGCCGCGGACTTGGCCGTGCTCGTGCTGCCACCTGAAGGCACTTCCACCGAGGCCGAGGCGTGGACGCGTGACGCCGGCATCACTCCGGTGCTGCATGTGGATGGCAAGTGCGACATGCAGGCTGGGGCGCCAGCCCTCTCAGAGAAGGAAGAGCGGCTGCGAGTGAGCGGCCTGACGGGTGAAGGTGTCGAGGCGCTGCGCACCGCCGTTCTCTCGCGGCTGTGGGGGGGAGGCACACCCTCTGCGGTGGCGCTCGTCTCCGAGCGTCACGCCGGTGCGCTGCGTCGGGTCTGCGAAGCCCTCACACGTGCCGCGGAGGCCTCCCGTTTCTCCACGTTGGAGGTCGTCTCTGGAGAGGTGGGGCTGGCGCTGGAGGCGCTCGGAGAGGTGTCCGGCACACACGTCTCCGAGGCGCTCCTGGACGCCATCTTTCAGCGCTTCTGCATTGGCAAGTAGCCCACTTTCCTGGGGCTGCCGGGGGGATGTCAGACCGCTCCCTATCATTCGTTCCCAACCAGTCGTGACACGGGAGGGAGTGGTGACGGAGACCCGCATTGATCAGGCGACGTATTCGGTCCTCAACGCGCTACCCATGGGGTGGGTGGGCGAGATCGTCGAAGACGAACTCGTCGCATCGCCGCGACCCCTGGCCGCGCAGACGCGCGCGGCCTTCATGCTCGGCGTGGAGCTGAGAGAGCAGCTCGATCAGCGGCGGGGGGGACAGGGCCGCTGGTGCTTCCTGCGGGCGCCGGAGCTGCACCTGGGCCGCGACGTGATGGTGCCGGACCTGGCGGGCTGGCGGCGTGAGCGCGTGGCGGAGCCGTTGGATCCGAGCGCGCCCTTCCTCACCCTGACGCCCGACTGGGTGTGCGAGGTCGTCTCTCCGGCGACGGTGGCACTGGATCGCGTGCGCAAGCTGCCGCTGTATGCGCAGCACGGCGTGTCGCACGCCTGGTTCATTGATCCGGAGTCACGCACGCTCGAGGTGTTCCAGCGGCTCAAGCGCGGCTGGCTCTACGCCGCCAGCTACGAGGGTGATGCCCTGGTGCGCGCCGAGCCCTTCAGCCACTTGGCGCTGGAGCTCGGCTCGCTCTGGCTGCCCGCGGAGGCGGACGCTCCGTTGGCGCTGGCCGTGGCACGTTAGGAATGGGCGGAAGAAATGCGCCAACGGTTGCGTGGTGGTGGCGCTGCGCTCGCCCGGACGCGTCATGAGCCGGGTCCTCGACCAGGGGCGTCCGGTGACCACCTTCAAGCTGAGCTGGCGCGGGGGCTCGCGCGTGTTCGTGGATCCACAGGGCCGCTTCGAGCTGACCGGGCTCGAGCCCGCGGAGCATCAGCGGGTGAGCGCGGAGACACCGGACGGCAAGTGGGGATCCTCGAAGAAGTTCGCGCTCTCTGCAGGTGAGCGGGTCGAGGTTCAGATCGATGTGAAGAGCCAGGGCCTGGTGCGTGGACGGCTGATGGATCCGCGGACCGGACAGGGAGCGGTCGGGCGGTATGAGCGGTTCTTCGCCATGAGCAGCACCGCCGACCTCCCTCCCATCTCCCGGGTGTTCGAGGTGAAGCCGGGCGAAACCACTGATCTGGGGGAGGTGCCCCTGGCGCAGGAAGCATCGGAAGCAGAGGAGCCAGAACACTGACACGCTGACCACCGCACAACCGCCTACAATCCAGACTGATTTTTGAAACGGCGCCGCAACTCAGGCAGTGCCCGTGCGACAATCGTCGGGACAATTACCCGTCATGGGAGGGCATATGGGCACTGGACCCGTTGGCAAAGGGCCGTCACAGCCGCAACTGGCAAAGGTCGTAACGGATGTGGCCGTTGGGGTTGCCTTCGCGGCTGCTACCAAGACCCTCGCCAAGGCGGCAGGCACCGCCGCCAAGGCCGCGCCCAGGAAGGTGACCGATGGCTTCGAGGCGCCGCCCTCGCTCAAGCCCGACGCCCATGGCATCAACAAGAAAGGGGGGCCGCTGCACTCATCGGGCGGAAAGATCAGCGGCGCAGACTGGGCGGATCCCGCGAGCCTGGTGAGCAAGCTGACCCAGAATCCAAGTGGCAAGCTGCGCGCACAGAGCGGGGCCGCGTGCAGCGCGGCCAACCTGATCGGCGCGGCGCTGCTCTCCGGTGGTCCCGACAAGGCGGCGGCCCTGCTCGATCGCGTCTCGAAGGACGGCAGCCTCAACCTCGGCCCCGCGGAGCAGAAGCAGCTCAACGACATCGCCGGCAAGATCCGCAACCGCACCGCCACCTTCGAGGACATGAACCTCGCGCAGGAGCTGGTCTATCGAGCCGGGAACACCAAGGCCTCGGCCATGGATCTCATGGAGCAAGCGCTGAGCTCGAACAAGCTCAGCCCGAGTGAGAAGAAACAGATGTCGATTCTGGCCAAGGACGGCAGCGACCCGCAGAAGCTCGAGAAGCTGCTCAGCAAGGGTCTTGGCCGCGAGGTTCATCTCGACCATGGCTGGGAGAAGATCACCGATAAGGCCCGCACCCGGGACACCTCTGGCCTCACCGACGACGAGCTGATGAGCCTTGGCACAGCCGCCGCGCCAGGAGCGAGGACGCAGGAGCTCACCGGGCACGACACCATCGAGAGCCTCGCCAACGCGCTCAAGCCGGGCGAGGCGCTGACGATCCGGGTGGCTGGCAACGACGATGACAATGCGAGGGCCGATCACTACGTCACCGTCGGCCGCCAGAAAGACGGCACCTTCTACCTCTACAACCCGGATCCCGCGAAGGACGACGCGACACTGGTGACCGGCGGCAAGGGACCGCAGGCCGACGCCGACTTCCTCAAGCGCACCGAGCAGTACAACATGCGGATGGTCGATGATCTGAACACCGGCACGTTGCCACCCGGGCTCCGCTACAGCCCCTGACCTTGTGGTCGAAGCGCTGCGCTCCTCCAAACGCAACTCGTGGGGCAATACTCACGCCGCGCGCGAGAAGGGATCACTCCCCAGGCGCAGCAGCCGGCGCACGGCGCGCAGCAACAGCTCCGGATCCACCGGCGCCTCGAGGAAGCCCAGCGCTCCCACGGCCTGTGCTCGCTTCAGCTCTTGCTCCGGCGCGTGGCCCGCGACCAGCACCCGGGCGTCCACGCGCTGGCCAAGCGCCTCCAGCGAGGGCAGCGGCGACACCACCACGGAGTCTCCTCCCGCCAGCAGGACCTCGGTGGCGCTCGCCGCCCGCGCGGCAATCTCTGACTGGTTCAGGATGCTGACCAGCCCCGCGGTCGCGTCGGGGCCCCAGCCGTACACGAGCACCCGCGCCTCCTCCTCGTGAGACAGCGGCTGCTCCATCATGCCTAGCACCGCCGTGGCCACTGGGACGAGCTGAGGGGGCGTCGGCTCCAGCTCCAGCGGCGAGAGCAACGGAATCCCGTCCTTCTCCAACGTGGGCGCCTGCGTCACCGGATCATCCGCGAACAGCTCGTGCTCGATGACCACGTCCTCGATCAGGCAGTTGTCCATGAACTGCATGACCTCGTCGGCGTCGGGCAGCTCGACGGTGTCTCGCTCCTCGGGCCAGGGCACCTCCAGCGCTTCCCCGCGGTACATCCGGCTGATGGCGCGGCGGATGGCCTTGTCCGAGGCGAGCCGTGGAACGATGCGCGCCTTGCCCGACACGCTCTTCACGACATCCAGCGCCTCCAAGCTTGCGGGTGCCGCGATGGCCACCACCAGCGTGGAGTCGTGTTTGCCCTCCAGCCGCAGCGGCACCACCCGGTGGGACTCGGCCACCCTCTGGGGCACCAGCCGCGCCAGCCGTGCATCCAGCGGCTGCGCATCGAGATCCACCGAAGGGATGCCCGTCTGCTCCTGAAGCGCGGAGAAGACCAGCTCGGCGGGCGCGAACCCCTGGTCCACCACCACCTGCCCCAGCGGCAGGCCCCACTGACGCTGAAACGCCAGTGCTGATTGGAGCTGCAACGAGTCCACCACCCCACGCGTCAGCAGGATGTCGCCCAGTCGCTTCTTCATGGTCTGAACCTCGCTGCCGCCCCCCGGCGGCCCATGGTGGGGGACCCGGTCCGTGCTCCGGAGGACCCAGGTGGAGAGGGCTGACCCTTAACTGATCACTCTCGCGACCGTCTTCTTCCCGGACGCCAACTTGTTCAGCCAGTCCGCCACAACCCCTGGATTTTCCTGGATTTTGTGTTCAACTCTCCGAGAAGGCGGGCTGTCCAGGTTTCCGGCTCACAGTACGCCGGGAAGGGAAGCCGCCAGCGGGTACCCAAGGAGTATTGCAGGTAGGTGGTAGTGCGTGGGCGCCGTGTCCATCTTCCCGGCGTGCACGAGGCATCCATGGAAGAGGTGCTCCGGTACCTTCGCGAGGAGGTTCACGGAGCTGACGGAGCGCTGAAGGTGGGCAGGCGGTTGGAGGGGGTGCGCATTCGCTCCGAGTCGCTGAGGCCCTTCCTCCACTTCCAGCGGGGGCGCTACACGCGCAACCTCGTCTATCGAGACGCACGCTTCGAGGTGGTGCTCAACTGCTGGGACACGGGCACCTCCTCACCCATCCACGATCACAGCCGGGAGGAGTGCTGGTTCAGCATCCAGGCAGGCACCTTCCTGCTGGAGGATTACCCGCTGCTGGCAGGAGGCCGGCGGCCGGGCTACGCGCTCCTGGGACCACCAAGCATCTCCGAAGGTGTGGGCCCCGGCCATGTGGACTACCGGGGGCCATTGGACTCCATCCATCGTGTCACCGCGCTGCGGGGCCTCGCCGTTACCCTGCACGTGTATGCATCGCCAGTGGTGCAGTGCCTGGTGTTCGATGTGCGCCGCCAGCGCTGCGCCTGGCGCAAGCTCAGCTACCACTCCGTCTCTGGACGGCCCCTGGAGGCCCGTCCGGGCAGCGAGCTGGCAGAGCGGTTATAGGAGTCCCCGAGGCACCCGCGCGAGGCACTGTCACCGTCGGCCAGTAACCTGCAAGCCTCCGTGGGTGGATTCGGGGGTTTCAATGAAGATGCAGGGATGGATGTTCGGCTGGGGACTGGTGATGGGGGCGTGGTTGGCTGCCACGCCGGCCGTGGCCGAGGACCGGCGCCGCGAGCCGCAGACGTGCGAGGACCGCTGCAACGACGAGTCCCAGCGCTGCCAGGAGATCTGCAAGAAGTACGCGGGCAGCGACAACGACGCCTGCTTCAAGGCGTGCAGCGACGAGAAGAAGCGCTGCACGCAGCGATGCAAGCAGGACTCGCGGCGATAAGCCCCGGGCGCGGCCTACCACTGGGTATCGGGCATCGGGGCGCTAAGCGCCTCCTGCCGCGAGCGGATGAGGCCCAGCTGCAGGCCCAGCCGGTACAGCGCCTGGGTCTGCTCCAGCACCGGAGTCCAAGGAGCCAGCGCGGACACGCGCGCGTTCGCCTCGTCCTCGCTGTTCTCTCCCTCGCCACCGCCGAGCAGCTCGGAGAGGACCTCCGCGGGCTGCTTCTTGCGCGGGAACACCTGCACGCGCACCTCGGCGTCCTTGGGCAGCTTGGCGGCCTCCCTGGCCAGCTCCAGCGCCTTGGGGAAGCCGCCCAGCGCGTCCACCAGCTTGTGCGCCAGGGCATCCTCGCCCGTCCACACCCGGCCCTTGGCCACCGACTGGATCTGCTCCAGCGGCAGGTTGCGCCCCTTGGCCGCCTTCTCCGTGAAGTCCAAGTAGATGCGGTCCAGCATCGCCTCGTTCTTGGCGAGCTGCTCCGGGGTGAAGTCGCTGTCCGTGTTGTACATGGTGGCGTCCTTGCCAAAGGCGAGGGTCTCCCAGTTGATGCCCAGCTTGGACCAGAAGTCCGCTGTCACCAGCTTCCCGCCGAACACGCCAATGCTGCCGGTGAGGGTGCCTGGCTGAGCGACAATCTTGTCCGCGTCCATGGAGACGAAGTAGCCGCCGCTGGCCGCGTAGGTGGCCATGGAGATGATGACGGGCTTGCCCTTCTCGCGGGCGCGCTGCACCTCGCGGCGCACGGTGTCGCTGGCCACGTAGCTGCCGCCCGGGCTGTCCACGCGGAAGAGGATGGCCTTCACCTTCGAGTCCTCGGTGGCCTTGCGCAGCGCCAGCGCCACGCTGTCACCGCCGAAGCCCTGCTCGCCGCTCAGCGGGTTGGAGTCGCTCTTGCCGCGGGAGATGCCGCCCACGCCGTACACCACCGCAATGGTGGAGTCGCCTTTCTGGTTCGGCCGGCCCGCGCGCTCCAGGTACTTGTCCGCGAAGAGTAGCTTCGCCTCGCCGCCCGCCTCCTTCTTCACCTTCTCCAGCACCTCGTCGCGGTAGAGCAGCCCGTCCACCAGCTTCGCATCCAGGGCGGCCTGGCCCAGCAGCGGCGCGCGGTCGATGAGGGCCTTCACCTCGTCCTCGCTGAGATTGCGGTCCTCGGCGATGCCGCGGACGATCTGGCCGTACAGGCTGCTGAGCAACTTCTCCATGGCCTCGCGGTGAGGGGCGGTGAAGGTTTGCTCGGTGTAGGTGTTGACGGCGTTCTTGTACTCGTAGCGCTGGCCGATGCGCGGCTGCACCCCGAGCTTGGCGAAGGCGTCGCGCGCGAAGGGCGTCTCGAACGACAGGCCGGTGAGGTTCACGTCGCCCGAGGGCTGGATGTAGACCTCATCGAAGGCGGCCGCGAGGTAGTAGGCGCCAGAGGCATTGCCCGCCTCGCCGAAGCTGTCCGTGAAGGCGATGGCCTTCTTGCCGCTGGCGCGGAAGGCCTTCACCGCGTCGCGCAGCTCCTGCACCTCGGCGACGCTGCCGGGCTGGTCCACGCGCACCAGCAGCGCCTTCACGCGATCGTCCTTGGCTCCCTTCTCCAGGGCGTCCAGCACATCGCGCACGGTGGTTTCCTTCTGGCCGAGGGCACCCGCCAGAGAGTCCTCGGGCACCTGCTCGGGCAGCGGCTTGTCCAGATCCAGCTCGAGGACGATTGAAGATGGTACGCCTGGCTTGCTCCCCGCGGCGACCACGATGAGGAAGATGAAGCCAAAGAAGGCAAGGACCGACAGGGCGCCAATGGTGGCCAGGGCCCCCACGATGAAGCGTTTCATGTGACTCAGACTCCTCGGGCCGGTGGATGGGCGGCCCGGAACCGGTCCTTACTACTAACGGGGCTCCAGGACGATGCTCCATCCGACAGAAGAGCCCGTGGGAGCACACAAGCGGCCGATGGTTTTTCGGGATGACGTGTAAGGTGCGCGCGGTTGGTAAGCCCTTGTAAACCCCTGCTGACTCACGAGGCCCGTATGCGCCGTGCCCCTCTGTCGCTCCTGACCGCCCTCCTGCTCGCCGCCGCCCCGGCACTGGCCCAGGCCCAAACCTCGGTCGCCAAGGCCGCTCCGGCCGCCAAGACGGCCGCCAAGGCCAAGGCTGGCACGCTTGCTCCCGTGGCGAGCGTCGAGGGCATCACCGAATACCGCCTGCCCAACGGGCTGCGCGTCGTCCTCTTCCCGGATCCCACCAAGCCCACCGTCACCGTGAACGTGACGTACTTCGTCGGCAGCAAGCACGAGGGCTATGGCGAGGCCGGCATGGCTCACCTGCTCGAGCACCTGCTGTTCAAGGGTACGCCGAAGCACGGCAACATCCCCCAGGAGCTCACCGAGCGCGGAGCCCGTCCCAACGGCACCACCTGGCTGGACCGCACCAACTACTTCGAGACGCTGCCCGCCTCGGACGCCAACCTCGAGTGGGCGCTGGCCTTCGAGGCGGACCGCATGGTCAACAGCTTCATCGCCAAGAAGGACCTCGACAGCGAGATGACGGTGGTGCGCAACGAGCTGGAGCGCGGAGAGAATGATCCGCACTCGGTGCTGTTGCGGCGGGTGATGAGCGCCGCCTTCCAGTTCCACAACTACGGCAAGCCCACCATCGGCACGCGCGCGGACCTGGAGAACGTCCCCATCGAGCGGCTCCAAGCCTTCTACCGGAAGTACTACCGCCCGGATAACGCCATGCTCGTGGTGGCCGGCCGCTTCGAGGAGCCCAAGGCGCTCCAGATCATCCAGAACACCTTCGGCAAGCTGCGTGCGCCCGCGCAGCCCGTGCCTCGCACCTACACCGAGGAGCCTACCCAGGATGGCGAGCGCGAGGTGACGCTGCGCCGCGTGGGAGAGACCGGCGCCCTCATGGCCCTCTACCACGTGCCCGAGGGAGCCCACCCGGACTTCGCCGCCATTGACGTGCTCACCCATGTGCTCGGGGACACGCCCTCTGGCCGGCTCTACAAGGCGCTGGTCGAGACGAAGAAGGCCGTGCGCGCGTACGCCTACAACTCGCAGCTCCAGGATCCAGGCGTGCTCGTGTTCGGCGCGCAGGTGCGCGAGGGCCAGTCCATGGAGGCCGTGCGCGAGGTGCTCCTCAAGACGGTGGAGGAGGCCGCCCGCACCGCCTTCACCGCGGAGGATGTGGCCCGCGCGAAGACGAGCTTGCTCAAGCAGCTGGAGCTCCTCCTCAACTCCTCGGAGCGCGCGGCCATCGTCCTCTCCGAATGGGGCGCGATCGGCGACTGGCGCCTGATGTTCCTGCACCGCGATCGCATCGAGGCCGTGAAGCCCGAGGACGTGACGCGCGTGGCCTCCACCTACCTGAAGACGTCCAACCGGACGCTGGGGGAGTTCATCCCCACGGCGAAGCCGGATCGCTCGGAGATGCCGCCGCGGGTGGACCTGACCGCCATGCTCCAGGGCTACCAGGGCCGTGCCGCCGTGGCCCAGGGTGAGGCGTTTGATCCATCGCCCGCGAACATCGAGACGCGTGTGCAGCGCTCGCAGCTGCCCGGTGGACTGAAGCTCGCGCTGCTGCCCAAGAAGACGCGCGGCGAGATGGTGAGCGTGGCGCTCAGCCTGCGCTGGGGCACCGAGCAGACGGTGATGGGCAAGGCGGACGCGGCCAACATGGTGGGCATGATGCTCCTGCGTGGCACGAAGACGAAGAGCCGCCAGCAGATCAAGGACGCGTTCGACAGGCTCAAGGCGCGCGTGAGCGTGGACGGTGGGCCCATGAACGCCTCCGTCTCCGTGGAGACGAAGCGTGAGCACCTGCCCGAGGTGATGCGGCTGGTGGCGGAGCTGCTGCGCGAGCCCGCCTTCGATGCCCAGGAGTTCGCGCTGCTGCAGCAGGAGCGGCTGGCCGCGATGGAGAAGTCCCGAGCGGAGCCGGACACGCAGGGCGGCTACCTCTTCCGCCGGGTGCTCAATGGCCACTACCCCAAGGGCCACCCCTATTACGCGCCCACGGTGGAGGAGGACATCGCCGGGGTGAAGTCCGTCACGCTGGAGCAGGTGAAGGCCTTCCACCGTGACTTCTACGGCGCCTCGCAGGGCGAGCTGGCCGCGGTGGGTGACTTTGATCCGAAGCAGCTCTCGGCGCAGGTGGCCGAGCTGTTCAGCGGCTGGAAGAGCCCGGCGCCCTACGCGCGCGTGCAGCAGACCTTCAACGACGTGACCGCCCAGTCCAAAGCGGTGGAGACGCCGGACAAGGCCAACGCCTTCTTCCTCGCGGGGCAGAACCTGATGCTGAAGGATGACAACCCGGACATGCCGGCGCTCATGTTGGGCAACTTCATGTTCGGTGGCGGCTTCCTCAACTCGCGCCTGGCCACTCGCATCCGCCAGAAGGACGGCCTGTCCTATGGCGTGGGCAGTGGGCTCAACGCGGGCGCGCTGGATCCGGTGGGCTCGTTCTATGCCTACGCCATCTACGCGCCGCAGAATGCCGAGAAGCTGGAGTCCGCGCTGCGCGAGGAGCTGTCCAAGGCCACGGAGAAGGGCTTCACCCCCGAGGAGTTCGAGAAGGCGCGGGCGGGCCTGCTGGAGTATCGGCAGACCAGCCGGGCGCAGGACGGCGGGCTGGCGCGGACGCTGGCCAACTACCTGTTCCTCGGGAGGACGCTCGACTACGACGCAGCCATCGAGAAGAGCATGGCGAAGCTGACGGCGGAGGACGTGCGCAAGGCGCTCGCGCGGCACGTGGACGCGAAGAAGCTCACGGTGGTGAAGGCAGGAGACTTCGCCGGGGCGCAGAAGAAGGAGAAGGCTCCCATCCCCGCGAACGCCGCGCCCTGAGCCTGCGGCGCGTGAGGAGGCTCAGGGTTTCGGGGCCTCCTCGTGCAGCAGATCCACAGTGATGAAGGTGGTCTGCCCGCCCTTCACCTCGACAGGCCGCTCCACCATCTTTCGAAGCTTCTTGTTCACGAACTTCACGCGATAGGTGCCTGGGTTGATGTCCAGGACGCCACGGGAGGTCTTGGCCAGCCACTGGCCCTCGAGGTAGACGTCCGCCCGGGGCTTGACCTCGAACTCAAGGGTTCCTGTCTTCGCGTCCTGGTTGGCCCGGGGCTCTTCGGGGACCTGAGGCACGGGGACCTCGGCGGGCGCGGTAGGAGGAGTGGGTGGGCTCGGCACGCTCGGCACCGTGAACTCCGGCTGCGCGGGGCCCGCCTTTCCCCAGAGAAGGTAGCCGCCTCCCGAGGCGAGCAGCACCACGCCGGCGGCGATCGCCGCGCCCAGCTTGCCCTTGCGAGGAGTTGGAACGGCGGCAGCCTGACCTTTCGGCAGAGGGTCCGGGCTCGGAGCGGCGTGAAGCTCTGTGTCCGCGAGGGTCGGGTGGTCCGCTGGGAGCGGGGCTGGCTCCTGAGAGGGGCGGATCGCCGTCTCCGTGAGCGGAGGGCTGCCCGGTGGCAGTGGGGGCAGCGGTGCATTGTGCACGGGCGGAGAGATCTGGGCGATGAGCTGGGCGACATGCTGCGTCGTCACCGGCTTGCCCGTGGAGAGGATGAACTCCTCCAGGTCCGCCTGGAAGGCGTTGCAGTCCTGGTAACGCTCATCCCGATCCTTGGCGAGGGCGCGCCGGATGATCTTCTGCACAGCCTCGGGGAGATCCGGCTGACGCAGCACGGCGGGCATCGGCAGCTCGAAGAGGATCGACTGCATGAGGTTGGCGTCCGTGGTGGCGTCGAAGGGCCGATTCCCGGTGACCAGCTCGTAGAAGACGACGCCCAGCGCATACACATCCACACGCTGATCCAGCTCCAGGTTGCGGATCTGCTCAGGCGGCATGTACGCCAGCTTGCCCTTGATCATCCCCGTCTGCGTGCGGTGCTGCTGGCCAGCGGCCTTGGCGATACCGAAGTCCGCCACCTTCACCGCGCCCTGGCGTGACAGCAGGATGTTGTCCGGGCTGATGTCGCGGTGGACGATGTTCAGCGGCTGGTGGGTGGCCAGATCCCTGAAGTTGTGGGCGAAGGAGAGCCCCTCGCACGCGGCGGCGATGATGCGTGCGCACGGGACGGGTGGCAGCGGCTCTCCGTGCCGCAGGGAGTCATCGAGCAGCGTGCGCAGGCTGGGCCCGTCGATGTACTCCATGGCCAGGTAGTAGGTGCCGTCGCTCTCACCGAAGTCGAAGATCTGGACGATGTTCGGGTGGTTGAGCCGGGCGGCCAGCGTGGCCTCGGAGAGGAACATCTGGACGAAGGCCGGCTCCCGGGCCATGTGCGGCAGGATGCGCTTGAGCACCAGCAGCTTCTCGAAGCCCATGGGGCCGGCGGTCCTCGCGAGGAACACCTCGGCCATGCCGCCCACCCCAAGCTCACGGATCAGCTGGTACTTGCCAACCTGCATGGGGTTCACTCCTCGAGGTTGAGCTTGATGACCTTGTTCTCGCCCGCCTTCAGCTCGACGGTCTGGGTCACGTTCTTCTTGAGGTCCTCATTGACGAACCGCACGGAGTAGGTGCCAGCAGGAAGCTCCACGGGATCAAAGGGCGTCTGCCCCTGGTTCTTCCCGTTGATGAAAACCGTGGCGAAGGGACGGACGCGGAACGCCAGGGTGCCTCTGCCCACGGGCTTGGACTTGGCGGGTAGGAGCTTGTTCTTCTGGCCATGCCTAGGGATGGGCTTGGTGCTTTCGGTTGGCGGAGGCTGGGGATCTGCCGGAGGGGTCACCTCGGCGACCTTGGGAGGCTCCGGAG
>Ga0247825_10000765_pt1 | contig 20692 bp, 15 predicted proteins | sample 13C_Vanillin_Day_FD_194413 | JGI IMG/M metagenome (GOLD analysis project Ga0247825, IMG submission 194413) | Soil microbial communities from agricultural site in Penn Yan, New York, United States - 13C_Vanillin_Day48 | ecosystem: Environmental > Terrestrial > Soil > Agricultural land | place...
GTGTCGCTGGCAATGAAATCACCGAGACCGGTGACAACGGCCGTCCGAAGCGCCGGCTGCCGTGACTGGACGCGCCGGATCGCCGCCGCGATGGTGGCCACCTGCCGGGCGGCAATCCAATCGGCGATGTGGGTGATCTCGGCGTCATCGAGGAGCTCGCGATCGGCGCAAATCACGCGCGCGATCCGCGCGCCGGCGAATTCGCGCGCCGCCGGACGTCCGTCTGGCGTGGGCACGGTGTAGTCCGCTGGTTCCAGCCGGCCCAGCCACACGTGCACATCGCCGATCAGCGCGAATCCTTCCGCCGACACACCGAGCGTCTCTCCGCGATGCCTCACGTCGTGAACGATCGCCTCAACCGGCGTGCGGAGGACACCGGAATACACAAGTTCCCCGGTAGCCAGACGCTCCGGATCTGTCTTCCCCTCGGCCACCACGCGGCCATTCACAATCGGGATGATGTCCGTGGTTGTCGTGCCGACATCCACCAGCACCGCGTCCGGGTGGCGGGACGCGACGAGGCGCGCGGTGGCCGCCCAGTTTGCCGCGGCGACCGCAATTGGCTGGTTACGCGCAGCGTCAATGGTCAGAAAGCGGCCATCGGTCGTGAACACCCGTATCGCCGCCTCGGGAAAAGCGGCGGACACCGCATCGAGCACGAACTCGACCCCTTCACGCTTGATGCGGAACATCTGCGAGAGCTCGGCAGTCATCGTCACCGCGCAGGTAAGTTCGGTCATCCGGCTGGAGCCGGACTCCACGGTTCGGACGCCAACTTCTGCGGCGAGATCGCGCAGCACACGCACCAGCGCACCCGGCTCGCGCTGCAACTCGAACGGCCGCGAGCGGACGGTCAGCGCGCCGTTGTCGTCACGGCGTGCGACCTTCGTGTTCACCCCGCCAATGTCCCAGCCAAGAATCACAGGAGGAGAATATCTCCTGTGCGAATCATCGGCGTCATCGATCTCAAGGACGGCCTGGCCGTTCACGCGCGCGGCGGCCGGCGCGATGCCTACGCACCTGTCAACGCGGCCGCTGGAGTTTCAATCGACGGAAACCCTGTGGCGCTCGCACGCATGTACATCGAGACGTTTGGACTCGACACGATCTACGTCGCCGATCTGAACGCGATTGCAGGCGACGCCCCGCATGACGAAGCGATCCGCCGCCTCGGCGCCCTTGGCGCATCCCTGATGGTGGATGCAGGTATCAGAGGCGCCGGCGATGGGCACCGGCTCGCGGTGGCCGGCGCCGGAACGACGGTCGTCGGCCTCGAAACGCTTCAGTCTTTCGACGCCTTGTCAGAAATGCGTCGCGGCAGGAGCCCGATCGCCTTCAGCCTGGATCTTCGCCAGGGTGTTCCCATATCCGGCGGGGCGGCGAAACGCGGCCAATCGCCGGAGGCGATCGCCGCGCAGGCCGCGGGCGCCGGCGTGGACACGATCATCGTGCTCGACGTCGCGCGCGTAGGCGGCAACACCGGACCCGACCTGTCGATGCTGCGCCGGATAGGCGAGGCCGTCCCTGACATTCGCGTCGTCGCCGCCGGCGGCGTCAGGGATGGCGACGATCTGCGCGCGCTCGCCGCCATCGGATGTGATGGCGTACTCGTCGCCTCGGCCTTGCACGACGGCCGGCTCACGCCGGCCGATATCAGAGCGGTTCGCGATACACAGCCGTCTGACCGAAGTTCTCTTCGACCTCCATCTCGATCGCGGTGAGCGGTTTGGACGCGTCCGCGCCAATGGCCTCCTTGAGGCGTGCCGTCAACAGCTTCGCCAGCATCTCGACGGTGGTATTCGGAATCGGCAGCAGAGCGCAATCGCGGCGCGGGAACGTGTAGCGCGGCTTGCCGTCGACGCTGACGCGAACGATCTCGCCATCCTCCTCGACCTTGATGCGATCGCTCTCGAGCGGGAGCAGCACCAGATGGTCGATCTCGTCGCAGAGCCGTTTCATGATCCCCTTCAGCTCGACGAAATCGAACACGAACCACGCTTCTTCGTTGAGCGCGCCCTCGATCGTGACCCGCACACGGTAGTTATGACCGTGCAGGCCCTCGCACCGATGGCCCGCGAACGTGATGAAGTGGGCGGACGAGAAGACGAGATAGTCCTTGGTGACCGAAACGCGGTAATCGCCCCGCGGCGTCATGATGCCTCCCAGTCGATCGGACCCATGGACCAGCCGCCAACGATGAGCGCGGCAAAAATTGCCGCGGCCGTCAGGTCGGCCGCTGTTCCAGGGTTCGCGAGGTTGCGCCGATCGCGCAGCGACTCGTCCATCGCCGCGATACGCAGCCGACCCTCGTCGGACCGAACCCCTCCTGCCGCCAGCGCATCGGCCGCCAGCTGCGAGACGCGACGGGCCAGCGTCTCGCCGCCACGCCGCACGATGTGCGTGTCCGGCGTATCCGCCAGAATCATCAGGTAGGCCTCGACGATCGCGTCGCTCATCGACAACCCGTCCGCACGGGCATTCAGCAGCGCTGGCACTCCCCTGTCGAAGGTCGTCGCGTACGACGAGGCGTACTCGCGCGCGATGCCGTCGCGATCGGCAGCCAGCCGCATGGCCTCGAGCAGCGTCACGGTCGGCTCGGCCGTGACGTCCTGTTCCTCAGTGGTGCCCAGTCCACCCGGATTAGCGATGCGGATCGCACGGTACGTCTTCCTCGCATCGTCGACCGTCGTGTCCGCGAGGACGCCTGCTACCGCCGCGCGAAGATTGCGCAGCCGGCGGTCACGCTCCGGCGCCGGGGGCAAATCGAGCAGCCCGACGGCGGCCCGTGCGAGCGGCGCCAGCAGCAGGACGATCCCGAGATTGGTGTTGGCGCGAGTACGAGACGCCGTTGACTCCACGGCCAGCAGGATGGTTTCGCCGAGCGGCCGCCGGCCGGCGCCTTCAAGCGGGCGAGCAATCGCCTCCGCGCTGAGGAGAAAATCTTCGTAGCGCATGTCGGCAAACGGCCGGCCGGGCGATACGTTTCCGGGCTTCGGGGCAGTGGCCTCGAGCACGCACGCGAGATGCGCACGCCCGGCAATGATCCACGACGCGTGTGCCACGCCGATGTCGTGCCGCGGCTGCCCCGCCACGGCCGTCACGCGTGCACCCGTTCGGGGATCACACCGAGGCCGGCGCGCGCCTCCACCTGCTCGACGATCGCCGCGGCAACATCGACACCAGTCGCACTCTGCAGTCCCTGCCAGCCGGGAATCCCGTTGACTTCCAGGACAAACATCTCGCCACGCGGTGACAGCAGCAGGTCCACGCCGGCGTAGTCGGCGCCGACAGCCGCTGTTGCCGTGATCGCGCAATCCCGCCACGCCGATGGCGGATCGATCTCTCGCGCCGACCCGCCGCGCGTGACATTCGTGCGCCAGTCGCCGGCCGGCGCGATCCGTTCGATCGCGCCGACGACGCGTCCGCCGGCGACGAACAGACGGACATCGCGGCCGTCATGGTCGATGGCGCGCTGCACGTAGAACACCGCCCGCATCTGCTCGAGCGGACGGATCACGCGCCACGCCAGCTCCGGGTCGCCAACGCGGACCAGGCCGTGTCCCATGGAACCAAAGATCGGCTTGATGATCACCTCACCGCCGCGATCGAGCATCCGCCGGATCGCCGCCATGGCGTCATCCGCCCGCTCGCACACCACCGTTTCGGGCACCGGCAGGCTCGCCTGCTGCAGCAGCGCCGTCGTATAGAACTTGTCGACCGAACGCTCGATGGCCCGCGCGGAATTGACGACGGGAATGCCCTGATCCTCGATCCAGTGCAACGCGTCGACACGGTAGATGATCTGCTCGAGCGAACCGTTCGGAATGATGCGAGCCAGCACGGCGTCGAAAGAGAACACGTTCGAGTCGTTCGAGTCGTTCGAGTCGTGCGAAGCGTTCGAGTCGTGCGCGTTCGAACGGCCGAACACCAGCGAACGATCCGAACGTTTCGAACGATCCGAACGATCCGAACGATCCGAACGTTCCGAGCGATCCGAACGCCCGAATTCCGCAACGATCGACTCGTAGGGCGCAACGCGCGGCTGGTGCCCGCGCGCGATGAGAGCGCGGCACAACTCGTCGGTGTGCCATCCGGTTCGCGCGCTCAGAATCAGAACCTGCATCAGTTGCCGTACAGCGACGCGCCGAGCACGGCGGGGTTGAGGCGTCCGGCGTGAAACGTCCGGCCCGTGATGGCGCTGGTGAGCCAGACTTCGGCCGGGCTGAACAACATCGGATCGATCTTATAAAAGTCGTTGTCGTAGCGTTTGAAGATCTGATGGAACGGCGTGCCGTAGTCCTTCGACGCGGAAGACGGCAGGCGCTCGGCAAGATCCGCGAGCGTCTCATCGGGGGCGCGGACGACGTAGCGGGCGCGGCCGCCATACAGGATGCAGTCGTTGGTCCGGCCGATTGCCCGCACATCGTTCTTCGCCACCGGCGGGATGGGTGCCGTGCCGCTCGCGCTCAGCACGCGGGTCACGTCGAACTTCAGCGCCTCCATCTTGTGGAGCCCGGTTTCGACGATCCGCGCAGCGATCTGCACGCCGCCGGCGATGCTGGCGGTCGGCGCCACCGCGAACGTGATCGTCGCCGGCGTCAGGCCGCTCTTCTCCGCCACCCACGCCGCCACCTCGTTCCCCGGCAGCGCGCGCCCCTCGAGCACCAGCACGCCACGCGGGGCGTCCTCCGCGTACCCGAGCTTGGCGAACAGCTCCTTCTCCACCCGCGCTTTCGCGCGCAGCGGTCCGGAACCCATCGCAAAGAAGCCGTCCGGATCCACGGCCCAGCCTGCGTATTGGGACGCCATGCAGGCTTCGGCCGGATGATCGGTCCAGACCTGGACGCCAGGCAGCGGCTCGTCGCCGATGGTGAGCGGAACGAAGTCGACGTGACCGAGCCCGCCCAGGCAAATCTCGGCGAGCAGCCGCCCGGCGGCCAGCCCGCCAACGGCGTGCACCCCCGCATCGAGCACACGGACGCCGCCGTGCAGCGTATGCACGTCCACCCGCAGCTCCCGAGCCCGTGCCGCTGCCGCATCGACGAGCGCCCACGCGCGTTCGTTCATTCCAAGATCAATCATTCCCCGTCAACTTTAGCCACGAAGGACACCAAGATTCAGCCACAAAGATCACGAAGAACCACAAAGAGAAAGCCTTCGTGTTCTTGGTGGCGATTCCGGCCTAAATGTAAAGAAAGGGTAAAAAGGACGCCGGACGGGCCTCTGACATCGTTTTGTCATTGGCACAGGGGTCCGGGACACGTACGCTGCCATGAGCTATCCGTCACGGCAGGAGAGGCATGACGACAAGGTCGACCGCGGTCAAAGCGGCAGGGATCGCCGTTGTGGTGGCAAGCGTCGCACTGGGCGCGCAGCAGGCTCCGCCTGCGGCGGCCGCGTGCACGGTCAGCGGCACCATCACCGGGCTCGGTGGCCCGTTGCCCGGCGTGTCCATCACCGTGCGCCGGGACGACACCATCCAGACGGCAGGATCCACTGACGTCGACGGACGATTCAGGCTTTCCCTTCCGGACGCGTCATATCAACTCACCGCCGAGCTCACTGGATTCGACAGCACGCGGAAGGACGTCACCGTCAGTCAGGAGATGTGCGCGCAGACCGTCGACGTGACGATGACGCTGACGCCGAGGACGGCGAGCGCGCCGCCGCGCAACGGACGGGGCGCCGGCGCGGCCGGACCACGCGGCGGCACGGCCCCTGTGGCGAATGAGACGGCCGAAGCCGCCGCGCAGCGCCGCTTCGAATCACTGGCCGTCACCGAGAACGCCGCCACGCGTTCGCTCGATCCCAGCCTGTTCGAGTCCGGAGGCGACCCCTCGAACGTATTAGCGGCCGGCTTCGGCACCGAAGCGCTGGCCGACGCGTTCGCCGTCACCGGTGAAGCGGCACGCGTCGACCGCGGCCTGCTGAACGATCGCCGTGACGCGATCAACCGCGGCGACTTCCTGCCGCCCGATTTCGATCCCCGCAACTTTCCGGGCGGCTTCGCCGGATTAGAAGCGGCCTTGCAGGGGCGCGGCGGCGGACGCGAAGGCGGCAATCCGAATTTTCAGGGGCGCGGCGGACGCGAAGGCAATCCCAACGGCCAGGGACGCGGAGGCGGACGCGCCGGCAACCCGAACTTCCGAGGCGGCCAGCGGATTCAGGTGACGTCGACCTACGGTTTCAGCGGCTCCGCGCTGAACAGCGCGCCGCGGCAGCTGCGCTCGGAAGTCCGCGGCGTCGAACCGACGAACGCGAACCACAACTACAACGTCTCGTCACAGATTCCGATCAAGATTCCCGGGATCTACAACAACCCGAACAACCGGACGATGCTGCAGTTCACGTATTCAGGCAACACCGGAACAACGCCGTTCGATCAGTACGCGACGGTGCCGACCGACGCCATGCGCGCCGGCGACTTCTCCACGGTGAAAACGCCGCTCATGGATCCGGTGACCGGTCAGCCGTTCGCCGGCAATCAGATACCGGCCGACCGTCTCAGCCCGCAGGCGCTGGCGCTGTTGCAGTACTACCCCGCCGCGACGCTGCCGGGCACGACGCGCAACTATCACCGCGCCGCGACCAATTACTCCCGGCAAAACCAGGTGCAGTTGCGCTTCCAGCACAATTTCAGCGGCCAGCAGGGTGGCCGCGGCGGCAGAGGCGGTGGCGGTCCACAGGTGAACGGGGGCCGCGGCGGGCAGGGCCGCGGCGCGATCGCGACGCGCACCAACGTCAACATGAACGTGAACTTCCAGTATCAGCAGTCGGACAACGATCAGCTGAACGTGTTCAACACGCTGGGAGGGGCACGCGAAACGCGCAACTACAGCATCTCGCCGCAGCTCAACATCCAGCGGGGCCGCAATCAGTTCCGCGTGTCCACGAACTACAACCACTCGTCGTCGGGATCGATCAACCAGTTCAGCGGCGTTGCCAACGTGTCCGACGCCATTGGAATCGAGGGGGTGTCGGACAGTCCGTTCGCCTGGGGGCTGCCGCGACTGAGCTTCTCGAGCATTACCGGACTGAGCGACGTGAACCCGTCGCGATCGGTCGGCGATCGCGTCGGCACGAACGTGACCTGGAGCCGGCCGTTCGGCAGGCATCAGATTCAGACGGGCGGCGTGTTCAACTACGACAAGACGACGACCAACAACGAGAGCAACGCGAACGGCTCATTCGTCTTCACCGGGATCTACACGGCCGATGGCGGCGCGCTCGGCGGCCTGACCGGGTTCGACTTCGCCGATTTCCTTCTCGGGATGCCGCAGCAGGCGTCGATCGCGTACGGGCCGGGAGAGACGACCTTGACGGGACGGGATCTCGGTTTCTTCTTTCAGGACGAGTGGCGGCTCCGCGGCAACCTGACGCTCAACCTGGGCATGCGCTGGGATCTCAGGTACCCCTTTGTGGAGGAGAACGGCCGGCTCGTCAACCTGGACGTCAATTCGGATTTCTCTGCCGCGGCGCCGGTTCTGTCCGGGACAGACGGCGTCTTCACCGGGTCGTTCCCGCGAGCGTTGATCGACAAGGACACCAATAACGTCTCCCCACGGCTGTCGGCCGCATGGAGGGGTCCGGCGCAGCTGCAGTTCCGCGGCAGCTGGGAGGTTCAGTACAACGACAGCACGTACTCGGGGATCGCGCGCCGCCTCGCGCAACAGCCACCGTTCGCAACCACCGGTACGAACATCGGCGGATTGAGCCGGGCGCTGCTGCTGGAAGATGCCCTCACCGGCATCGACATCACCGAGACCCGCAACAACTACGGCATCGACCGCGACTACGTCGTCGGAACCGTGCGGCAGGCGGTGCTCGGCGTCCAGCGCACGTTTTTCAGGACCTACCAGGTCTCGGCGCAGTACGGGCACACGATCGGGTCGAACCTCGAGATCGTGCGTGCGCCCAACCGCGATGCCGAAGGGCTGCGCATCGAGGGCGTCCAGCCCTTCACATGGACGACGTCCGAGGGCCGTTCGGTGCTCGATTCAGCCACGCTGCAGCTCCGCAAGAATGAGTCGCGTGGGTTTGGCTACGACGTCCAATACACGTTCGCCAAGTCACGCGACAACTCACCCTCTATCGGTGGTGCCGGCGGTGGCGGCGGGGGCACTGGCAACGTCGCGCAGGACGACCGCAACATCGACGCCGAATGGGCCAGGTCCAGCTTCGAACAGCGGCACCGAGTGCAGGCGAGCGCGACCTACCGCTTCCCCTTCGGGCCTAACGAGCGGTGGTTTCGCAATGGTGGACTCTGGGCCGGTATTGCCGGTGGCTGGCGGGTGAGCGCGAATTTCACCGCCAACTCGGGCCGGCCGCAGACGGTCACAGTCAGCGGCGCGTCGCGGGATATCGCGAGCGGGATCAACGGAGCGCTGCGCGCGGACTACAACGGCGACCCGATCGCGATCGGAGACCCGTCGATCGATCAGTGGTTCAACACCGCCGCGTTCACGGTGCCTGCTGCCGGCGAGTTCGGCTCGTCGCCGCGCAACCTCATCATCGGGCCAGGCTCGAAGGACCTGGGCATGACCTTCAACCGCCAGGTCCAGCTGGGCGGGAACCGCAGCGTGAACGTCAACATGCGGGTCAACAACATCCTGAACCTCGCCAACTATTCAGGCGTGGACACCAACGTCAACTCGCCGACATTCGGACAGATTCGCAGCGTCACCGGTCAGCGCCGCGCCACGCTGAATCTGCAGTTCCGGTTCTAACGGAAATGACAAACACGACACACCGAGGCATTGCGGCAGCGAGGCCAGAAGCCAAGGGTGTCTCGGTGTCTCGGTGTCTCGGTGTGTCGGCTTTGGCACTCGTCCTGGCGCTCGGTGCGGGGGCGGGGCGCACCACGGCGCAACAACAACAGCAGCAGCAACAGCCGCCCGACGCCCCCCGGTTCGAGAGCTCCGCCGGCGTCACGATCGTCTCGGTGGACGTCGTCGTTCGCGACTCGGCGGGAAATGTCGTGCGCGGCCTGACGCCGAAAGACTTCGTCGTTTCGGAGGACGGCAAGCCGCAGACGATCTCGACGTTCTCCTTCCAGGAGATCAGCGAAGCGGCTCCGGCGGGCGCGCCCGACATCCAGCTCCTCGACGGACTGGAGGACAAGGTCCGCGCCGAGGCAGCACGCGCCGCCAGCGCGACGTCGCCCGCGGCCACGCCCGCTCCCGCGACCGCCGACACGGCCAGCCTGAACAACCGGCGGATGCTCACGATCGTGTTCGACGTCAGCTCGATGCAGCCCGAAGACGTGCAACGCGCCGTCGAAGACGCCCGCGACTGGGTCGGCAGCAAGATGACGGGTGCCGACCTCGTTGCCATCATCACGATCGGCTCGAGGCTCAACGTCCTGACCGACTTCACGTCGAGCAAGGAAGACGCGCTTGGCGCGCTGCAGGCGCTCGCCTACAACGAGGGAACCGAGGTCGATCCACAGGCCGTCGCCACGGCCGCCACGGAGGCGGAAGCGGAGTCAACGGAATCGTCATCGGCTGCGACCGAGGCGGACGCCTTCCAGGAGTTCAACAACGACGTACGTCTCCGGGCGCTGAAGACCGTGTGCCAGGAGCTGACCCCGATTCAGCAGAAGAAGGCACTCCTCTACTTCAGCGCCGGGATGCGGCGCAGCGGCGACGACAACCAGGTTGAGCTCCGCTCTGCGACGAGCACCTGTAATCGCGGCAACGTGTCGATCTATGCGGTTGATACCCGAGGGCTGCAGGCGGTCTCCGCCGGCGGTTCAGCGGCGAACCGCGGAAACGGCCGTTCGCTCCTGACCGGCGGCGGCATGCGAGGCTTCCAGCAGCTCAACCAGACGCAGGAAACGCTGACCACGCTGTCGGCCGACACCGGCGGACGAAGCTTCACCGACTCGAACGATTTCGGCGACGCGTTCGCGCGCGTGCAGAGCGATCTCGCTGCCTACTACCTGCTCGGCTACACGAGCACCAACCCGGCCCGCGACGGCAGGTTCCGCCGCATTCAGGTGCGCGTCAACCGGCCGGATCTGAAGGGCCTTCGCGTCGAATCACGTCCGGGCTATTACGCCGGGCGCAGCTTCGCGAACACCAATAACCGCGACCGCGAAGCGCTGCTCGACGAACAGCTGTCGGCCGCTGTGTCGTCCACGGACGTGCCGATGGTCGTCGGCACCGGATATTTCCGGCAACAGGGAGCGCCAGCCGACCGTGGGAACCCGCGTGGCAACGACCGCTTCTATGTGCCGATCTCGCTGGCCGTCCCGGGATTTGCGGTGCCGGTGGCGGACAAGGCGACCGAGGTCCAGCTGGACGTCAAAGGCGAGGTGCGCGACGAACAGGGACGCGTCATCGGCCGTCTGCGCGAAACGATCAAAGTGCCCTCCGGCGGCGCCGAGACACTCGCCGGCCGGCAGGTCTTCTATCAGTCCGGCGTGACGCTTCCGCCGGGCCGCTTCGTCGCCAAGGTGGTCGTGCGCGAGAACACGGGCGGCAGCGTGGGGTCGTTCGAAGCGCCGATTGTCGTGCCGCAAATGAGCGGGCCGTCAATGAAGGTCAGCTCGGTGGTGATGAGCACGCAGGTGCAGAAGGCCGCGGGCGGCCGCTCCGACAATCCGCTGGTCCGGGACGGCGTGCAGCTGCTGCCGAACCTCACGCGTGCCGTCGGGCGGAACCAGAAGGTGTACTTCTACTACGAGGTCTACGATCCGGCGGTCGTCGAGCAGCGTCCCGACCTGCGGACGAGCCTCGCGTTCTATCGCGGCGGCGTGAAGGTGTTCGAGACTCCGGTGGTTGATCGCACGACAATCGACGAACCAAACCGTCGCGCCGTCATCTTCCAGTTCGAGGTTCCGGCGGAACAGTTCAAGCCGGGTACCTACACCTGTCAGATCAACATCATCGATTCGATCGCCAGCACCGTGGCGTTCCCCCGGCTCACTTTCGTCGTGATGGATTGAGTCATTAGCGCATCCGGACGACGTAGTGTCCGCCTTTAGGCGGACCACCCGTAGCCAGTCGCGACAGCAGGTATCTCGCTCTCCGCCTTCGCGCGAAGCGCGCTTCGGCGTGACCTCGCCGTAGCGGCGAAGCCGCGGAGGCGGGCGCCGGCTGCTCGGCACGCCCGCCCGGGCTCGACTGGCAATCTCGGTACGCGCGAGATTTCAGAGGTTACATCTTGGCGATGATGCGAACAGTTTCCCACTGTGCGACTCGTCGCATCTGCCCCCGGCGTCCGAGTCGGCCGGCTCCGCGAGACACCTGCTGCCGCGACTGGCGTCAACAAACATACCTGGCTCACAAACGCTCAAGCCGTGGTCACCCCTTCTTACGAGCGCCTTTGCTCTTGCGCGCGTACCACTTCTATTCGAGGGCAGCTGAGTTGAGTCGCGTTAACGCGGCGGGTTGGCCTCGGCGACACACGCAAAGTTCGCCGCCTCGTTGGTGCTGCCTGATCCGGTCCATTTCGCCACACGCCCGAGTGGACACAGCGGCCGCGTCCGATCCGTCACGCCATTGGTCACGTGACTCGCCGGAATCCGCTCCGGCGCGGTTCCCGCGAGCATCCACTGCTCGAGCGCGGCGACCTTGTTGAAGACATCGGTTCCAGGTCCGCCGAAGCAATGATTCATGCCCGGCACCATATACAGCTGAATCGACGCGCCGACGATCTGCGGTCCAAAACGCGAGACGACTTTCTGAAAGTAGTTGATCGAGTTGAGCGGCGTGACCTGCGTGTCGGACCAGCCGTGATACATCAGCAGCTTGCCGCCGCGATCGAAGAACGCCTTCAGATCCGTGCTGCTCGAGTTCAGCACGTCGTTCGAGTCGGCGCGCAGCGTCCGCTCGATGTCAGTCGCGGCGTTGAACGTCGCCGGATTCCAGTTGGGGTCGGCGAACACGAGGTACTTGAACGCTTCGAGGGCGGTGTTCACCGGCCGAGCGCTGGCGGCAGTCGCCCACGCCAGCTCCGCTCCGGGGGCAAGACCCGGAAGGATCTCCTGTCCCGATTTCGGATCGACCACCGGCGCATAGAGCGAGCGCGCGGACTCGACCTGCGCTGCCGTGAGACAGTTCGCCGCGTCGGCGCCCGAGCACTGCAGAACCTTCGGATCGAACCGGCAGGACAGCGGGTTCTCGATGAGGCCGTCCTTGACGCCATCGTTCATGTCGCAGGCGGCGAGCACCGCGGTATTCACCAGAGCGTATTTGTCCGGAGGAATGGTTGCCGCCTCGCTGCGATTGGCCGCGCGATTGGCGGCCATTCGGCCGGCATGCAGATTCATCCAGTTCACGGCGGGCGCACCGGCGATCACGCCGTCGAAGTCGGCCGGATAGCGAACGGCCGCCGTAATCCCCTGCCGTCCTCCCTGTGAGCAGCCGTTCCAGATCGAGAACTGCTGCGCACGGCCGTAGAAGCTGTTGATCAGCGCCTTCGCCTGCACGGCCATCTCGTGCACGGCGCGATAGCCGAGATCGACGACCTTCTCGGGATGGCCCACCGCAAACGCCGCCGTGCCGCCGGTATGTCCGGTGTCTGTCCCCGCCGTCGCATACCCGTCGGCGAGCGCCGCGGCCATCTGCGGATACGGAATCGATCCGGCCCAGCCGCCGTTGCCGATCGCCTGGAACTTGCCATTCCACTGCGCCGCGGGCAGCCAGACTTCGATCTTGATATCGGAGTCGGCCGAGGGGCGCAACGTCGCGGCGACGCGGCAGAACTCGGGCAGCCTCGCGTAGACGGCTGCGGTTGCCGCCGGCCCCGCCGAGGGCTTGAACGTTCCGGCAGGAACCGCCGCGGCGCTTGTCACCGTGGTCATCGGCAGGACCGCGCGTGCGAGATCGGCGCATGTGGCGGCCAACGCGCGGGCAGGAGTGAGCAGTACGGCGGCGACGACGAGGACGCGGACGGTCATTCGCATACGGCGCCTCTGGAAAACAGGTCCGCCTGAAGGCGGACACTACAAGGGAGCGTTATCTGCTGCCGGGAGTATACGCGAGGATTTCGCCCTTCCCTGGCACGCCGGCGTCACCACAGTACCGGGCGTAGGGCCCATCGAGTGAGCCGTCGGGCGCCGCGATACCGTAGCGGCGATACAGGTAGGTCAGCAGCATCCGCACATATGTCGGTTGATAGGTGCAGGCGTACTCGTAGGTTGACGGAATATCGATCGGGCCGAGCGCGACGATCGATCCGCGCTTGCTGCCGCGTCCGGGCCCGGCGCCGGTGCGGCCGAAGACGACCAGCGTACCGGCAATGATTGCGCGCGCGGCGTCGGCACCAACGTCTCCGCCAACGGCAATCAGGCCGCGGCGCACCCGGGCTGCCGCGTCCGCGCCGGCGGAGCCGTTGACGACGATCTCGCCGCCCGTCATGCCCTTCGACGCACCGGGCAGCGCCGCACCAAGCCGATTGCCCGCATCGCCCGTGACGCGAAGCGCCCCACCATGCATCCCGACACCGGCCTCATCGCCGGCATCTCCGCGCACGTCGATCCATCCACCGGTCATGCCGGCGCCCACTCGTCGTCCGGCGGAGCCCTCGATCAGCAACTCACCGCCTGCGGTACCAGCGCCGAGCCCGTCAACGCGATGAAGGTCACCTTCGATCTGAAGACGCGCCGAGCGTTCGCCGCTGACGGTAAAGAAATCGCCAAGCACCGCGCGGCGCGAGCCCGTGATGACAGGCAGGCCGGCGATCTCAGCTTCGGAGAGAGTCGCCACCCGATCAGGCGTCAGGCCGTCGATCTCAATCGATTGATCGATCGCGGCACGGAGCGCCAGTCGAACGCTCATGTGGCAGTCTCGGCCATCACCTGGCGCAAATGGAAGTGATAGGGGCCCAGCTTGCCGCCGTAGTTGCCGGCGCCAATCGCCTTGACGCCGGGACGGCAGGCGGCGTCGATGCCGGCACGCATCGCGCCGTTGATCGTCGGCGCGTCGAGCCCGTCGAGCACGACTTCGAGCACGGCATTGACCCCGTCGGGCAGTTCGGTTTTCGTCCGCGGGCGCACGGTCGGACAGTAGGCGTCGTTGGTCGAGGCGATCATCCCCGTGTAGCTGCGGGCGCCAACCTTGCTGCCGCTGCGGACTACGCCGCCGGGGAACGGGAGGATCACGCCGGGCATGCCCTCGATCGCGCGGACAGCAGCTTCGGCCGCCGCCAGCCCGCTGTCGCCGGACTCGGCGAGTATCAGAAAGTTGCCGCCGCCGACGCCCTTTTTCTGGACGCCGAAGCTCTCCTGCAGGAGACACTCGCCTTCCATGACCGGAATGCGCCAGTAGCGCTCGCCGCCGACGACCTTGCTGATCTGCAGCTTGTCGCCGAACACCCGGAGCGCGCGGCCGGCGGACAGCCGATCGGCCGCGTCGGGAAGACCGTCGAAGCAGCTGGCGGTCGGACACGTCAGCACCGTCTGGCCGATGCGCTCGGTCAGGCGCTTGCCGAGGCTGTCCATGTCCATGGTGAAGAACAGCACGGCAACACCGGGACGCGCGTCCGGTGTCTCCGCCGGCGCAAGCTCGCGCTCAATGCCCGCTTCGCACTTGCAGGCGATGACCGACGTGGCGAACCCGGTGAGCTTCAGCGCCGCCTCGCGCGCCCATTTGTGGGTGCGCGCCGTGATGACCAGCCGCGCCGCGCGCATGCCGAACGCCTCGGCAAACGTATCCTGGATGAAGACGCCGCGAATCTCCACGTCAGCCCGCGATGGCACACGGCGCGCCGGACAGACGCACTGGATAGTGATCGAACGACACGGTTGAATACCGATCGAAGTAGCGCCGCAACCGGGATTCGATCCCGCGATCGAACTCCGGCTGCACATGCAGACGCGTGCCTGCCGGCGCGCGGCGCAGCTGCGCCTCCTCGACGACGAGGATCCCCGCTTTGACGACATAGCGCGGCGTCCTGAACATGCCCGCCACATTGTCCTCGAGGTCGTAGATCGTCACGTCGGCGTCCGCTCCGGGACCGAGATGACCCTTGCCGCTGAGCCCCAGCAGCTTTGCCGGGCCCGCCCTGGTGACGATGGCGATTTCCTCCAGCGTGTACTCACGCGTCAGACCGTCAGCAAGCGCGCTGCCGGCGAGCAGCTTCGGGTTGACGCGGGCCAGCTGCTCGTCGCGGTAGGTGCGGTCCATGAGCAGCCGAATCAGCTCCGGGTACGCCATGAACGATCCGCCGTTCGGATGGTCGGTGGACAACACGACCCGCCAGGGATCCGACGACAGCAGGAACAATTCGAGGCCGACCGCCCATTGCAGCGCGGCGATGGCCGCCTTTTCTCTGTACGCGTACGGCACGATGCCGCAGCCGGTTTCGAGCTCGATGTCTACGTTGACCCATTTGCGGCCGCTGCTCTTGTGCAGCAGGTACTCGACGGGACCATCGGCCGTCAGCGTCGTCGCGGGGCCAAACAGGACCTGCCCGACGTCGCCGGTAATGTTGGGATGAGCGTTGATGTACTCGGCGATCTCGCGCGCGCCCGAGCACCAGCGACCTTCGGGATCGACACCGTAGCTGTGAAACTGCAGGTGGGTGAAATGCGCCCTGTGGCCGTCCACCGCCCGCATGCTGTCGAGCGTCGTCGATACGTTGCCCGTGACACCGAGATTGTTGCAGTGAACGTGCGCGGCATGCGGCAGGCGCAGCTGATTGGCGGCGCCGACCAGCGTTTCGAGAATCGCACGCGGGGTCACGCGGCTGGATCCGACAGGCGTATCGAGCTCGACGGGGCCGCGGCGTCCCTGCTTCCACAGCTCGATGCCGCCGGGATTCACCACCTTGATGGCATAGCCGCCCGCCGCGCCCAGCAGCCATGCCGCATAGTCTCGGGCAGCCGCTCCTTCGCCCGCGTCGATGAGGCGGAACAGATAGTCGTCGTTCCCCATGAGCACGAAGAAGCCCGCATCGACGATGGGGGTGTCGTCGAGCTCGGCGTGAGACAGCCTGGCGGTCAGCGGCGCAACGGCGGCGTCGAACACCGTCGTGTAACCGAGGCCGGCATAGCGATAGCCTGTCGTGAACGTGGAGGGCACCGTCCCGCCGGCACCTGACCGTCCCAGGGGTTGGTCGTCGAGGAGATCGGGCCTGATTGCCGGATCCGCATCGTGCTCCTCGGGGAGCAGACGGCGCGCCAGATTCACGCTCGAACCGGCAACGTGCGAATGGATGTCCACGCCGCCTGGCATGACGACCATGCCGTTCGCGTCGATAGTCCTGGCAGGCTCGGCGAGGCTGGCAACCACGCGGCCGTCGGCGATGCAAATATCCCGGACCTCGCCGTTGACGCCGTTCGCGGGATCGTAGACGGTCCCGTTGATGATGCGGAGGCTCATGCGCGGAATTCAGAATGCAAAATGCAGAATGCCGTGAGCCCTGCATTCTGAATTCTGCATTCTGCATTCTGCATTACGGGACCACCACCGTCGTACGGTCCACCGACTTCATCTCGCCGACCATCAACTCGTGCGCGTAGTTCTGCTGCTGGCAGACGTATTCGAACAGCTCGGTGTTCGGCTCCCACGTCAGAATCACGCTGGTGGTCCACCGCGCGCTGTAGGCGCCGGGATCGTCGACCGTCAGCGAGTACTCCAGGGTGCCGTAGTCCTTGCGCGTCCAGCGCTCGATGGTGTGCAGCCGTTCGGTGTGCGGCAGACCCTTGCGATCGAGCCAGAAGCCTTCGTGGAAGTTGGTCGTGTCGGAGACGAGCGTGTCGCCCTCCCACCACCCGATGGAGTGGCCGTATGCGGTGCGCAGGGTATTCGCCGGATGCGAGCGCCCATCCATGTAGATGGTCCTGAAGGTGTGCGGACCGCCGATGTCGAAGATGTAGATCTTCTGCTGCTCGGGCAGTTCGACGAACTCCACGCCGTACGGCGTTTGAAACTCGCGGGCAACGCCCGACGGCTTGCAGCGGGTGTGCGGTTCGAGTTCGTTGAGTTGGCGATCCGCGAACACGCTGCGGGCCCACGGAAGGATCGGCACCTGATCGAGCGGCTTGATGGGAACGCCGGTAATCCCCGGACCGGGGAGCCAGACGCCCTTGTCGGATGGCGTCGCTCCCTGCAGCAGTACACGACCGGCGGGCGTTCGCGGCGCCGGCCGCGGCGGTCCGCCGCCGCGACGGGCCCGCTCTTGTTGCGCGATAACGCCGCCGATGACCTCCCGGTTCTGATCCTGTGCGACCAGCGGCGGCGTCGCGGCAACGGCCACGAACACGATCGCCGCCGAGAGAGCGGCGATCAAACCCGGTTTCATTTGCTCAGATGCTTGTTCACCAGCTTCGTCATCTCGAACATGTTCACCGTCGCCTTGCCGCCGAAGACCGGCTTCAGCGTGGCGTCGGCCTTGATCATGCGCTTGTTGTTCTGATCCTGCAGCTTGTTCTTCTTGATATAGGCCCAGAGCCGCTTGGTCACTTCGGTGCGCGGAATCGGCTTCGACCCGACCACCGGGGTGAGCTTGTCGCTCGGAGTCACCGGCGCCATGAACGCCGCGTTCGCCTTGCGGCCCGACGACTTCTTCTTGCCTGCGGTCTTGCTCTTCCCTCGTGATGCACTCTTCTTCTTGGCCATGCGGCTCCTTTTTCGGTGGCGCCCATCACTGGGTGCCCTGCGTCCAAATGGGCACCCTCATCGAATGAATGCCCGTCGTTCGAGCATGCTACTTCAGCACGCCCGCATCGTGAACGATTTTTCCATCGACAACCGTCATCACCGACCGGATTCTTCTGATCTGATCGTCGGGCACGGCGAAGTAGTCGTCGCTCAGGACGGCCAGGTCGGCCAGCTTCCCGACCTCGATCGCGCCGAGTTTCTGCTCCATCCGCAGGAACCATCCGTTCTCCCGCGTGTAGAGCCGAAGCGCGTCCTGCCTGGAGATCCGCTGGTCGCCGTTGATCGACTCGCCAGCCGCGTTGACGCCCGTCGTCGCGTAATACAGATGGAGCCACGGGTTGAGCGGTGAGATGTGCGCCGAGTCGGAATGCAGGCCGGCGCGGATACCGTTCTCGAGCACCATGCGGAACGGCGACCCGTTGTTGGTGGCCGTTCCCTGCAGGTAGCGCCAACCGGTCAGCTGCACCGCCGCGCCGATCTTTTTCAGGCGATTGAGAAGATCAGGCGTCGCAAAGGGCACATGCGAGATCACCCACCGGAGATCGGTGATGGGAAACTCGGCATGCACTTTCTCGTATCCGGCCACCTCGTTTTCGAGATTGGCGAGCGTCAGCGCGTGGCTCTCGCTGCGCCAGCGCGCCTCGGCAACCAGCTTCTGCGCCGCGAGCCACACCTCTCCTACACCGTCGCCCGGGGCCGCCGACTCCCCGATGCCGCCGGTCATCAACATGTCGGACCCGAAGAACGGGAACTGATTCTTCAGCCGTTCGCGCAGCATCGGCAGCTGCGGATCGTTCTGACTGGCCGAGAAATTTGTCTGCAGCCGGATGAACGCCCGGCCCTGCCGGTACAGCTCCTGCCAGGCGTCGTACATTCGATACGGGTCGAATGCGGCCAGCGACTGGTTAGGAGCGATCGGCCCCGGCACGCCCAGGCCAACCTGATCGAGGTGTGCAGTCAGGCCCAGTCCGGCGGAGTATCGCCAGGCGTCGACCGTGCCCCGCATCTTCGATTCGAGCGTCTGCTGCTGACGGAGGCGGAACAGCGCAGTCGTCGATGGCATACCGCCGGCGATGGCACCGTTATCGGCGACCACAACCGGATTCGGCTCCCGCTCGAAGAATGCCTTGCCGGCACTGTTGGTGACCGAGGGACCGTTGAACGTCTGCAGCAGGAAGACCGGGCGATCCGAAACCGCTTCGTCGATCTCCTTCGATGTCGGCAGGCGCTTTTCTGCCCACATGTTGGTGTGCCAGCCACCCATCGCGGTGATGAATTCGCCGGCTGGCACATCGCGGCGGCGATCGGCCAGCGCCTGCTGGACGTCGCGAATCGATCGGGCGTTCTCGAGAATCGTGTGATACCCGGGCCTGTTCCCGAGGTTCACGAAATGGTTGTGCGCATCGATGATGCCGGGAATCACCGTGCGCCCGCGCAGGTCGATGACGCGCGTCCCCGCGGCGCGTGACGGCATGCGGCCGCCCACCGCCTGGAACTGTCCGCCGCGAATCGCGACCGACTCGACGATGGAGGTGCGCGCATCCATCGTATGGATGCGGCCGTTGGTGAGAATCAGATCCGGAACCAGGGCGGCGGGCACGACCGGTGCCTGCGTGAAGACAATGCGCGCGTCAGCCGCGATCGCCAGCGAACCGGCAACCGCTGTGCCCAGAAACCGTCGCCGCGACGGATCGGATGGAGCGCTCATCCCGATTGCCCCGGCTACTTGAACGCCAGGTGCTGCGCGAAGAACGGAACCACCTTCTCTTCAAGCCGTTGCATCACCTTGTTCCCGTGATCGCCCTCATAGGTTTCGAAGGTGTGCGGGACGCCGAATCGCTTCAGGCGTGCCACCATGACCTGATTGCTCGCCAGCAGCGTGTCCTGCAGGCCGATGTCGATCGCGATCGCCGTGTACTTCTTCAGGTTCGGAACGAACTGGTCGAGCATCGCGACAGGTGAGTTCGCGGCATACTTCACTGCCACCGCAGGCACCACCTCTCCGCTCTTCGTCGGGAGATCGAGATAGAAAGGCGGATTCTCCGGGTTGGGCGCCCACGCCGCCGCACGAGCAAGGCTTCCCTGCGCGCCGCGGTTGCCGCGCGCTTCCTCGATCGACGTGATCGACTCGGCGGCCGACGGCTGGCCGCCGCGGCCGGGGCGCACGTTGCCCTCGTTGAGGCAGCAGGAGCTCAAGGCGTAGATCGCGGAGAACACGTCAGGACGCTTCATCGCAATCTTGAACGTCCCGTAGCCGCCCATCGAATGACCGCCAAGCCCGCGCGCCTCGCGCCTCGGAATCGTGCGGTAGTTCTTATCCATGTACGCGACGAGATCGTCCGCGACGTAGTCCTCCCAGAACCCCGTCGTCGGCGAGTTGGAGTACATGCAGCCACCAAACGCATTCATGCAGTTCGGCATGACGAGGATCATTTCCTTCGCGGCGCCGCTGGTGAACACGCGGTCGGCGACGACGTGCAGGAGGCGCTGCGGGTTCGTGCCGAAGTAGCTCAGGTCCGTTCCGGTGTAGCCGTGCAGCAGATAGACGACCGGAAAGCGGCGCGTCCGATCCGTGAGATAGCTGGGCGGCAGGTAAACCGAGACGTCCGGAGACTCGGACTCCTTAAGCAGATTGCCGACCAGCGACTTGCCATGGACCTTGATCCGCTCCAGCTTCCCCTTGAGGACGACGGGCGCGGCAGGGGGCGCGGTGGCCTGAGCGGCCGGCGCCGCCGCCTGGCCAGACACGCTCTGCCCGCTCACAGCGAGTGCCGCAAACAGTGCGATAGAGAAAGTGAGCTGCAGCGTACGAAATCGAATCATGGCGGAACTATATAGGTTGCCTGGGTTGCCTGGGTAGCTGGGTCGCCTGGGTAGCTGGGTTGCCTGGGTTGCCTGGGTAGCTGGGTTGCCTGGGTAGCTGGGTTGCCTCGGTGGACTGGATTCCGTGGGCGAGCGCATTTACCCAGGCTACCTAGGCCACCTAGGCAACTCAGGCTACCCAGTCAACCCAAGCCGCGCAGCCAGCAATGCGACCGTCTTCGCCGTGGCCGGCGGACCGTTGATGGCACGAGCCAGAGGCA
>Ga0247825_10000766_pt1 | contig 20677 bp, 13 predicted proteins | sample 13C_Vanillin_Day_FD_194413 | JGI IMG/M metagenome (GOLD analysis project Ga0247825, IMG submission 194413) | Soil microbial communities from agricultural site in Penn Yan, New York, United States - 13C_Vanillin_Day48 | ecosystem: Environmental > Terrestrial > Soil > Agricultural land | place...
AACGAGGCGAGAGACCGACGTGCCTCGAGCGGCCGCGTAGCGCTTAGCGCCCCGAACCACCTTTTCGTCCACGCTGAGCGTCAGCTTTGGCATATACGTATAATAGCACGTCACTCATACGTATCGCGGCGGTTCGTGCTTATGACTCCCGAGATTGAGCCAATTCCGGATGTTCCCGAGACACTCCGGGAGGCTGCACAGCCGGGCAAGCTCGTGCCCTTTGTCAAGCATCTGCGCGATTGACTTCCGTGCGCTGTTGCATCGGCAGGAGCGCAGGGAGCATGCAATCGGGCGTCGCCTCTATTCGCACCTCTCAAAGCTGGGAAGGACTATTGTCACGACAAACTGCGACGAGTGGCTCGATGACGAGTTGCCGGCTGCGCCCCCGAACGTAAGCGGCGACGCCGCACCGTCGGACGATTCCGCCCCCTACGCTGCGACGGGTCTACTACAAGACGGAGGACCTGACTGCCGCGCACCTGAACGAGGAGAACGCCGTCATCCATATTCGATCTCCTTCAACGTGGCATGGACGTCAGGTAGCGGCACCGCCGCGAACAGCCCGAACCGCGTCGGGTGATCCTGGACGAGCCTCGCGCCGTACTCGTTGCACGCGCGGGCGAGCCGGTTGGTGACACCGCGATCGCCGAACCACAGGCCCGGGTTCGTGATCGACACAACCGCCGCAGCGACGCCGCCCTGGTCCATGTCCTCGATCGACTGCGCCGGCGACCATCTGGTGTTGGCGACATTCAGCAGCGGCCGGCCCTTGACCTAGCCGACCCAGGCGGCGGCGCGAAGGGGTGCTGGACATCGATGCGGTTGGGCTTTGGGGGAGCAGCCGCCTGGGAGGCCAGAAGCACCGACGCCACGCCCGGGACGCCGGGGACGGGCAGCCCGGAGCTCCCGCTGTCCGCGTGGTCTGCCGCGTGGACCCGCGCCCGCCACGCTGCATGCGCCGCGAACAGGCCGTAGTACAGCACCAGATTGATTCGCGGCCGCGGCGTGAGCGACGCCAGTCGTTCCAGGAGCTCCAGGGGATGGAACCGCAGGTGCGTCGTCCCGTCCGACCAGCGATGCCGCAGCTCGAGGAGCACGTCGCCATCGGCCGTCAGGCGAATGCGATCGCGCGCGATCGGTGGGCGCAGTGCGTAGCGGCACACCCAGCGCGACGCGTGCCCACCGGCCACGAGCCGGAACGGCTCGTAATCCGAACCCAGCGTCACTGCCCTCGCAGAATCTGCGGATACCGGGGCGGGGGGTTGTCGCAGCGTCTGCAACGCCGCCACCTCGTCACGCGGCTCGCCTCAGTAACCGTGCCCGATCGCCGCGGCGCTCCGCACACCTGGCGGGATTGCCAGGGCCATCGGGAGCGGCACGCCGCTCGCTTCAGGATCTATCCTGCGGCTGCTCCCATCGCCGTGGCCGGTGAGTCTCGGCATGGCGAGGCGCCGGACTGCCTCTACACTGGACCCTGCATGTCGGCCGAGCCCCACCTGGACCTCCCCGCCGCGCTCACGCGACACTTCGGACATCCCGCGTTCCGCGACGGGCAGCACGAGCTGGTGCGCACGGTGGTCGAGGGGCACGATCTGCTCGCGGTGATGCCCACGGGATCGGGAAAGTCGCTCGGCTTCCAGTTGCCGGCGCTCCTGCTGCCCGGCATCACGCTCGTGGTGTCCCCGCTGATCGCGCTGATGAAAGACCAGGTCGACGAGCTCGCGGCTCGCGGCATTGCCGCCGCCGCCCTGCACTCGCAGGTGCGCGCGGCGGACCGGCACCAGACCTGGCGCGCCGTTCGCCAGGGCGCATTGCGCCTTCTCTACGTCGCGCCCGAACGGTTCGCCTCGGACGCGTTCGTCTCCTTCCTCAGCGACATCCCCGTCTCCCGCTTCGTCGTCGACGAGGCGCACTGCGTCTCGGAATGGGGGCACGATTTCCGGCCGGACTACCGGCGGCTGAAGGCCGCTGCGGATTCCTGCCGGCGCGGCGACGGCCGCCCGGGACGGCCGCCGATGGCCGCCTTCACGGCCACCGCCACGCCTGAAGTGCGCCAGGACATCGTCACGCTGCTTGGTCTGCGCGACCCGCGGGTCGTGGTCGCCGGCTTCGACCGGCCAAACATCCGCCTCTTCGTCCAACCGGTCTCGGACGAGCTCGACAAGCACACCCGGCTGCCTCAGCTCGTTGGTGACGGCCGATCCCTCGTCTATGCCGCGACCCGCCGGAGCGCCGAAGCGGCCGCCGCGGTACTGAGCGCCGCCGGCCGGGCCGCGGCCGCCTACCACGCGGGGTTGCCCGCCGCCGAGCGCTCCCGGGTCCAGGACGCCTTTGCCGCCGGCGAGCTTCGCATCGTGTGCGCGACCAACGCTTTCGGGATGGGGATCGATCGCCCGGACGTCGAGACCGTCGTACACGTCGATCTGCCCGGATCGCTCGAGGCCTACTACCAGGAGATCGGCCGCGCCGGACGCGACGGCCGGCCCGCGACGGCCACGCTGCTGTGGCACTACGCCGACGTCAAGACGCGCGAGTTCCTGATCGAACATGGGCGAGATGATCCGGATCGATCGCCGGGGGTGATCGATGCCGGGGAACTGGCGCGCCGGAAGGCGCTGGAGTTCGCGAAGCTGCGGCGGATGGTGGCGTACGCCGAGAGCGCCGGGTGTCTGCGCGCCACGATCCTCCGGTACTTCGGCGACCCGGCGGCGCGCGAGCCCTGCGGTGCCTGCGGCACCTGCGAGCGCACGGCGCCGCTCGACGAGGCGTCGCGGCTGCTCGTGCGGAAGATCCTGTCGGGAGTCGCGCGGGCAGGGGAACGATACGGACGCCGGCGCATCGTGGCGATGCTCGCCGGGGCGCTCGACGAGCTGCCGGAGCCGCTCACGCGGCTGTCGACGACGGGGCTGCTGCGGGACGAGCCACCGCGCACGATCGAGCGCTGGATCGAGGCGGCGTGCGCCGGCGGCCTGATCCGCGTCTCGAGCGATCGCTATCGGACGCTCAGTCTGACGCCGCGCGGTCGCGACGTGATGGCCGGCCGTGTCGAGCACGTCGTGCTCGCCGCGCCGGTCGTTCGCGCCTCACCCGGGCGCCGCCCGCGCCGGCGGCGCCGCGCCTTCAGCCGGCGGCGCGGTTGACGGCCGGAACGCGCGCCGGGCGACAGCTGCCCGATCGCAGCACTCACAGGTTGCACGACCGTTTGATTACAATGCGGCCCGTGGGCGACGTCGACGTCGGCGGACGAGTCGGCAACACGCGTCATTCATGGCCGCGGTCCCGCGGGGTGTGGCTGCTCGTGTTGACGATGGTCCTCCTGTTGACATCTGCGGGAAGCGCGCTCTTGAAAGGGCAGGCAGCCGGCTCACGGACCGTCTGGGACGGTGTGTACACGGAGGCGCAGGCGGAACGCGCCACCGTGGCCTTCAGCCAATCGTGCTCGCGGTGTCATACGCTCGAGGCACAGGGCGATAGCCCCCTGAGCGGTGAGAAATTCTGGGAGGGCTTCACGCAAAGGACGGTAGAAGATCTGCTCACCTATGTCAGGACCAATATGCCGAACGGCAACGGCGGCTCGCTGCCGGCGTCCACGTACAACGATCTCGTGGCGCTCATCCTGAAATCCAACGGCTTCCCCACCGGGGCGGTCGAGCTCGCGCCGGAGAGCATCACCGGCGTGCAGATCATTCCCAAGAGCGGGCCAGGAGAACTGCCGGCCAACACGCTGGTCCGCGTGATTGGCTGCCTTGCCCGGGACGGGAATGAGTGGGTGGTGAGGAGCGCGACCGCCCCCGAGCGCGTCGAGCGCATCGGGTTGGGCACCGAGGACGCGACGCGTCCGCTTGGCGACCGCACGACGACGCTCAAGTTCGTCCTGACGCCCCTCGATTCCCTTGCCGGGCGGCGCGTGTCGGTCAGCGGCCTTCTGATGGGCGCAGGGGGCGCGGACGGGATCAACGTTTCAACCGTGAATCGCGTGGGCGATACCTGCCCGTAAATCGGGCAGGGTTGACGTCGTGGCTGCCAGCGGGCCGCCCAAAGGGTGTAATATCGGCCTTGTCGCGACCACGACGCGAGCCGGTGGAACTGTGCCGGCAGCAGTTCGTTACGCGGGTCGACAGGGGAATTCTGTCCTCATTCCCGCGGCCGCATAACGGCGGCGCGCACAGCGCGCCCGCGAGGGAGCGGCGTGGGGCAAGGGGCCCCGCAGCGACCGAGCCGGGGTCCGGGGCAGAGCCCCGGTTAGTTGGTCGAAAGGTGAGGGCCTGAGATGCGCACCCAACGAACCTCCAGCTGGCTGCTGACATCGTTGCTGTCGTTCGTCGTCGTCGTCCTCCTCCTTCCTGCCGTCCGCGGACAGGCCCCCCGCGACACACCCCTGGTCGATGCCGCCAGACACGACGATCTCCAGGCTGTTCGCGCGTTGATAGCCAGGCGAGCGAATGTGAACGAGCACGCGCGTGACGGGTCGACGGCGATTCTCTGGGCAGCCGCCAATTCGAATCTGGAGATGGCGCGGGCGCTCATCGCCGCAGGCGCCGCCGTCAACACGCCCAATCATTACGGCATCACGCCGCTGCTTCAAGCCAGCCGCTCGGGTGACGCGCCGCTCGTCGCGGCGCTGCTGAAGGCAGGGGCCGACCACGCGGCAGGGCATCCTGACGGCGAGACGCCGCTCATGGCCGCGTCGCGCTCCGGGCGCGTCGAGGCTGTGCGGCTGCTCCTCGAAGCGGGCTCCAATGTGAACGCCGCCGAGGCGTACCAGCACCAGACCGCGCTCATGTGGGCGGCGGGGGAAGGCCACGTGGACGTCGTGAAGGCGCTGCTCGCGGCGGGTGCGAATCCAAACCAGAAGGCTCGCGTGAACGCCATAAACGAACGGAAGCACGCCGATCACCCGACAGGCGGCTTCACGGCCCTCATGTTTGCGGCGCGAAACGGTCACGGGGAGATCGCCAGGGCGCTCGTCGAAGGCGGGGCCGATCCCAACCTGACCAACGGCGACGGCGCCACGGCGACGATCGTCGCCATCGTCAACGATCGGTTCGATCTGGCCAGACAGCTTCTCGACCTCGGCGCCGACGCGAACGACGGGTCGTTGTACTTTGCCGTTGACATGCACGACGCCACGATCGACATGCGTGCGCGCGACGGGTCGCGGCTGCGCGCCAACCATCCCAACAAGTTAACCGCGCTGGACCTGGTGACGCTGCTGCTGGATCGCGGGGCCGACCCGAACAAGCCGTTCGTCGGCCAGCTGCACTCGACGTCCTATTGCTGTGGCGACGACGTCAACAGCTCGGCGTTCTATCGTGCGGCGATCGCGTCCGACGTCGAGGTGCTGAAGCTGATGATCGCGCGCGGCGCCCGGATCGAGTGGAGCCCGAGCGAGGTCAAGAAGGAAGGCGCCGCCGCCGGGCGCGGTGCGAACGCGAACGTCGGAAGAACGCCGATCGTGGTCGCGATGGCCGGTGGTCGCGGCGCCCCGTTGGCGGGAGGCCCGGGGTTCGACCGGATAGGACCGCCGCCGTTCCGCGAGCCGTCGAGTCGCGATCCGCTCGAGGCGCTCGAGGTGCTTCTGGCCGCCGGGGCGAGCCCGAACGTCAAGGCGCCCGACGGCTCGACGCCGCTGCACCAGGCGGTGCAGGCGCGACAGGTGGCGATGATTCGAACGCTGGTGGCGGCCGGTGCGTCGTTGAACGCGACCAACAAAGACAATCTGACGCCGCTGCAGCTGGCCGAAAAGCCCGAGCCGCCGGGGCCGGCGACGCCCGTGGATCCTGGCGTGTTCCGTCCCAAGCGCGATACGCGGGAGGAGGTCATCGCTGCCTTGCGGGAGCTGATGAAGCTCGGCCCGAACGATCCGACGCCCGTGCCGCCGCCGGCGCCCGCCGAGCCTGGCAAAGAGAAAGAGGCGGAGAACAAGAAGGGCGACCAGAAATGAAAAGGGCGCTGGTGAGTGCGGCCCTCGTCTGGGCCAGCGCGGCGGCGCTGCTGGCGCAGTCGGCGACCGGCGTGACCGCGCAGTCGCCTTCACCCTCAGCCGTGAGGGCTCAGCACCGGGCCTGGTTGAATCAGTACTGCGTCGGTTGTCATAACAGCCGCACGGCATCCCCGGCGCACGATCCCGTCAACCTCGAGTCGGCCAGCCTCGACGACCTGTTGCCCCACGCGGCCACGTGGGAGCGCGTCCTCCGCAAACTGAGCGTGCGCGCGATGCCGCCCCAGGGCATGCCGCACCCGAACGAGTCGGAGTACGCGGCGTTCACGAGCTGGCTGGCCGGATCGCTCGATCGCGCCTGGCAGGGGCGGAGCTCTCCGGGCCGCTACGTGGCGCACCGCTTGAACCGCGCTGAATACCGCAACGCGATTCGCGACCTGCTCGCGCTCGACGTCGAGGTCAGCGAGCTGTTGCCGAGCGACGGCGCGAACTTCGGCTTCGACAACATCGCGGCCTCTCTCAACACGTCGCCGCTGCTGCTCGAAGGGTATCTGGTGGCGGCGCAGCGCATCAGCGCGCAGGCGGTGGGCGATCCGGACCGACGCCCCGGGGCGACCGAGTATTCGATCAGCCGGGAATTCACCCAGCTCGGGTACATCGACGGCCTGCCGCTCGGAACGCGCGGCGGCACGCTGGTCCGTCATCTGTTTCCGGCCGACGGCGAATACGAGCTCTTCGGGCGGCTGGTCAGGGGCGTGGAGGAAGGGTACGCCGGCGTCGAGGGGAATGATTTGCCGCACACCTTCGTCATCACGATCGACGGTGCGGAGGTGTATTCCGCTCAGATCGGCGGCCTCAAGGACCATGAAGTGCAGGCCAGGGACATGAACGAGGCGCGTACGCTGGTCGACGCGCGTATGACCGGTCGTGTCAGGGTGACCGCAGGTCAGCATGAAGTCGGCTTCACGTGGCGGGAGAGACCGTCCCTGCCGCAGGACGTGTGGCAGCCTTCGTTGCGTGACAGCCAGGAAGTGCACATGATTGGCGGCCTGCCGCGATTGCAGGCAGTCGGCGTCGAAGGCCCGTACCGCGTCACGGGAGTCAGCGCCACGCCAAGCCGGGAACTCATCTTCGTCTGTGAGCCGCAGGCAGCCCTCGAGGAGCTCGCATGCGCCACCAGGATCCTGACCAACCTGGCGCGCCGTGCCTATCGGCGGCCGGTCACGGCAACGGACGTCGAGGCGCCAGTCGCGTTCTACAAGCAGGCGCGCGCGAGCGGCGGCAACTTCGACGCGGGCGTCCGCGCCGGGGTCGCGCGCGTCCTGGCGAGCCCGCTGTTCCTGTATCGAATCGAGCGGGATCCTGCCGGCCTTCCCTCAGGCGCCGCGCACGCGGTCAGCGACGTGGAACTCGCCTCGCGTCTGTCGTTCTTTCTGTGGAGCAGCATCCCGGACGAGACGCTGCTGAACCTGGCAACGACCGGCCGGCTTCGCGAGCCGGGCGTGCTCGAGGCCCAGGTACGCCGCATGATTGTGGACAAACGCGCCGATGCCCTGGTCAGCAATTTCGCCGGGCAGTGGCTCCAGCTGCGCAACCTGGAGGCGAAGGTCGTTCCCGACCTGCTGATGTTCCCCGATTTCGACGACAACACCCGGGAAGCGTTCCGCCGAGAGACAGAGCTGCTCTTCGCCCACATCATGCGGCAGAACCGAAGCGCGCTCGAGCTGTTGAACGCCGACTACACTTTCGTGAACGAGCGGCTGGCCAGACACTATGGCATCCCGGGTATCTACGGGGAGCGCTTCCGCCAGGTGAAGCTGACCGATCCGAACCGACGCGGCCTTCTGGGACATGGGAGCATCCTGTCGCTGACGTCTGTTGCGACGCGAACCTCGCCCGTGTTTCGCGGCAAGTACATCCTGAGCACGTTCCTGAACACGCCGCCTCCCCCGCCGCCGCCGAGCGTCCCGACGCTCGAGGAAAGCAACAAGGGCGCGGCGACCGCGGCGAAGACGGTACGGGAGCAGCTGGAGAGGCACCGGCAGAACGCAGCCTGCGCCTCCTGTCATCGCATCATCGACCCGCCGGGCTTTGCGCTGGAGAACTTCAATTCGGTCGGACAGTGGCGCGACGTTGCGGCCGATGGCGCGCCGATCGACGCGGCTGGCACGCTGGCGGATGGCGCGGCGGTCGATGGCCCCGCCGCGCTGCGCGCCGCCATCCTGAGCCGGCCCGAGGTGTTCGTCACCACGCTCACCGATCGGATGCTGACGTACGCATTGGGCCGAGGGCTCGAGCCGTCCGATATGCCCGTCGTCCGGAGGATCGTGAACAAGGCGGCGCAGAACGATTATCGCTTCGCGTCGATCGTCATCGGCATCGTCGAAAGCACCCCGTTCCAGATGAGGGCCACACTGGAACCGGTTGAAACCGTCAACCCAGTTGGACAAGCGAGGGGACAGTAATCATGTTCATCACGAAGAAGCATCTTTCCCGCCGCACGTTCATGCGCGGTGCTTTTGGCGCGACGATGGCGCTGCCCCTGCTGGAGGCAATGGTGCCGGCGCTCACGGCGCAGTCGCGTACGGCTGCGCGCTCGCCGTTCCGGTTCGGAGTTTCCTATTTTCCCAACGGCGTGTTCCCTGACACGTGGCATCCGGACCAGGCCGGTAGCGATTTTCGGTTCAAGCCGGTCATGCAGCCGCTCGAGCCCTTCCGCGACCAGCTGGTCACGATCAGCCAGATGAAGGCCCCATGGGGGGCCTCGATACATCTTGGGGCGAGCTCGGCGTTTCTCAACGGCGTCGGGCCCGTCGCCGACAGAAGAGAGGGAACCAGCGAAGCCTTCGGGAAGCTCCAGTCGAAGAAGACGGTCGAGCAGTACATCGCCGACAAGGTCGCGGAGGATACACCTCTGCGGTCGATCGAGGTCGGAACCGAGGACATGGGCACCGCGGTGGGCGCCTGCGACGGGTTCCCGTGCACCTTCTTCAACGCGCTCTCCTGGCGCGACGATACGAGCCCGCTGCCCGTGTCGATCAACCCGCGGGTCACTTTCGAGCGGATGTTCGGCGAGACCGGCTCGGCGGAACAGCGGGCCACTCGTCTGAAGGAGAAGCAGAGTCTGCTGGACTCCGTGATGGAGGAAACGTCGAAGCTGCGGAACACGCTGGGCGCGCCCGACCGCGCCATCCTCGACGAGTACGTCAGCAACATTCGTCAGGTTGAGCAGCAGCTCGACAGGATGGAAACCCGGCTTGGCACCATCACCGGGAATCCAGAGGCGCCGCTGGGGTTGCCGGAGGCGTTCGACGATCACATGGCCGTGACCTACAACCTCATGCACCTGGCTTTTCAGGGCGACATCAGCCGGGTGTTCACGTTCATGATCTGTCACGAGGCGAGCGACCGCGGCTACGCCCACATCGGCATCCCCGAAACACACCACAGCATCTCGCACCACGGCAACGACCCGGAGAAGCTCGCGAAATACGCCAAGATCGGCACGTACCAGATCGTGAAGTTCGCCGAGTTCCTCGGCAAGCTGAAAGCGACAGCGGATGGCGACGGCACGCTGCTGGATCATTCGCTGTTCTACTGGGGCAGCGGCATGAGCAACGGCAACGAGCACGATCGGAACAACCCGCCCGCGGTCCTCGTTGGCGGCGCACACGGCCGCCTGAAGGGCAATCGTCACGTCGTGGCGAAGAAGGATGAGCCAACGGCGAACCTGCTGCTCGCGCTGGCACATCTTGCTGACGTGGAGATCGAGAGCTTCGGGGCGAGCACCGGCCGGCTCGACTTGTAGATCTCGGCATCGATAGGCAGCGGCACACGCCGCTGCATACGCGGTTCGGCCGGACGTCGGGCTATGGCGTGCGGCGCGGCCAGATCACGCCCTGGTTCCGCGGCACGGCTCCAATGCCCTTGTAGACAAACTTCTGCAGACGTTTGCCTTCGTAGGTCTCGGTCGTGTAGACGTTGCCCTTCGAATCGACGGCGATGCTGTGCACGCCGAAAAACTGCCCAGGCTGGCGGCCGCCGTCGCCGAAGGCCGTCAGCTCCTCCAGCGTATCCCGCCGCAGGATGTGGACCCTCATGTTACGGCCATCCGCCAGATACAAGTACGTCTGCTGCGGATCCCTCGAGAACGCGATATCCCAGACCGACCCCTCGCCGAGGCTCCGTCTCGCGATGAACTGCTCCTTCACGAACGTCCCGTCCTTGCGGAACACCTGGATCCGGTCGTTCACCCGATCGCACACGTAGATGAGGCCGTCGTTCGACAACTCGGCGCAGTGCACCGGGTTGCGAAACTGCTGCGCCGGCGTCGCATCCGGGTTGTAGGGTCCGAGGTCGCGATCGTCCGGCCGATTCCCGTACGCGCCCCAGTACCGCTTCATCTTGCCGGAATCCACGTCGAGCACGGCCACGCGCTTGTTCAAATACCCGTCCGAGATGTAGGCCTCGTTGGCCGACGCGTCGATCGTGATCTTGGCCACCCGGCCGAAGTTGCTTGGATCGTGGCTGTCGCCCGGATACGTCGAGATGCCTTCGGCGTTGGCGGGACCCTTGTGGACGTTCTGCCTCCCGTACTGCGCAAGGAACTTCCCGTCCTGCGTGAACTTGAGGATGTGCGAGTCGCCGGCGCCGTTGCCGCCAATCCAGACGTTGCCCTTGTGATCGATGGTGATGCCGTGGTTGGACTGCGGCCACTCGTAGCCCTGGCCGGGGCCTCCCCAGTGGCGGAGCAGATTGCCTTCGGCGTCGAATTCGAGGACGGGCGGCGCGCCGGCGCAGCATTCGCCGGTCGGCGGGGTGAGCTCGGCCCCGCGCTCGTTGTTGTTCAACGTCGCCGAGCTGCGATGGATGATCCAGACGTGGTCCTGCGGATCGACGAAGACGCCGATGGTGGATCCGAGCAGCCAGTGGTTCGGGAGCGGCTTCGGCCACAGCGGATCGACCTCGAACATCGGTGCCTGCACGGTACCGCCCTGCGCGCTGGCCGCCTGCTCCAGCCGCGCGTGCAGGGCGATGAGCGTCCCGAGCACGAGGACGAAGGTCATCGCCACGAACAGGTTCCGCTTCCTCATATGCCTCCCTCGACTTCCCTCTTGTAAGCGGTATCCGGCTTCATCCGCATCAGAACGCGCGCCAGCCACCACACGGCCGCCACCGCCACCAGGACCATCACCCACCGCACGACGCCGGCAAGCGTGCCGGGGTCCACGGTGGGCCACGAGAACTGCAGCAACTGTTCGCCGCGCGCGGTCATCCAGTGCCATCCCGTGTGCGCCACGATGGCCGACACGATGATCGTGCCCATGCGTTCGTCCACCCGCCTGAACAGGATCGCCAGCGCCGGGACTGCAATCGCGAGGACGAGCAGCTGGCCGAGCTCGACGCCGACGTTGAAGGCCAGGAGCGACGTGAGGAGGTGCGACCCGGCGAACTGGAGCGTCTCCCGCAGCGCGAACGAGAACCCGAATCCGTGTACGAGGCCGAACCCGAACGTGATCAGCCACCGTCGTCCTACTCGCGCGCCGACGATGTTCTCGAGTGCCATGTAGACAATCGAAGAGGCGATGAGCGTTTCGACCAGCGGCGGAAACCACAGGGCCGACGGCGCCAGATCGTAGGCCGATGCGACGAGCGTCACCGAATGCGCCACGGTGAACGCGGTCACGACGGCCACGAGAATGCGGACGCGGCGAAGGGGAATGACGAGACACAGGAGGAACAGGAGGTGATCGGCGCCGCTGAGGATGTGCTCGAATCCGAGCCTCACGAACCCCGTCGCTGCCTGAATCCACGTGGGATCGAGGTGCACGATGCCGGGATCGCCGTGCATCTCGAACGCGCGCACGACGCCGTCCGGTCTGACCAGGCGCAGCGCGGTCGTCGTGCGCAACCCGAGCCGCTCCAGGCCGGGACGAATCGCGAAACGCGCGGTCTCGGAGCGGATCGGGTACTCGATGAGCGCGTCGAGCACCCCCTGGTTCCAATAGAGCTCGGTCCCGGGATCGAGCGGAGGACCGGTCACATGCGCCAGCGCGCCGTCGTAGGTCTGAAACGAGGTGTCGGACGGGAGGGAGACGAGCACGGCGGCAATCTGCGAGGGATACAAGCGCTCGCCGCCCTCGTAAAGCTCGAGCTCCTGCGCAATCCAGGTGGTGGCAGCGCCGCGGAGCGCATCTTCCGCGCGAGTGAGGTCGAGGTAGCCGGCGCCGCGCGTCGGCACGTCGACATCCCGCAGTGCGGCCAGGGGCACACGTACCAGCAGGCGCAGGCGCCGCGGCTCGGGCTTGACGAACGCCTGCACGACGATATCGTTCGGCACGTCGTGGGCGAGCGCCGCCGACGCCGTCAACATGAGCACCGCCGTCACAGCGACGAGGTGTCGCGGCACGGTGCGGATTCTACACCCGTTGACCCGGACGTGCGGGCTTGCGACCGTCGGGGGCGACAGGGTCATGTGGGATCGACATTACGCGATCAGTCCGTCGAGCAGCACGATATCCATCTCCTCCTCCGCGACGGCGGCGAACAGCGTCTGGCTGTCGGGCGACCAGCAGATGCTGCGTTCGATGAACGTCCTCCGATCACCGAAATCGGTCAACGGCGTCATCGACCCGCCCGTGGTCGGCAGCCTCCACAGATTGGTCGCCACGCCGTCGACCAGCGCGGTTGCCAGCCACCGGCCGTCCGGAGACAGGGAGACGTTGAAACCCGCTCTCACATGGCCCGACAACCGATCCTGGGGAACGCGAAGCAGCAACTCGGAAGGCGCGTGCTCGGGCTGCGCGCGACGAAGCTCCGCGTACCCCGGTCCGGACCACAGGCCCAGGATGTCCGCTCGCGCGCGTGTCGTGAAGTACAGCGTCGAACCGTCCAGAGAGATCTCGGGCAGCACGCCCGCGTCTTCCTCCCGCACAAAGACTGCCGGGCCTCCGTCGACAGGCACCTTCTCGAGTGCCTTGACCCCATCTCCCACGCGGCTGTTGTACAGCCAGCTGCCGTCGCCCGACCAGCACGGCCCCCACGCGCGGGCGACGAATCGGCGCCCGCTGCCGTCTGGACGCACTATCCACAGCTTCGGGCGGCCCTCCTCGGTCGTCAGGAAGGCGATCAGATCCCCGCGTGGCGACCACTTCACGACGCCGATGGCGACATCTGGATTGGTCTCGAATGTAATCTGACGGGCGCTCGATCCGTCCACGCTGGCAATCCAGAGATTCGCGTGGCCTCCGCTGTCGGAGATGTACACGACTTCCTTGCCGTTCGGACTGACCGACGGGGTTTGCACGTGACCGGTCTGCCGTGTGACCCGAGCCCCGTTCCGCGTGTTTTCGGCCGGCGATCCGTCAGCAGGAAAGCTCCAGATATCCGAGCGGCTCCTGACGCGAATCGCGACCAGCCGGCCGTTCGAGTGGGCATCGGGCTCGTAGTACGACGCATCCCCGAAGGTGAGCTGCCGGTCGAGGCTGCCGTCGCGCCGGATCACCCGCAGGTTGGTGACGGGTGGATAGAGCAGCGTGCTTCCTCGAGACGATCCGTAGACGATACCTGACCCATCGGGCAGCCACGCGAGTCCCGTCAGCGTAACTCCCTGAATCACATCCTGCCGCCGGGGATCGCCGGGCGTGGCGATCTCGATGGCTTCGTCGAATCCGGAATGGCTCGAGCGTCTGAACGCGAGCCGTTGGCCGTCGGGCGACCATCGCAGGAACGTATACGTGAATCCGACAGGCAGAAGCGCCACCTCCTCGCGGGCCGACCCGTCGCGCGCCATCGTCACCAGGGCCAGACGCTCGCCGGAGACCTGCAACAGCGCGATGCGCCGGCCATCGGGGCTGACGTCGGCGCCGCCGATGGCCGGTGTGACTGGCCGCGGCCAGCCGCCCAGGGCGCCAATCTCCCAGATCGCTCCTTGCTCGGCACCGTCGGATGGCGGCGTGTAGTACAGGAGCGTGTTCGAATCGGGCGCCCACCGCGGGTGCAGATGATCGACGTCGTCCCGTGTCAGCTGCAGTGCTGCGCCGCCCGCCAACAGCCGGATCCAGATCTGCCGCCGGCCGCCGGCCATCGCGACAAACGCGATCGTCTTGCCGTCGGGCGAAATCGCCGGAGCTTCCTTCGCATCCGGGGAGTCCGTAAGACGCCTGAACTCGACGTCGCGCGCTTGCACCGCGGGCGTCGGGCTCGTGGCGAGCCCGCCGGTCCATGCGGGTGCGTCGTCGAGATAAAGCGCCGCGTCGGCGATGTCTCGGACGCGGCGCTTCACATCCTTTTCCAGGCAGCGCCGCAGCAATCGGATAACCGGGGCCGGAATCTCTGCGGGCAGTATCGACCACTCGGGTTCCTGCTGGAGCACCGCGGCGATGATGTCCGGCAGCGTCGGTCCGTCGAACGGCGCCCGACGCGTGAGCATCTCGAACAGCACGCAGCCGAATGCCCAGATGTCTGCGCGCTTGTCCACGGGAAGGCCACGCGCCTGCTCCGGGCTCAGATACGCCGCCGTGCCGAGGACGGTGCCCGCCAGTGTGCCTCCGCTCATTGTCGGGGACCGCGACAGATCGACGGCGGGCCCGTCGTCCGCGATGGCCTTCGCCAGCCCGAAGTCCAGCACCTTCAGCTGGCCGTCACTCGTGAAGGCAATGTTGGCTGGCTTCAGATCCCTGTGGACGATCCCTTTTTCGTGTGCGACCTGGAGCGCCTCGATCAGCTGACGTGCAACGTGCAGCGCCTCGTCGAACGCCAGCGGCCCGGTGGCGAGCCGCTGCTCAAGCGTGCCGCCGTCAACGAGTTCGAGAACGATGAAATGAGATCCGTGCCAGTCCTCCAGACCGTAGACAGTGGCGATGTGCGGATGATTGAGCGAAGCGAGGATCTGCGCTTCCCGACGGAAGCGCGCGAGCCGCTCGGTATCGTCGGTGACCGCCTCCGGGAGGACCTTGATGGCAACGTCGCGGCCGAGCTTCGTGTCGCGGGCGCGGTATACCTGGCCCATCCCGCCCGCGCCGATGAGCGTGAGCGTCTCGTACGTGCCAAGGCGGGTACCGGAGGACAGCTGCATGCCGGCCAGGAACGAAAGGGATTCTAGATTGAGCGTAGATTCAGCTGCTGAAACGGTTGTCCGCTACGACCCCTTCTTGATCTCGACGAGCGCCACGCGGTTGACGCCGCTGCACGCCAGCACGAGGTTCCCGTCCGCGGTCGGCATCATGTTGCGGACGACGCCGCCGCCGGAGGGGATGGCCCAGGTCTGAAACTTCTCGGTCTTCGGATTGAAGCGAACCAGCGTGTTCGGCCTCACTGCCGACTCGCTGTACCAGATTTCGTCCTTGAGGGCGGTGATGCCGTAAGGCTGCGACCTCGGTCCGCCCGGCGACGCCCATTCGGTCGCCTTGCCGGTCTTCGGATCGAACCGGCCCAGGTAGCCGCGGGCGTAGTCCGTGTACCAAAGCACGTCGTCGCTCGTAATCGCGACGCGTCGCGGCCGCGTCTCGGCGTTCGGCAGCTTGTATTCCTTGATCGTCATCGTCGTCGGATCGATGCTGGCGATCTGATTGACGTTGAACTGTACGAACCAGGGCGTGCCCTTGGAATCGACGACCATGCCGTACGGATTCGTCCGCGGTGTCGGCGCCGTGGCCAGCGTGACCTCGCCGGTCTTGGGGATCAGGCGGCCGACCATGTTGGCACCCTGCAGCGTGAACCACAGCGTTCCGTTCCTGTCGAAAATCGGTGTGTGCGGATCGCGCGCGGCCGCGTCCGGCATCGGGTACTCGGTGACCTCGCCGGTCTTCGGATTCAGCTTGCCGACGAGCGCGGCCGAGTTACCCGTGTACCAGATGTTGCCGTCCGTGTCCGCCGTCAGGCCGTGCGGCCCTGAGCGCGCGGTCTTGAGCGGAAATTCCTTCATCGCGCCCGTCTTGGGATCGAGGTGGCCGATCACGTTCGCCCACTGGCCGGTCCACCAGATGGTGCCGTCCGGCGTGGCGAGCGGATCGTGCGGACGGGAGCCGAGCGACGGGACAACCCATTCCTTGATCGAAACGGCGACGTCGCCTGGAATGAGGACGGCCTGCGGCCGCGGCTTTTCAGGGAAGTTGGTCGCGAGGTATGTCGCGATCGTCGCGCGCTGGTCGGCCGGAAGCATGACCATCGTGCTGAACAGGCTTTCCCAACCCTCGCGTGTGTAGCCGCCCGAATTGACGATTTGGTTCGCCGCGTGACACTGGGTACACGTCGTCTGCACGAGGTCCCGACCCGGGCCATCCGGTAATTGTACCGGCTGACCGCCGCGGCCCTGGGTAAACGTCGGCACGGGCGAAAGAGCGGACAGCAACGAAAGAACTGCGGCCGACACGGTCGACGAAACGACTGACTGTCTCGACATGGTGCTCCCTGCGCTAGCCTTTGACATCGCTGGTACAGTTTCGAGGATTATCACACGATCGTCGCACGGACCCCCGCGATTTCGGGATCGATTGTCGCGCCGGATCGAGGCGCGATCAAAGAAGAATTGTAAGATGCTGGAGGCGTTCCTCAGCGGGGACTCACGATGAAACAGGCGTGTGCGCTCTTCCTTCTGCTCGCGTTGGTCGCGTGCGGCGACGACCAGGAGACGACGACTTCTCCGTCGCTGGCCGCGCCGCCAACCTTCCAGGGGCAATACGCCGGCAGTTACGTCGTCACCGGATGTACCGACACGAATCCCGGGTTCTGCCAGAGCCTGGGCCTCGACGCCGCCAACATCACGCTTCCGTTTGCGCTGGCGGTGAACCAGAGCCAGACTGCCGTCACCGGAACGATCACCCTCGGAGCCACCACGCTCATTTCGTTGAGCTCGACGAGCGCGATGGTCTCCGGTACGTTCCTGGGCGTCGCGCAGACGTCAGGGCATCTCACGGGCACGGCCACGATGGACCGTCCGGTTCCTTTCTGCGCCACCGCGCCGGTGAGTCCGAGCCTGCCGGGCGGCGGCGGATTCATGATCTGCGGCACGACGGTGGCACTCACCCAGTGGGATACGACTATTGCTGGAAACAATTTGAGCGGCTCCTTCACGCTGGCGTTCACAGCCACGTCCCCGATAGCCTCGGCAACAGCGAGCGCGAGTCTTCTCCAGGTGAGCCGGCAGTAACGTTACACCCGCGCGAGGCTCGTTCAGTCGACCGGCAGATTCATCCGCTGCAGCAGCGCGTCCCAGCGTGGGTCGTCGTGCAGGTCGTCGTAGAGCGGATCGCGCTTGATGAAGTTCGGCCTTAATGCGGAGTATCCTCTCTTTGCCGATGCTTGTGATGATGAACGTGGGGCGTTCTAAGAATGAAAATAGCCTACGTCACTACTTATGACTCGTCCAATGTACATGCGTGGTCCGGGACCGGCAGCTATATCCTGCAAACGCTCCGAGATAGTGGTTTCAACACTGAAACGGTTGGCAATCTGTATGAACCGACTTCTTACGTAATCAAGGGAAAGAGTCTCCTGTACCGGACGTTACACAAAAACTATCTGCCAGATCGCGAGCCAATTATCTTAAGAAGTTACGCTACGCAGGTAGGAAAGGCCCTCGTCCAGCTTGAACATGACAGCGTGTTTAGCCCAGGAACGATTCCAATTGCGTACTTGCGAAATGAGAAGCCCGTCGCATTTTGGACAGATTGCACCTTCGCTGGGATGATCGACTTCTTTCCACATTTCAGCAATCTTTGCGCCGAAAGCATCAAGAACGGCAACAAGATGGAGCAGCGAGCGTTATCGCGTTGTCACCTGGCCATCTACAGTTCCGAGTGGGCTGCAGAGAGTGCGGTGCGCAACTATGATGTCGATCCGGCAAAGGTGCATGTGGTGCCGTTCGGCGCGAATGTCCACTCCGACAGAAGCATGCGTGATATCGAGGAGTTCTTGGAGAAGAAGAGTACAGACATTTGTCGACTGCTCTTTCTCGGAGTGGATTGGCATCGGAAAGGCGGAGATGTCGCCCTGGCAGTTGCCGAACTCCTCAATCAAAGAGGAATAAGGACAGAATTGGAGATTGTTGGGTGTGATCCCCCCAGGGGTTTACCGGCCTTTGCAAAATGCCACGGTTTCATATCAAAGAAGACAGAAGAAGGCAGGAATCGTTTGAGTGAATTGATGGCCGGATCGCATTTCCTGATTCTTCCGTCGAGGGCTGAGTGCTATGGCATCGTATTCGCCGAAGCAAGTTCGTTCGGGCTTCCCTCTCTGGCGACCAGAGTGGGAGGGATTCCCACAGCCATCCACGACGGTGAGAATGGACAGACATTCCCGATCGATGAGGGGCCAGTGAAGTACTGCGACTATATTGAGACGGTGCTGTCCTCACAGCAGGGATACCGAGCTTTGGCCCGCTCTTCCTTCAACGAGTACTCGACGAGACTGAATTGGTCTTCCGCTGGTAAGAGGGTGCGCGACCTCATACTGGAATTCTGCGCGTGACCACGGCATTGCGAGATGTTTCGTCGGGCTCTGGGTTGCCTGGGGAGTAGCTCTGGGTGAGGCGAAGCGAGCTTCTGCCGGAGTTGTCCCAGCTGCGTGTCACGCTGAGGGTCCCCGGTCGCGCGACGTTTCGAGCGAGCAAAGTCGCCGGCCGCGAGCCGGGATCGTGTGATGGGAGAACGAAGGTCGTTCAGACTGAGACTCCTTCACCTCCTGCGAACTCCGTCGAGACGGCAGGCCGCGCAGAGCCCATCGACAAGCATCGCGAATCGCGCCGCCAAATTATTGGCGCGCTGGCTTTTGGTGCCAGCATCACGTCCAGATTCGTGGGAAGTGGCCACGGGTTGCATCGACGACTCAGGTGTGGCTGGCGTGGACGCGTTCTTGCGTAGCCTCGAGCGCGATCCGCGCGCGCAAGCGTTGTCTGTCGAAGAAGGCAGGGGTTCTGATAAGGAATCTTCGGTAAACTCGTCAGCTAGGACGGCCCTAATGCGGACCATCCCCCTTATACTCTTTCTCTATCCCCTCTTGATCCGCATATAGTTTTCACTTACGGAACGAATGATGATCCGACATAGGAGAAAGAACAGGATGCCTGCGACATCGAGACTGGTGCACTGGTCTAGTGAAACGGGATGCTACATAACCTGGGGCAAACCCGGGCAAGTCAGGCTTTGGCTGACAGTGGCTTCGGTGGTGCTGGGGTGTCTCTGGCCTTCATTGGGAGAAGCAGCAGGCCCAGTCACCCAACTTAGCGGGCTGGCGGGTTGTGTGAGTGATGATGGAACGAGCGGGAGTTGTGTGGATGGCCGCGGGCTGAGTGGTGCGGGCTGGGTCGCTGTAAGCCCCGACGGCCTGCATGTCTACGTGGCATCATTTGGCAGCTCGGCTGTGACGGCCTTTGCGCGCAACACGACTACGGGAGCCCTGACACAGCTGAGCGGTACTGCGGGCTGCGTGAGTGAGGATGGAACGGGGGGAACCTGTGCCGACGGCAGGGGACTTAGCGAGGCCGTCTCTGTAGTCGTGAGCCCAGACGGCAAGCATGTCTATGTAGCGTCACGTGTAAACACAGTCGCGGTATTTTCGCGCAACACGACTACGGGGGCTCTGACGCAGCTAGGCGGTGTTGCGGGCTGCGTGAGTGAGGATGGAACGGGGGGAACCTGTACGGACGGCAAAGGATTGGTGAGCCCTCGCACTGTTACAGTAAGTCCGGACGGTCAGAATGTTTATGTAGGCTCACATGGCGGCAGTTCGGTGGCGGTATTTGCCCGCGATTCAAATACCGGGGCCCTGGCGCAACTGGGCGGTACTGCGGGCTGCGTGAGTGAGGATGGAACGGGGGGAACCTGTACGGACGGCAAAGGGCTTCTAGGTGCTCGTGGCGTGGCAATGAGCCCCGACGGCCTGCATGTCTTTGTCGCCTCGCAAGACAACAACGCCGTAGCGGCATTTGCCCGGAACACGACTACGGGAGCCCTGACACAGCTGAGCGGTACTGCGGGCTGCGTGAGTGAGGATGGAACGGGGGGAACCTGTGCCGACGGCAGGGGGCTTGTTGGTCCTATCCATGTGACAGTGAGCCCGGACGGCAGCCATGTTTATGTAGTCTCACGTGATAGCCATTCGGTAGCGGTATTTGCCCGGAACACGACTACCGGAGCCCTGACGCAGCTGAGCGGTGCTGCAGGCTGCGTGAGTGAGGATGGAACAGGGGGAACCTGTGCCGACGGCAAGGGACTTGGACAAGCGGTCTTTCTGGAAGTGAGCTCGGACGGCAAGAACGTCTATGTGGCTTCGCAAGTGAGCAACGCAGTCGCGGTATTTGCGCGGAACAGGACTACCGGGGCGTTGAGGCAGCTAAGCGGTGCTGCGGGCTGCGTGAGTGAGGATGGAACGGCGGGAACCTGTACGGACGGCAAAGGGCTTAACGGAGCCATCGGTGTGACTGTCAGCCCGGACGGGCAATACGTCTATGCTGTCTCCTATATCAGCGGCGCGATAAGTGTCTTTTCCCGAAGCACCGATTTTGACCTAGTTGATTTCGATGGCGACGGCCGGAGTGATATTGGAGTCTACCGTGATGGGGCTTGGTTCATCATTCGCTCCTCGAATGGAGGGGGGACGTCGGTAGGCTGGGGAACTGCGGGGGACATACCGGTGCCGGCGGACTATGACGGGGACGGGAAGTCAGACATTGCGGTCTACCGCAACGGGGCTTGGTTCATTATCCGCTCCTCGGATGGAGGGGGGACGTCGATCGGC
>Ga0247825_10000767_pt1 | contig 20670 bp, 19 predicted proteins | sample 13C_Vanillin_Day_FD_194413 | JGI IMG/M metagenome (GOLD analysis project Ga0247825, IMG submission 194413) | Soil microbial communities from agricultural site in Penn Yan, New York, United States - 13C_Vanillin_Day48 | ecosystem: Environmental > Terrestrial > Soil > Agricultural land | place...
GACCACATACTTGGCGACGAGCGTAGCTTCGAGATCTATATCGCGCCGCACCGTACAGGGGTTAGATCACGTTTCCTCTGTTCGTGGCAAGCTAATTCACGCGTGAGGCCTAACATGATCGCCACGCTCCCGAAGGTCTGACGGAACGAATGATTTCCGTCGCGAACCCCGTCTACGAATTGATCGCGCTGTTGACGCCCATGACACTCGCTAGCGGATAGCAGCATCACCAAGGTTGGAACCCGGCTCGCACCCACTTGATGCCTCTCTCCGCGACTTGCGCGGGATCGTGTTTGAGCTTGAAACCTGTCTTCTTGTAGGTGAGCAGGAAGTGCACGAACGACTCGGGCGTCTGTTCGCGGAAGAGGTCGGTGTCCGCTCCGAGCTCGCCCGGGAGCGGGATGCCTGTTGTCCCGGCCATCAACGGCCCGATACCCTCGGCCAGCGCGACGAACGTCGACTCCGGTACGCCGAACGCGGGCAGTATCTTCGCGAGCATCGGCGGCAGTTCCGTTTCATCGAGCTTGGCGAGCCTCGCCCACACCGTGGAGCCGACCTTGCCGACCTCCGTCCCGAGATCGATGTCGGAGCCGTCCTCGAGGTTCACCGCGGGCATGGCGACGAGATCCCAGTTATTGGGATTCACGGTGGCCCGCTGTTGCAGCAGCGGGAAGAGGTGGAACTTTAGTGCGCCCTCGTTCTCGAAGCGCCCGCCTTCGCCGCTGCGATAGTCCGGGTCCTGGACGTAGGTGAGCCGCCACGCGCGCATATAGCGCACGAAGTCGAGCGGTTTCATCGCGAGAATGCCGTCGCCGGTGAGGACCGCGTTCGCCTGGCCACGCTCCTTGGCAATCGCGACCATGCTGGCGGCGATGCGCGAGGCGACGTCTCGACTGATGCCGAGATCGCCGAGTGTCTTGACCGCTTCTTGAACGTAGTCATTGATCTCGAGGCTGCCAAGCTTCGCCCACATCGCGCTTCCGAGCGCTATGAGGTCGTGCTGCAGCTGGGGCGGCATGTAGCGGAGGTCCCAGTTGGTGGCGTCGAGCTGCTCGCGGCTGGAGATGATCGCCTGGCCCATGCCACGGAAGGGCCCACCCGCCAGGCCGGCAAGCACAGACGCCAGCTCGCTCGTCACCTCGATCGCGCCGCCGAGCAACTCCGGCAGATGCAGGAGCGTGTCAATGGCCGTACCTATGGGAGCCAGAACGGTGGAACCGATCTTCGATCCGAGATAGCCGCCTCCTATTCCGCAGAGCAGCAGGCCAACGCCACCCGTCGCCACTCCCAACGCCATGCAACCAGCGACTCCGGCGGCGCCACCTGCGAGCCCTCCCGCGTGTCCGCCAATCTCTTCGGCGATGACCTGGCCCATTTGATCCTCGGGCGCGTTTGCGATTCGGTACGCAGAGAGGCCGACGCCGACGACGAGAAACACTCTCCCTCCCCACCTCAGTACCTTCACGTCGCCTGACATGGCTCCGCGTGTGGGAGTTGATGTCTGGCCGCCGGGGAGCTTGACGGCGTCCCCTCCTCCTTTGCCTAACCAGCCCTGGAGCCGTCCCTGTCGACCGGTGTCAACGCCCTTGTAGTCTTTGATCGACTGCCCGCCGGGGCCAACCGGCGATCCCAACGAGCGCTCGACCTCCGCGATCGCCCAGTGGACGCAGTTGCGGCCGTTGCACAGGCGTGTCTTGCCAAGCTGCGCGGCAACTTCGGGCTGCGCCGTATAGAGATCGCCGGGGAGAGGTCCTCCTTCTGGCAGCGATTGCGCGAAGCGTGCCGCCATCTCTTTCGGCACTGGATACTCGATCGACTGCCCGCTCGTGATGTCGAACATCCGGCCGCCGGCAGGCGCCTTGGCGCCGGTGTGGTCGAGAATGGCGGCTGGGACACCACCGCCGCCTGAGCGCACGTCGCGGAAGTGCAGAGCGGCTTCCGTGAGGCTCTTCGGTGCGTAGCTGCGAATCAGCTGGATCTTGCCATCGATTCGGACGTAGACCGCAGTGTGTCCCAACAGGATTCGAGACTCGGGTATCCACGGCCCCGGTCCCTTGAATCCGTGTCCGGTGACGCCGCGCACCAATCGAGACTGCGGGAATGCCACGATGCCGATTGCATTGGGCCCGGCGGACGCATACCCATATCTAGCGAGGTGTGCTACCGCCGCTCGGTCCGCGCCGCGAACGGCGGCCGTCGCCTCCGTCGCGCCGGTGGCCCCAGAGTCACTCGCCGGCTCCGGCGGCAGACCATTGAGCTCGGCCTGCGACAATTCGACGACCTTGCCGTCGGGGAGCCCGCCCGCGACGGACTCCGGCAGGTCGAGCATCTCTTCGAGCGTGAACGCCGAGCCGCCCGGCGAACTCGACGCAAGCGAAAGGACGAATTCGGGGTTGTCGGCGGCGCCGGGCGGGATAGTACCCGGAGGCAGATCGAGCGCTTCGGCCAGCCCTGCCGGTTCGACCGCGCGAATCTTGTCGTGGACGACTTCGTACGAGCCGCCACCCGCAGTACGGCGACCCGCGGACGCGTCGCGTGCCCAGGGATCGGGCTGGCGTTGGATCGCAGGAGCCGGGCGCCGCTGAATTTCAGGTGCCCGAGCGCGGGAAAGCGAGCGTCGTCGCTCGCTGCCGGCGACAGCATCGTCAGCGATCTCGTCGCCTCGTCCATGCGTGGCCTGGCGTCTTGCGAGCATGCGCGAGACGGCCCGATTTCCACTCCAACGTTGCAGCTTGAGGACAGCGGCGGGATTGAGGAGCGCCCCGGTCGCCTCCTGGCGCGCGAGGGCGAGCGAGCGAGCAGGCTGCTGGCGTCGCTGAGACAGCCGTTCCGGGCTGTCCGAGATCTCCAGATTTGCGCCGCGGGATTGCAACTGCGTTCGCAACGGCTACCTCACGCTGAGCGGCCGATGCTCGCACGCGGGTTCCGAAGGCGTCAACGGATTTGAACTGCGCTCTATGGAAACTTCGCCTGGCGTCCGTCTACTCCGCCGAACGTCTCGATTCAGGTCCGCGATACTCAAGGACTACGACAGAGTAATCAGACACGACGTCGCGGCACTACGCTGCCTTTGGCAGCGTCTCGCCGCCGCCCGAGGGGCCGCCGCTAAGGCAGGCCATCAAGGCGGTAAATGCATTTTCCAAATCGGTCAACCTGCTCCTGACGTCGGCCAGTGAGATCGACGTTACCGGTTGCGCAAGGAGTTCTTGTGCTCTAAGCACGGCGTTGCGGAAACGAAAGACCTCTTTGATACATTTCTTCACTAACTCTTTATTTCTCTCATCCTGAAGCACGATCTCGATCGCTGCGGCAGTCGCTGCCACATTCTCTTGAAACTTCTTGAGCTGCTCCAGGGTAATCGCAGCAGCGGTGATTCCCGCTGCGATGGCAAGCGCTTCGCGAATTGCGGCCTGAGCGACCGCGGCTTGCCCAAGTTCTGCGACCGGGGGGGGCCGGTATCGGTGGCGGAAACGAGGATCGCGATGATGGCGAGCGCGACGGCGATGACGATCGCGACTGGGATCGCCGGTACAGCTGCGATCGCGGCGGCGAGCAGAACCGGTTGACTCGCGCCTGGGCCGTGAATTGTGAGCGCGTTCTGGATCGCTCCCTGGATGATGGCGTAGTCCTCAGGTGAAACAAGGGCCGACGGATCTTCTGATTCTTTTCCCTCGGTCCAGGCGCTACCCGGCTCGATGCTGCTGGCTCCGCCTTCAGTCCAGGCGCTACCGAGTGCTTCGGTGCCGGCAACGCCGTTGTCTTGGAACCATTGCGAAGCGGCATCAGTCTGCTCATCCACCCACTCGGCGGCTCCGCCGGCCTGCTCCGCACCCCAATCAACCGCTTCGCTCGCTTGCTCACTGGCCCAGTCGGATGCTGCCCCCGCTTGCTCCTCTACCCAATCGGTGACGGATGATTCCGATCCCCAGGAGGCCGTCTCTTCTTCATCGTTGTCCCACCACTCCCGTTGAATCGACGAGCTGTGGGAGACTCTCTCCTCTCCGGGGCGCGCGCAGGGTTTCGCGCCGCAGCATTGGATGACGGTGAAACCCGGTCGAGACTGCAGTAGGCGTTGGACGTGGTGATTGCCGATTGAGCGTTGCAGTTCCAAGATGGTCGCGCGATGCAGCTCGCGGGCCGTGCTGTGATCGGGCAGACCGCTCACACCCTGCCGGCGACCGAGCATCGTCGGTATGAGGGATGTGGTTGCCGTTATCAGCTCGTCCGTTGCGCCCTTCAGTGGAGCGCGGTGGGCTATGGCGTGCCGCGAGTGCGCTGACTTGGGGGGGCGCATCGTCGTTTCCTTTTCAGTTCCCACCAACGTCGACAAGAGTCGACCACGCCGTGGCCCAGAGCGGGTTTCGTCTCCGTGAGGAACGAACGGAAATATAAGACGAAGCATATTGGCCGCTAGGTCGCCATGCGTCGTCAACTAGGGCTGTGTTGACGACCACCGATGCCCACACTCATTGCATCTGACATGATCGCATGCTCCTTGACCGCGTAATGTCTCAAAACTCGGTCCAAGGTTACCGCTCGCGGTGAGCTGCGCCGCACGGCGGTAGAAGCTCAGAATTCCGCCGAGTCGCTGCCAGCGACGAACAAAACCGCGGGCAGGCTGTTGCGGTAATCGGTCGATAAGCTCGTTGCCGAGACCTTGATGATTGCGTTCACCGTGATAGTGGGCGACGAATTCGGCCATCGTCCGGCGAAGATGGCGTTCACCGAGCGGGATCACCTTGTTCAGGCATTCCTCCTTGATCGCGCGGACAAACCGCTCTACATATGCACGAAGGCCGCAGCCGATGGGATAGGTAATCGCTAGCCGCACCAGGTCGGAGAATCCCAAGGCAGCTCTACCCAGACCAGCATTGCGGCTCGACTTCCGATCGTTACGGTGGAGAGTCAAACGCAATAGGGGGGATACGATTGATCTGGAGATGCTCGATGAGCGAACAGGATAGTCGCGCGCAGCACAGCGGACGTGATTTGATACGTGCGCAACTCGACGTGCCACCCACTCCACCAGATCCAAACAGGCCGCCGCCGATTCCAAAGACGCCGCCGGCGCCGCCGACTCCCACCGACGAACCGCCACCACAGCCGGTCGAGGATCCGCCTGCGGAATCCGAGCCGAAACCTCCGTATACCGTGGAGACGCGATAGCGTTACCTGCGACTGGGCGCCAGTTAGCGAGTCCGCGATTGACGTTATCGCGCAGTCGCTGACACCGCGCAACCACCCACAGCGCCACGGACTTGTGAATGAGCCGCGAGTCGCGATCTTTCGCCTTTGTTGAAGCGGTGCACCACGCGTTCCGCACTGGCGGCCGTAAGAGCCTAAGCCAATCACGGTCTCGATCGTGCATTGAAGACAACTCATGAACTCGGAGCCGCACCCACCAGAGCCGGAGCCAGACCCTGAACCGGCACCCACACCGTTCCCTGAACCCTCGCCCGATCCGCCGCCGACGAATCCCATCCCACCGGAAGTTCCAGGTTCGACACGGTCAGCATCGAGGACCTATGCGTCGCAGTCGGCGTAATGCCGGCCTAAGGGCTGAACGCGGGTTGGGTCGCTAAGTAAGTCACGACAAACGTCTCAGCGGACACTACGGGCTCGGCGCGAGTGTCTCGATTGGATGATTCCGCTCACCGAGCGGCATCTACGGCGCGTTTTGGCGGAGTGGATTGCTCACTACAACGGTGAACGACCACATTCCGCCCTGGGTCCTGGACTGCCGGACGAACCGACCCTGTGCCTCGCCAAAATCGCGTCCGGCGAAAATCATTGTCGTTGGTGTGCCACGCGGCACTGCACGGGCAATGCGAGACCTGCGGTCCGACTACTGCTGGGTCGACGCGTGGAAACCTGATACTGTCCACGACACGATCGAACATCGCTGACGCGCGGACCGGGGGTTCACGTGGCTGCTGCTCTCAATCCTTCCTCCCTGACTTACCGAGAGCATGTGGACGACGGTCGCTGCTCCGCCTCGCGACAAGTCATGCCGCAACGTTGCCAGACGCGTGAAGGTGGAGGTCCTGGGAACCTCCTCCCTTGCGCGTACTGTGTTCGCACAAATCGAAGGGATGCAGTGGATTACGCGATCAGCCTCGCCACAGGGAGGCGGAATTCGAGTCCATTTCGGAGCAATAAGAAACGGCGCACGGCAACAAGAATTCACCTGACACGCAAATTTCATTAAGGATTTTGGAGGCGCCGCCCGGATTTGAACCGGGGATGGAGGTTTTGCAGACCGTACAGGGTTGTGGATATTGATGCCTAGCTTCGTCTTCTGGTCGTCGATGATGCCTGGTTTTACGTGGTGTTTGGGCCCTCTTGCTCCGAAGTTGCTCCGACGCCCGGGCGGTTCGTTCTGGTCCGCTCGTCATGGCACACGAGCACGTGGTAATATTTCGGTATTACCATGCCCACAATCACAGTGAAGCTCGACAAGAAACGCGCCGACCGCCTCGCGCGTTGGGCACGGCGCAGCAAAATCCCGAAGTCAGACGTGATCCGAGCGTTGATCGACCGCGCCGGTCCGATCGAAACCGGAGAGGATCTCCTCGAGTGGGTCGAGGCCGCCGCAGGTAGAGGCCTGGGACTGGCGCAGAAGAAATCGTGAGTCGACCGGTATTGCTCGATACGTCCTTTCTGATCGAACTGGAACGCGAGACAGCGGCTGGCGAAACGGGGCCTGCGCGCAAGTTCCTGCCATCGCTGCGCGGGCGTCCACTCGTCGTCTCGATCGTGTGCGTCGAGGAACTCCTCGAGGGCGCTGAAGACGAGACGGCGACGTTTGCGTCGTTACAACGATTCACGATTCAAGGACTACATCTCGCACAGGCACGACGATGTGCTCTGACGCAGCGCAGGGCATCGCGCCGCTTAGGCGAGAACGACGCTTGGCTCGTTGCCACCGCTGAATCGATCGATGCGGACGTGGTCGGAGTCGATCGAGCTGCATTTGAGCGACTGGGAGATCGGTACCTTCGTTTTCGGTAGTGAGGGCCACACGAGGGTCGGGAACGTGTAGGGTGCGCAAGACAACGTGAGCCGCCCGACCGCACGAAGGCGGACGATTGCATCACCTCGCAGTCCTGACACCAAGGAGTGCCGCGTAGAATAGCGGTTGTACTCCGCAAGAAGTAGATCCGACCGAAAGCGGCACCCCAAGCGTCTCGGCTATGTCCGACTCGGGGGCCATCTCCCCTTGGGCCGCACAGTATGATCGCCCCACGTGATCCACACGGCGTGCGCTCTCGTCGGTGACCTGCTACGACTGTTGGCGCTGATGTTCCAGTCTCGGACGCGACTCGCGGCCGAGATTCTGTTTCTGCGGAAGCGGCTGCGGCCCTTGCTATCTCGAACGCAACGTCCGACCACACCGCACCGACAATGCCTCGCGCATCATGCTGGTCATGCTCTCCCGATGGGTGGAGTGGCGGCCGCTGCTCACCATTGTGCGTCCCGACACGTTCGTCCGGTGGCACCGAGAGACCTTTCGACTGTTCTGGCGCTGGAAATCACGCCGACGGGGGCGCCCGCCAATACCCACCGAACTCCAGCAGCTCATCGCCGACATGGCAGCGGCTAATCGCACGTGGGGTGAGGAGCGGATCGCGGCGGAGCTCCGACTGAAGCTCGGTCTCACCGTGTCGCCGCGGACGGTTCGCCGCTACATGCCGCGTCGGCCGCATCCCCGCGGCCGCGGTCAGCCGACGCGGTCCTGGGCGACGTTTCTTCGCAACCACACCGGCGCCGTGCTGGCCTGCGACTTCTTTGTGGTCGTGACGGCCACCTTTCAGCGCGTCTACGTGTTCGTGATTCTGGATATCGCGACTCGGCGGGTCCTGCACTGGAACCTCACCATACATCCCACAGCTGAATGGACGATTCAACAGTTTCGGGACGGCCTCCCTCTTGACGGCTATCGCGTGCTCGTGCACGATCGCGATGGGATTTTCGCGCCCGCCGTCGACGAGGCGGTGCGTTCGATGTCACTGCGCGTGCTGAAGACGCCGGTCCGCGCGCCACAAGCGAACGCGCACTGTGAACGATTCATTGGGACGGCTCGGCGCGAGTGTCTCGATTGGATGATTCCGCTCAACGAGCGGCACCTACGGCGCGTCTTAGCGGAGTGGATTCCTCACTACAGCGGTGAACGACCACATTCCGCCTTGGGTCCTGGACTGCCGAACGAACCGAGCCGCCGGGCGACGCTGACCGGCCACCTCGTGTCGCCGGCGCATCGCGTCGTTGCCAGTGCCCGGCTCGGTGGGCTACACCACGATTACCGGCTTGAACACGTCGCTGCGTAAGTTCTTGCGGAGTACACCGTCTTCGTGATCGACTTGGCCTCCCGTCGCGTGCACATCCTCGGTTCGACGCCGTTTCCCAACGACCTGTTCATGCGCCAAGTGACGCGCACGCTCACCGCCGCCGATCACGCGTGGGTCGTCGGTCATCACGTGGTGATCTGTGATCGCGACGCGAAGTGGAGCGCGCACGTGCGCGGGCGGCTGGGCGAGGCGGGAATCCGTGTCGTGCAAACCCCGTTTCAGGCCGTTCTGTCCCACGCTGGAATCGCGGCGTGCGCCTGATCCGGTTTCGTGGACAGGTTAGTTACGTCGTCTAGGAAGCCGGCATCATCGTCCGGCTGCTAGTTCGTGTGTCAGTGGTGCATGGTGGCCAGCGTGGCTGCATCGAGATGAGCGATGGACCGCGTGTCCTGGAAGGCGCGGATGCCTTCGATGCCCTGTTCACGACCGATGCCCGACGCCTTCATGCCGCCGAACGGCGCACGGAGGTCGAGGCGTGTTGCGCCATGGTCGTTGACCCATACGTAGCCGCAGACCATCTGGCCGCCAACGCGGTTGGCCGTCTCGGGATTGGCGGTCCATACGGAACCGGCGAGACCGGCCCAGGAGTCGTTGGCGGCTTCGATGGCTTCTTGTTCTGCCTCGAACGGAATGATCGGGATCACCGGGCCGAACTGCTCTTCCGTCACGACACGCAGCGTTGGGTCGGGATTGACGACGATCGCCGGCCGCACGAAGTTTCCGCCCTTCATGTCGCCACCCGGCAGCTCACCGAACTCCAGCACTTTGGCGCCGGAGTCTCTCGCTTCTTGAATGAGCTCGTCTACGAATTTCTTCTGCGCCGGCGAATGCAGCGGGCCCATGGTCGTGCCTTGGTCGAGACCGTAGCCGAGCTTGACCTTCTGCAGCCGCGTCGAGAGCCCACTGACCACTTCATCAATCCGCGACTTGTGCACGTAGACACGCTTGGCGTTCATGCAGATCTGGCCGGTGGTGTCGTAGACCGCAGCAAAGAGACGATCGAGATGTGTGTCGTCGAGGATCGCGTCCTTGAGAATGATGGCGGCGTCGTTGCCGCCCAGTTCCAGCGTGACGCGAGTCAGACTGGCCGAGGCCAGTTCCATGATCTTCTTGCCGCCGCCCACCGAGCCCGTGAAGCAGACCTTCGCGATGTCGGGGTTGCGGATCAACGCGGACATATTGGCGTCGCGGCCGGTGACGACGTTCAGCACACCTGGCGGCAGCTGGTCGGCCAGGCGCTGCACGACGCGGGTGGTGGCGAGCGGCGCAGTGACTGGCGGCTTTACGATGACGGTGTTGCCTGCCAGTAGCGCATGCGGCAACGAGGCACCGAGGATGGCAATGGGCCAGTTGAAGGGCACGATGATCGACACGACGCCCAACGGCTGGTACGACACCGTGGTCTGCACTGGAATGGCACCGGGAACGGGCGGCAACACTTTCGCCATGTCGACCTCATCGGCATGGCTCAGCGCGAGCTTCCAGCGGATTTCCAGAACCAGCGAATCGACCCAGGCCTCGAAGCGGATCTTGCCGTTCTCCTGCGACAGGATCGCGGCGTCCGTATCGCGGTTCGCACCGTCGATGCCCTTCAGCGCGGCCATCATCTTCTCAGCGCGTTGCTGCGGCGTGAGGGCGGCCCAGGCCGGATAGGCAGCCTTGGCGGCGACAATCGCATCACGGACATCCTGTTCCGTCGCAGAGGCGGCGTAACCGACCACCACGCCTGGTTTGGCCGGATCGGAAATCGCCATCTTCTCGGCGGTCTGTCGCTCCTTGCCCCCGATAAACAACGCAGTGGTTACGGGACTGGACGTTAGGATGCCGGATGGAGTGGCCATTGGCGTGTTCCCTCACTTGAGATTACTGGCTGCGCGAAGGCGATCAGGGTACTTCGGCGTCTCGGCGATGACAACCGTGGTAAGTTCTCCACTGAACAGCGCCGCCTTCTTCCAAAGGAGCCCGTATGGCATTCGTATTTAGAACCGCCATTCTCGTATCGGCTCTGGCTCTTGCTCTCTCATCCACGTCGTCGCAACCGATCGCGGCGCAGGCCCCTCCCGCCGAAGCTGCTGGTGGCGAACATCGCGGCGGGTGGAGTCTCGAACACCATCGCGCACTCGTCACGTATATCCGCGATCACCTGAAGGTTCCGGCGAGTTGGCGCAGCCCGCGTAACGATTGGGGTCATCCCAATCTCGAGGGTGTGTGGACCAGCGACAGCGTGCACGGCGTCCCACGCGATCGGCAGGCCCGCTTTGGCGATCGCATGTTCCTGAACGAGGCCGAGCTTGCCGAGCGCACGGCTGCCGAAGAGCAGACCCGCGTCAATGCCATCAATGCGTCTGGTGCTCAAACCGCCGGGCGCGACCGTGCCTGGCGCGGCAACATCACCTTTCCACTCACATCGCTGATCGTCGACCCGCCAAACGGGCGAACGCCTGCCGTCACGGCCCACGCAGAGAAACGGCGCGCCCCTCGCGATCGCGGAAGCTTCGGGGAAGGCCCGTTTGAGACTCTTGAAGACTTCACGCTGTACGACCGGTGCATCACCCGCGGGATTGTCGGTGGCGTGCTGCCCGTTTCATACGGAAACGGCAACCGAGTCATTCAAACACCCGACTCTGTCGTGATTGGCTACGAGATGATTCACGACACGCGCATCGTTCCGATCGACGGCCGGGCACCGCTGACCAACCGTGTCCGGCAGTATCTCGGTGACTCACGCGGCCGTTGGGAAGGTGACACGCTGGTGATCGAGACCACAAACTTCACGGACCGGACGAGCATCGGGCCGAACGGAAATGGCCTGCGTCACAGCGACGAGATGAAGATCATCGAACACTTCACACGCGTCGGGGACAACGTCCTCGTCTACGACATGACGATGATCGATCCGAAAACGTACACGCAGCCGTTCACGATTGCCGCGCCGCTCGTGTCGCCGCCGGGATTTCAGCTGCTCCCCTATGACTGCCACGAGGGAAACGAAGCGATCTACAACATCATGCGAGGGCAGCGGGCAGAGGATCGCGCCATCGAAGAAGACAGGACGCACGGTATTATCAGGCCGCGCCTGCCAGTGCAGTCAGACATCGATCTCAATTGACCTGGCCGGCGACGTCGTACTGTCAGAGAACAGCGCCCTACACGTGTTCTCATCCTGCTACGCCGTCGCTGTAGCTACCAGAATCCCGGAGGCCACCGATGAACGGACTCAAGAGGATTGCGGGAATTGGAATGTCCGTGCTTGGCCTGTCGAGCGGAGTTGCCTTCGGACAAGCACCGACGTGGACGAACGAGCGGGCGATCAATCAATTGACTCCGAAGGTGTATCGCTTCGGCGGTCCCCAAAACGGAATGTTCGTCGTCACGCCCGCCGGAATCATCGTCGTGGACGGCTTCTGCGACAACATGGACTGGCTGAAATCAGAACTGCAGGCCCGGTTCAAGGTGCCCGTCAAATATGTCGTGCTGTCGCACGACCATCAGAGTCACATCTGCGACACGCAGGTCTTTGCCGACACCGCCGTCGCGATCGGACATGTGAACATCCTGCCGCACATCATCCGGGAGAAACGGCGGTCCATCGTGCCCCAGGTGCTGTTCGAAGACACGATGGAACTCCAGTTGGGCGGGACTCGTGTTGTTCTCATCTATCTAGGTCCCACCCACAGCGACAACATGATCTACGTACATGTGCCAGCCGAGGGGGTGCTGTTCGCGCCCGACTTCGCTCGCGGGCGGAACATCCTACCCGACTTCCGCGATCTCGACATTCACAATTCGCTGAAAGCGCTGCGGACGCTGGCGTACCTCCCAGACGTGAAGATCGTGCTCGAAGGACATGACAAGACGACAACGAACCAGGAGGTCGGGTTTCTGGCCTTTCACAGATATCTGCAGGCCATAAACGATCGCGTGCTCGAGCGGATGGTCGCCGGCAAGAGCCTCGCCGAGATCCGCAAGGAAGTGACGATGGCGGACTTCAAGGAGTACAACCAGAGTCCGGCGCGCGTGATCACGCACGTCGAAACGGCGTACGACTACCTGTGGCGGTACCGTGACGTGCAGATACCCGTGCGAGCGCCGCGCGACTGAGCCAGCGGCATCCACACCTCGCATCAGATGAAGGGATGTGCTCGCTCGAGCGCCGCTCAGTAGTCGTGGTACGTAAGCGTCCGCCGCTCGATGTTCGATGGCTGCTCGTCGGTGTTCGGTTCCATTCGCTGCCAGACATCCGCTCGATCCAGTTGCCGTACGCGTCGTGCTTATATTCGAACTTGACATGTTGAATCTGAGACGGCAGTTCCTCGAACGTCACCTGAAGGGTGCACAAATTCAGATCCGGTTGATTTCGTCGGACCCGGAATGAAGCAGACACGAGCCGATGCGTAGAATCGACTACGCAGGAGGCTTCGTGCTTGTCTCATTCTGCTTGTCGTTCGCCAGAATCAGATCGGCTGCCTGTTGATCCTGTGGATGATTGCGGGACAGGATCGCGCATGCTGGCTGCGCTCGTCGTCCTGCTCCGATTCCTCGCGTTGATCTGCTGTGGACACCGAGCGGTCGCGTTCGAGAATCTGGCACTCCGTCAGCAGTTAGCGGTGTTCAGGCGGACCGTGAAGCGTTCCCAACTACGCCATAGAGACCGACTATTTTGGATGCTGCTCGCCAAGACGTGGCGGGATTGGCGAACGGCCCTGGTCGTCGTTCACCCTGACACCGTGGTGCGGTGGCATCGGCAATGGCTTCGCCGCCGGTGGACACGGCTCTCAGCGCGAGGCCTTCCCGGCCGCCCCAGCACAAATGCAGCCATTCGCACACTCGTGATGAAGATCGCCGCCGCGAATCCGCTCTGGGGCGCTCCTCGGATCCATGGCGAGTTGGGTAAATTGGGCGTCGAGGTCTCGGAGCGAACCGTTTCCAGGATTCTGCGGCGGCCGCGCCGTCCACCGTCGCAAACATGGCGAACCTTCCTCACGAATCACGTCGCCGCGCTCGGCTCGATCGATTTCTTCACCGTACCAACCGTCACCGGTCGAGTCCTCTTCGTCTTCATCGTCCTTCTCCACCACCGGCGGCGGATCGTTCATTTCAACATCACCGAGCATCCGACGGCAGCGTGGACGGCACAGCAAGTCATCGATGCCTTTCCCCATGACACGGCACCACGCTGGTTGTTGCGCGATCGCGACGCGATCTACGGCGAGGCGTTCCGCGAGCGAGTTGTGGCTACCGAGAACTTCGTACGTGTTGCGTCGATTGAGGTTCCGGGCATTCTCCGATAGCCTGCGGTTGTGTCGTCCGTCGTCGTTTCGCTGCTTCACTCGTTCCGATTTCTCGTCCAGTCGCGCGCTTCGCTGCACTTGGAAATCATCGCGCTCCGACACCAACTGGCCGTCGTCCAGCGATCGCGGCGCCCGCGTCTTCGCTTCACGTCGGCCGATCGAATCCTGTGGGCGTGGCTCTCGGACGCCTGGCGCGGCTGGCGCTCAGCGGTTCACGTCATCAAGCCGGAGACGGTAATGGCGTGGCATCGCCGCGGGTTTGGCCTATTCTGGACGTGGAAAAGCCGACACGGCAGCGGCCGCCCAGCGCTGCCACCTGACGTGCGCGCGCTGATTCGCGACATGTCCACCGCGAATCCCCTGTGGGGTGCCCCTCGGATTCACGGCGAGCTCCTGAAGTTGGGGATCGCGGTGAGTCAATCGACCGTGGCCAAGTACATGCGACGGCATCCGCGCCCACCGTCCCAAACCTGGCGAACGTTTCTGACGAATCACGCGAGCCAGATCATGGCCGCGGACTTCTTCGTCGTACCGACCGTCACGTTCCGGTTGCTGTTCGTACTGGTCATCCTCGCGCACGACCGTCGACGACTCGTGCACGTGGCGGTCACCGCGCATCCGACCGCGGCCTGGACCGCACAACAGCTCCGCAATGCTTTTTCGGAGCATGATGCGCCACGATATCTCCTCCACGATCGCGATTCGGTCTTTGCCGACGTGGCAACCACCATCGCCGGCATGAACATGCAGGCGGCGCGAACAGCCCCACGATCACCGTGGCAGAACGCCTACGCGGAACGCGTCATCGGCTCGATCCGACGCGAGTGCCTCGATCACGTCGTCGTGGTCAACGCCGCCGGGCTGCATCGACTACTTACCGCGTATGTCACTTACTACATGCAGTCGCGAACGCACTTGGCACTGGAGAAGGACGCGCCGATTTCGCGCCCGGTCATGCCGGCGGCGGTCGGGCGGATCGTGGTGACGCCGCACGTCGGCGGGCTCCACCACCGCTACGATCGCGCGGCCGCCTAAGCCGTCGCTCGACGTCCAGTCACGACATCCCTGACAGTCTGGCCCTGTACATCGACGCCCAAATGCGCGTGCTCATAGCTTTGCCGCCGTTCGCGTCCGCACACTTCGTCGGTGATCTAGGCGGATCCAGGCGGCGACACGGGACCGACAAGTTCACTCAATCCGCGAAATCTGGCGCGGATCGACTTTGTGATAGCCATAGCCGTGTTGGCCGTAGACCGTGCCGTCGGACTCGCCGGAGAACCAGTGTGCCCGTCGCCGGACAACATGCCCTCCGCCCCCTAAGAGGGCAAATGTCGTGCCCGACGCTGTCTCCGCTCCGTCGAATCACAAGTGCACACACGATCACACAGTTTCTCGACCAGGCAAGGGTAACGGTGCGCCTGGTGAACCGTTTTAGCTGAGACACTGCCTGACCCACAAGCCCTACTCGGCAAGGGAGCCAGGGCGCCACGCCAAACAGAGTGATGATCAGGACTTGAACGGCTGCGAACGATCGTATCCTGTGTCAGACCCCAGCAGCCGGCAATCGCGTTCGAGGCGTTGGGCGCAGCTGGAGGGCATATGCTCTTTTCCTTGCAACTCGGTCGAGTTCGGTGCCTACTCGCGTTCAGCGCCGTCGTCGCGCTGTTCGTCCCTACAGACGCTCAGAAACTCTCCAGCGTCGATCTCCAACGTCGCCGAGTCGAACGCGAACTGCTGAGGTCCACGCTGTCGGAACAGGGCATAGACAAACGAACCCTGCAGCTCCTCAGGGAACGCTTCATGGGAGACGGGCGAACACCGTGGGACCGCACTACCGCGACTGATCGCATTGCAGATGCCGTAGCGAAGCAACAATTGCCGGCAGCACTATTCGAGAGCTCGCTGAAAGTGCGCCTCGCCGATTTCGAGCGCCCGATACGATTGTTCCCTCGTGATCCGTCGACCGTGCGGTCGGAGACGGAGATCCTCGAGCTACTAGGCTTAACAGAATCACCATCCTCGACATTGGTTAAATCTTCTTCCTCAGAGCAACCAGACTTAGAGTCGACACGGTACGCGGAAGCACGTGCAGTCGCCGAGTTGTTCGTAGATCGTGTCGCAGCCAGACTGCGCCTGAGCACGGTGCTCGAGGAGATTGGGCGCCCGCTCGGGACGAAGGAAAGGGACCTCGGTCCTGCAGAGATGAGAGACCAGCTGCGCACTTTCGACGTACCGGACGTTGAGGCAGTTATCGAGTCATTCGATTTCGATATCGCTTCGGTTCGATTCCAACGTCTAGCAAAGCCGACGACGCTGTTGCGATTGATTGGGGGAACCACGCCTACTTTGGGCCGGTTCTTCACCTGCTGTGCGCTTGAGGATGGAGTGCGACGTTGGTCCGACGCCAGCGACCTTGCATTGCCACCGGGCAATCGAGCGGACAGGTTAGTAGCGGTGACGATCCCCGCTGGAACGACGATCTGCGTTGGAGTGATCGCGGACAACTTCGCCGACAAGTTTGGTCGGCCGCTGCGCGGCGGCAACACACAGATCTTCATCCTCGAGAGGTTGCGTGACGTGGCGATCGAGTACTTCGAACGTCAATTGAGTCCGGAGGGCCAGCACGATTTCGCGGTGTTGCAGAATGATAGGCTGATTCGATTCCGAACAGCGCAGACCGACCGCAAGTAAGCTTGGGCGATGCTCGTTCCAAGCACGCACTGCTCCTGCACGTACAGCGAGACGACCGCGTCATCGCGCGTGAACCCCTGACGCGGCGCGCAGTCCCAGCTTCATGTCCAGGTGGCTATCTGTAGGTAAGACCTCGCCGCACCCCGTCTAGCCTGAGCGTTTTGTACTCGTACGTTTAGCCTCGGTCCTCGTCTTCATACACGCTGGTGATCGCCGAGAGATCCAATCGATCGATCAGGTCGCTCACGAAGAACGCCAGGTGATCCTCCGGCAACCTGTGCCTACCAAAAACGCGGTACGTCGTGTGGCGATTGAGGTTTCAGGCCATTCCGAATAGGCTCGACTCATCGTGTCCGTCGTCGCTTCCCTGCTCTACTCACTACAGTTTCTGGTTCGTTCACGCGCGGTGCTCCACTTGGAAATCGTCGCACTGCGGCACCAGTTGGTCGTCACAAGTCGCTCCCGCCGTCCACGGCTTCGCTTGACGGCGCTTGATCGTGCGCTTTGGGCGTGGCTCGCGCGCCGATGGCGTGGCTGGCGCTCGGCGCTCCAGGTCGTGCAGCCAGCGACCGTCCTCGCATGGCATCGTCATGGGTTTCGTCTGTACTGGACCTGGAAGAGCCGACATCGCATCGGCCGTCCGGCGGTCTCACCCGATGTCCGCACGTTAATTCGCGACATGTCGACCGCGAATCCACTGTGGGGTGCGCCGCGCCTTCACGGCGAGTTGCTGAAGCTTGGGATCTCGGTCAGCGAGTCGACCGTCGCCAAATATATGCGACGTCATCCACGTCCCCCGTCACAAACGTGGCGGACGTTCCTCACCAATCACGCGAGCCAGATCATGGCCGCTGACCTCTTCGTCGTACCGACGGTCACATTCCGGCTGCTCTTCGTGCTCGTCATCCTGGCGCACGACCGTCGACGGATCGTCCACCTCGCGGTCACCGAGCACCCGACAGCGGCCTGGACAGCACAGCAACTTCGAAATGCGTTCCCAGAGACCGAAGCGCCCAGGTATCTCTTGCACGATCGCGATTCAGTCTTTGCGCACGTCGCGACCACTCTCGAAGGGATGAACATCGAGGAGGTGCGAACGGCGCCCCGATCGCCCTGGCAGAACGCGTACGTGGAGCGAGTCATCGGCGCGATGCGGCGCGAGTGTCTCGATCATGTGATCGCCGTCAGCGTGGCGGGGGTTCGTCGTGTGCTCACCGCGTACGTCACCTACTACATGCGTTCGCGCACACATCTCGGGCTCGGTAAGGACACGCCGAGTCCGCGGCCGGTCACACCGCTGTCCACTGGTCGCATCGTCGCCATTCCAGAAGTCGGCGGGCTGCACCACCGCTACGACCGCGTCGCGGCGTAACCGCAATCAGCGCGTACCACCAAGTTAAGACTCCCGCCGCACGCCCCCTAATACAGGTCGAAATCGGCTTCGTGTATTGAGCATGAATCACCTGGGTCTGCATTTCGCGGTGAATGATGAGTCGTCGGATACGCCCGCCGAGCATCGCAGGTCTTTGAAGTGATCGATCTGCGATGTGCATCGACTTCTCGGTAGCCACAGGCTCCGACCATAGCGGCGCAGAAGGTCGGTCGTGACGCCCGATTCATCGATGAAGACGTCGGCGCGCGCGTCGTGCAGGGGCTGGATGTCTGGCCACCGGCGGCGCGCGGCGGCGACGTCAGGCCGTCGCTGCTCGTCGGCGTGTACCGTTTTTTTTGACGGTGAGGCCGAGACGATCGATCGTCCGCCCCAGCGTGCTCAGCGCGGCGCGTGTCGGCAGGGCGTGCTGCAACTCCGCCAGCGTCGCATCGGGCCGTGCGGTAATCAACGCGAGGAGCCGCACTTCCTCGTCGGTCGACAACGACCGACCTCGACACTTCGTTTGCGTCCGCGGTGCGATTGATCCGGTTTCCCGTCGGCGCTGCAGCACCCGGTACACCCAGGCCAGGCTCACGTCAAACCGCACCGCGACCCCGGCGACCGGCATCCCGCTATCGCACGCGCTGACGACCCGCGTCCGGAGATCCAATGAGTACGCGGCCATGGCACCTCCAGACGAGAGAGGTACCACGGCGGGCTTCTACGTACAAGTACAAAACGCTCTAATCGACGGACGGTGGTCACGCTGTCCAACGAGTGGAGGAACAGCCATTGATGTTTGAGGGAGCGCCACCACGCTTCGATCATCGAGTTCGAGAATTTCAGTTCGGTGAAGGCCAAGACCCGGCGCAGTACTCCCGTGGTGATCAGGTCATCGACTTGGGCGTTCACGTTCTCGACGCCCGCGTCCGCCAACACGACCGGTGTCGTGTCTGAGGGCGTTGCGCCCCGACTGGCTTCGACGAGTACGGCCACGCTGTTCACCGGCGCAAACGTATCAGCGACCCGCCACGCCAAGATTCGTCGCGAGAAGTTGTCGATGACCGCGTGCACGTAGGCGCGCGTTCCGTCGAGCAGGCGGATGACGGTGGTGTCGATGTGCCACATCTCGTCGGCGCGCGTCGTTCGAAGGCCCACCTTGGGCTTGGCTGGGTGCAGGCGGAGCCGGGGGCCGCGCCAGCCGAACTTCCGCACCAGGCGGTAGCCTGTGCTTCGCCAATATTCCAGCCGTCCGCCATTCACCCACGCAGATGTTCCCACCGCAGACCAACGAAGACGGCTAACGTCCGGATGACGCTTGTACCTGATCGCCATCGGCGACGCGCAACGCTCTCGCCCTCGTCAACGGTTGCCGTTTGCCCGGTTCGAAAGGAACGACTCGACCTTCACCCCGCCCGCCGTGCGTTGGCTGCAACAATCCAGTCCTCGGCGGGGCCCTGCCGGCGCTCCTTCGCATGCCTGTGCGGTCGCGAAAGTGATCCTGAGTGCAAGGTAAGCCAAGGCCTCGGCGTCGGGCCGAGACACGCCTGTGGGTCTCGAATTGTCGATTCTCGCAGTGAAGCCAGGGTTGAGCAACGTTGCGCGGCGCCCGACGTCTGACCTACGCTGACCTCGCAAATGAGGGACCTCCTACTGACCTTGCTGTACCTGGCCGTGATGGCCGCGAAGCTCTGTGGTCCGGGTGGCGTGCGAGCAGTGATCGCGGAGAATCTCCTACTCAAGCAGCAACTGATCGTCTTGCGCCGGGCGCGCCGACGGGCGCCCAACCTTTTGCGCCGCGACCGACTGCTGTGCGGGTTCTGGTCGCTCTTCCTCCGTCCCGGGCGCCTCCAAAAGGTCGCCGTCGCCTTACGCCCTTCGACGCTCCTCGCGTTTCACCAGGCGTTAATTCGTCGCAAGTACCGCCGTCTGTTCTCGTCGAAGCCGTGCCCAAAGAAACCCGGACCGAAAGGGCCGGACGAGGCACTCATTCAGGCGATCGTCGAACTGAAGGCGCGCAATCCTCGCTTCGGCTGTCCCCGGATCGCGCGGATCATCTCGCGGACCTTCGGCGTCGACGTCGACAAGAACATCGTGTACCGCGTGCTGTCGAAACATTATCGCCCGGCTCCGGGCGGAACCGGACCCTCATGGTTGTCCTTCATCGGCCACACCAGAGACAGCCTGTGGAGTGTCGACCTCTTTCGATGCGAGTCGATCGTGCTCCGGAGGTACTGCGTGCTCGTCGTCATGGACCAGTTCACGCGTCGCCTCGTCGGAATCGGCGTCCATGGCGGCACCTTCACAGTAGCCGACATCTGCCGCATGTTCAACGCCGCGATCCATGCGCACGGCACACGGCGACATCTCAGCACGGATCACGATCCGCTGTTCGAGGCGCACCTGTGGACAGCCAACCTGCGGATTCTGGACATCGACGAAATCAAGACGGTGCCGTATGTGCCCCTGTCCCCACCCGTTCGTAGAGCGCTTGATCGGGACGATACGCCGCGAATTCCTCGACCACGTGCCGTTCTGGAATGCCCGTGATCTGGAGCGAAAGCTCGCTGAGTTCCAGACGTACTACAACGCGGCACGCGGCCACGCCTCATTGGAGGGTCACACGCCGCTGACGTTCGCCGGTCGCCACACCATGTCCCCGGCCGATCTGAGTCAGGTGCGTTGGGTCTCGCATTGCAGGAACCTCGTCCAGCTCCCGATCGCCGCCTGACAGCGAATTCGAGACCGACAGGTTCCCACGTTCCGCACAAGAGCCTGTCCTGGGATCACGCCGTCTTCATGCCGGTCACCACTCGGGCCGTCAGCAGGCCCCGTCCGAGCTTCGTCCCAGGCCAAACGATGGAGCCTGGTTTCGGTGACGTCCATACGCTTTCGACACGTCCTCAACGGTTCACTTGCGTTCGTCTTCCCAGGACACACCTGACGGGTACGTCCCGCCTTTTCCGTC
>Ga0247825_10000768_pt1 | contig 20661 bp, 17 predicted proteins | sample 13C_Vanillin_Day_FD_194413 | JGI IMG/M metagenome (GOLD analysis project Ga0247825, IMG submission 194413) | Soil microbial communities from agricultural site in Penn Yan, New York, United States - 13C_Vanillin_Day48 | ecosystem: Environmental > Terrestrial > Soil > Agricultural land | place...
CGTGCGGCCACGCCAGGCGCTGCGGACATCGACGATCTGAAGGCAGGCGACCTGGCTCGCAGTACAATCACGGTGTCCTCCGGCTCTGACGTGCCCACACCCGCCACGCGGATGTGGGCCGCACGTGTGCGGGCCCGCAGCACAACCGGCCGGCTGCCCGCATGTGTGAGCTCGCAGGAGCCGTGTTGGTACTGCGACCCACCGGCGCCGCAGGCGCGCACGGGAGATGCGGCTCCGAAGCGGTCTCACAGGCGGGCAGTCGGCCGGCCCGCGGCGGACCGGTCGAATCGAGTGCGCGAGGACAGGCGTGTCGAGTGCGGCCACGTCAGGCGCTGCGGACACCGCATCTCGTTTGCCTCTCGCCCCTCAACGTGTTGTGGTCGCCTCGTAGGCGAGCGCGATCTTCACCAGGTCGTTGCGAACGGGTGTCCACGCGGCATTTGCTGCCGTGTCCGGCGGGAGCTTCAACGTCGTGGCGATCATGGCGGCATTCGCCTTCATCAGTGCGTCAGCCTCCGATTCGCCCTTCTGCTTCTTCTCCAGCGCCGAGCTCAGCGCCTTCGCACTCGTCTTCATGGCGTCGACGTTCTGAATCGCGCTCTGACGGTTCTCGGGAGTGAGGCTCGTATTTGCGGTCAGCGCGCTTGCGTAGGCCTTCTGAAACGCGTCCATGTTCTTGTCGACGGTGGCTGCAGTGGTCGCGAGTTCGGCGTCGTTGACGCGTCTCGCCTGATCGCTGCCGCCCTGCTGGACGATACCGAGCAGGGTCGTGTTGTACGCTGCCGCCAGCCGGCGGAAATCGGCGGCGAGCGGCGTCCACTGCTGCGATCCCCTGAACCCGGCCGGTTGCGAGGACGCCCAGGTGTCAAGCCGCGAGGCGAACTGCAGGAGCGAGATGACTTCACTGCTGGCCGAGTAGTCCGCGTCGAACCTGTCCCGGGTTCGCTTCACCTGGTCCTGCAGGTCGTCGAAGAATTCGTTCGTCTTGATCTCGCCGCGCTGGGTCTTGATGGTGCTGTTCTTCAGCGTGTCGTCGAGGCTCGCTTCAAAGGCCGACCGCTTGTTCTCGATGCTCTCGAGCAACGCTTTGACTTCCTGATCTGACAGGCGCACGGCGGCGCGTGCTAGCAGAGGCGTCGCGACTAGACTCAGTGCCGCGACTGCACAAATTAACAGTTTCCGGTTCGTCATAATAAACCTCTGGCGTGTTGTTGATCGTGAAACGGGGGGCCGCCTCCTGGGGCAAATGCAATTACCGTACGGCCAACGGCATCGGCGTGCGTCCCCGGGGCGTGCGAAGGTAAGCGCCTGATCACGGTCTGTCGTCGCTGCGCTCACGGCATTGTGCGACCGTTCGTCCAGCCGTCATCGATGCCTTCATACATGTGATCGCACGCCTTCGGTGCGCGGCGAAGTGGTCAGGATCGATGCAGGAGCTCTTCGAGGCGTCTGACAGCTTCAGTCCATCAACGTCGTTCGCGACCGTGCGACCACCCAGGCTCGGCTGTGCGTTCTCGAGATGAGCGATGCCGAAGCTCTGCAGCGCTCGGTACATGTCTTGCCATTTCAGAGCCGTCCACCCGCCGGATCCCCAGGTTTTCGCACGTATCCGTGTGTCCGCCGACGTCTGCCGGCGGCGCATCACAACATGTCGTGGCCGCTCGGGTACCGAGGGGAAACATGACCCTCGACCTCGCGGGTGCTGAACCGGCCGCGTGAATGCGTTTTTGGTCCTGCCCGGAGATAAACGATGACCATCACCAGATTCCTGGCCGCCACGTGTTCCGTCCTCGCGCTCGCCGGGTGCGGGACCTCCCAGTCGTCGCCGCCAGCTGACACTAAGCCCGCCGATGTGACGGCGGCCAGTCCCCCGACGCCGGCCGCCGAGGCGGCAACACCCACCAATGAGGACGTGTCGAAGACTCCGTCGTCCGTCGACACGGCGCCCATCGAGACCGCCGGTGTCGACGTCGTGGCCGGGCCCGAAACACTGAGCATCACCAGCGTCAGCAGCCCGCCACGTCCGCTCGCCACGGCGACCGAGCGCCTGACAGATCAGGAGATCAAGGCGCTGCTCGAGCGGATCGAGAACCGGCGGGCGGCGTTCGAAGCCGCTCTCGACGACACACTGAAGAACGCGACCATCAAGGGCGAACGCGGTGACGTCAACACCAACGAGTTCTTCGACGATCTGCAGGACCAGGTCCGGCGTACCCGCGAACGATTCGCATCGAACTACTCGGCCAGCAGCGAGGTGCTGTCGCTGCTCCAGTTCGCCACGCGGCTTGACACCTGGGCATCCACGCAAGCAGCCGGTTTCCGCGGATCCAAGGAGTGGGGCGCGCTCGCGGCGGAGTTCCGGCGCCTCTCGGCCGCGTACAACTCCGCCCTGCTCCGGCCCGGACAGCGCGCCCTGGGCGCCCGAGCCAGACGCCTGAACGACGCCGAGCTCGCGACGGCCGTCGCCAACGTCGGCAAGAACATGGACGCCTTCCGGGCCGCCTACGACACCGCGCTGGCCAGCAATACGAACCTCACGCCGGCGAGCCGTCAGGCGGCGATTCAGAACGTCGACGCCATGAAGGTGAGCGCGCGCGCGCTCCAGGCCGCGCTCGAGAAGAAGCAGAAGGGCGTCGCGGAGGCGAACGCCCTGTTCAAGGGAACCGGGACCCTGATCGACGCGACGCTCAAGCTCCCGCCAGATTCGCCGACGGCGGCGTCGTGGGCACCGGTTCGCGAGGATCTGGCCAAGGTCGCATTGGCGTACGAGGTCCTCGTCGCCGGCGCCGAAACAGCAAACGCCAGCTATGCCAGCGGCTCGACACCTCCGCTTGCGGTGGCAACCGACCGCCTGACGGATCAGGAAGTCGAGGCGCTCCTCGCCCGTATCGAGAAGGACCGCTCGGCGTTTGAGGCGTCCCTCGATGACACACTGAAGAACGCGACCATCAGGGCTCCCCGCGGTGAAGTCAAGACGAACGAGTTCTTCGACGATTTACAGGATCAGGTGCAGCGTACTCGTGAGCGGTTCTCGTCGAAGTACTCGGCCAGCAGCGAGGTGCTGGCGCTTCTCCAGTTGGCCGCGCGGCTCGACACCTGGACATCCGGGCAACCAGCGGGCTTCCGCGGATCCAAGGAGTGGGGCGTGCTCGCGGCCGACTTCCGGCGCCTTGCGGCGGCATACAACACGGCGCTGCTCAGTCCGGGACAGCAGGGGCGTGGCGAACAGGCCAGACGGCTCAACGACGCCGAACTCGTGGCCGCCGTCGCCAATGTGGAAAAGCGCATGGATGCCTTCCGCACTGCCTACGACGGCGCGCTGACCGCCAACACGAGCCTCACACCGGCGAGCCGTGAGACGGCGATTCAGAACGTCGACGCGATGAAGACCAGCGCGCGCGCGCTCCAGACCGCGCTCGACAAAAAGCAGAAGGGCGTCGCGGAGGCGAACGCACTGTTGAAGGGGAGCAGCGCCATGATGGACGCGACGCTCAGGCTGCCATCGAACGCCTCGGCGGCTGCGGCATGGACGCCGGTTCGCGACGAGCTGTCAAAAGTCGCGTTGGCCTATGAAGTCGCCTCGTCGCGTTGACAACAAGCGGGTCACGGGAGCTGAACGCACGGCGGCCGGGCTATTGATCGAGCGGCTGATACGACACCAGCTTCCACTGACCCGCGTCCCGGGTCCAGAGCAGTCCGAGTGTGCCTCCGCCTGGCCGCCTGAACTGCAGCACCACGCCGAAGTATTCGGTTCCGGCCGGTGAGGCTGTCGCTGGTCCGCACAGATACGTGCGGGCCAGCGTTTCCGGAAGCGGTGTCACCAGGAACTCCCGCTGGAACGGCTGATCGACGACCACCCGCTGCGGATCCCGCGGTGTGAATGCGACGATGGCACTGGTCAGGTTGGGGACGGGACCGACCTTGCCCGCCGAATACTCCATCAGCTTCCGGAGCTCACGTCGTGCCGCGGCCGCGTCGAGCGGTTTGTTGCTGCCGGTGTCCTCCAGGTTCAGGCACGCGTAGGCACGAGGCGACAAGAATGCGAGCGCCTGCTCGTACTCGTGCCGCACCAGCCAGTCCGTCAGGAACTCCTGCGCCGCATCTTCGAGCCGCTCCGGCGCGGCCCCGAGCGGGCGATCCGGCGGCAGCGGCGTCGGCGCGGCGTCCGGCCGCTCGCTGTTGATCACGTCGCCTGACTCGCCCGCGGATTCGTCGACACGTCCGAAGACCTGCTGCCACCAGGGGATGAGCCCCTGCCATCGGTTGTTGTGACGCTTGGCGTTATCGCCCATGCGGACGTCCGAGTTGGCGGATGTCAGGTGCCCGTTGAACAGCCCCTGGGGCGCCTTTCTCGACCGGTAGTCCACATCGATATCACCGCGCAGCCCATCGTCCGACATCGAGATCTGGATGCTCGGCTCCTTGCCGGCCTGCCGGTACGAGTACGGGTAGCCGGCGTGATAGACCGTGTTGTCGTGAGCGCGGAAGAACTCGCGGCTGTTCTCCAGCACCTCGCGGGTATCGGGCTTCAACGTCACGTAGACGCGAAATTCCTGATCCCCGCCCAGTCCCGGATTTTGACCAGAGATGCGGTCGACCGAGACGATGCGGTCGATCGCGGTCCCCATGTCCCCACGTTGTTTATCCGTCAGCTGGGAACGCAGCAAGGCGTGGGTGACCGAATAGTACGTGGTCTGCTCGGACACACTGAGACGATTGAAGCCTTCTTCTGGGGTGTAGCGGCTGCCTCGGGCGGCGTTGTAGCTGTCGATGTATGTCTGGAAGAGCGCCTGCTGACCCGGAGAGAGGTCATCGTAGAGGCGGCGATCGATGCGCGGCCTGACCATCGGCGGCGCGATGACCTTGCCCGGCCACGAGCGATCCACGCCGACGACATCGAAGCCGGTGGCGCCGTGGCGCAGGTAGATGGTGACGCTCATCGCCGGATCGCCGGCGTGCACCCGCGCGGCGACGTACGAGCCCTCCGGCGCTGACTGCGCGGCGGCAGGGAGATTGGCCCCGGTTCCGATCGGGGCGAGCAGGGTGTTCGTCGCATTGTCGAACCCGTACCACTCGACCGTGAACGTCCGTGCCGGCGACAGTCGATAGAGCATCGCGAGATCGTCGAATTGCAGCGTGGCGCCGCTCACCCGGAACCGATCGATCGGCAGGACGCGCGAAAAGTACGTCCGCCCGATCCGATTGCGGCGTTCGATCAGCGTGGCGGTCATCCAGTCTTCAGCAGCCTGGCTGTACTCCCCGGTCTGCACGACGGCCCGGATTTCGGCGTCGGTGAACGCCATCACCTGCTTCGCGGCCCAGAACGTATCGTCGGGCAGCCGGTTCTCGAATGCCATGATCGGGTCGTTGCTGGTCCACGCGTCTGGATCGAAGGTCTGGCTGCCGAACGTGCCGACCTCGGGAAGGTCGGGGTACTCTTCGCGCATCCACGCCGGTGTGACGACGCCGAAGCCGAGGATGTTGCGGCGCGTCTTGTCGCGCCCTGCCAGGAATGGCTCGTGGCCCTCCCATACGAGCTTCGGCCCCTTCACCGAACCACTGCCCAACGACCGGGTGAAGTCGACGATGTAGTGACGGATCCTGGCGACACCGTCGATCGGCGTCATGATGTCGTGGGTGTCCACGGCGCGGGCCCCGCTGTTGTTGAGCCAGGCGGAAAAGACGTACAGGCCGCGCAGATCGCGCCGGTGTTCGTGGGGCACTGTGTCGTTGGGGTCGTCGCTCCTTGTCCCCCAGTATTGGTACGGGCCCAGGAGCGCCTCGCGGCTCTCTGGAAGGCGCGTGGCCACCGCGCGATATGTCCTGTCGTCCGCAGTGGCGACCGTGCGCAGGAACGCGTCGATGTCATCGCCGTACAGTCGCCGCGGGCGGCCGGCGCTGGAGACGGTCTGGCCCTCGGCATTCGCGACGAGGCGCGAGCGCTCGAATCGGACGAGGTAGTTTTCAGGCACGTGATAGCCGAGCGCGTAGAGGAAGCGCGCCGTCACCATGTTTGCGCCCGTGGCCATGCCCGAGAAGCCAATCGGATCGAAACGCAGGAGGTACAGGTCGCGCTTGCCGTCGGCGACGAGCAGCCCGGGATTGGTGCCAAACGGCTTGACGACCAATACCTGCCAGGACCCCTCGGCGGCCGGTGGGAGATCGTCTCTCGGACCCCGCTTCAGTTCGGCGATCGCCATCCGTCGCGGCGTCTGGCGGTTCACGTACCACTCACCGTCCATAACGTCGCCAAGCGTGTTGACGCCCTGCGCGGGGATCACCCCGGTCCCCGGATGGGGCTGCCCGCGCGTCTTGACGGAGTTGTTGATCGCCTCGAGCATCGCGCTGAGCGCGCGGGGCTCGATTCCTGCGACCGGGAGCGGAACCGGCTCGCGCGCGAGCGGATCGTCGGGATAGAAGCGTGGCGCCTGCGCCCGCACGGTCGTCCCAAGTGCCGTCGTCAGGACCACCAGCGCCAGCACGTGGCCCAGACGTGGCGGCTTCACCACCACCTCGGGCTGTAGATATCGCTGAACGTCCACGACACCCGGAATCCTTCCGCCGAGCCGGCGAAATCGATCCGGTTGACGACGGCGGCACCGAGCCGCACCCGGAAGCCCACGCCACCGCTGTAGTGCAGCGATTCGGGATTGACGTCGCGTTTGAGCGGCACGACCTTGCCGCCGTCGACGAATGCCGACATGTCGAGCCTGCTCGACACGTGCCAGCGATGCTCGGCGCTGAGCAGGAAGGAATGGACGTCGCGGAAGCGATATGGCCCGAAACCTCTCAGGTCGTCGTTGCCACCCAGTGTCGGCTGCAGGTACAGCGGCACCTGGTTGTCACCCTTTGGGTAAGACAGGACCGCCGCGGCGCGAACCGCGATGACGCGGCTTCGGTTGAAATAGGGCAGATACTGCTGGAACTCGAAGTCCGACTGCCGGAAGGCGAACGTCTTCCGGCCGACGTCCCAATACTCCCGGTATCGCGCCCCGAACAGGTGGCCGCTCCTCGGACCCGTCCGCGAATCACGGGAATCGACATAGGCGAACACGCCGATGCGCATGTAGTGCGTGTCCTCTTCGAACCCGGGCAGCGAATCGGCCGGGAAGTGCTCGTCGATCGGCGGAAGATCTTCGCTGCCAGGACCGGTGTGCGGATACAGGTAGCCGCCGGTCGCGCCGAGGCGCAGCGAACGCCCCGGTTGATACGTGGCGCTGAAGTCGGTCGTGAAGTCGTCGTAGCGATAGCTGGTTTGCTGCGCCTGGGACGACTGGTTGCCGAAGCCGTAGTAGGAGATGTGCGGCGAGTGCTCGAACTTCGTGTACCACTGCAGCGCCGCCCGTTCGGTGCGGAGACCCTGAAAATCGAGATCGAAGTCGAACATGTAGCCGTATTGCAGCGTGCCGCGCGCCGTCGCCCGGTAACCGAGCCGCTCCTGCCACAGGTCGGAGCGTCGGTATCCGAGCCCGGCGCTGAAGCCCTGGCCCGAGCGCATGCCGCCCAGCACCAGCTGCGGGCCGTTCACGCCATGTCCGGAATCGAGCCCTTCGCGGAAGCCGCGCTCGGCCAAAGAGTTGACCCGGTCGACCATTGGTGACTGGCGTTCCGGCCACAGCTCCGCAACCTTGGCGGCGCGCTCGTCCGCGATCGCCTCAGCTCGTGTCTGTGGCTGGCCGGGCGTCGGCTCCTGTGCGCGGGCTGGCGAGGCAAAAGAAAGACAGGCCAGTACAAGTGCTCCCGCGACCGCGACAAGCGCTCGTGGCATCGCGGCGGTCCGCGATGCACGCGTCCGGACGATAGTGGCCTGAACGTCCTTTGTTCGTCGGTACATGACGACCTCGTCGCCTCGGCTCAAGGCCGTCGCAGGCCGTTAGCGTCACAGGAGTTCAGCCGCCGGGGTATGCAGTAACGGCAAGGTCGCGCGGCACGATCACAGGTGCGCCGCGCACCCGACGCCCGTTCCCGGCGCACCCGTTCCCGGTTCGCCAGGAGCCTCGTTTCAGAATCAGGTCGTCAGCGGCGTACCGGTGATCGCCGGCTTCGGTTCCAATTCGAGGACGCTTCGATAGAACAATCCCGCTGCGACGGCCCCGACGATCGGCGCGATCCAGAACACCCACAACTGCGCAACCGCCCAGCCGCCGACGAACAGTGCCGGGCCAGTGCTGCGTGCCGGGTTGACCGACGTGTTCGTCACCGGAATGCTAATGAGGTGAATCAGCGTCAGCGCCAGGCCGATCGCGAGACCCGCGAAGCCGACCGGCGCTCGCCGATGTGTCGCACCCAGGATCACGATCAGGAACATGAACGTCATGAAGACTTCCGTCACGAACGCCGAGGTCAGCGAATAGCCGCCCGGCGAGTGCTCGCCGAAGCCATTCGATGCGAATCCTCCGAGTTCGAAGGCGGGCTGGCCGCTGGCGATGAGATAGAGCACGGCGGCGCCGGCAATCGCACCAACCACCTGGGCGATGACGTAAGCCGGCACGTCGCGGGCAGGAAAACGTCCGCCCGCCCACAACCCGACGGTAACCGCCGGGTTGAAGTGCCCGCCGGACACCGGCCCGAGTGCGTAGGCGCCAGAGAGGACCGTGAGGCCGAACGCCAGCGACACGCCGGCGAAGCCGATGCCAAGCGCGGGAAAGCCGGCCGCCAGCACCGCACTCCCACATCCGCCGAGTACCAGCCAGAACGTTCCGAGGAATTCGCTCGAGAGTTTCGGAAACACGTCAGCCTCCTTCTCACACGCACGCCGGGGCACAAGCGGCACGGCATTTGGTGAGTGGCTCGTCACCACCCGTCGTTCCGTCGACGGCGTGCCGCATCGAAAAACATCGCAGATTCTGAGTTGGCGGCTTCGCTCGCCCGTCGCGGGCGCCGGTGTTTTGGCAACATCAGTGCCATTGGACCGGACACCTCGTTGATGTGCACGGCACTCGCGAAAGTCACCGTTGCGACGGCTTCCACACCGGTCAACGTTGCCGGTTACGCATAGCTGGTAGGCGCAGCCTCGGCGAAAGCTGCCGACGAGTGCGATGCGCGCCCGCCGCGAGCAGCAGTCAGTCGACATCCGAACCCACGCGGACGGTGACCGTACGCGCCTGGCGCCGGAAGGCTCGTTCGATCTGAGTCACGCCGCGTCCGTGGCGCAGGTCCTGGACGGCGCCTTCACGGGCCTCGAACCCGCTCGTCCCATCGACGTGGATCTAACGCGTGTCGAGCGTATCGACGGCGCCGGTGCGGTGCTGCTCGCACGGCTGTTCGATCGGCTGGATGCCAGCGGACACCGCACGCGGGTCCTCGAGGCCAGCAATCCCGGGGCAGCACAGCTGATTGCGCTGTACCGCGCCCGTCATGTTGATCCATCCGCGCCGGCTCCCCCTGGCGCGAGCGCATTGGCGCGAATCGGCGCGGCGGCGGGCCAGCTCCCCCGCACGGTGACCGACGCTCTGGACTTCACCGGCGGCTGCGCCGTTGCCGCGACCAAGACGGTTGCATCGCCGGGGTCGGTCGACTGGCGTTCGTTGCCCGGGCTGTTCCAGTCGATCGGCGCAGACGGTCTCATCGTCACGGGCGCTGCCAATCTTCTGGTCGGAGTGATCATTGGTCTGCTAGGCATCTCGCAACTCGCGCGCTTCGGTGCCGTCAGTCATGTGCCGGAGCTGGTGGTCATCGCCCAGTTCCGCGAGCTGGGTCCCCTGGTGACGGCGATCGTCGTGGCCGGCCGATCCGGCGCCGGTCTCGCGTCAGAGCTCGCCACCATGAAGGTATCGGAGGAGATCGACGCCTTGCGCGCGATGGGATTCGACCCGCTGCGATGGCTGGTGGTGCCCCGGTGCGTCGCCCTCGTTGTGGCCGTGCCCCTCCTGACATGGGTGGGCGACGCGTTGTCGCTCCTCGGCGGATTCCTGGCGGCGATGGCGATCACGGACATACCGGCGCGCGCGTACGTGCTGGCAACCGGCGACGCGATTGGGGGTGGCAACCTGCTCGCCGGTCTGGTCAAGACGCCATTCCTTGCCCTGGCAATCGGCCTCATCGCGTGCGGACAGGGGCTGGCCGCGCAGGGCGGCGCCGCCGCCGTCGGGGTGAGAACCACCGGGGCCGTGGTGCTGGCGATTCTCGGCGTCATCGTGACCAACGCCCTGTTTACCCTGTTCTTCACGTTGTTGGGCATCTGACATGCCGGCAGGGCGCCCGCACATCATCGTGGACGACCTTCGCATCGGGTGGGGATCGCGGGTGCTCATCGAGCATGTGAGCTTCCAGATCGAGCGCGGCACGACGCTGGCGATCCTGGGTGGGTCGGGCAGCGGCAAGAGCACGCTGCTGCGATATCTGATTGGCCTGGAGCGCCCGCTCGCCGGCCGGATCGACATCGACGGCGTCGGCGCGCCGCATGTCTACGAAGGCGCACCGCCCTTCGGTGTGCTGTTCCAGTCCGGGGCGCTCTTCAGCTCGTTGACGCTGGCTCAGAACCTCGCGCTCCCGCTCACCAAGTGGACGTCCATTCGCGGCCCCGCCGTGCGCGAGCTCTGTCAGGCGAAACTCGAACTGGTCGGGCTCGGGGCATTTGCCGATCACCTGCCAGGAGAGATCTCCGGCGGCATGAAGAAGCGTGCGGGCATCGCGCGCGCCATGATGCTGGAGCCCGACCTGCTGTTCTTCGACGAACCGTCCGCGGGCCTGGATCCCATCACCGCGGTGGAGCTCGATCAGCTCATCATCACATTGAGCCGCGATCTCGGCATCACCGTCGTCATCGTGACCCACGAGCTGCCCAGCATCTTCCTCGTCGCCAACACCTGCATTGTCCTGGACAAATTCGCGAAAGGTATCGTGGCGCGCGGCAACCCGAACGATCTCCGCGATACGTCGGACATTCCATTCGTGCACAACTTCTTCACGCGGTCATCGCCCGGGCGTGCCCGCGAGCCAGCGTAGGTAGACCATGTCTGTCGAGAGGAACCACGCACGGCTCGGCGCGTTCCTGGTAGTGGTGTTGATCCTTGCCATTGTCACCGGCCTGCTCTTCGTCGAGCGGGCGAGGAGCCGGGCGGTGCTCGATTTGGTGACGTACACGACGGAAAACGTCAGCGGGCTCGATGTGTCGAGCCCGGTTCGGTTACGGGGCGTGCCGGTCGGTCGCGTGACCGATCTGCGGGTCGATCCGCTCGGAAGGACGGTCGAGATCGACTTCGAGATGTTCCTGGACCGACTCAATACGCTCGGTATGGACGTCGCGCGGATTCGTCAGACAGCCGATGTGACGCGGATGTTTCCAAACCTTCGTGCGCAGGTGATCGGCAGCCTGGTGACCGGCGAGGCATACCTGCTGATCGATGCGCTCGAGAACCCTCCGCCAGCGATTGCACTCGGATTCACGCCGACCCGGGCGTATATCCCGTCGATGCCCTCGCCGCGCGCGGCGGTCACCGACCGGCTGCCAGACGTGCTCGAGCGTACGGAAGCCACGTTGCAGGTGCTGAGGGAGATCATCTCCAGGATTCCAAACACCCTCGATCGCAGCGACCGGTTCTTCACCAACGTCGAGCGCATCATCCGGGAGAGCAACCTGCCCGAGCTGAGCGCCGACTCGCGGACGTTCTTCAGGACAACGACCGGGCAAATCGGCCAGATGACGTCCGACCTGCAAGCCGTCATCGGACCCGAGGGCAAACTGGTGACGTTCCTGGACGACGTGCGCGCCGCGGTCGAGGCCGCTGACCTCTCCGCCACGAACCAGGCCGCGCGCGCTGCCGCCGACCAGACGGTGCTCGCGGCGGATGACCTGCGCCGGGCGCTGCCAGCGATTCGTGATTCCCTGGGGCAGTTGAGCGACCTTGCGCGACAGCTCCAGGAACAACCCGAGTCGATGGTGTATGGTCCACGGCCGGTCGTCAAGCCATGACTCGTTTCGTGCGACACGCGTGGTTCGGCCTCGCGATGGTGTGCTTGTCGGGAACTGCGTGCCAGTTGAAACGCCCCGACACGATTCCGGCCCGCATGCTCGAGCCGCAACTGCTCGAGCCGCAGCCGGCCGCGCCGGCTGCAGCCGGGGCGACCCTCGCCGGCGCGATGCCTGTCCGGCTGCTCGATACGCAGGCGCGGGCGCACATCGGCCGGCGATTGCTGCACCAGCAGGCGTCCGGGGAGCTGACGGAAGATCCCGTGTGGCGATGGTCGGCCGCGCCGGATCGTTATCTCGACACGGCGATCCGTCTCGAACTGGAATCGAGTTCGCGTCTGCGGCTGGTCGACACGGCAGGCTCTCCGGCGATCGCGGCGACGCTGCTCACCTGGTGCCTCGAACCCGGTGAGAACCCGCGCCTCATGGGCGCGGTCCAGTTCGTCATCACCGGGAAGGACGGCGTCGTCCATTCTCATGTCGTGCAAGGGAGCGAGCGTGTGTCCGGCGGACTGCCCGGCGATCTCGCGGCGGTGGCAGGCCGGCTGCTGCGGCGACTGGCCCAGGAAGGTTTGATGCGGGCCACGTAGCCGGCACGGGCCCGCACGATGACGAACGTAAAGTCCTTTGTCGTCCGGACATGCCGATTTTGTCGCCAGCAGGTGCGGAGCGCTTGCCGAAAAGACATAGGCCGGACGCGGCTACCCCGGCCATCGTGACGCCGGAGAGATTTGCCGCGCACGCTCGCGGGCTGTTTCTATGGACTTGACGCGCCAACGGTTCTTGGTCGTGGCCGAGAGAACGGCCTGGGCAATTGGGGTGATCGGCCTGCTGTGGTGGGGGACCCACCACGTTGCGGTCCGCCTCACGACGCGGCAGGACATCGCGCGTTTCGCTGAGCAGCGGAAGATTCCCGTGCCCCTTGCCAAGCCAGACCAGTCTCTCTGGTCAGTGGCTCGTATCGCAGCCTGGCAGGAGACGCTCGCCGACCCGGTACCGCCACCGCTCGCGGTACTCCGAATCGCGAAGGTCGGCCTCGAGGTTCCTGTGCTGAGCGGTACCGCGGAGCGCACGCTCGACCGGGCGGTGGGTCACATCGAGGACACGGCAGAGCCGGGCACCGATGGCAACGCGGGTATCGCCGGTCACCGTGACGGGTTCTTTCGTGGTCTGAAGGACGTTGTCCCCGGCGACGCGATCGAGCTCGACACGCGCGAGGGGACCGAGGTCTATCGCGTGGAGCGCACGTGGGTGGTCAACCCGGAGGACGTTTCGGTGCTGGACCCGACGTCGGAACGCGCGCTGACACTGGTGACCTGCTATCCCTTCTACTTTCACGGCTCTGCCCCCCAGCGGTTCATCGTGCGTGCGGTGCGCGTGGAGTCCCGGGTCCTCACCGCGACGCGGTGAATGCGTGCAATGTCGCGTGTGCGGAGCGTGCGTTGCGAGGTGCAGATGCTCGCACGGCTTGTAAGCGGTCGCGTTTGTGCAACCAGAAACGGAGAGTCAATATGTCACGTGTGATCAGCAGGGTAGTACTGACCGCGGCCGTCATGTGTCTGACGGTCGTCGCGTCATTCGCCCAGCAGCAATCGACGACGTCCGAAACGAAGACGTTCGAGGTCCTCGCGGTGCAGGGCAACGATCTGGTGGTGAGGCTGCCGGAAGGGACGCGAGAGTTGACGGTCCCCGCTGACTTTCGCTTCATGGTCAACGGCCAGCCGTTGGCGGTTGGGGAGTTGCGAGTCGGCATGAGAGGGACGGCCACCATCACGACGCGAACCACGGTCACGCCGGTCACGGTCACGGAGGTGAAGAACGGCACCGTGGTCCAGGCCGCGGCGGGGACGATCGTCGTGCGCGCCGACAACGAGGTGAAGAGATTCTCGCAGGGTGATGTCGACAAGCGCGGCATCAAGATCATGCGCGATGGCAAGCCGGCGCAGGTATCCGACTTCCGTGAGGGCGATCGGTTGTCGGCGTTGATCATCACGTCGGGTCCGCCGCAGGTCCTGACCGAACGGCAGGTGCAGGCCACGCTCGCCGAGAATCGCGCCGCGGCACCCACGGGCGCGCCCGCCGCGGCACCTCCGGTCGCCGCAAACCGGGCAGCGGCGCCGTCACCGGCTGCTCCCGCGCCTGCGGCAGCGAGGACGTTGCCGAAGACGGCGAGCTCATGGCCTCTGGTCGGCCTCCTGAGCCTCCTGTCGCTTGCAATCGGGGTGTCGCTGACGGCGACGCGCCGCTTCACCGCATAGACACGTGATCGACGGGCTGCGTTCGCGGAGTCGAACGCAGTCCCGCTCAGTACCGCGGGGCGGCCTTGAAGAATGAGGCCGAGGCGGCGTATAGAAATCGGGCACGCAGTCGATGCCCGGCAGTTCCAGGTCGCCCAGGAACAGCAGCGGCGCCGACAATCGCGACAAGTCGAGCAGCGGCGCATCACCGGTGGGGCGAGCGTGTGCACGACGGCCTCGGGCAGGCCCCGTGCTCGCCGTTCCATCGAACCGCACGGTCTGCGGATCAGCACCAAATCACCGAGGCTCATCGCCGCGACGATCACCGGACGCGCGAGCAGGTGCTCCGTCAGCGTGTGCTATGTAGCACAGCATTCCTTCCCGTCTCCCAGTACTTTTGACTGCAAACCGTGACAGCAACGGGACATCGCAGTGCAGGAAGCACAAGGCACACGGACGCACCAACACTGAAGAAACCGTAGGAACGACGGCCACGAGCCGCTTGGCGACACCCACCTGGATAAATGCCGCCGAGCCTGATTACAGACGTGCTGGAACCATCGGTCGGATCGCGCGCGTATCGATTTCGCAGGCGCCTCGGCGGAACCACCCCGTGCAACGCGTAGCCCGAATCGCTTTGTCAACGACGAGTTCAAACGGCCTCGAGGAGAGGCCCGGCAATGATGTGGCCCAAGGAAGACAACCGAGACTTGACGTCTGATGACGTGTTCGACCTGCATCGCGTCGCGGCGGTGGTCGGCACGCTGATGACCGGCGACGAGCGCACGCGCCTGTGCCACGTGCTGAACATGACCTCCGTGCGGCTCGATGAGCTGTGCAACCTCGCATTGCAATCTGTGACGTTCGGACCGGGAAGCGGTTACGCGGTCATGCCGAACCTGGTGTGGCGGATTCGCTGCCGGCTGGACATCGCTGGCGAGGCGCAGTACTGGAGCAACAAATTGGGGTGGACGGAGCAGCGCTTGGGCGACTTTTACGCCCATCACGGACGTGACACCCTATCGCTACCCGACGAAGGCGTGTGGGAGGAAGCCGATTTCGGGACCCAGCGGGTTGCCGGCGTCGCCTTTTGAAGCCCGAACCTGACATACCGGTACCACCAGGTTGTCGCGTCGATGGCTCCAGGGACCGAGTCGTCAAGGCCGTGCCGCAAGCGCACTACGGTGAGAAGGTGGACACGCCCACGCCTGTTCGCCTCTGCCCCGAGTGCCGCAAGCCAGATTGCCAGGTGGTCTCCGGGGACCTCTCGGCCGTCATCCTCTACGCCTGTAAAGACTGCGGGCATATGTGGAAAATCCAACGGCCGAACAGGTAGGCGATAACCCAGATTCTCAACTGGCGGGGTTCGGATTCGCAAACCTCGCGAGGCTCGGCGCTGCGAGCCGCGGCCCCGAATACCCGGTCACCTCGCCGAACCGCCGCCGCTCCTCCCAGTCCGTCCGTGCGTCGGCGATCTCTTGCGGCGTGCGCGCCACAAAGTTCCACCACATGAGGATCTTCTCTGGAAACGGTGGACCGCCAACCAGCAGGAGCCGGCCACCCGACTGGCTGGTGAAACACACCTCGGAACGGTTGGCGCCGAGGTAGTACAGCACTCGCTCCTGTAGCGGCTGCCCTTCCACTCGGCAGTCTCCATTCAAGACAAGCGCGGCGTACTCGTATGCCACGTCCAACGGCAGACCGAGGGCGCCTCCAGGATGCACCTGGACGTCTCCGCCGAAGATTCCGGAATGATGCGCCGCGGGTGAGGCCAGGGCGCCGAGGCTCCCCGCAAACACTTGAACGATCCCGCCCGGTTGCTCATCGACGGGCACGCGGTCGACGTGCTGAAACAGCGCCAGCATGTGACGGTCGCGATCCGGGAGCGCGATCCAGAGCTGCGCGCCGTTCAAGCGGCCGCTGTTCTTGGTCGGGGTCCGCTCCGCGTGCGCAATGGCGCCACCCGAGGTCATGACATTGACGCCGCCTGGTCGCAGCAGCGATTCGTGGCCGAGGCTGTCGTAGTGAACGAGCTCGCCGTCGAGGAGCCACGTCACCGTCTGCAGCCCCATGTGAGGATGGGCGCCGACGTCCATGGGCGACGGATCCGCGAACGTCAGGGGGCCGAAGCGGTCGAGAAAGCACCATGGGCCAACGAGGCGCCTCCCCTTCACCGGGAGCACCCGCGTGACCGTTAATGCACCCAGCGCGATGTCGCGACCGGGGAACGACTCGAACTGATGTTCGGTCGCCCCCAGCGCGACGCAGGTTTCTGCCCCGATCGTCTGATCCGCCATTTGGGCCTCGCCCTCAGATCATCATAACGACCGTTTCGGCTCCGATCGCAGGATGTCAGCTCGTTTGAGGTGCCGAGTCGAGCGGATGGGTCGCGACCCCTTCTGTCTCATGCGCGCTGAGGTTCTTTTCGACCTCTGCGAGCGTCATCATCATCATCATTGGATCGGCTGGAGTCCGAGCAACCGCGTCAGTTCATCGGGATCCGAGCGAAGATCGGGTCGATCGATGCCGTGCACCGGTTCCACGAGCCGCGGGTCTCGCGACCGTTCGACGTGGGTTGGCGGCGCCAGGAGCCGGAGCGAGCCGCATGCGCGTGACATCGCGCTGAGGCGGCGCGCCGAATAGGCGGCTGTACTCCCGACTGAATTGCGACGGGCTTTCATACCCCACGCGCCCGCCGGCGCTGCCAGCGTCCAGGTTCTCGTTCAGCATCAACTGCCGTGCCTCCTGCAGACGCAATTGCTTCTGGTACTGCAACGGGCTCACGCCTGTGAGCGCGCGGAAATGCTGCCGGAAGGTCGAAGGACTCATATGCGCGCGATCCGCCAATTGGTCGCCGTCCAGCGCCTGAGCGAAGTTCTGCTTGAGCCAGGCGACGGCCTTCGCGACCTGTTGGCTCGGGGATCCTGCGGTGACGAGCCTCCGAAGTTGCGGACCGTGCGGACCTGTTAACAGGCGAAGAACAACTTCCTGCTGGATCAGCGGCGCCAGGCCGGTGATCAGTGCCGGCTGCCCCAACAGCTTGACGAGCCTGACCAACGCATCCAGCAAATCGGCGTCGAGGACTTCGAAGGAGATGGAACGAGAGGCCTCCTCGCGCCGGGGCCGGGGGTCGTCCATCTCGGAGGCCATCTGAACGATGGAGCGGACGTCCAAGGTCAGCATCATCCCAAGAAACGGTTCTGCGCCACTGGCTCGCGTGACATGCGAGACGACAGGGAGATCGATGGTCGTGAGCATGGATTGCCCCGGACCGTAATCGATCGCCTCCTCGCCGAGCAGGACCTGCTTATCGCCCTGCGCCACCACGCCAAGACCAACGTTGTAGATGCAGTGCAACGGCTCCGTTGGTCCCGATCGCCGGTGGAGCGTGAGCGCCGGAATCCTGGTGCTGTGGTCGCCGTCGGTTTGGATAAGGCTCCCGATGGTGCGAGCCAGCTCGCGGATCGTCGTGCCGTCGGACATATATGGCCAAGTTCGCTTTGACATCATCGGTATCCGGTCCGTGGCCGTGTGCAAGCGAGTCTAGATCACGCCTGATCACCAATTCTCGATTTCCACGCTGAACCGTCATTTTAGGCAAGAGACAGCGCGGATCTGGCAAACATCTTCAGAGCGATCTCGCTACATTGGACACATTGAACCTGGCGCCATCTGGAGCAACTGATGCCCAAGCGTGAACGTGACACGGCCTCGACAAACAGCCACATCTTGAGTCGGCGCGACTTCGTGTCGAGAACCGTCGTGGCAGGGCTGGCCATCGGGCCGTTGTTGGGGACCGGCTGCTCGGCTCAGTCCGCGGGCGTCAGCATCAGCACCGACACCGGGTCAGCACGAGGATTGAACAAGATGAAGACACGGCAGCTCGGAACATTAACGGTCTCGGAAATCGGCGCTGGCGCCATGAGTATCAGCGCCAATTACGGACCACCAGCGGACCGAAGCGAAGGCATCAGAGTGCTCCGCGAAGCCCATCAAAGAGGCGTGACGTTATTCGATACCGCTGAAGTGTACGGGCCCTACACGAGCGAGGAGCTTGTCGGCGAAGCGCTCGCGCCCGTTCGCAACACCGTGCAGATCGCGACGAAGTTCGGGTTCGACATCGAAGGAGGTACTGGTGGTCTCAACAGCCGCCCGGAGCACATCAAAGCGGTCGTCGATGCCTCCCTCAAGCGTCTCCGTACCGACCGCATCGATCTTCTGTACCAGCATCGGGTCGATCCGAACGTCCCGATCGAGGACGTCGCCGGCGCGGCCAAAGCGCTGATCGTGCAGGGCAAGGTGCTGCACTTTGGCCTCTCTGAGCCGAGTGCGACCACCATCCGCCGGGCCCACGCAGTGCAGCCGGTGAGCGCGATTCAAACGGAGTATTCCTTCATGGAGAGAGACCCTGAGAAGAACAGGGTGCTTCAAACGTGCGAGGAACTCGGGATCGGGTTCGTTCCATGGGGTCCCCTCGGGATGGGCTACCTCACCGGCAAGATCACGGCTACGACGACGCTCGATCCGAAGACGGATCTGCGATCCGGCTTTGATCGCTTCTGGGGTGACAACATCGCAGCAAACATGCCGATCGTCGATTTACTGACTCGCTTTGCTGCCACGAAGAACGCCACGCCGGCACAGATCGCCCTCGCGTGGCTTCTGGCCCAGAAGCCGTTCATCGTCTCGATCCCCGGCACGCGCAACATCGACCACTTGCGGGAGAACCTCGGAGCGCTCGATGTCCAGTTGACGGCAGCGGACCTGATCGCACTCGACGCCGACTTCTCGAAGCTCACGGTGCACGGCGGTCGCATGAACGAAACGCAGATGCGGGCCGTGGAGCGCGCAGGTTAAAGGACGCGAACATGCGTATCGGAATTCTCGGTTCAGGGTTGATGGGCGGAAAGCTCGGCACCATCTTCGCGAAAGCCGGGCACCACGTCGTCTTTAGCTACGCGCGCAGTCAACGGAAGTTGAACAGGCACGCCCGTCAGGCCGGCCGCCGCGCAGTGGCCGGCACGCCGCGCGAGGCCGCCGAAGATGCCGACGTACTGCTCCTGGCCGTCCATTGGTCGCGCGTCAATGACGTGTTGAAGCAGGCCGGTGATCTCTCGAGGAAGGTGCTCATCACCTGTTCGCTGCCGATGAATCCCAGTGATACCGCCCTGGCGATCGCGCACACATCCTCTGGTGCCGAGGCGTTGGCGAAGAAGACGAAACGCGCGAGGGTCGTCTCGGCCTTCGGCACCGTCCCGAGCGAAGTCTTGTTCGAGGTCTTCGAGGCCAAACGACGTCGTACGCGTCGGCGACCGAGCCTGCTCTACTGCGGCGACAACGACGAGGCGAAGAATGTAGTGGCGCAGCTGATTCGCGATGTCGGGTTTGAGCCCGTCGACACAGGACCATTACGAATGGCGCGGTACTTGGAGCCATTCACTCTAGCGATCGCACAGCTCGCATACGAGGGTGATGAGGGTCCTGAGCTCGCGTATCGGATTGAGCGGTTCGGTAAATGGGACATCAGACCTCGAGTATGTGATGAACAAACAGGTGTGGTTGCTTACGGGCGCCGGGCGCGGCATGGGCGCCGATTTCGCGAGGGCCGCGTTGGCCTCCGGCTACTCGGTTGTGGCGTCCGGCCGAGATCGCGAGCGGGTGTCCAGGGTCCTGGGAACAGCGAGCGACCTGCTGGCTCTAACGCTGGACGTCACCAGCGCCGCTGACGCCGAGGCCGCGGTGCGGGCCGCCGTCGATCGCTTCGGTCGAATCGACGTGCTGGTCAATAACGCGGCCAGCTGCTTCGCCGGCTACTTCGAGGAGCTCACGGCCGAGCAGATCGGAAAGCAGTTGGCAGCCAGTCTCATCGGGCCGATGAACGTGACTCGCGCGGTGCTGCCGGTCATGCGGAAACAGCGCTCAGGACACATCATCTCGATCTCGTCGTCCGCGGGCCTCGCCGCCGGCTTCGAGTTCGTGAGTGCCTACGCCGCGTCGAAGTTCGGCCTCGAGGGCTGGATGGAATCGCTGCGGGCGGAGGTCGCGCCGTTCGGCATCACGACGACCATCGTCAATCACAACCGCCGCGCCGCTTCATCGCCGGCGCCGATGCCATTGCAACGGCAGAGCAGAAGATCGCCGATCTCAAGGCGCAGATTGAGGCGCACCACGCACTCTCGACGGCACTCGCTTTTGACTGAAGCCTTCGCGACAAACACAGACTCCGATGGCCTCGTTCTTCTGTGCTCGGGCCTGCGGCGGGTGAATCAGTTATCCAGGGTCAAAAATCTCTCCCGATCATGCCGGCTCCTCTCTTGGGTCAAGTGTGCGTTGCGGAACAGCGCCTGACGGCGGGTCCGCGTATCGTGGAGGCTCTCGTCAGCCTCTAACTCGCCGCTCGGCGTCTGCTGATGAGCACGTCACCTTCCGGGCAGAGACCTTCCATGTTCAAGCGAACGATCACCATCATCCTGTCGGCTGTCACGCTCGCCGGCGGCGAGGCCCGCGGACGAC
>Ga0247825_10000769_pt1 | contig 20652 bp, 20 predicted proteins | sample 13C_Vanillin_Day_FD_194413 | JGI IMG/M metagenome (GOLD analysis project Ga0247825, IMG submission 194413) | Soil microbial communities from agricultural site in Penn Yan, New York, United States - 13C_Vanillin_Day48 | ecosystem: Environmental > Terrestrial > Soil > Agricultural land | place...
GCACAGGAGCGGCGCCGAGGAGCCCGGCGGCGGCGCCCTGCTGGAGGAAGCGACGGCGGGAGATCGTCATGAAGTCCACTCGCTGGGAAGGAGTCGGCGGGGAAAATGATGTTGCGCGGCCAGCATCGCCACCCTAACGTTCAGCAGCTTCCTCGTCGGAGCAGCGTTTGAAGGGCCGCATCAGCAAGACACTCGAGTCCATCCTGCTCGATCCCGCCGCGCGGCGCGAGCTGCGCGAGCACCTCATCCGCGGACGCGACGGGTGGGTCCGAGTGAACGGCAAGACCTACCGGGTCCAGATGGACGTCACCTCCAAGGTGAAGAGTCCCATCGGCAGGAGGTTCGCGGAAGCCGGATGAGCTTCGCCTTTCCAGCCCTGCTCGCCTTTCTGCTGGTCCTCCCAGGCATCATCCTCCGTTACAGCTACGCCCGCGGTCCGTGGGGCTGGGCCAGCCCGACCTCGCTGCGCCGGGTCTCGGAAGAGCTGGCCTACGGCGTAGCGTTCGCCTTGGTGCTCCACGCGGTCTGGCTGCTCCTGGTGCGCTACCTCGGCTTCCAGCCGGACGTGGACTCGATGTTCCTCCTCCTGATCGGCAACTTCGGCGAGGGGCAGCGGCACCTGGACCGAGTGCTGGCCTCGGTCTCGGGCTACTACCCCTGGGTGGCCGGCTACCTGGTGTCGCTCTACGGTGCGTCCGCGGTCGCCGGGAACCTGGGGCACCGCGCCGTGCGCCGGCTCAAGCTCGACCACCTCACCAAGACCTTCCGCTTCGACAACTACTGGTACTACATGCTCACCGGGGAGGTGCTGGATTTCCGGGAGAACGCGGGTGAGGACCGGCGGGTGGACGGCGTCTATCTCTCCGCGGTGGTGGATCACGCCTCGGGCAGTTACCTGTACCGCGGCATCGTCTCCGACTTCACCTTCGATCGGGACGGCGCGCTCGACACCATCGTCATCGCCGACGCCCACCGCCGCCACCTGGTGGACGACCGGGAGGAAGGCGCACCGCGTGCGGCCGTCGGTCCGTCGGCACCGGACGAGCGCTATTACGAGATCCGAGGGGACTTCCTGGTGCTCCGCTATTCCGAGCTGCGGACCCTCAATCTCGACTACTTCGCGGTGACGCTGGAGGAGGGTCCCGCAGGTGTCGTCCCGGAGGAGGCCGCAGCAACTCCCGCCTGACCCTGCATCGTTTCGTTTCAGCTGCATTCCATCGTTACACCGCACCGTCACCCGTCTCGTTGTCATACAAGCACTTATGCCCCACGTGCCGAGGCTCATGGCTTGCCTTTCCCGGGACCGACAGCCGGTCGACCGACCGAGCGCGAGACCTATTCTGGAGGCAGTCATGCGATTCATCACCCGCCTCATTCCCACCCTGACCGGCCTGGCCACAGCGATGGCGGCCGCCGCGTGCAGCTCCACGGCCCGGCTTCCCTCTGATCCCAGCGCAGGGGGCGGCAGCGCATCCGCGGTCACAACGGTGGACAGCGCCCTGGGCAGCGGCAGCGTGAGCCGCATCGAGATCGAGCTGTTCCCCGGCGAGCTCGTCGCCCGCGAGGTGCATGTCGAGGCCGATGACGCCGAAGAGAAGATCGTGAGCGGGGTGACCGCGATCGATCCGGCCCAGGGGACCATCACCCTCGACCTCGGCGGACTGGTCGTGGACTACGGCGCGGCCACCCGTTTCCGGACGGAGAGCGAGAGCCACGAGAGCCGCGAGGCCTGGGAGGTGCTGGTCCAGAGCGAGATCGCGGCGGGACGTCATCCCACGGTCGAGGCACGGCGCAATCCCGCCGGCGCTCCGCAGTCGCCGGACGATCCATCGTTCACGGCCACGGACCTTCGGCTGGAGAACGAGGCGGACGGGCCGCAGATCGAGATCTACGTGGATGGGGATAACCTGACGGGTGCCGACGGCGCCTCCGAGGTGGTCCTCAGGGTGCTCGGCCTCTCGATCACGGTAAGCGGCCGCACCCGCCTCGGCCCCGACGATGACGGCGGCGCTGAGCAGCCGTCGGGCGCCTCGGTGGAGTTCGAGATGGGCGTCGCCTCGGTGGACGCGGCCGGGGGCACGCTGACGCTCTCGAACGGCACGGTGGTGAGGGTCACCGCGGCGACCACGATGGACCCCGAAGGCGACCTGCTGACGCTGGAATCGGCCGCCGCGGCGGTAGCCGGCGGGAGCCCTGTGCGCGCCGAGGGGCGCGGCGCGGTCGAATCGTCCGATTCACCGGCGGTGATCGTGGCGAGCAGCCTCAAGATCGAAGTCGACGACTAACCGACTCCTCGACGGGCGCGCCGGAGGTGGCTACCCAGCCGCCTCCGGTGCGTCATCTTTTCATAGGAACGCGGTCCTCCCCGAACTGAGACCCGGGTCACCTATGAACCCGTACACTTTCCTGGTCGAGACCTATGCCACCGAGCGCCTCAAGACGTTGAGCGTATGGGCACACTTCAGCGACGCCGACCTGGGCTTCCGCCCGGAGCCGCGGGCCCGCACCCCGCTGGAGCACATGGTCCATCAGTGCGTCTCCGAGGACACCTGGATGCAGCGCATGCTCGGCATCGACACCGGTCTGCCGCCGCTGCCGGAGCGCGAGAACCGTCTCCGTTTCCTGGAGCACTACGCCGACGCGTCCGGCCGCCGACTGGAGCGGCTGCAGGCGATGCCCGCCGACTGGTTCGCGGGGGAGACCCGGTTCTTCGATGTGCCCCGATCCCGGGCGTGGGTGCTGACCCGGCGGATCGCGCACTCGGCGCACCACCGGGGGCAGCTCACCACCTGCCTGCGGCTGCTCGGACGCGAGCTCTACTCGACCTACGGCCCGACCGCCGACACCGGGGGACTCTTCCAACAGAACGCCCCGGTGATCTACCGCCATCGCACGGTCGATGAGCTGCTGGTCGCGGCACGCGGCGGCGCGGTGGAGCTGCCGAGGCTGCCCGGCCCGGGGGCAACGCCTCCTACCGAGCGACCCGGCTGAGCGCGGTGGGGACTGTCATTAGCTTCTCAGGACCGTGCTGACCCGCCGAGCGATTCCACTCGCCCTCGCGTTGCTGACCGGCATCTCCGGCCGCACCGCCGCCCAGCGAGCCCCAGTCCATCCGCCCGAGGAGGTGGCCCGCGCCGTCCTCCGCGCCGATTCCGCCGGCGATTGGGCCGCCGTGCTCGCGCTGGCGCACCCGGAGGCGCTGACGCGCTTTCGCGCCCGGCAGGTGTTTCAGCTCCGCATGTTGGGGGCCCAGGGGTGGCCGGGCTCCGACTCGGCGTCGACCGATTCCACCGCGGAAGCGCACTGGCGGCAGGTGCGTTCCCGGCAGGAGCGCTTCATGCTCGACTCGATCTTCCAGGTGCCGGACGCCGACTCGCTCGCGCGAACATCGCCCGACACCGTCTACGCCCGCTGGGTCCGAGGCGTCCGCGCCCGGACCGGGGCCGACTCCACCTCGGGATACCGAGTGGTCGGCGCCGTGAAGGCGAGCGACACGCTGGCCTACGTGGTCATGGAGCGGCGGGTGGACCAGCCGCTGGGACCACTGCCCGAGATGTTCCGCGACCTCCCGCGGGAGACCCAGATGGCCGTGGTCATGGTGATGCGGCGATATGGCCGGGAGTGGCGCAGCATGCTCGACGGCGTCGGCGAGACGGTGGCCTTCGGACCCGAGCTGCTGTACGAGGAGGAATGAGCAAGTCGCTCGCCCTGGTGATCGCACTGCTGCTTCTCGCCCTGCCCCTGACCGCGCAGGAGCGCTCCCGTCCTCGAGCTCGCGAGCTCGGCATCACCCCGGGTCTCCTGCCCACCGGCCCGCTGAACGCGATCACGGACGTGCCGGGAGTCGCCGTGGGTCACGCCACCCTGCGTGAGGGCGACTCGATCCGCACCGGCGTGACCGCGATCCTGCCGCACCGTGGCAACCTCTTCCAGGACCGGGTACCCGCGGCGCTGTACGTCGGCAACGGCTTCGGCAAGCTGGTCGGCGTCACCCAGCTGGCGGAGCTCGGCGAGCTGGAGACGCCGATCCTGCTCACCTGCACCCTCTGCGTCTGGCGGGCGGCCGACGGGATGGTAGCCTACCTCCTCACGCAACCGGGCATGGAGGACGTTCGCTCGATCAACCCGGTCGTGGGCGAGACCAACGACGGCTACGCGCTGAACACCATCCGCCGGCGCCCGGTGGGCGAGCGCGATGTGCGATCCGCGCTGGAAGGTGCCCGCGGCGGGCGGGTGGCCGAAGGCAGCGTGGGCGCGGGTACCGGCACCGTCGCCTTCGGGTGGAAGGGCGGGATCGGCACCTCCTCCCGGCGGGTCACCGCAGCGGACAGTGTCTGGACGGTCGGGGTCCTGGTGCAGAGCAACTACGGCGGCGACCTCCACATCCTGGGCGTACCGATCGGACGCGCCCTGGGTCGCGACGGGCTGCACCTGAAAGGGGAGAGCCAGGGCGCGCGCGGCTCGATCATGATCGTGATAGGAACCGACGCCCCGATCGGGGACCGCAACCTCCGCCGTATGGCCGCCCGCGCGATGCTCGGCGTGGCCCGGACTGGCTCGACGGTGGACAACGGCTCGGGCGACTACGCGATCGCGTTCTCGACCCACCCGGGCGTGCGCCGCCGCTGGCGGGAGGCGCGCCGCACGGCGGCCGAGCTGGGCAACGACGCCATGTCCACGCTGTTCCAGGGCGTGGTAGAGGCCACGGAGGAAGCGATCTACAACTCCCTCCTCACCGCGACCACCGAGCGGGCGAATGGCAACACGGTGGAGGCGTTGCCCGCCGACGAGGTACTGCGGGTCCTGCGGGCCCGCGGAGCGGTGAAGTGAGGAGCCGGCACCCATCAGCGGAGTCACCTCATGGCACAGACTGATCACGATCTTCGGGTGGACTACGTCGAGTTCGGCGCCACCGATATCAAGGGCACCCGCCGGTTCTACGAGCGGGTGTTCGGCTGGCAGTTCGAGGACTACGGCCCCGACTACACCAGCTTCCGGGACGGGAGGCTGAGCGGCGGATTCACTCGCGATGCGCCGGTGCGACCGGCCAACCCGCTGATCGTGATCTACGCAGCCCGCCTGGAGGAGGTGGAGGCGAAGATCCGGTCGGAGGGTGGCCGCATCGTTCGGCCGGCGTACGAGTTTCCGGGTGGCCGGCGCTTCCACTTCACGGACCCGAGCGGCAACGAGTTGGCGGTGTGGACCGAGGCCTAATCGCTCTCGTCACCGGCGGGAACCGAGGCATCGGCCTCGAGGTGTGCCGCCAGCTGGCCGAGCGCGGCTCCACCGTCGTCCTGGGGTCGCGCGACATCGAGAGAGGCCGCCGCGCGGCGGCTACGATCGCCGACGGATCGGGACGGGTGCTCGTCTGGCGGCTGGACGTCACCAGCCCCGACGACGTCGAGCGGGCCCGCGCCCGCACCGAGCAGGAGCTCGGCCGGCTCGACGCCCTGATCAACAACGCGGCGATCCTCTACGACACCGGGCAGCGGGTCACCGATGCCGACCTCGACCAGGCGCGCTCGGCGTTCGAGACCAATGTTCTCGGGGCCTGGCGGATGGTGCTCGCCTTCCTTCCGCTCCTCCGGCGCAGCGCTCACCCCCGGGTGGTGAACGTCTCCAGCGAATCCGGATCGCTGGCCTCCATGACGAGCGATGCACCGGCGTACAACGTGTCCAAGGTGTCGCTCAACGCGCTAACCCGGATGTTCGCCGCGGAGCTGCGCCGGGACCGGGTTCTGGTCAACTCGGTGTGTCCCGGCTGGGTCGCGACCGAGATGGGCGGTTCCGGCGGCCGGCCGGTGAAGGCCGGCGCGGCCGGGATCGTCTGGGCGGCCACCCTGCCCGACGACGGACCCACCGGCCAGTTCCTGCGCGACGGACGCCCGCTTCCCTGGTGAGGTGGCCGCTCGGGTCATGGTTCTCCGCTACCCGGTCAGGGGCCACGGTGGCTCCGTTCGCAGCCAGGGAGTGGAGACCAGATTCATGTACGACGCCATCATCGTCGGCGCGCGGTGCGCCGGCGCCGCTACCGCGATGCTCCTCGCCCGGAGAGGTCACCGGGTCCTTCTGGTGGATCGGGCCACCTTCCCCAGCGATCTCCCCCACGGCCATTTCCTGCATCGTCGCGGGCCCGCGCGGCTGAAGCGCTGGGGGCTGCTGGACCGAGTGGCGGCGACGGGCGCGCCTCCGATCACCTCGGTCGTCAGCGACTACGGCGACTTTCCCCTGAGCGACCGGGACATCATGGTGGACGGCGCGCCGCTCGGATACGGCCCGCGCCGGCGCGCGATCGACCAGATCCTGCTCGACGCGGCAGTCGAGGCCGGGGCGGATCTACGCACCGGGTTCGCGGTGCAGGACTACATCGGCGACGGTGAGCGGATCATCGGGATTCGGGGCCGGGAAGCCGCCGGCCGGACGCTGGTGACCGAGCATGCGCCGGTGACCATCGGCGCCGACGGGCGCAATTCCCGTCTCGCTCGCACCGTCGGCGCGCCGATGTACGAAGAGCAGCCCCCGCTCACCTGCTGGTACTTCTCGTACTGGAGCGGGATCCCGGACCCGGGGCTGCAATTGTATCTCCGGAACCGACGCCTGGTCCTCGCCTTTCCAGCCGACGCCGGCCTGGTGGCGATTTTCGCGGCATGGCCCGCTTCCATGCTCCCACACGTGCGCGCCGACATTCCGGGCCATTTCATGAAGGCGGTGGACGCCATACCAGCGCTGGCGGAGCAGGTGCGGGCCGGCAGGCAGGAGGACCGGTTCTACGGCGCCTCGGACCTGCCCAACTTCCTGCGGCGACCGTACGGGCCGGGCTGGGCGCTCGTCGGCGACGCGGGGTGCCACAAGGACCCGTTCCTGGCTCTGGGGATGTGCGATGCCTTCCGAGACGCGGAGCTGCTGACCAACGCGCTCGACGAGGCGTTCACCGGCCTGCTCCCGCTCGAGGCAGCGCTGGCCGGCTATCACCGCAGGCGCGATCGATCGACGCTTCCCGACTACCTCCTCAACGCCCAGCTGGCCCGAACGATGGCGGCGCCGGAGCAACTGCTGCGGATTCGCGCCGAAGTGCGAGAGGACCCGGTTGCGAGCCGGAGGTTCTTGCTGAAGAACCAGGGGGTGCAGGAGCCTGACGCGGGCTATCTTGAAGCTGTCCCCTGACATCTCGGGCCATGATTCCCGACGCCTACCGCCGCGAGCGCATCGAGGTCCTGTTCGACCAGTGTTCCGACCTCCCGCCGGAGCAGCGAGGCCGATTCCTGGACGTCGCGGTCGCGGGGGACAACGGCCTCAGGCGTGACGTGGAGGCGCTGCTCGCCAGCGCGGACCGTGCGGACTCCAGCGACCGGCTGGAGCGGATCGTCGCCGCGGCCTTCGACCTTCCGCGGGTCCCTGATAGAGAACCGGGGACCGGCGAGCGCTACGAGCTCCTCGAAAAGCTCGGCGGCGGAGGAATGGGCGTCGTCTACAAGGGGCGTGACCGGGAGTCGGGGCGGCTGGTGGCGCTCAAGTTCCTCTCGGAGAGCCTGGCCGAAGACCCGGTCATCCGACGGCGCTTCCACCGCGAGGCGCGGGCGGCCGCCGCGCTGGAACATCCGAACATCGGCGCGATTCACGGGGTAGAGGAGCAGGACGGCCGGCTCTTCCTGGTGATGCCGTTCTACGGTGGCGGCACGCTCAAGGCCCGAATCGCCGCGGGACCGCTCCCGATCGCCGACGCCGTTTCCTGTGCCATCCAGATCGCCGAGGGACTGGGTCTAGCGCACGGGTGGGGCATCATCCACCGCGACATCAAGCCCGCCAACCTCGTCTTCGCGGACGACGGCACTCTCAAGATCCTCGACTTCGGCATCGCGAAGGTCGGCGGGGAGAAGCTCACCCGCACCGGGTTGGTGCTGGGCACGTTGGCCTACATGAGTCCCGAGCAGGCCACCGGGGGGACCGTGGACCATCGGACCGACCTCTGGGCCCTGGGCGTGGTCCTGTACGAAATGCTGGTCGGGCGTCCACCGTTCTCCGCGCCCTCCATCGAGCAGCTCTTCCGCGCAGTCCGCGGAGGGGTGACTCCGCTGGTGCGGGACACCCGCCCCGAGGTGCCCGAGCGGGTCCAGGACGTGGTCTCCCGGCTGCTCCAGCGGGAGCCGCACAAGCGCTATCCGGACGCCCAGGCGGCGGCCGAGGCGCTGCGGGACTGAAAGCCAGCCGGCCGCCGGCAACCTTTTCGCCCTTCCGCTCGTCCAACCTCAGGTTGTATTTCGTCTCACCTCGACGAGCGCGCCCTATGGATACCCTCCTGCAGGACCTCCGTTACAGCTTCCGGCGCCTGGCGAAGAGCCCGGCTTTCACCGGCATCGTCGTCCTCACCCTCGCCCTCGGCATCGGGGCCAACACCGCGATCTTCAGCGCGGTGAACGCGGTGCTGCTCCGGCCGCTGCCGTATCGCGATTCCCCCCAGCTGGTCACCATCGAGCACCTCTACCCGTCGCTCGATCTAGAGGCCCCGGTATCGGTGCCCGGGTTCCTCGACTACAAGGGGAAGTCCCGCTCGTTCACGTCCATGGCGGTGCAGACCGGATGGCAGGCGAACCTCACCGGCATCGACGAGCCGGTGCGCCTGCAGGGCCAGCGCGTGACCGGCGAGTTCTTCACCACGCTCCAGGTGCCCGCGCTGCTGGGACGGACCTTGCAACCGGGTGAGGACAGCGCCGGGCACGATCGGGTCGCGGTTCTGAGCTACGATGCCTGGCGCCGGATCTTCGGGGGTGCGCCGGACATCGTGGGCCGTAGCCTCTCCTTGAACGGCGAGAGCTACGAAGTCGTCGGGGTGATGCCGAGCGGGTTCCGGGATTTCTTCAACCGCAACGCCGAGGTCTGGGCCCCCCTCGTCTTCCAGCCCGATCAGATGACGGACGACAACCGCACCACGGAGTTCCTCAACCTCATCGCGCGCATGCGACCAGGGGTTCCGGTGGAGCAGGCCGCGGGGGAGATGCGGACCATCGCCGAGCAGCTGAAGCGCGACTACCCGGACAACTACCCTGACAACTGGAGCTTGCTCGTCACCCCGCTCAGCATCCAGGCGACCGGGAACGTGCGCCCGGCGCTCCTGGTGCTGCTGGGCGCCGTCGGCTTCGTGCTCCTCATCGCCTGCGCCAACGTCGCCAACCTGCTTCTGGCCCGCGCGGCCACGCGGTCGAAGGAGATCGCCGTCCGCACCGCGCTGGGGGCCACTCGCGAGCGTCTGCTCCAGCAGCTCATGACCGAGAGCGTGCTGGTGAGCCTTGCAGGCGGGGTGGTCGGCCTGCTGCTGGCGTACGCGGGCGTGCGGGCGCTGGTCGCCGCCGACGTGCGCAACCTCCCGCGGTCGGACGAGATCGGGATCGACGGGACGGTCATGCTCTTTACCCTCGTCGTCTCCATCCTCGCGGGCGTGCTCTTCGGACTCGCGCCTGCCATGCACACCTCGACGCCGGACCTCCACGGCGCGCTCAAGGAGGGCGGCCGGGGAACCACCGCGGACCGCGGCAGCCACGCGCTGCGGCGCAGCCTGGTGGTCACCGAGGTAGCGCTCGCGCTCACGCTCCTTACCGGGGCGGGGCTCCTGCTCAAGAGCTTCGCCAGGCTGCAGCAGGTGGACCCGGGTTTCGATCCCGGGAACCTGCTCACCTTCAACGTGGCGCTGCCGCAGATCCGTTACCCCAGCGACACGGCGCAGACCGCCTTCTTCGAGCAGGTCATTCCGACGATCGCGCGAGTCCCCGGCGTAATCGCCGCGGGCGGCACCTCCGTCATCCCGTTCGGAGGAAGCTGGTCCACGGGAAGCTTCGACATCGAAGGCTACCAGCCGCCCGAGAATCAGCCGGGCCCCTGGGGCGACATCCGGATCGTCAGTCCCAGCTTCTTCGAGACGCTGCGGATTCCGCTGCTGCGAGGCCGCTACCTCACCGACGAGGACCGCGCAGGCACCCAAGACGTGGCGGTGATCGACCAGGAGTTCGTGCGGCGCTATTGGCCGAACGAGAATCCCATCGGCAAGCGCTTCACCTTCGGGCCGCCTGATGGCGTTACCGACACGACTCAGAACGAGTGGATCGAGGTGGTGGGCGTCGTGGGGCATACGGCCCACGAAGGGCTCGACGCCGATGCCCGGATCCAGCTCTACCTGTCCTTCCGCCAGACGGCGATACCGTCCATGCAGGTCGCCGTGCGGACGCGGGGCAATCCCGAGCGCTACGTGAACCTGGTCCGCGATGCCGTGCGCTCGGTGGATCCGGACCAGCCGATCGCGAACGTGGCCCAGATGGAGGAGCTGCTCTCCCGATCGGTGGGGCAGCGGCGGCTGTCGATGATGCTGCTGAGCCTGTTCTCGGGCATCGCCCTGGTGCTGGCGTCGATCGGCATCTACGGCGTGATGAGCTACTCGGTGACCCAGCGCGCGCGGGAGCTCGGCGTCCGGATCGCCTTGGGCGCCGACCGAACGGATGTGCTCCGGCTGGTGCTCCGGCAGGGGATGGGGCTGGCGGTCCTCGGCATCGGCATCGGGCTGGGGGCGGCGCTGGCCCTCACCCGGCTGATCGAGAGCCAGCTCTATGGGGTCACAGCGACCGATCCGGCCACCTTCGCGCTGGTGGCGGGAGTCCTGGCGACGACCGCCTTGTTGGCCAACCTGATCCCCGCCATCCGGGCGACCCGCCTGGATCCCGCGGTGGTGCTCCGCGAGGAATGATGGCGCGCAAGTCGAAGCCGGTTAAGCACTTGACATGAGGGGGTGGACGCAGAGGGCGGACTGGCGATCTTTCGTGGTCGGACACACCGAACCCCTTGGAGGCGCCACCGATGGCCACTCGTCTCGATAAGACGCTGAAACGAGAGCTCGAAATCGAAGGCAAGCTCTATACGGTCACCATCTCGCCGGAAGGCGTGAAGATCGTGCCGAAGGGCGCCCGGAAGGGGCCCGAGATCACCTGGCAGACGCTGTTGAGCGGGGACGCGGAGCTGCGCCGCGACCTCAACATCTCCGTCGACGCGTACGGCGGGTAGCCCTGCCGGGTGCCCGCCGGCTGGGCACCTTCGTGACCGCAGTCAGCACGGTGCTGACCTCCACCACCCGCGCGCAGGAGCCGACCGGCTTCCTGAACCGCGCGATCGAGGTGGAGGGGGTGAGCCATCGGCTACCAGGTCTACGTCCCAGCCGGTTATACCGCCGGAATCCTCCAGACCTCCATCGGCCTGGGTGAGGGCATCTGCCGTCACGCGGAGCGCTGGCAGCTGTGGGCGTACATGCGGATCCGGAAGAAGTGGTGGCTCCCTCCGATCCTGATCGTGATGCTGCTCCTCAGGGGTCGGCGCTCGCACCGTTCATCTACACCATCCTCTAGCCAGTCTCCGGCAGATGACGGGGATCACACCACGGGAGTCCCGGGCACGGTAGCTTCGGGAGTATGAGTACCCGAAGCGCCCAGGTCGCGGAATACCGGCGCAAGCGCGACTTCAGCCGGACCCGAGAACCGAAGGGCGGCGCGCGGAAGAAGCCCCCACGGCTGGCGTACGTGATCCAGAAGCACGCCGCCAGCAGCCTGCACTACGACCTGCGTCTCGAGCTCGACGGCGTGATGAAGAGCTGGGCCGTGCCCAAGGGACCAAGCCTGGATCCGGCGGTCAAGCGGCTCGCGATCCACGTCGAAGATCACCCGATCGAGTACAATCAATTCGAGGGCACCATTCCCGCGGGCGAGTACGGGGGCGGGACGGTGATGATCTGGGACTACGGTACCTATGCCGCGGTCGGGGACGCGGAGGACCCGGAAGCGGCCCTGCGAGCCGGGTACCGGAAAGGCGAATTCAAGTTCGTGGTCAAGGGGAAGCGGCTCAAGGGCTCCTGGGTGCTGGTGCGCACCAAAGGGCGAGGCGAGCGGGGGCAGTGGCTCTTGATCAAGCATCGCGACGAGGCGGCCGACCCGGACACTGATCCCACGGAAGCCTACCAGACCTCTGCTCGGACCGGACGGTCGATGGACGAAATCGCCGAAGGACAATCGAAGAGGAGCAGCCGATGACCGGCAGACCGTCGGTAGGGCTGGCGGACCTGGAGGAGGTCGCCCGGCGGATCGCCGAAGGGCGTCTCAGCAACCGCCCCGAGTGTACGCTCGAGGTGTCAACCTATGTCTGGAACCGCAACTCCTTCGAGGCGCAGGAGCGGTTCGAGGACACCTGCGCCGAGCATGGGGTCCGGTTCGCCGTGGTGGAGCGGATCGGCGGGATCGAGTGGGCCTGCCCCTAGGGGCGGGAGACCTTCTTCCCTTCGGGGCCGAACCGGCGCTCCAGGCGGTCGAGCAGCACCGCCAAGGTGGAGCGCATGTTGTCCATCTCGTCTTCCAGCGCGGCCAGCCGCGACTCCAGTGACCGCACGCGGATCTCCGCCGCCTTGGCCCGGCTCTGAGCCGTCCTCGCGGTCGAGGTCGCGGATTTCGCCTTCGACTTGGTATTGTGCAGTTGGAACTGCTGGATCAGGTCCCAGACGAACGCCATAACTCCTCCGAAAGAAACGATGGTGATTGACCCAGGGTATGAGGCCCCGAATCACGCCGCTGTGACCCGCCTCATTCCAGGCCATGAGTGACCGGGCGCTGCGGGAGCAGCTCGCCGCCGTGCTGCGTTGGGAAGACGCGCACGCGGGGTTCGACCGCGTCGTCGAGGGCGTGCCGCAACAACGCTGGAGCGCCGGCGCGGCGGGGCTCCCCTACACGCTGTGGCAGCTCCTCGAGCACATCCGGCTCGCCCAGCATGATATCCTCGATTTCTGCCGCAACCCGGGGTATGCCGAGCTCGGCTGGCCCGACGACTACTGGCCGCCGGCGAGCGCCACGCCCACGGCGGAAGATGTGACCGCCAGCATCGCCGCCGTGCGCGAGGACCGGGAGGCGCTGGCCGCCATGGCGCTGGACTCGGAGCTCGATCTCTTCGCCCGCATCCCGCACGGGACGGGTCAGACCTACGTGCGGGAGTTGCTCCTGGCGGCCGATCACAGCTCCTACCATCTCGGCCAGATGGTCGTGGTCCGGCGCGCGCTCGGCATCTGGGACTGAGCGGGAGCGCCTGGTGCCGGTCGTCCTCGTCGCGCTCGCCATCCACCTCCTCATACCGCTCCGGCTGGCGGCGCAGCGCGAGGCGCGGCCGGACGACTTCCTCGGCGTCACCAATTGTGAGGCGGGGAGCGCGGTCACCACCTTCAGGCCGGACGTGCGCGATTCTCTCCTGGTCGCGGAAATCGAGGCCCACGAGTCGGTCCACCGCGAGCAGGCCGCCGCGCAGGGCAACTGCGACGCATTTCTCGCGACCCTGACCAGCGCCCGGCGGATCATCGATGCCGAGCTACCGGCGTACTGCGCCCAGTGGAAGATGCTCGTGGCGCGGGGCGCGGACTCGGCGGCGACCAGACGAGAGTTCGCCTGGCGGATCGCGGCGCAGTCAGGCGCAATGGAGAACCGGCTTCAGATCGCCCAGCGCTTCGAGGAGGAGTGCCGCTGATGGCCGACGAGAACCGCCGCGAGCCGCGGGGCCTGGCACCGGCGCTGCTGGCGATCGCCGCGCTGGGCGTGTTTCTCTGGCTGGGCGCCCGGACCATGAAACTGACCGACCGGTTGCCCGGCAGGGGCGCGACGACCGTCGACCAGGCCGTGATCGTCGAGCGCACCCGCGCGGTGGCGCGACTGGTCACCAGCGAGACGACCCTCAGGGACGTGGTGGTCTACCGGAACCGGCTGCTCGGCTCCACCAAGCGGAGTCTCGTGGTGGTCACCGGCAAGGTGCTCTCCGGCTTCGACCTGGATCGGGGCACGGAAGTGCGGGTGGACCACGAGGCGAAAGTGGTGCACGTGGTCTTGCCGCCGGCCGCGGTATTGGGCGTGGAAATCACCGATCTCCGGACCTACGACGAACAGCAGGGGCTGTGGAACCCGTTCCGGCCGGCGGACCGGGATTCCATCTTCCGCCTGGCGCGCGAGCAGCTCACGCGGAGCGCAGGCGAGGTCGAGCTCGCGAAGCACACCCAGGAGAGCGCTCGCCGGCTGCTCGAAGCCCTGGTGAACGCCGACGGCTACCGGACCGAGGTCACCTTCGCCGATGACTCGTACGCCGGCGGCGGGGCCCGCGGGAGCGAGGGCCGAGACTGAGCCGGGCGAGGAGCGCGTCCTGCTCCGCGAATCCCGGTAGGCGCGGCGGCGTAGGGGATAGATCCCCTACTGCGGATTGCCGCGATGACCTTGCTCCGTCTCCTGTCGTCGTCCCTCCTCCCGCTCACCCTGGGCGCGGCCTCAGCCGCGGCTCAGGGTCGATCGTCCTCGCCCAGCTACGAGCAGATCGGCGCCCTGGTGCAGGGCGGGCTGGATGCGTTGGCGCGGGGAGACACTGGGGGATATCTGGACGGCACGAGAAAAGCGTTCGCCATCGCTCCGCGGGTGCCGCCGGTCGCGTACCACCATGCTCGCGCGCACGCCCTCGTAGGGAGCAACGACTCCGCTCTCACCCTCCTCGCCCGGCTCGCGGTCGAGGGAGCGGTCGTCGTCGACGAGGCGCCGGCCGACTCGGCGTTTGATCGCCTGCGCCGATCGCGGCGGTGGAGCGAGCTCGCCGCGAGCATCGAATCCTCCCGCCGACCGATCTCCACCAGCACCACGGCCTTCGAGCTACCCGAGCGCGATCTCACTGCCGAGGGCACGGCCTGGGACGCGAAGACGGGGAACCTGTACCTGAGCAGCCTGTACAAGCGGAAGATCGTCACCGTCGGTACCGATGGGACGGCGCGCGACTTCATCACGCCGGGCCAGGACGGGATCGGCCCCGTGGTCGGGATCGAGGTGGACGCCGCGCGCCGGGGACTCTGGGCCGCGAGCATGGTGCTGCAGGGGGCGGGGATTCCGCTCAGCGACACCACCTTCATGGCACACGGACTGCTCTTCCACTACGACGTGGACACCGGTCGGTTGCGACGGCGTTACGTGCTCAAGCCCACGGGGGAGCACCGCCACGGGTTCAACGACCTGACCGTCATGCCGAACGGCGATGTGTACGTCACGGATAGTCAGTCGGGGGGCATCTACAAGCTGTCGGCGGGTGCAGGCGAGGTCGTCGAGGTGCTACCGCCCGGTACCTACACCTTTCCCAACGGGATCACTCGCACCGAGGACGGGCGGCTCCTTTTCGTGGCCCACGGCGCGGGCGTGGACCGGATCGAAGTCGGCACCGGACGACGCCTGCGGCTCGCGTCCCCCGACACCCTCAATCTCAGCGCGATCGACGGCCTCGCCTTCCATCGCAATACCCTCATCGCCCACCAGCCCGGCTGGTTCAACCGCGTGGTGCGGCTCCGGCTCGATCCCCGTCAGGAGCGAATCGCCTCCTGGGAGGTGCTCGAGCGCCACCATCCGCGGTTCCGGCAACCGACCACCGGCGAGGTCGCGGGTGACCTCTACTACTACATCGCCAACGCCCAGCTCCGGAGCTTCCGTGACGGGAAGATTCTCCCGTGGGACTCGCTGGCGCCGGTGCTGGTCCTGAAGACCGACCTGAGCGACGCGCGACCGAAGGCCGGCGAGGCGGTGCGCGAGGCGCTCCGCAGTGGGGCGGCGCCCGGAGCCGCCGTCGCCGTGGGTCGGAGGGGCGACATCATCTGGTCCGAAGGCTTCGGCACCCGGGATCTGGCCACCGGGAGGCCGGTGGGCCCGGGGACGAAGTTCGGCATCGGCAGCATCTCCAAGACACTCACGCTGGCGGCGGCCCTCGCGCTGGCCGATGCGGGCCGGCTCGATCTCGACGCACCGGTGGAGCGCTATCTCCCCGACTTTCCGCATCCGGGGCAGGGCGTCACGGTGCGGCGCATCGGCGCCCATCAGAGCGGCATCGCGGACGACTTCGCCAACGACCACTACTGGTCCAGCGCGCACTTCGAGCTGGACAGCGCCTATCGTCTGATCGCCGCGGCGCCCATGACCTTTTCGCCCGGCACACGGACGGAGTATGCGACCGGTCTCTTCACGATCGTAGGCAAGGTGCTGGAACGCGCAGGCGGGGGACCATTCGGGGAGGTGATGCAGCAGACGGTGTTCGAGCCGGCCGGCATGGCGGCAACGGTGCCGAACGACCCGCGGCCACCCGCGGAGCGAACGGCGTTCTACGTGAGCGGCGGTCGCGGCTTCGAGCCGGCACCCGCCTTCGATCCCAGCTTCAAGCTGCCGGGGGCGGGCTTCCTCTCCACTGCCGAGGACCTGGTGCGGTTCGGGATGGCGCTGCTCGAGCCGGGGCTGCTGTCGGAGCAGGCGAGACGGGAGATGTTCACGCCCGTCGCGCTCGCGGACGGCATACCAACCCGCTACGCGCTCGGCTTCCAGGGGTTGGAGGAAGACGGCCGGCGGCTGCTGCTGCAATCCGGAGGCGGGCCCGGGATCTCGAGCTGGCTCGCGATCTATCCCGAGGAGCGGCTGGTCGTCGCCCTCCTCGCCAATGCCACGGGCGCGCCTCTGGACCAGACCGTGCGCCGCGTGGCAGGGAGCTTCCTCACACCTCCCGTACCCGCGCCACCGCCCCGGCACCCGCGGGCGTCGGCGCAGGCGCCGTCTCCTCCGGCGGCACACTGACCCGTTCCTTCGCCTTGCGCCGGCCGAGCCGCTCCTGGAGGGCATCGAAGTAGGTGTAAATCACGGGCGTGATGTAGAGCGTGATGATCTGGGAGAAGGCGAGCCCTCCCACCACCACGATGCCGAGCGGCCGCCGGGCTTCCGCGCCGGCCCCATGCCCCAGGGCGATCGGCAGGGTGCCCATGAGCGCCGCCATCGTGGTCATCATGATCGGCCGGAAGCGCACGCTCGCCGCCTCGAGGATCGCCTCCCGCGCCGTCTTCCCGTGGTTCCGCTCGGCGTCGATGGCGAAGTCGATCATGATGATGGCGTTCTTCTTCACGATGCCGACCAGCATGATGATGCCGACGTAGGCGTAGATGCTGAGATCGTGCCCGAAGACCGCCAGCGCCAGCATCGCGCCGAAGCCCGCGAATGGCAGTCCCGAGAGGATCGTGAGCGGGTGGATGAAGCTCTCGTACAGGATCCCCAGCACCAGGTAGATGACCAGAATCGCCATCACCAGCAGCACCGCGAGCCCGGCCTGAGCCTCCTGGAAGGCCTGCGCCGTGCCGGCGAAGCTGGTGCTGATGGTGGACGGCAGCACCTCGCGCGCTGCCGCCTCCACCCGCTGGACCGCGGAGCCGAGCGACGTGCCCGGCTCGAGGTCGAATGAGAGGGTGACCGAGGGAAGCTGCCCGGAGTGGTTCACCGTGAGCGGGCCGGTGCCGGGCGTCACCTTGGCCAGGCTCCCCAGCGGCACCGACACGCCCTGGCGGCCGGTGATGTGGAGCAGGTTCAGGGCCGAGAGGTCCCGCTGGTACTCAGGCAGCAGCTCCATCACCACCCAGTACTGGTCGTTGGGCGTGTAGATGGTGCTGACCTGGCGCGCGCCATAGGCGTTGTAGAGCGCGCTCTCGATCTGGTTCACGTCGATCCCGAGCGCGGAGGCCCGGTCGCGGGCGATCGCCACGCGCACTTCCGGGTTCCGGATCTGGAGATCGCTGGTGACGCCGGTGAGGCCGGGAATCTCCTGCATCCGCTGCTCCAGCGCGGCCGAGGCCTGGTACAGCGCCTCGAGATCGGAGCTGGTGAGGGTGAACTGGTACTGACTCTTCGACGTCCGACCGCCTATGTCGAGAACAGGCGGGTTCTGGATGAACACGCGCATGCCGGGCACGGCCGCCAGCTTGCTGGAGAGCGACTGCGCCACCTGGTCCGCGCTCATGCCCCTCTCGACGCGGTCCTTGAGGTGCAAGATGAAGCGGCCCTGGTTCACCGTGCTGATCCGGCCCCCGCCGCCGACGGCCGACATGAAGCCATCGATGTTGGGATCCTCCTGGACGATGGCCGCGGCGGCGCGCTGGTGCTGCACCATTGCGTCGTAGCTGGTCCCCTCCGCCGTCTCCGTCGTGGCGTAGAGCTGACCGGTGTCCTCGCTCGGAATGAAGCCCTTGGGCACCACTCGAAAGAGGACGATGGTGCCGACGAGGATGAGGGCGCTGAATGCCATCGCGGTGCGACGATGGCGCATGACCCAGCCCAGACTGCGCTCGTACCAGCGGAGCGAGGTGATCCAGGCGCGCTCGACCGCGAGATAGATCCGACCGTGCCGCTCCGACTCGGTGTGCGGCTTGAGCCACCGGCTGCACAGCATCGGGGTGAGGGTGAGCGAGACAAAGCCCGAGACCAGGATCGCCACGCCAATGGTCACCGCGAACTCCTCGAACAGCCGCCCGATGAGCCCGCCGAGGAAGAGCACCGGGATGAACACCGCCACCAGCGAGATCGTCATCGAGATCACCGTGAAGGTGATCTCCCGGCTCCCCTTGATCGCCGCGTCCAGCACCGACTCGCCCCGTTCGATGTGGCGAACGATGTTCTCCAGCACCACGATCGCGTCGTCCACCACGAACCCGACGGCCAGGGTCAGCGCCATGAGCGACATGTTGTCCAGGCTGTACCCGAGCAGGTACATGACCGCGAAGGTGGCCACGATGGACATCGGGAGCGCGAGGCTCGGGATCGCGGTGGCCCGGACGCTCCGGAGAAAGAGGAAGATCACCATCACCACCAGGCAGAGCGCGAGGTAGAGGGTGAACTTCACGTCCTCCACCGAGGCCTTCACGCTCACCGAGCGGTCGTTCAGGGTGGCGATGTCCACGGACGCCGGGATCTGGCCGCGCAGGCTCTCGACCTCGGCCTTGACCCGCTCCGCCACCGCGACCGTGTTGGTTCCCGGCTGCCGCTGGATCGCGAGCACCACCGCGCGCTCCCCGTTGAACCAGCTGGCCCGCTTGGTGTCCTGCACGCTGTCCACCACCCGGCCCAGGTCCCTGAGGTGGACGGGGGCGCCGTCCCGGAAGGCCACGACCAGCGCGCCGAAGTCCGCCGCATTCTCCAGCTGGCCCTGGCTCTCCACCGCGTAGGCCTTGTCGGTGCCCCAGAGGATACCGGTGGGGAGGTTGACGTTCCCGTTCTCCACCGCTCGCGCCACCTCGTCGATCCCGAGGCTCCGGGCGGCGAGCTGCTGCGGGTCGAGCTGGACTCGCACGGCGTACTTCATCGAGCCGTAGACCTGTACCTGCGCCACGCCGTCGACGGTCGAGAGTCGCTGGGCAAGGAAAGTCTCGGCGTACTCGTTGAGCTGGGGCAGGGGAAGCGTCCGGCTGCGCAGCGCGTAGTAGAGGATCGCCCGCGAGGAAGGATCCACCTTCCGGAAGCTCGGCGGCTGGATGTCCTGCGGCAGCGAGCGCATCGCCTGGGAGATGGCCGCCTGCACGTCCTGCGCGGCCGCGTCGATGTTCCGGCTCAGGGCGAACTGGAGCGAGATCGAGGTGCCGCCCTGGGTGCTGGTCGAGGTCATGACCTCGATGCCCGGAATGGTGGAGAACTCCTTTTCCAGGGGTGTCGCCACCGACGAGGCCATGGTCTCGGGGCTGGCGCCGGGGAGGCTCGCGTTCACCGAGATGGTGGGGTAGTCCACCGCGGGGAGGTCGCTCACCGGGAGCGAGCGGTACGCCACCAGGCCGAAGATGAGGATGCCAGCCATGACCAGCGTGGTCATGACCGGCCGCCTGATGAACAGCTCGGTGAAGCTCATGTGGCCCCCTTGACCTGAACCTTCGACCCCTGTCGGAGCCGCAGCTGACCGTCGGTCACCACCTGTTGCCCGGGCTCGATCTCGCCACTCACCACGGCCAGATCGCCAGCCTCGCGGACCACCTTTACCGGCCTGGTTGCCGCCGTGCTGTCCTGCTGGACCACGAAGACATAGCTGCCCTGCTGACCGGAGACCACGGCCCGGGCCGGCACCGTGAGAGCATCCTGGTCGACATAGAGACGCAGCCGGACGTTCACGAACTCGCCCGGCCAGAGCGCGCCGCCCTCGTTGGGAAACGTGCCCTTCAGCATGATGGTGCCGGTGGTGGTGTCCACCGCGTTGTCCACGAAGGACAGCGTGCCCTCGCTCGCCTGTCCGCCGCCCACCGGCTCGGCCCGCACCGCCAGCGTCTCGGCCCGCCGCTCCTGGATCAGCGACAGGTTCGCTGCCGGCACGGCGAACCGCACCAGGATCGGACGGATCTGGTTGATGGTAACGAGAGGCGTGGCCTCGCTGGCGCGCACCAGGTTCCCCTCACGCACCCGAAGGCTTCCGGTGCGGCCCGCGATCGGCGCGCGGATGGTGGCGTACTGGAGATTGAGCCGCGCCTCCGCGAGCTCCGCCGTGCTCGCCGCCACCGTGGCGGCGGCGGACGCCGCGGCGGTACGCGACTGGTCGTACTGCTGCGCGGTGACGTACTCCTGCCCGGCCAGCTCGCTGTAGCGGGCAGCTTCCTGGCTGGCGTTCGCCTCCTGCGCCTTGTCACGCTCGAGGATCGCCTCGGCACGGGACAGGGTCGCCTGGAAGGGCCGGGGATCGAGCTGGAAGAGCACCTGACCCTTCTCGACGTCCTGCCCCTCGCGGAATGCCACCCGCATGATGGGGCCGCTGACCTGCGGCTGCACCGATACTGCCTGGAGCGGCTCCACGGTGCCG
>Ga0247825_10000770_pt1 | contig 20614 bp, 16 predicted proteins | sample 13C_Vanillin_Day_FD_194413 | JGI IMG/M metagenome (GOLD analysis project Ga0247825, IMG submission 194413) | Soil microbial communities from agricultural site in Penn Yan, New York, United States - 13C_Vanillin_Day48 | ecosystem: Environmental > Terrestrial > Soil > Agricultural land | place...
ATGATTGCTGGACGTGCCGCCCACCCCTTCCCTCCCTGACCCCCCTACCTCCGAGCTCCGCCTGGCCCGGGGGCTGCTCGTCCTGGTGCTCGCCGCCGGGGCCTTGCTGCGGGTGTGGCTGGCTCTGACGGATGATGGGCTGTACTGGCCGGATGAGATCTATCAAAGCCTGGAGCCCGCGCACCGATTGGTGTTCGGCTACGGGTTCGTCGCCTGGGAGTTTATCGAAGGGGCGCGCAACTGGGCCCTCCCCGGGCTGGTGGCGGGGTTGATGGGGCTGGCGCGGGTGCTGGGCCTGGACTCGCCGGGCGGCTACCTGGGCCTCGTCAAAGTGGCCTTCGCGTTGATGGGCACCGCCACCGCCTGGGGGAGCTACCGGCTCGCCCGCTCGTATGGGGCCAGTCCGCTCGCGGCGACGGGGGGAGCGGCCCTGATGGCCCTGGCCTCCGTGCCCATCTACTTCGCTCCACGGGCCATGAGCGAGAACGCCTCCGCCCTGGCGGCGGTGCTCGGGCTGGCGCTGGCGCTGGCGCCCGGGGCCTCGCGGCGAGCGCTCATCGTGGGGGCCTCGCTGCTGGGGGTGGCGGTGCTGCTGCGGCTGCAGAGCGGCATCTTCTGCGTGGGGCTGGTGGCCCTGCTCGCGGCGCGGCGGCAGTGGCGGCAGGTGGGGCTCACGCTCTCGGTGCTCGCCGTGTGGGCCGTCCTCTTCGGGCTGCTGGACCGCCTCACCTGGGGGAGCTGGTTCCACTCGGCTCGCGTCTACCTGGAGTTCAACCTCATTCGCGGGGGCGCCAGTGGCTGGGGCACGGCGCCCTTCAGCTACTACACCCGGGTGCTCCTTCGGGGGATGAGCGGCGTCTCGCTGCTCGTGGGCGGGCTGGGGCTGCTGGGGCTGTGGCGGGCCCGAGGGCTCGCGGCGCTGAGCCTCGCCTTCTTCCTCCTCCACGCCGCCCAGCCGCACAAGGAGCTGCGCTTCCTCGTCCCCGTCTTCCCCCTGCTCGCCGCGCTCGCGGCCGTGGGGCTGGATGTGTTGTGCGAGCGGCTGCAGCTGAAGACGCTCCGAGCACGCGCCGTGGCGGCCCTGGCCGTGGTGACGGTGGGAGCCATCTCCGCGGGGCTCTCGCGGCGGCTCACCTTCGGAGACATCGGCCAGTACATGAACGAGCGGCCCAAGGTCAGCGCCTATGACGACTCGGGCCCGGTCAACCGGCTGCTGGCGGCGGCGAGCCAGCGCGAGGATGTGTGCGGGCTCAAGATCGAGGTCCCCGTGCACCTGGCCTGGACAGGCGGCTACAGCTACTTCCACCGCCCCGTGCCCTTGTACTGGTCCGCGAGTCCGGGCGGACGGGAGTCGGGACGGTTCAACTACGTCATCACGCCCAACGGCTGGGCCGCTGGGGGCGAGGTGCTGGCTCGGGAGCAGGGGCTGGTCCTGATGCGCCTGCCCCTCCCCTCCTGCGTGCCAGACCCGGGCTTCAGCTGGCGGTTGCCTTGAGTCAACGCTTGCTCTCGCAAGGCCGTTCCCTGCCGGGCCCAGCGTTGCTAAGCCATCCCCATGTCCAACTGCCTCTTCTGCAAGATTCGCGACGGTCAGATCCCCGCCCGGGTCGTCTACCGGGATGACGTGTGCATGGCGTTCGAGGACATCAATCCCCAGGCGCCCACGCACGTGCTCTTCGTCCCGCTGAAGCACATCGCCACGGTGAATGACGTGACGATGGAGGATCGAGAGACGGTGGGGCACCTCTACACCGCGGCGGCCAGGTTAGCGAAGGAGCGCGGGCACGCCGACAAGGGCTACCGCCTGGTGATGAACTGCAACGAGGATGCCGGCCAGACGGTGTTCCACATCCATCTGCACCTGGTCGCGGGCCGGCCCATGATGTGGCCGCCGGGATAACCCGCCGCCCTCAGTAGCCGCACCGCAGCTCGGACGAAGGCGCGCGCTGGGGGATTCGCTTGGGGCTCCCAGTGCCCGGCAGGGCCAACACCCGAGACTCGGTCGAGGGCAGCCAGAGCGTCCACTCCACAGGGACGGAGCTGCCCGGCGCTCGCCCTTCCACCGTGTAGCCCCCCGGCGCCAGCTCCTCCACACGGAACTGTCCCGAGGCGTCGCTTGTCACCGTCACCCGCTCCTCGGCTGGCGCGTCCGCCCCCACCTCCTGCTCCCAGATGCTCACGTCCGGCGAGAGCGTCAGCTCCACCCCTGGCAACGGTCTCCCCGTCCCCTGCAGCACCGTCCGTCCGAAGAACGAGGTGGGCTCCTCCAGTTGCAAGTTCACCAGCGTACGAGGCCCACCGAACGGGTGCACCAGGTTGAGCCATGCCGGTGCGAGTCCCTCGGCTCGCGCCACCAACAGATAGGCACCGGGGCGCACAGGCATCAGCAACCGCCCGTCATTCCCCGTGGCCCCTCCCGCGGCGATCCGCCAGTCCACCTTGCCCGTTCCCGGGAGCCGTCCCTCGCGGCGGTAGAGCCGCACCTGGGCACGCGGTACGGAGCGGTCTCCCGCCGTCACCCGTAACTCCAGCAGCCCGTCTGCCTCATTCGCCACGTCCGCCATGGGCAGCGTGCGCGACCCTTCCACTGACAACGAGCGCGTCTCCGGGATCGGTTCGCCTCCCGGGCCCGTGGCGGCTCCGGACGGCACCTCGCGCACCTCCAGCTGACGCACGTCCCGAGCCGCGGCCCGGCCGTACAACGCCAGCCCGATGGAAGCGGCCACCACCCCTACCCAGACCCATGCTCCGCCCAGCCTGCGCATCCTCCTGCCTCCGAGCCCTTCCTGGCTCCCTGCCTCTACTCCACTCAAAGCCTGATATTTTGACCAGCAACAACGCGCCCGGGCTCGGACTTCCTCTGCTTGTCTGCCCTCCAACCTGCCTCAAGGGCCCGGGCCACATTCCTGAACACTCGGGCAGCGGGTGCTAGCATCCTTCCTCAGGTCTCTGCTCCATGCCCTTCACCGCCGAGACATCACCCACGAGCCGACGCGCCTACTCCCTGCTGGCCTTGCTGCTGGCGGGCGTGGCGGGCTCCGTCAACGCGATCAGCTTCTTCCAACTGGGCGCGCACACGTCCCATATGACGGGCAACCTGGCCAACGTGGGCGAGTACCTCGCCAACGGGAAGTGGAACCTGGCCCTCACCGCGGGCGAGCTCGTCCTGTGCTTCCTGCTCGGGGCCATCAGCGCCACGGTGCTGATCGACCTGGCACGCCACCGGCGGCGGGGACGGCATGCCACCGCGCTCCTGGTCGAGGCGATCACGCTGGCGGCCGTGGGCTACTGGTTCTCGAAGCACCCGCAGTCGAACGAGCCCACCGTGCTCTGGGGCATGTCCTATGCCATGGGGATCCAGAACGCGCTCGTCACCCGCGTCTCCGGCGCCATCGTGCGCACCACGCACATGACGGGCGTCGTCACCGACATCGGCATCCAGCTCGTGAAGATGATGGCCTGGGTGCGAGATGGGGCGCGCGGTAATGGGCTCGGCGGCCTGGTGTGGATGATCCGTAGGCTGCCCACCGCCGAGCAGTTCGCGCGCACGCGGCTGCATCTCGGGCTCGCCGTGGCCTTCCTCCTGGGGTGCACAGGAGGGCCGCTGCTCTTCTTCCACTATGGCGCGGCCGCCATGGCCCTGCCATGCGGTGTCCTGGTGATGCTGGTGGTGCTCGACGTGAGCCCCGCCGGGGCCTACGCGCCCATGACGCCCGGCACCTGAGACCGTGTGCGATCGGACCGCCCCTCGTCTCCCTGCTCGCCATTCCGGCGGGCAGCCGCGCCCTCTCCGTGGCAGCTCAGGGTGAAGCTTGAATAGAAAGAGCCGCTCTGCGTCCTACACATACCCAGGGTCGCTCCTGGGCCAGAGTAAAACTCCAGGAGATGACGCCATGACTCTTCGATGGTTGGCCTGTGTCGTGGTCGGCTTGGCAGCCCAGGCCGGTTATGGACAGACGGCGCCGGTCGCCGCGCCGGATTACGAGGACACCGAGCTAGCGGATGCTCCCCCGATGGCGCCTACGGCTCCGCCAGCCCTCCCTCACGAGTCCCCTTCGCCCCGGCCCTTCGCCGGTGCCGTGTGGACCTCCGGCCACTGGTTCTGGGATGGAGCTGAGTGGCGCTTCAAGCCGGGCGCCTGGATTGCGCCGATGCCGGGCTACCAGTTCGTCAATGGCTATTGGCAGCAGGACGGTGGTGGCTGGCGATGGATCTCGAGCGGGTGGGCCCAGCCCGGCTCGACAGAAGTCGAGTTCCCCCTCGACGTGGTGAGCGAGGAGCTCTCGACGACCCAGGCACCTCCCCCCCTCCGCACAGAGTCCCAGTCCCAGCCAGTGGCAGGCGCTACGTGGGCCCCAGGCTATTGGTACTGGTCTGGCAATGAATGGGCCTGGGTGGAGGGCGCGTGGGTGACGCCTCCCCGGCCAGGACTGGTCTTCGTCTCGCCGCGCTGGGTGCGGCACAGGGGGTCATGGACCTTCGTCAGTGGAGGCTGGGCCACCCCGGGCTCGGCCCGGATCGTCATCCCCGTCTACCGTCACGCGCGCGTCGCCGTGCGGTGGGGGCACCCCGGCTACTTCCTCTACTCCTGGCACCGGTACCCCATGGTGCACCGGTACTACGGCGGGAGGCATGACGGCAGGAGGCATGACGACGGGCCACGCTGGCGGGATCGCGGTCCTCGCAACCACCACCCTGCCACCCCCGCTCGTGAGCACCGGCGCGGGGACAAGCGCCGCCACCATTAGACTCGAAGCCACCACCCTGCCGGCCCATGGCGAATGGCCCGAGCCTGGTTCATCATGCGGCGCACTCCAACCGAGGAACGAGACCATTGAAGAGGCTTGTCCCTACCCTGTGCGCCGCGCTCCCAGTCCTTGTCCTGTGTGCCTGCGGAGATCCGCGTGAGGCTTTCGTCGGCAGCTATGAGGCCGATGGGACCATCACCTTCGCCGATGACCTCGGCAGGGACACGCAGGAGGTGACATTACCGCTGACGATCATCGCCGACGCGTTCGAGTCTGACAGAATCTATCTGGACTTCGATTGTGGCATGTCCGCGACGATCGGTGAGCCCGGCTTCGTGATCAATCAGGAGATCTGCCAGCCTTTCGAGGCCGATTCCTGCACCATCGTCTGGACCTACAAGAACGGAGGGGGCTCCAAGGATCAAGGGGCTCTGCTCAAGCTGAACCCTGGAGGGACCGTCAAGGGCCGGTGCGCTGATGGATCGTCCGGGGAGTACTCCTTCTTCTTCACGCTGACTGGCATCCCGCGGACTCCGGGCTCGGAAGATCCAGGAGCGCAGAGCACGAGGAGGCACGCCCTGCGCACCACGCTCCACCAGGCGTTCGAACGGGCCATGCGGGTTATGAATCAGCGCGAGCAGGCCCCGACGAAGCCCCACTGACTCGCTGAGTTCCCCCCACGCAATAGCGCTCAGTAACCCAGGCGCTCGGAGATGTAGTAGTCGAGCTGCCGGCACCAGGTAGGCCAGTCGTGCGGCATGTCGTGCCCCCAGATGTCGGTGTTGTGGGGGATGCCGCGCTGGTTCAGCAGGTAGCTGAAGTGCTCGGTGAGGTGCGGGTGCTCCCACTGGCCCCGGCTGGACAGCAGGTTGATGCGGCTGTGGTGGCGCAGCAGGTCCATGGCATGCCCCTCCGGCAGGTTGGGCACGTAGGAGGCGGGGTTGTTGAAGTAGACGTCTTCGTTCCAGAAGCCGTGCAGGAACTGCGGCTGCAGGTCGTAGATGCCGCCCATCGCCAGCAGCACCTCGAAGAGGTCCGGCCTCCGGAAGAAGGCGTTGGCCGCGTGGAAGGCGCCAAAGCTCGAGCCCGTGACGCCAATACGCGCCGAGCCGTTCTGCAGCACGCCGCGAATGTGCGGGACGACCTCGTTCTCGACGTACCCGGAGAAGAGCACCTGGCGGCGCGCCTTCTCGTGCAGAGGTATCCCATGGTTGAGCCATGCGTGGTTGTTGATGCTGCTGATGCCGAAGATCTGCACGCGGCCCGAGAAGAGGTGGTGGGCCACCGCCTGGATGAGGCCCATGCGCTCGGCCTCCAGGAAGTCTCCGCCCGCGGTGGGGAAGAGCAGCAGCGCCGGGCCCCAGTGGCCGTAGCGGACGATGGGCATGTCCATGCCCAGATGGGGGCTGTGCCAGCCGAAGATTTCGCGGCGCAGATTCGGATCGACGTGTGACATGGAGTGGGCTTTCGAGCGTGAAGCGGACCGGCCGCAGATAGCACACCGGGCCAGTGTCCTGTCCATCTCCTGACGCCGGGCCAGGTGGTATGTACTCAGGCATGTCCAAAGCCCCCCAGGCCCTCCTCGCCCTCGCGCTCTCAGCGTGTGTGACCTCCAAGCCGGCCGGGCCTCCGGCCGCCACCGTGGATTGGCCGGGAGCGTGCGAGGAGGCAGTGAGACGGTATGAGAACACCCGGACTGAGCACGCGCTCAACGCCGCCGCTGGAGCGGAGGAGCAGGAGGTGCCCTACGCCGGGATGCCACCTCCCACCCCGGAGCTCCTGGCGCCGCTTGCGGACTGCGCGAAGAAGCTCCCCGCTCGCCCGCTCTTCGTCCTCGTTCCGGGCTTCGACACGAGCAGACTCGCCTGGGGTCTGAGCCTCGATGCCATCCAAGCCATGGGGTTGGGGTTGAGCCGCGGCCGCACGACCTCCTCCGGCGTGACCGCGCCCTTCAACGCCCTGGCCTTCGTGGTGGGCGACAAGGCTCACATCGTCTTCTCGGACGCGCTTGTTCCCATCGACGTGTGGACGGCCAGGCCGGATGGGCGCTACGTGGCCACCGTGCAACACCTGGGCGCGACCTACTCGGGCGCCATTGTCCCCTACTACCTGAAGGCTCCCTGGGTCTCGGTCTTCGACACCTCGACCTTGACCGCACTCACACTCCCGATCCCCTTGGAGCAAGAGGAGTTCTCGCCGCAGTCCGTCTCACTCGCGTGGGAGGGGGACACGCTCTGGGTGTTGGCACGCGACACCTGGAACAGGTCCGGCGATGAGCGGCAGGAGTGGAGGTGCACCCTCCCCTCGGGCCCCTGCGCCGCTCAGCAGAGAGGTGCGTTCCCGGCGAAGGGCGCCTACGTGGAGGCCACCGCATCCGGTGGCTACCGCGTGGACCCCTTGCCAGAGGGTCTTGTCCTGCCCAGGGGCGCGGATCGCCGAAGCATCCGCGCCTCTCCTTCCGGGAAGCGGGTGGCGTGGGTGCACGAGAAGGTGCTGGACGCGGAGTACCTGATGATGGAGCGGATCCTCTTCGTTCGCACCGCGGGCAAGGATGTGGAGGTGGCGCGAGGGAAGAGCAAGCTCCATGCGGTATGGCTGGACGAGGACCGCCTCCTCTTCGAGGAGGAGCCCGCACCGACCATGCGATGGAACTCCGTCTATGTGGCGCCCGAGCCTCCCTCGCGGGAGGAGCTGTTGGCCTTGATCCCGCCGAGCACGGAGCCGAAGTACGTCGAGTACTATGTGGAGAGTCAGGCGCTAAAGACCTTGGCGGAGAAGGTGATGCAGGCGCAGGTCGCCGCCCTCGAGGCGCTGCCCAAGGGTATCCACCCACGCGAGCTCCAGGTGGAGACTCTCTCCGTGTTCGACGCACGCACGGGGGCCAGGGCGCCCTTCCCCCCCCTCGAGCACGCCCGCATCTTCGCGCAGCCGCGCGCTGCGAACCTCCGCGGCAGGAACGTCAACGTGGAGGTGCCGCCCCTGGACGCCCCTCGCGACCGAGACGGCTACCTCGAGTGAGGAGGCTACTGGAGCCCATCGAACGTGGCCACGCTGTCATTGGTGAGCCCCGAGGCGTTCGCCTCGTCGGTGTCCACGTGCATGTCCAAGGCGTACTGCTCACTCACCCGGACGATGACGTCACCGAAGACCGTCTCGCGCTCTCCCTCCACCCGGACACGGATCTGGCTCTTGTCCTGAACACCGAAGCGCCGCGCGTCCTCCGGATGCATGTGCACGTGGCGGTGCGCCATGATGACGCCATGGTCGATGGCCACCGTGCCCTTGGGGCCACGCAGCGTCAGCCCAGGCGTCCCCTCCAGCTTGCCGGACTCGCGCAGCGGCGGGTTCACCCCGAGGGTGATCGCGTCCGTGCGAGAGACCTCCACCTGCGTCTCCTTGCGCAGCGGATTGATGATCGCCACCCGCTCGATCTCTCCCTTGGGCCCGATCAGATCCACGGTCTCCCTGCACACGAACTGCCCGGGCTGTGACACCGGACGGCGCTCGGTGAGCTCATAGCCCTCGCCGAACAGCGCCGCGCAGTGCTCCTTGGAGAGGTGCACATGGCGCACGCTGACACCGACGGGAATGGCATGGCCCGTGACGCGCTGCCGCGCCGCCGTGGGACCCGCCGTCACCCGGACGACCTCGCGGGCGATCATCCGCTCCTCATCGGTCGCGACGACCAGCACACGGGTCGGTGCTCGCGGAGAGGCGATATCCACCACGCCACCAGAGCCACGCGCATCACTGTGCTGGTTCTTCTCGGGATCGAGCACTACCCCCATGTAGACGAGTGCGTCACAGACGGCCGCGCGCACCTTGACGCTGTTCTCTCCGATGCCACCGGTGAAGACGATCGCGTCCGCTCCGCCCAGCACGGCCGTGTACGCGCCGATGTACTTGCGGATGCGGTGCACGAACACTTCGATAGCCAACCGGGCACGGGCATTTCCCCCCGCGGCGGCCTGCTCGACGTCGCGGAAGTCGGCCGAGACGCCCGAGAGACCGAGCAGGCCTGACTTCCGGTTCAGCGCCTCGTCGATGGCATCCGGTGTCATCCCCTGCCGTCCAAGCACGATGGAGAGCGCCGGATCGACATCCCCCGAGCGGGTGCCCATCACCAGCCCCTCCAGGGGCGTCATCCCCATGGAGGTATCGACCGAGCGCCCGCCGTCGATGGCGCACACCGAGGCACCGCCGCCCAGGTGGCAGGTGATGAGCTTCAGCCGGGAGAGATCCGTCTTCAGGAACTCGGACGCGCTGGCAGCCATGAACTGGTGGCTCGGTCCGTGGAAGCCGTACCGGCGCACGCCGCGCTCGAGGTACAGCTCGTACGGGACCGCGTAGAGGTAGGAGTGCGGCGGCAGCTCGCCATGGAAGGCGGTGTCGAAGACCGCGACATGGGTGGCCTTGGGCAGCGCGGCCTGCGCCGCCTCGATGCCGGCCAGGTTCGCGGGGTTGTGGATCGGCGCGAACTGCGAGCACTTTGCGATGATGTCCATCACCTCGGGGGTGATGACGCAGGGGCGCACGAGCTTCTCGCCACCGTGGACGACCCGGTGTCCCACCGCCCGCAGCTCGGAGATGTCCTTGAGCGCGCCGCCCGGGCTGGTCAACTGAGCCAGCACCGCGTCGAGCCCCGCGCGCATGGTGGGCGCCTGGATGTCCGTCTCGGAGCGCGTGGGACCGACTCGCCATTTGTGGATGGCCTGGGGAGATCCGACCCGCTCGACAACGCCGCCGGCGAGGATCTGCTCGGTGTCCATCTCGTAGAGCTGGTACTTGATCGAGGTGCTGCCGACATTGATGACGAGGACTTTCATGGCCTGCTCATAACTCCCAATATCGCCCCAAGTCACGGCTCCGCTTCGCGAGCGATAGACCGATTAGGGCTTCTTCTTCTCGGGAGGCTTGGGGATCGCGGCGAGTGCCTCCGTCTTCACCCGGGCGTGCCACCCGGCGGCGGACAGGGCCGTGGCCTCCGGCTGGAGGGCTGCCGCGAGGACCAGCTCGCGCAGGGGCTGGATGATGGCGAGCTCCGCCTGCCCGTGAGGACGCGCGGCCTCGTCGATCCGCTGGAGTGCCTGCTCGCGCCAGCCCTGGCGCGGCGTGGCTCCAGTCCTCAAGTAGGAGAGCGCCTCCAACCCCGTCTCAGCCAGCACGAGCAGCGCGTCTCCCAGCGGCCGGGCCTCGTGCAGCGCGGGTGAGCGCTCCAGCGTCCGTGCAAGCTCGGGGTGGTTCTCGCGCCACTGGTGGAAGGTGCGTGCCAGCCGCTCCGCGCCTCGATCGAAGCGTGGCGCATCGGCCAGGAGCTCATCCACGAGGTCCCAGAGGGTCCGAGCCTCGAGGCTCTCCGGCCGTGCCGCGTCCACCAGCCGAGTCAAGGGCATGCCCTGCGTCGCCTCCTTGAACTGCACGGGCCGATCGTAGAACTTCACGGGCTCCACCAGGTTCGCGAGGACTCGCAGGGGGCCGGGCTCGCTCGAGCCCGCGAGCCGGCGCAGGAGCACATCTCCCATGCGCTCATGCATCAGCCCATGCTCCTCGAGCTGCACGCTGAGGCGTGCCATCCGGCGGTACATGTCCTTGACGTCCCTCACCTCGCGAGGAGACCACAGCCGCTCCGCGACGGCGGCGAGCCGAGGCCAGATGCGCGAGTCGAGGGTCTCGGGATCGACGAACTCGGCCCACATGCAGGCCTCGCCACCGAGGACTCGTGCGGCATCCTGCTCACGGACCAGGGCCGAGGGCTCGGGTGGCTTGAACTGGAAACGGTGGTACCAGGAGACAGGGAGCCAGCGGTTGGATTCCTCGGCCATCCGCTTTGCATCGGCGGGCAGTGGGTCCACCGTGTAGTGCAGACCGGCGGGCATCATGTGGTCCAGGTAGTAGCCCCACGAGAGGATGCCCGTGAACCCCTGCCGCGCGGTCTCCGCGAGCGCCTTGGGCCCACGCCACGTCTGGACCACGGCATCCTTGGGCAGCGTGGAGTGGAGGATCTCGTCCCAACCCATCATCCGCTTGCCGTGCTTCTGGAGGATCTTCGCGACGCGATCGACGAAGTACGTCTGGAGCGCGTGCATGTCGGCGAGGCGATGGCTCACCATGAAGGACTGGATGGCCGGGTTCACCCGCCAGTAGTTGCCAGTGTTCTCGTCCCCGCCGATGTGCATCCAGGGGTCGGGGAAGATCGCCGCCATCTCTCCGAGGAATCCGTCGAGGAACTGGTACACCTGCTCGCGCGTGGGATCGAGCGTGGGATCGAAGATCCCCCACTTGCGCTCGATGGCATAGGGGCCTGGGACGCTGGCGAGCTCGGGGTGGCCCACGAGCCAGCTCGTCACGTGACCGGGCATGTCGAACTCGGGCACGACGCGGATGCCTCGGTCGGCCGCGTAGGCGATGAGCTCGCGCAGCTGCTCCTGCGTGAAGTACAGGCCGTCCGAGCCCAGTTCGTGGAGCCGAGGGAAGCGGCGGCTCTCGACGCGGAAGCCTTGATCGTCGGTGAGGTGCAGGTGCAGCACGTTGAGCTTCACCGCGGCCATGCCGTCGAGGTTGCGCTTGAGCACCTCCATCGGCATCCAGTGCCTGCTGACGTCAATGAGCAGGCCACGCCACGGGAAGCGCGGGCGATCCGAGAGGGTGACAGCCGGCAGGTGCCAGCCATCGCGATCGCCCTGGAGGAGCTGGAGCACGGTCTCGAGACCGCGCAGGGCCCCCACGGTCTGTGCGGCTCGGAGCGTCGCATGGGTCCCATTGACTTCGAGCGTGTACGACTCGTCGTCTCCCAAGGTGGGGAGCGGGTTGCCAGGTGACTTCACCTCCACGAGCAGGGTGGCCTTCCCAGGCTCCGCTGGCTCGCGAGAGAGGGTGAGCCCGGTCCTCCCTTCGAGGCGCCGGAGCATGCGCTGGAGCGCTGCTTCGAGCCGGCGATCCGTGGGGCCTTGCACGCTGAGGGAGAACGCAGTCGTGACGGGCAGGCGCCCATCTCGGAACTGGAGCGAGGCGGGTGCCGGCATCAGCCCATGAGGGCGGGGAGCCGCGCGAGCGGGAGGAGGAGCTGCCACCACCCAGGTGCTCCACAGCAGTGTCGCGATGAGGATCCAGCGGTTGGATGTAGGGTGTGCCATGACTGCTCCTTCCATCCCTCGCCCATAGCAGGCCCTGCCGAGCCCCGTAGCGAATGGAGTCGAGCTATTATCGGGTGCATTCTCGCTTCAATTGCACTCACGGCGCTCGTGGCATTCGCGCCCGGTCAAACTCACGGGGCGCCCAAGACAGGGCAGCGAACCGCGGGCTGCCCTCAGCCGCTCGAGGGAACGAGGGGGAGGGGCTCGGGTTGGCTTGCGATCCAGCGCACCAGGTCCATCACGGAGAGCATCCCTACGACGATCTCGTCCTTCGTGACGATCGGGATGTGATGGACTCCTCTGGAGGCGAACATCCTGGCAGCCTCGGCCAGGGACGCCGTCTCACGAAGACTCGCGACGTCCGTCGTCATGATGCCATCGACGATGACTCCCACGCAGTTGGGAGGAAAGTGGCCGCCTTCATTGTACGCGTCCTCCTCGTCATCATGGGTGCGGCCCCGAACGAGATCACTCTTTGATACCATCCCAATGAGCACGCCCGCATCCTCCACCACGGGCGCCGCGCGGATGTGCTTCTTCTCGAAGACCTGCGCGAGCTCATCCAGATTGAGCTCTGTGTCGACGCAGGTCACCTTCGCCGTCATGACCTCGGACACCAGCGTTCTCCTCAGCCTTGTGCCCAGGTCGCTCGGCGTGCCCCTGGCCACAGGGGAGTCCACGGGAACTCTGCACAAGAGCGAGGAGTCACCGTCGGGTTTGGAGACCAAGCCCACGCAGCGCTCGCAGTTCATGCAGTGATCGAGGAGCACCGAGCCCTTCAAGATCGAACAGCGAACTGAGCGCGCCTCCAAGGTCTCGCCTTCGGTGTACTCAGTTGACCTCACCTGAACGGGGAAGTGAGCTGTCGTCTCCTCGTTGCCAGTCCGCTTCATGTCAGCTCCTTGCGAAATCACCTCCCGTAGCGACTGCAAGCCTCGCGCCACCAAGGCTTGTGCTGGACAGCGGCACCTCCTCTCGTGATGACGCTGGGATGCTGAGCGAGCAGCCGCGCGCAATATTTGCGCTTCGCGTGGCGAGCGCGTCCTTCTTGCGCTGATAGGGGTCCCGGGTGGGATTCCGTGCAGCGTCTGGCTGCTTGTGGGATCGAGGGCTGCCTCAGCGCAGCTCCGTGGCCCCGAACGGATGCTCGTGCAGGGGAGCATTGCCGCGACCGCCCTCGAGGAAGCGCTCCAGCCCCAGGCGCGTCACGACCCCCACGCGCTCACCTCCGTCCACCGCCAGCACGTCCACGGCCTGGGCATCCATGGTCGCCAGCGCCTCGGCTACCGAGGCCTCCTGGGAGAGTGTGGGCACTGCGTCGAGCAGCGCCTCCACCGTGGCGGCCTCCCCCGCCAGCCGTAAGCGCTCGCCCAGCGCGCCCGCGAGCACCACGCCTCGCAGCCGCCCGTCCGCGCCTCGCACCGGCAGCGCCGCCGCCGCCGAGGAGAGAAGCCGCTCGAGCAGCGCCGCGGCCGGGAGCTCCGGCCCCACCGGCTCCTCCCAGACAGTCAGCTCGCGCACCGGCGTGCGGCGCAGGACGTGACGCTCCGCTCCCTCGCGCGCGGCCCGCCGCTCCACGAGCACATGGCAGAGCGCCGACGCGATCGTGCACGTCACCATCAGCGGCAGGATGATGGCGTAGTTCCCGCTCAGCTCGTACACCATCATCATCCCCGTCAGCGGCCCCCGCGTCATGGCCGCCACTGCGCCGCCCATGCCCACCATGGCGTAGGCCCCGCCGGGAGCAGTGGCGCCCGGGACGAGCGCGTGCAGCACCTCGCCGAAGGCGCCGCCCGCCATCGCGCCGATGACCGTCACCGGGAAGAACGTGCCGCCCGAGCCGCCCGAGCCCAGCGTCAGCGCAGTGCCCACCAGCTTGAGCACACACCCCGAGGCCAGCAGCGCCAGCGGCAGCTCTCGCAGCAGCGCGTCGTTGGCGTACTCGTGGCCCGTGCCCCACACCACCGGGTGCGCCAGCGCCAGCACTCCCACCAGCAGCCCGCCGAGCCCCGCACGCACCGGCAGCGGCTGCCTTCCGAGCCACGCCGACAGCCGCCCAGGGCGCCGGCCCTGGAAGAACTCCTCCACGCCATGCAGCGCTTGGATGAAGGCATAGGCCAGCCCGCCGCACACCAGCCCGAGCAGGGCGTAGAAGACGATCTCCCAGCCGCTCACCATCGTGTACGCCACGCGCTCCAGCATGGAGGCACTGCCCATGACGCCGCGGCTCACCATGGTGGCGGTGACGCTGGCAAGGATGATGGGCGAGAAGACGCGCAGCTGGAACTCGCGCAGGAGGATCTCCATCGCGAAGATGGCGCCCGCCACCGGAGCATTGAAGGAGGCGGCGATGCCCGCCCCCGCGCCGCTGGCCATGAGGATGGCGAGCTCGCGCTGGGTGAATCCGAGGGTGCGCCCCACCTCGGAGCCGAAGGCCGCGCCGCCATAGACGATGGGCCCCTCGCGCCCCGCCGATCCGCCCGTGCCGATGGTGACGGCCGAGGCGATGAGCTTGAGCAGGCCATCCCGCGCGGGCAGCCGCCCCTCTTTCTCCACGGCCTTCACCACCTCGGGCACACCGTGGCCGTGCGTCTCCGGCCTGTCCCGAAGCAGCCGTCCCACCACGGCGCCTCCCAGCATGGGCGTCAGCAGCACGAGGAAAGGAGTGAGCTGCTCCACGTCCCGGTGCACGTGCCCCAGCACCGTGTTCACCGCCGCCAGTGCCACGAGCGGGTAATAGAGTGACAGCGCTCCCAGCACGAGCAGCGCCAGCACCTCGAGGCGGCGCTTCACCACATCCCGCCCATCACCGGACTGGATGAGGCGCGTCAGCCCCAGGGCCGCGAGGGCCAGGGGGACACCAACGATGATGAACTCGAAGTGCCAGTGTGCATCCGTCAGCGCCGCGGCCAGCCGCTGCCGCGTCCCCGAGCCGGCCCGGAACGCGTCCACGAGGAGGGGGACGCCATAGCTCGCTCCCCGCACGAGCCCGATGAGGTTGGCGAAGAGGCCTGCGACCAGACCGCTGTAGACGCCGACCACGGCTCCAGCCACGGGCAGCACCGAGGGGCCCGGCAAGTGGAGCCGCTGCACCGCCGCCAGGACTCGCTGCACCACTTCCCACAGCCACGCACGGAGCTTGGGGGAGAGCGTCATCCTCTACAATCCTGACCCAGGCGAAGAGCCACCATCTCCAGAGGTTCCCCCATCGGGGGCCTCGGCTGGATGAGGCTGTGGTTCCAGGCTCGCGGGGCGCCCGCCGTCCTTTTGCCACTGGGGGGGGATGAAGCTGGGAGCACCCTGTCCCGAAAGAATAAACTCCATCTCCTCTTTAGAGAGCGGCTCGAATTTCCTCACGCCCGCGTCCGAAGGAATGAGCCGCGAGCCGTCAGGTTCACCCGTGGCCAGGCGCCGGAGGATGCGGCCATCCGTGCTGATGGCGTACCTCATGCCATCGTCAAACACCATGAACTTCGGCTTACAGTAGCGGAGGTTTACACCAATCTGAACGAAGATGATGTCTCCCCGGCGGATGACGCGATATTCTTGCCCTTCTTGGGTTTGCCAACATTCCCTGGGCTGAGAGCTGGGAGGGATATAGTCGTTGGCGGCAATCATGAGAGCCCGGAGCGTCACGCCATCCATCTCATACGGGGCTGCACTCTCACCAACAACGACAGGGAATTCGGCGTAGAACTCCGGAAAGATAATAGACTTGTCCTCCGTTTCCTCTGGCACTGGAGCGCCAGCCGGGTTTCGCAGGCAATTCGAAAGAATGAGAGCGCTTAAGAGGATACAATATCTCACGGCGACTTCCTCTTGGGGCAGGGTCTATTTGCTTCCTCGACGGCAAAGCGCTCATAGCCATCCCGCCATGCAACTACGTGAGTCTGCCAACACTCCCATTTGCCCTGCTCATGGGTCCACTTCAATATCTGATGAGTCGCGGGAATGTACTGGTAAAAACCATCACACGCAGGATGCTCAAAGTCATTCGCGAGGAACGCGACAATCGAGAGTCTGGCCTTTCCATGCCTGGTCTCAGCTTCGAAGCCATGCTCCAGCCCTCTATTGACAATCCAATTGATATCCAGATTGGAGATTCTGTCATCATACAGATGGTTATGGAGCGCGAAGATATACTTGAGGCTGTCCGGCGGATAACGGGGATCCTCCACGTTGGGCGGCAAGACACAATGCTTGCTTCTGAGTGCTGGATCCACGTGTGTCTGGTCCGTCAGCTTGCTGATCACGTACTTGTCATCCGGCGTGTAGTACATCCAGGCGCAATACTCGTTTGACACTCGCCACCGCACCTCAAACTGAGGGTGGTCCTTACGGCCCGCTGACGCGTGTGGCTTGCTAAAAATCTTGTTGCAAGCTGCGATCAGGGCGTCCCCATCGGAGTCAAAGGGCCCGAGCATCGGTCCCGGGATCTTCTCCAAGTTCGGCCCTCCCGGCGGAGGACGCACGATGTCAGGGTCGCCGCTCCTCAGATCGGGAGCAGTCGCCTGGGGTGTCGAGCACCCAAGAACGAGCAGCACTGCCAAGGCGCGGCACTGTGGCCAGTGTCTTTCTCGAAGCATGGCGGAGCATTCTACCTACATCGAGAAGCGTGTGAGCGCCCCGGAACATGCGGCCCCCAGGCTACACAGCGGGCGCGGGCCGGGCCCCGTCCCGCGAGAGCAACACCCGACCGCCCACCACGAAGAGCGAGAGGGCCAACGCCAGCAGCACCACAGCCACCATCCCGTTCAGCCTTACCACCGCCGTGGCACCCGGAGCCAAGAAGGCGTCGCGGATCTGCAGCACGAGGCTCGACAGTGTCACTGCCCCGACAAAGAGCATGGGCAGCAGCGCATACGCGTAGCGCTTGCCGCTCTTCTTCAGCCACACGCAGATGCCCAGCAGCGACAGCGAGGCCAGGAGCTGATTGGACGTGCCGAACAGCGTCCAGAAGGAGCGCCAGGCCCCAGAGCCCGCCATCAGCACGAACATCAGCGGCACTCCGCAGGTGAGGCCCGTGGCCCAGGCCGCGGCCAGCTTCCCCTTGGCGCCCGTCAGCTCCTGGATGATGTAGCGCCCCAACCGCGTGGACACGTCCAGCGTGTCGAACACAAAGGTGGAGAACGCCATCGCTCCAAACGTGGTGGCGAACAGCAGGTGCTCCTGACCGATGACCGTCACCAGGAACCGGCCCAGGCCCGCGCCGTACACCGCTCCCGGCGCCTTGCCCGCCAGCTCCCCCTGCGTGGCGATCATCACCGTGGCCAGGGCGATGACAGCCACGAAGCCCTCGAGCAGCATGGCCCCGAAGCCCACCGGATGCACATGCGACTCCTTGTCGATCTGCTTGGACGTGGTGCCTGAGCACACCAGCCCATGGAAGCCGGAGCATGCGCCGCAGGCGATCGTGACGAAGAGGAACGGGAAGAGCGCACCCGCGGCCCCAGGGTTCTGCAAGCTTGTGAAGGCGGGCTGCTGAATGGAGAGCTCGCCCGAAAAGCCGCCGTAGAAGATGCCCACCACGCCCACCGCGAGCGCCGCATAGAGCACGAAGCCGCCCAGGTAGCCGCGCGGCTGGAGCAGGATCCACACCGGCGTGAGCGACGCGACGAAGCAGTAGGCCAGGATGAGGACGGCCCAGGTCCTCGCGTCCATCACCAGCACCGTGGACAGGCGCGTCCCCAGCCACACCGCGCCCAGCGTCGCCGGGACGAAGATGAGCGTCTGCAGCCAGAGCGGCGGCTTGAGGAAGCGCTCCACCAGCCCCATCACCACCGCCAGCACCAGGTACATGATGGAGGCCGCAGCCACCGCGCCTCCCTGATTGAAGCGGAACTCCAGCCCCGCCAGCTCCGCGTCCTTGCTCACGAAGGTGGCCGCCGTGGCATCCGTGAAGGCGACGATGACGTAGACCAGCGCCACCCAGATGAAGAGCAGCATCGCCACGCCCGCCCGCCGCCCCAGGTGCGAGCGCACCACCTCCGCGATGGAGACGGCCCCGTGACGCACCGAGGCGATCAGCGTGGACAGGTCATGCACCGCGCCGATGAAGACCACTCCGAAGGAGATCCACAGCAGCGCTGGCAGCCAACCGAACTGTTGCCCCGCGAGGATGGGACCCGCGATGGGCCCCGCCGCGGCGATGGCGCTGAAGTGCTGGCCCATCAGGTAGAACGGCTTCGTCGGGATGAAGTCCACCCCGTCCTGCTTCGCGTGCGCGGGCGTCACCGCCCCATCGTCCAGGTTGTACTGGCGCGCGATGAAGCCGCCGTAGAAGCGGTAGCCCAGCGCCAACAGCACGAGGAACAGACCGGCAATGAGGGGGAGGCTCATGCCTCCGTCATCCTCGCCCTGGGAGGGCTGTGTCAACACTCCGAGGCGAGGGAGCCCGAGGCGCGAAGAGCCGGGCTCCCGAGGGCGCCAGCGCCATCTCCATCGGTAAGCCGTAGAGCGTCTCGAGCCGCTCTCGCTCCAGCACTGTGTCCACCGGCCCCTGGGCCAGCACACGGCCCTCTCGCATCAACAGCGCGTGGGTGGCGAAGGCCGCGGCGAGATTGACGTCGTGCAGCACGGCCACCGCGCCCAGCCCGGCCGCCACCCGCGCCCGCACCCGTGCGAGCGCTCCCACCTGATGGGCCACGTCGAGGAAGGCCGTGGGCTCGTCCAGCAGCAGCAGTGAGGGCTCCTGCACCAGCCCGCGGGCGAGCAGCAGCATGCGGCGCTCGCCTCCGGACAGCGCCTCGCCGGGCCTCTCCGCCAGGTGCGCCACGCCCAGCTCCTCCAGCGCCGCGCGCGCCAGCGCCATGTCCTTCTCGGAGGTGAGACCCCACAGCCCCAGGTGCGGGCTGCGCCCCATCAGCACCAGCTCCAGCCCGCTGAAGCCCTCCGCAGGCTCGAAGGTCTGCGGCACCCACGCCACGCGCCGGGCCAGCTCGCGCGACTCCCATTCCTGCCGCTCGCGCCCCAACAGCCGCACCGTGCCGCGCGTCCAGGGCAGCACCCCCAGCACCGCGCGCAGCAGCGTGCTCTTTCCGGTGCCATTGGGCCCGAGCACCGCCCACAGCTCCCCCGCGCGCACGGCGAAGTCCACCCCCTGGAGCACGGGCGTGGCGCCATAGCCAGCTTGGAGGCCCTGGATCTCGAGCAGGGGCGTCACGGGGCTACAAGCTGCTCGACAGCGCTTTGAGCTCGGTGCGCAGCTTCTTCACCCGATTGTGGAGATCCCTGTCATACGCACCGTCGCCGAGCTCCTCCTTCTCCCGCTTCAGGTCATCGAACTTGCGGCACAGGAGGGCGAGCTTGGTGCTCTCGCACCCCAGCTCCCCTGTGAGCTTCGCGTAGACGGTGCGCGTCTGGCTCCAGTCCCTCTGGAACTCGGCGGCCTCCTTGCTGCGCACCTGCGGCGACTTCTTCGTGCGCGAGCCCGGCGTCTTCTTCGGCGATTGTGACGGGGTAGGCAGGGGGACCAGGTCCTCCTCCAGGCTTGGCTCCTCACCGACCGCCGCGGTCTCCGCGGGGGTGGGGGTGGGAAGAGCCAGAGACTCGGAATCAGGTGGAGGAGTGGGAGCGTTCGCCTCAGGCGGTGTGGCTGGAGTCGTGGCGCCCGCGGCCGAGCTGCCCGGCGGCCCATTCTGGGAGGACGGCTGCTGCGGCGGGGTGAGAGGCCTTGCCTCTGGAGCAAGTGGCTTCTCCATCCCCAACATCGACCGCACCAACTGCTCCATCTCCTGGCGCGAGAGCGTGAAGTAGACGGCCGCGCCCGCCCCCACGAGCAGCGCGAGGCTCAGGACGAACCACCCCAACGAGCGCTTCCCGGAGGGCTCCCGCTCCGCGCCGCGCACAGCCTGCTCGCGCTGCTCGCGACGCTCGTCCTCGGCCTGCCAGTTGGGCATCGCGGTCTTCCGCGTGTTCTCGCGCGGATCCCGGAACTCATCGCCCGCCTCGATCTCGATATCCACGGGGAGCGAGTCCTCGGACTCCGAGCTCCCTGGCGCGTCATCCTTGAGCTCAGCGGAGCGCGCTCCACCTCGCCCGGGTGCGGACAGGGCTCGGATTCCGGGCTGAGAGCCCGAGGGAATGCCTCGGCGCTTCGGGCCCTTCGGACGCCCTGGAGAAGAGATCGAGATCTCCTCCTCCACCACGCCGACGACGATCTCCCCGGTCGGCTCCGACGCCTGGAAGGCGGCCTCATCCAGCACGACACGCGGCTGTGTGTCCTCCGGAGGCTTCCCGGGAGAGGAGGCCAGCTGGTAGCTCGGGTGCGTGTCATCCAGTCCGCGGCGGCTCTCATCCGGACGCAGGAGCTCGTCGCCCAAGACGACAGGGATTAACGGCTCGGTGGTTCGAGGCGGCACGGGGCTGAACTCGGGAGGGGGCCCACGGGAGCCGGGCGGCCGCACCACCTCTCGCGGAGCCGTGATGAGCTGCTCGACGGGAGCCTCGTAGTGCTCCGGCTCGTCCGGGACGGGCGGCGGCAAGGGCGCATCCGCCAGCGCACGCATGGGCTCGGGCGTGAAGATGGGAGGCGGGGGAGGCGGCATGGCCGGCCCAGGAGCGGACACGGCTGGGCTCTCGGACGCGCCGGCGGGTGCCGAGCCCTGCTGCGAGGCCGCGAGGGCGCGGCTCACATCCAGGCCCCGCGGCTCGGTGGTGATCGGGCCCGGGGGCGGCAGCGGAGGCATCGCCACGCGCTGCGTCTCCTGGAGCCTGGACGCGGGGGTCCCCACC
>Ga0247825_10000772_pt1 | contig 20611 bp, 25 predicted proteins | sample 13C_Vanillin_Day_FD_194413 | JGI IMG/M metagenome (GOLD analysis project Ga0247825, IMG submission 194413) | Soil microbial communities from agricultural site in Penn Yan, New York, United States - 13C_Vanillin_Day48 | ecosystem: Environmental > Terrestrial > Soil > Agricultural land | place...
ACTGCGGAATGACGAGCGCGTCCTCTTCCACGGCGGTGAAACCATGATCCCGCCAGAGCGTCGCCAGTTCGCCCGATCGCGAGAGCGGCATGTGCCGTTCGTCCCGGGGGTCGGCGGCGCGATCGAGCGCGATGGCCTCGTCCCAGAAGGCGCGCAGCATCTCCATCCCGTCCCCGTAGTCCCAGACGGCCGCGGCCACGACGCCGCCCGGCCGCGTGACTCGCCGCATCTCGTCCAGCGCCTGGCCAGGAGTGGGGACGAAGTTCAGGACCAGCAGCGACAGCGCCTTGTCGAAGCTGGCATCGGCGAAGCGTAACTGCCGGACGTCAGCTTCCTCGAACGTGGCGCGACTGTCGGTGACGTGCGCACGAGCGGCCTGAATATACGCGCTGGACGGATCAATGCCGACGACACGCGCCGGCGCGACCGCCAGCACCGCCGACGCCAGCGACCCGGTCCCGCAGCCCGCGTCGAGCACGACATCGCCTGGCCGCACGTCGGCGAACGTGACGAACGCGGCTGCCAGCCTCCGGCTCCAGCGTCCCATGAACCGTTCGTACGCGTCGCTTGCGGAAAACATCTGATCGGCTCGCTTGCGTGCTCCGGGACCGGCCCGTTCAGGGCTGGACGGTGACGCTCTTGATCACCGGTGGAGTCACCGGCTTGCTCATCCCGCCGTCGGTACCGAGCGTCGTCGGCGTGTTCGCGATGGCGTCGACGACCTCGAGACCGGAGGTGACCCGGGCGAAGATCACGTAGTCAGGCGACAGTTCGTAGTCGCGATGCATGATGAAGAACTGGCTGCCGTTGGTGTTCGGGCCCGCGTTGGCCATCGCCAGCAGCCCGCGGCGGTAGCCGTCACGATAGAGCCCCGACTGCCGGTTGATCTCGTCGGCGAACATGCCGCCCCAGGCGCTCTCTCCACCCGTGCCGTCGCCGCTCGGATCGCCGCCCTGGATCATGAAGCCCTTCACGATCCGGTGAAAGGTCACGCCGTCGTAGTAGTGATGCTCGGCCAGCAGCCGGAAGTTCTCGACCGCCTTCGGCGCGTCCGACGGGAGGAACTCGATCGCGATCGGACCTTTGTCGGTCTCGATCGTGGCGTGCAGGCCGCCTGAACTCTTCGCGCCTGCCGGCACCTTCGGATTGCCGGACGAGGAGCACCCGGCGATGAGAACGGATGAGAGACAGACAAGGAACGCGGTACGAATGGTGGTCACTCCACGAGGATACGCCAGAGGAATTGAATTCAACCCTCATCCATCCACGGGTCGCTGCGGATTCCAGGCGATCTCCCACAGGTGACCGTCCGGATCGCGGAAGTAGCCGGCGTAACCGCCCCAGAACGTGTCCGACGCCGGCTTGACGACGGTCGCGCCCGACGTGGCGGCCTGCCGCATCACGGCATCCACCTCCGCGCGGGACGCGACGTTGTGACCCAGGCTGACGGCCGGCGGACCGGGTGTGCTGACCGCCAAGCCGGTGTCGTGTGCAAGGCTCGTGCGCGGCCAGAGCGCGAGCGCGACGCCACCCGACAGCTCGACGAACACGACGGCGCCGTACTCGAACTCCGTGCCGATGATCCCGGGAGTCGGCAGGCCCAGCCCGTCGCGATAGAACCGCAGCGCCCGCTCGAGATCGTCGACGCCGAGCGTAATGACCGTCACGCGTGGCTGCATCGCACGTCCGTCAATGGGAATCCGCCATCGGTCGATTCGTCAATTCGTTTTTCATGTTCACCACGACGGGTGACACACGAGTGCGGTCCAGCCGTCGCGCTCCGCCAGGGTGACGAGGCTCATGCCGAGGCGCCGATAGACATGCTGGACGTCCGGCGCCACCGATCCCGGGATGCCGGACAGCACCAAACGGCCACGGCTGGCGACGAGGCGCGCGAGCGTCGACGCCATCGCCATCAACTCTGCGGCGCGGATATTGGCGACGACCAGCGGCCACGCGCCACGAACAGCGTCGGGACCGCCGCGCACGAGCCACAGCCGCGCGCCCAGGTCATTGAGCCGTGCGTTTTCGGCGGCGACGGTCAGCGCCCCGGCATCGAGGTCGAGCGCCGCGGCCCGCCGCACACCTCTCCGCAACGCCGCCAGCGACAAGACACCGGAACCAGTCCCAACGTCCAGGATCCGATCCGGAACCGTCACGTCGAGCAGGTCCTCGATCGCCTCGAGGCACAGCGCCGTCGTCGCGTGCAGCCCGGTGCCGAAGGCGGCGCCGTCCACGAGCCGCAAGGCCCCGGTTGACGCCGGCGCGGCGGCCGGCACGATCACGAGTGTTCGAATCCGGACAGGACGCGGGGTCAAGGTCCAGACCGACTCATCATCACGACCCACTGCCGCCGAGACCCGCACGTCGCTGACACCAAGCGCCCGGGCGACGCGCTCGACGGGGACCGCGTCCGGCAGCAGAGCGGCCAGTCCGCCGGCGGCCGGTTCGACGTCCAGTGCCCCGAGATTGACGAGGGTGTCGAGCGCGTGGGCCGGTGGATCGGGCAGGTCGATGCGATAGGGCACGGTGGGGGTTGGTGGTTGGTGGTTGGTAGTAATAGTTGTCTGTAGCCTGTAGCCTGTAGCCCGTAGCCCGTAGCCCGTAGCCCGTAGCCCGTAGCCCGTCGCCAGGTATACCATCCGCCCGTCTGTTTCGATCGTCTAACGGAACACTCCCCGCCCGGCATCCGTATCGCGACACGTCGGAGGCAGACCGATGAGAGACAGGATCGCGTTCGCCCTCGGGTTTGCCGTCATGCTTGCCGCAGGTGCATCCGCGCACCACAACATGTCGGCGATGTTCGACTTCAACCAGCGGTTCACAGAGACGGGGACGCTGTCGAAAGTGGACTGGCGGAACCCCCACATCTACCTCACGGTCGACGCCAAGAACGAGCAGGGCCAGGCCGTGGCCTGGTCGTTCGAAGGCCCGCCGCCCGTGTTCTTCCGGACTCGCGAGTTCTCGCGAGAGGACTTCGAAAAGTCGCTCGGCAAGGAGATCACGGTCGAAGCGAGCCGCGCCCGGGACGGCTCAAAGGCCGGCCTGATCCGCGAACTGAAGCTGGCCGACGGACGCGTCATCTCGGCGTGCCCGCAGAACTGCTGACCGACACGCGCGGGTTACGCCGCCTCACCTGCCGGCATCAACGTGCGGCATCAGTCGCCGCGAGGAGATCTGCATGCGGAATTCACGTCGGCTCATCCGGAGCAGTCTGGCGCTCGCATGGGCAGCGGTGATCGCCGTGCCCGGGCTGGCGCTCGCGCAGGACGTCAGCGCCGCCGAGCGGGCGCGGGTCGAGGCCGAGCAGCGGGCCCAGGCGATCGAACGCAACGCGCGGGAGAACGCCCGACAGCTCACGCTGCTGGACAAGCAGGGAAAGGTGGTCGCGACCGTCGGACAGCGCGGCCTCTACAACCAGCCGGTGCTCTCGCCCGATATCACGCGCGTGGCCGTCATCAAGGCCGATCCGGTCAAGGAGACGAACGATCTCTGGGTCGTCGATCTCGCCAGCGGCCGCGAGACACAGATCAGCACCAGCAAGTCGCGCGAACCCGTGCAGGCGCCTGCGTGGTCTCCGGACGCCAAGTACATCGCGTACGTCGGGCTGCGCGGCAGCCGCTACGGCATCTACCGCAAGCTCTCCACCGGCGCCGGCGACGAAGAACTGATCTACCAGCACCTTGGCGGCCCCATCGTGCTCACCGACTGGTCGCTGGACGGCAAGGTCCTGAGTTTCTACGCATCCGACCTGTCCGGCAGCACCCTCTACCTCGTCCCTGTTGAAGGCGATCGGAAGCCGATTGAAGTCACGCACTCGGAGTCGCAAGTCGTAGCGGCGCGCCTGTCTCCGGACGGGCGCTGGCTCGCCTATCGATCCAACGAGAAGGACAACCGCGATCAGATCTTCGTGCGTGCGGTGCCGGCTCCCGGCGCCAGCAAGGACGCGCCGGTCGGCAAGTGGCAGGTGTCGACCGAGGGCGGCGAAGGGATGGTCTGGTGGCGGCGCGACGGCACGGAGCTCTATTACTTCGGTCCCCAGCGCGGCGTGATGGCAGTTGAAGTCCGCGCTGGCCAGGACTTCGAGTTCAGCAAGCCGCGACTGCTGTTCCGGGCACCGCCCTCGGTCCCGGCCACCGGCAACCCGGGCGCTTTCGGGAGCGTGAGCCGCGACGGCGAGCGCATCGTGTTCGTCGTGCCTCCGAGCCAGCCGCTCCGCCAGCTCACGCTCTTCGACCGCACCGGCAAGGTGCTCAGCAAGGTCGGCGACCCTGGCATCTACAACCAGCCCTCGCTGTCGCCCGACGGTTCGAAGATCGCCGTCATGCGGCTGGACCAGCAGACGGACCTCACGGACATCTGGACCTACGACGTCGCGTCCGGCAGGGGAACAGCCGTGACGGCGACGCGGGAGGGCGAGAACGCGCCGATCTGGCTGCCCGACAGCCAGGGCGTCGCCTACGTGTCGGCGCGGAACAACGCGAACGCCGCGAGCATCTACCGTAAGGCGATCAGCGGCCAGGGCACCGAAGAACAGTTGTTCCGATACACACCGGGAGCCGGGATGGTCCTGACCGACTTCTCCGCCGACGGAAAGTTTCTGACCTTCGATGGCGGCGGCATCATCCTGGTCGTCCCGCTGACCGGTACCGATCCGCTGAAACGGCAGGGCGTGGACTTTGCCCGCTCGGAATACGAGGCGGGGCTCGGCCGGTTCTCGCCGGACGGGAAGTTCATCGCGTACGGATCGAACGAAACGGGACGGTTCGAGGTGTTCGTCCGCCCGTTCGATGCCGCCGCCGCATCGGCCGCCGGCGAGCAGAAATGGAAGATCAGCAGCGACGGCGCGATGGGCGGGATCACATGGAGCCGCGACGGGCGTGAACTCTATTACCTGAGCGAAGACCGTCCGGCGTCGGAGGTCAAGGTGATGGCGGTGGAGATCAAGGCCTCGCCGTCGTTCGAGGCCGCGGCCCCTAAGGTCCTCTTCCGGCTGAAGGGTCCGCTGCCGGGCAATCCGGGCCAATGGAAGATCAGCCCGGATGGCCAGCGGTTCGTGTTTGCGATGCCGGTCGAGACGCCTGGCACGAAGTAGATTCACACGACGTGGGGCGAGCCTTGCCAGGCTCGCCTACGTTCCCGGCTTCGCCTTGATGGTCGCCGCCATCTGCGCGAACGGCTCGATCGCGCCGTGCACCGGCACGTCGCGATCCACCGCCAGCTTCCGCCGCTCGATGTTCGTCAGCACGTTCTCGCCCCACGAGTGGCGGAGCCAGGTCGAGTCGTACAGGTCCGCCTGCACCAGCATCCGCTCGCGCGGGACATAGGCAAACAGGTTCGTCCCCTCGCGCGGATTGTCCAGCAGGTGATACAGCTGGACCTCCATCGCGGCGTCCTTCAGGGTCATCTGATCGTCGACGAAGACGAACGCCGCCTCGCGCGGGCTCTTCTGCAGCGCATCGGGCACCATCGTGTGCGGCCTCGCCAGCAGGTCCCGGAAGAACGCCTCGTTGCCGCGATACGTCACGACGGTCAACCCCTCGGCAACCGCCGTTCGCAACCCGCCCGAATGATCGAAGTGATGGTGCGACACGATCGCGGTCGTCAGCGGCCTGGTACTGAGCGTGCGCGCCTTGTCGATCACCGCCTTCGTTCGCGCCTCGTTCAGCGGCACTTCGTAAAGCACGAGGTGATCGGCGAACTCGAACACGACGCTGCGGTGGTTGCCGGACCCTGCCAGCCACCAGATGCCCTTTCCGACCGGTTCGGCGGTGACGACAACCGGGGGAGCCACGGGCGGCTGGGCAGAGGCGACCGCCGCCGGCGCCGCGAGATCGGCAACGCCGCCATCGAGCTGATTCCTCGTGACGCTTAGATCGAGCTGCAGGTACTTGTCCATCTTCGTCGTCAACCGCCGCGGCAGCTGGACGCCGTTGACCTCCTCGTAATCGGCAAACGTCGTCACGACGGCCACGTCGCCCATGTTCGCGTTGTCGGCCATGGAGATCACGCGGACGGGGAGATGGGTCTGCGCGTTGGTCGCGAGGGTGACGGTATCGCCAGCCCCGGTGGTGATATCCACGAGCTGCTCACCTCCCTCGACCCTCAGGTTTGCCAGCGTTGCTGCCGGGTCGAGCGCCGCGCGCACCGCCACGACCGGATGATGCAGCAATTCGATCCGCCGGTCGCGTGCGGCCGCCTCGCTCGCGCGAGTCGCCTTCCCGTCGGTGCCGACGTTGTAGGCGATGCTGCCGTCCACGCCCTGCGTCTGCCGCTGGACGAGATCGCCCGCAAACAGGAACTGCGCTTCCCTGACCTGCTGGACGCGTGTGCGTCCGTTCGCCAGGTCGATCGTCCGCGTGTACTGGCTCACCTTCCACACCGGCAAGTCGTCGTCCGGCATCCGGTTCTGGCCCGCGTTCGGTGCAGTTCCGGTGCCTTCGATCGACAGCGACGTGAGCGCTGACACCCGCGAGGCGCCGCCAAGCGCCGTCGCCGCATCCGCGACGGCCTGCTTCACCGGCGGCGTCGAAGCACAGCCTGAGACGAGCGCGAGTGCCAGCACGAAGACGAATCGTCTGGTCATCGTTCCTCCACCTCTTCGACCTGGCCTGCCGTCCTGGCACGCCATCGACTCGAACGACACTCTGAAGACGCTCAACGCATACTCCCCGCCGGTTTGCGCGAGGTCCCGGCCTGCACGGCTGGACGCGACAAAGGCTATCACTTCGTGTTTGTGTTCTGGCGCCGCCCGGCGTACTCTCCCGGGCCACATGACGACGCCTCGTGTTCTGCTGACGCTGCTCGCCACCGCGTGCCTCCTCACCACCGTGACCGCGCAGGTTCGCCAGGGCAATCCGGCGCCGCCAGCCGCCCCGCAGCCGGCTGCGCCGCCGACGCCGCTCGCACCCGGCGCCCCGTTCACGGTGGCCTGCGCGACGGCGACGCTCGAGGCATCTCCGATCTACGTCGCGTCCCAGGGACCCTTCGGTCCCCGCATGCAGTACATCAACGGCGGCGTCCGCACGCTCGCCAACAGCGGCGCGCACGCGGCCACCAATGCGACCACGCAGATGCTGGTCGTGCTCCGCGACAATCCGAAGGTTCGCCTATTGTTCACGCTGGCCGAGGGCAATTACCGCATCGTCGCGAAACGATCGGCAGGCATCGCCCGGCTCGCGGACCTGAAGGGGAAGCGCGTCGTCGTTCCCCGCACGACCTCGGCCCATTACTACCTCGTGGCGATGCTGCGCTCCGCCGGCCTCATCGAGTCAGATGTCACACTCGTCTCGGCTCCTGCGGACGCGATGGCCGCCGCAGTCCTCCGCGGCGAGGCGGATGCGATCTCGATGTGGGAGCCGGAGTCCGAGAACGCTGTCCGCGCGCTCGGCAGGGACGCCATTGAGTTTCAGAACAATCGGATCTACCGCGAGCTCTTCAGCGTCTATTCGACGACGGACGTGCTGGGGGATCCGAAGCGCCGATCGGAACTCGTCGAGTTCGTGCGGGCGTTGCGGGATGCCACCGGGCGCATCCGAAATGATCCGGGCCCGTACCTGCCGCTCATCAGCAAGGTGACGAACCACCCCGCCGACCAGATTTCCCGCAGCTGGAAGCATCACGACTTCTCGTTCGGCATGCCGTCAGATCTGCTCGACCTGATCACCGAGGAGGAGAAGTGGGTAGCGGCCGGTCAGCAGCGCGCGCCGCGAACGCGCCAGGAGCTGGCCGGTTTCATCGACACGTCGATCATCACGGAAGCGGCGCGGCGCTAGCGCTCAGCGCCTCTTCTTGCCGGAGTACTCCTCGTCGCTGACCGGCTCCAGCCACTTCAGCGTGCCGCCATACATGGTTGACTGAACGACCGGAGTCGTCGTGGCGGCGCCGTGCCAGTGGGCGACGTTGGGCTTGAGATAGGCCGCCTGGCCGGGGATGAACTTCCTGATCCCGCTGCCCTGCTCCTGGTACAGCCCCTGACCCTCCTCCGCGACGATCACCTGGCCCGTCGTGTGAACGTGCCAGTAGGTGCGCGCGCCGGGCTCGAAGCGGATCCGGCTCACCCGCAGGTCAGCGCTGTCGATGAAGCCACCCTGGCCGGTCATGTTGGCGGTCTGCGGCGGCGTTGCCGCCGGCGGCGGTGGCTGTTGCGCCAGGACCGATCCGAAGACGAGCACCGCCGGCAGCACCGCAAGCGCCAGCCGGATTCCGTATCGCCAGGGCAAAGGGGAATGCATCACGTCTCCTTGTGGCACGGGTGCGGCGGATGGTACATCACGCGACCGTGACCGCATCAGGCTGTGCGCGAGCGGGGGACCTCGTAGTGGAGTTCGGCGAATCCCGTCCCGACAGCGCGGACCGACACGAGCCTGAGGGGCGGCGTGGAAATCCGCCGCGGCAGCAACGGTTTCCCCGAGCCGAGCGTCACTGAGCCGACCTGCACAAAGAGCTCGTCGAGCAGTCCGGCGTCATGGAACTGCCCGGCGAGGTCACCGCCGCCGACGATCCAGACATTCCTGCCATCAGCTGCCGCCGCCATCGCCGCATGCACCGGGCGCACGTCTCCCCGCACGAACCGGATGTCGGCGCCAGGAACCGGAGGAAGCGTCCGCGATGTGAACACCCACGTCGGCTGCGTGTACGGCCACGGCTGCGGTGGCGTGGCACCGACGATATGCCGCAGCATCCACTCGTAGGTCGCGGAACCCATCGCGAGCGCTCCGACGTTCGTGATGAACGCGGGATAGCTCGTGTCGGCGATGTCGCCGAGCGGGAACAGCCAGTCGAGCGAGTCGTCTGGCGTGGCAATGAAGCCGTCGAGGCTCGCGGCCGTGTAGTACTGAGTCTTCATGGTGAGCCGGGACGAGTGTCAGCCCTCGAGTTCGCGTACGCGCGCTCTGACGAGCCGCGTGATGACGGCCGCGGGCAGCGGGCTCGCGTTCGGGAACCGGACCGTTCCCTTCGACGTTTCGAAACGGGCCAGGTCGCGTGCACACGCCTGCTTCATGCCGGCGGTCAGCGGATAGATGCTGGCGTGCTCTTTCCACGCGGCGCAGTAGACCAGGATCTTCCCGTCCAGTTTGAACGCAGGGATGCGATAGGAGATGGTTTCCGCGGCGTCAGGCGCCGCCGACAGGATGAGGCTGCGGATCTCGCGAAGGCGTCGCCGCGCCTGAACCGGCAGCGACGCGTAGTAGGCGCGCACATCCGCGGCGCGTGATCGGTCCGCCATGGCCGACAGCATACTGCCTCGGCGTCACGCGCTTGCACCGGTCGCCGGCGGATCAGCAGTTTCGAACTTCCTTGCCGTCGAGACTGGGATCCGTGGTGTAGCGATAGACCTTCTTGGCTTCCTGTCCGGAGAACAACAGCGCTATCAGGAGCCACCACCAGCTGAAAGTCACCTGCTCGGAAAAGAAGACCAGCACCAGGTAGAAGGTGATCGCCATCCGTCTGCTCCAGTGAGTGTCACCGCGGGCGGCCACGTCCGTCTCGGTGAGGTCCCGACGAGCCGCAGCATCATATACGGGCCTCGTCCCCGACGGGTGCCATCGCCATGCGGTGAACCGGCATACCGAACGGGACGCGGTATCCGTCAGGGATTCTCGCCCGTGCTGGCGACGCCAACGACGAGCGGGCGCACGAACGGCGGCGCTTTGTGCAGTTCCCCCGTGGTGAAGTCGACGTGCGTAAAACCGGCAGTCCGAATCGCATCGACGGTTGCGCGGTTACAGTTGCAGCCGTGCGCCAGAGTGCGGCTCACGACGTTCAGCCGATCCTGCCAGCGCGCCAGTCGCGGTTCATCCGATCGGACGTGCTCGATAAAGAGCAGCCGCCCGTCGAGTGTGAGCACGCGACGAATCTCGGCCAGCGCTCGCGCCTGGTTGGAAACGGTGCAAAGCACCAGCGTCGAGACGACCGTGTCGAATGAGGCATCGGGGAATGGCAGGTGTTCGGCTGGCGCCTCGATCACGTCGACCTGCCGCGACTGCCGGCTGACACGGCGCGCGAGGCGCGTCGCCATCGGGCGCTCGGGCTCGGCGAGCGTCAACGACTGCACCGCCGGTGGGTAGAACTCCAGGTTGGCCCCTGTGCCGGCGCCAATCTCGAGCACGCGGCCGGTCGCAGTCGACAGCAACTGTTCGCGGCGCTTCGCGAGGCCAGCCGCCTCGGCGCCAGCCGTCAGGCGATCGTACAAGGCGGCGAACAACCAACCGGCGAAGCTCATACGTCTCTCCATCGCCGCGGCCAGCCGCCCGTCGGCCGGCATGACCCGCGGTGCGCCGCCGCATCCGCGAATGAGATTATCCCAGGGGTTCCTCCAGGGAATTCGGCTAAGGTGTCGCCATTCAGGAGGCTGCCGATGCGCCTGATCATCAAGCTGGCCGGACTCGCGCTGATCGTGCTGATTGTCGCCGGAGGGGCGTTGCTGGCATACGCCAGGGCCACCGGCCTGCGCGCGCACGCCACCCCGGGCAACCTGGAAACGCGGGTCGCCCGCGCCATCAGGGGCGTCGCCATCCCGCCGGCCGATAAATCGCGCGGCAATCCGCTCGCGAACTCACGGGACGCCTCCAACGAAGGGCTGCAGCACTTCGCGCGCTACTGCGCGTTGTGCCACGGAAACGACGGCAGCGGCCAGAAAACGCCGCTCGGCAGCGGGCTGTTTCCGAAACCGCCGGACCTGCGTATGGCGCTCACGCAGGAACTCACCGACGGCGAGTTGTTCTACATCATCGAGAACGGCGTCCGCTTCACCGGGATGCCGGCGTTCGGCACCGGTGTCCGCACCGAGGCGGGCGACCGCCAGACGTGGCAGCTGGTGACGTTCATCCGGCGGCTGCCGTCAATCACGGAGAACGAGCTCGGCTGGATGGAATCGCTCAACCCGCTGTAGCCGGGTTGCCCCGGATCGTTTCCGATCAATGATTTAGCCGCTTCGCCACCGTGTCTGTCCGACAGGAGATGTGTCAATGACGATGAACCGTCGCGAATTCGTGGCCCTGTCCTCGCTGGGCCTCGTGGGCAGCTATGGCTCCCGCTGGGCCTGGGCGCAGGCACCTGCCGGGCAGCAGGCGCCGACGGTCCCGGAGTTCAAGTCAGTCCGCGGCAACGTCGGCACCTTCACCGCGAGAGGCGGAACGATCGGCTACCTCATCACGCCTGACGGCGTCGTCGTGGTCGACAGTCAGTTCGCCGACACCGCACCGATGTTCCTCGATGGCTTGAAGCCGAAAACGACGAGGAAGATCGATGTCCTGATCAACTCGCATCACCATCCGGACCACACCGGCGGGAACAAGGTGATGCAGCCGTCGGTCACGAAGATCGTCGCGCACGCCAACGTGCCTGCCCTGCAACGGAAACAGGCAGCGGCGCAGAACGCCGAGGCGAACCAGGCGTATGCGGACACGACCTTCGACAAGGACTGGAAGGTGTCGCTCGGCCCGGAGACGGTGTCGGCCCGGTACTACGGCGCGGCGCACACCAGCGGCGACATCGCCATCACCTTCGAGCGCGCCAACATCGTGCATCTCGGCGACCTGATGTCATTTCAGCGCAACCCGCGCGCCGATCGGCCGGCCGGGGCGTCAGTGGTGAACTGGATCAAGGTACTCGAGAGCATCACGAAGGATCACGGCGCTGACACCCTGTATATCTTCGGACACTCCAAGGTCGGCGAGCGCGTGACCGGCTCCAGCAAGGACGTGCTGGAATTGCGCGACTACTTCACCGCGATGGTGGAGTTCACGAAGAAGCAGATCGCCGCCGGCACGTCGCAGGAGGCGCTGGTGAAGACCGCCGCGATCCCGGGCTTCGAGCGCTACGAAGGCACACCGACGGCTCTCGACGCGGCGTACCTGGAACTGAGCGGCAAGGGATAGCGCGGCATCACGGCGGGCCTGAAGGCCCGCCCTACGAGTCGAGATGGCAGGCCTGAAGGGCCCGCCCTAGGAGTCGAGATGGCGGGCCTGACAAAGCCCGACCCACACGCTCGCGGCGCCACGCTCATGTCGCCCTGCGACGTCAGCATGGCGCGGCCTTGTCAGGCCCGCGTACGGAATCATCGCAGGAACCCGCTCCATCCATTCAGCCCGCAGGCCTGCCCGCCATCGCTCCGAAGGAGCGAAGGCGGGTATCGTAGTCCGGTACGGCATTCATGACATGGAGGAGACAGACAGATGGCTCAACGCGGACTGGCCGTTACGGCGGCAGCAGCAACCCTCGTCGCAGGCATAGGCATCGGCACGGCGATCGCGCAGCAGGCTGCGCCGGCGGCTCCGGCTCCCTACTCCGTCGGCAACCGCCTCGGCATGCCGATCACCCCGGCGGCCGATGGCGCCTTCACGCCGATGTCGAACAACGTCAAGGTGTACGGATCGGTCTACTCGGCCGAGAGCTGCTCGTACGACCCGGTGCGCAAGGTCATCGTGGTCCCCAACCGCGGCGTCGGCCAGAACGTCCGGACGAACGACGCGTGGATCACCTTTCTCAACCACGACGGATCGGTCCACACGTCGCGCTGGGTCGGCGTGCAGAATCCCGGCGATCAGCGCAACAACATGACGCCGCCGCTCGTCCTCAACGAGCCGCTCGGCAGCGACGTGGTCAACGGCGTCCTCTATCTCGCCGATCGTGACGGCGGCACGGCTCCCAACGATCCCGCCGTGTCCGTCGTCCGCTCGTTCAACATGCAGACCGGCCTGCCCGGCCGTTCGATCAAGGTCGAGAAATCGACCGGCTTCAACGACATCGCCGTCGCCGCCGACGGCACCATCTACGGGACGCAGACCGGCGCCGGCGGTCAGAACCCTGATGCGACGACGTGGCAGGTGTGGAAGATCACGCCGGATGGCACGGCGTCGATCTTCGTGCAGGGCGCGCCGCTGCGGCAGCCCAACGGAATCGCCCTCGACCGCGACGGCAACATCATCGTCGTCAACATCGGCACCGAAGACGTGATCACCTTTGCGAAGGACGGGAAGGTCGTGCGCACCGAGAAGGCCGTGCAGTCGGGCAACGACGGCCTGGTCGTGATGCAGGACGGGACGAAGTACGTCAGCAGCGTCGTGAACGGCGGTGTGTCCCGCATCCGCCCGGGCCGGCCGGCGGAGCTGATCGCCCAGAACATCCCGAATCCCGCGTCGATGTGCTACGACCCGGACGAAAACCAGCTGGTGATCCCGATGAACGCCAACAACGCGCTGGCCTTCATCAAGCTGCGGTAATCGCGAGCGTTGTAGGGCGGGCCTTCAGGCCCGCCTTTCAGGAGCGACTCTTCGGAACGATCGCCACGGCTCTGAGCGGCGCGCCGGTGCCGTGGGCGATCTTCATCGGCAGTGCCACGATGAACGCGCCCCGGCTGGGGAGTCGATCGAGCGCCGTCAGGTTCTCGAATGCCGGCACGTCGGCGGCGTAGAGAGCCCGGTGCGTTTCGAACAGCGTCGACTGGCCGTAATCGATGCTGGCCGTATCGATGCCGATCGCCTTCACCGGACGATTGGCGACCAGCCATCGCGCCGCATCCGGATGGAGACCGGGAAAGTGCAGCTTTGCCGCAGCCTGCTCTCCTTTTTCGGCCGTTCCGAGATACCGGGCCGCGTCGGGCCAGCGCTGCGAGAAACCCGTGCGCAGCAGCAGTATCGCGTCCCGGGGAATCGGTCCCTGCTCACGTTCGACGCGTTCAAGATCGCCAATCGACACCTGGTAGTCCGGGTTCTCCGCACTTTGCGCTGTCACGTCGACCACGACAGCCAGGCCGAGGAACCGTTCGACCGGGATCTGATCGACGCTGGGATGGCCTTGTGCGAAATGTACTGGCGCATCGAGGTGCGTCCCGCCATGTTCCGCCGTCGAAAAGCTGTTGGCCGCGTAGTAGAACCCGGCCGGCGTCATCCCCTCGGCGTCATGACGCAGCTTGAAACCCTCGGCGGCCGTCGGCCAGAAGATGGTCTGCTCGTCGTACGCGTGCGAGAGATCGACGACGTCGCCAGCGGGAAAGGCTGTTGGAGGTGTCGCAGAGGGTCCGCTGCACCCGATGGCGAACAGCGACAGCGTCGCACAGAGAACGAGGCTCGATCGCATCAACGTGCTCCTTACGCGGATTCTAGCCCACGCGATCGAACGCACGCCGAATGCCCCGCTACGTCACCGTCGAAAATTCCTCGCGATACTTCGCGAGCCCCGACACGCTTCGCATCTTCGCGTCATCCAGCGGCAGCACCATGAACACGTCATCCGGCACTTCCCACTCGCACTGAATGTCACGGCTGCGAGCCGGGATGAAACCGAAGCGCGGGTAGTACTCCGGGTGCCCGATCACGATGACGAAGGGGCAGGAGGCAAGCGCCAGCCGGCAGGTGCCCTCCTCGATGAGACGGCTGCCGATCCCGCATCGCTGATGCTCCGGAACGACGGCGATTGGCCCGAGGGCGGCCCCTGCGACCTCACCCACGAACGCCGGGCTGTACATCGCGTGGCCGACGACTACGCCTTCAACGGTCGCAACCAGCGACAACAGCGCCGCACCGTGCGCTCTCAGCGCATCGACGATGTTCGCTTCCTGGTCCTGGCCGAAGGCACGCCGGTTCACCTCCCGGATGACCGGCGTATCCCGGGCCTCTTCTGGGCGTATCTCAATCATGCAACCGGATTATCCATCACGCGTGCTTACGCGACAGCCCGCGCCGCGAACGGGTTCTCGTCGGCGCTCGGCCCGTAGATCGACGGCAGCGGCACGTTCAGCTGCCGCAGGTACACCGACAACTGCCCGCGGTGGTGATACCAATGGTTCAGCATGATGGACCGAAGCAATGCCGCACGGGGCATCGTCAGGAGGACCTGGTCACCGCTCCTGAGCGTCCACGTTTCCATCGCCTGTCGATCGTCCATTCCGCTCAGCACCCGGCGTGCTTTCGCCACGCTCTCTTCCAGCGCCGGCACCAGTTCGGCGGCCGACTGCGCTGACGGATGCGCGAACTGCGGTGGTTCGTCGAGCCCCGGCGCTGCCGCCATCTCGGCGACGCCTCCCGGGACGATCGCGATGTGCAGCGCGAGTTGCCCGAGCGACATCGACTTCGGGTGCGGTTTCCATCCGAGTTGAGCGTCAGGTACCCGCTCCAGCACCCGTCGCGTCGTCTGCACTTCCTGTTCGAGTTCCTGCAACAGCGTCTCGATAATCGTCATGATCGGTGCTCCGTTCTGTCGTGACTGGCGGGCCTGAAGGCCCGCCCTACGCATGCATCGCCGGGCTTGCAGCCCCGCCCTACGCCTTCGCCTCGGCGGCGGCCCGCATCCGTGCGAGCAGCGGCGTCCATCCCTCCACGACTCCGTGGCGATGCCCCTCTTCGATGAACCCGAAGGCGAGGTGCTGGAAAACGATGAGCGTCCCGCCTTCGACCTCCTTCAGCCGGTACTGCACGTTCGACAGCGCCGGATAGGACATGAAGAGTGGACCGTAGATCTCGAGCAGCGTCGGCCGCTTGATGCTCTGAACATGCCCCCAGAGATGTCCGTTGTCGCCGCCAAGGTCGCGGAACCAGCGGCCGCCGGGCCACGGCTCGAGCGTCATCGGAAAGGGTTTGCCGTCCGGCGTTTCGTTGAGTCGGCCCATGTGGGCCAGCACCGAGTCGAACGTGTGCTCGAGCGACGCGCGCACGAACACTTCGTCCTTCACGGTGAGGCTGAGGTCGGTAGCGGGTGCAGTCAACACGATTACTTCTCCTTCGCCTCGGCGTGAGCCTGGATACGGCGCAACTGCCGTCCCCAGTAGCGCTGGAACAGTCCGCTCCATTCGTGCAGCGGCCGCAGGGCGTCGGCGTTCGTGCGGTAGAGCACGTTTCGACCGTCCCGGCGGACGTGCACCAGCCCGACGTTGCGCAGCACGTTGAGGTGCTTCGACACCGACGGCTGGCTGGCACCGAGCTGTATCGCGATCTCACCAACCGATCGCTCGACCGGCGCGAGGTACTCGAGAATCTCGCGACGACGGGGCTCGGCCACGGCGTTGAAGGGGTCGGACGTTGTGGCGGCGCGAGGCATGACACACATCATATTCCCATACAGGCATATGTCAAGCGCCGCACGACAATGACGGACGTATGCGCGCTTCCATCACAATCCGGGTCCTCGGCCGATCCGATGTCCTGTCGCTGCGCGCGCTGAACGCGATGTTCGGCGCTGCATTCGGCGAACCCGACACGTACGGCGCACAGCCGCCGGACGACGACTATCTGCGTGAGCTGCTCGGCAGGGAGCACATCATCGCGATCGTGGCGCTCGCCGGCGATGACGTGGTGGGCGGGCTCGTGGCGTACGTGCTGGACAAGTTCGAGCGCGCGCGCCGGGAGGTCTACATCTACGATCTGGCCGTCGCCGAACCGTATCGACGCCAGGGAATCGCGACGTCGTTGATCGAACGGCTACGCGAGATCGCCGCAATGCTGCAGGCCTGGGTGATCTACGTCCAGGCTGATTACGGTGACGACCCCGCGATCGCGCTATACGAGAAGCTGGGTGTCCGCGAAGAGGTCCTGCATTTCGATATTCCCGTCACGAGGCCTGGCGCCAGCGGCCCTGAAGGCGTCGGCGGCTCTGAAGGGCCGCCCTACCAGCCCGCGTAGGGCGGGGGCGTCAGCCCCGCCTGACGATCCTCAATTACTGCCGCCGCGGCCGGCGGCCGGCTGCGGGGCCGCGGGCAGCGGCTTGCGCGGAAGCAGATCCGGCCGTGTGGCCGCGTTGTAGACGAACGACGCAACGATGGCCGCCATCTGGCGGAGATCCGCAGCCTGGACGCGGTCGTACACGTCCATGTTCGAATGATGGGTCCGCGAGTCGTACTCGATCGGATCCTGGATGAACTGGAAGCCGGGCAGGCCGACGGCGTCGAACGTCGTGTGGTCCGTTCCGCCCGTGTTGCGGATGCTGATCGTTCCCGCCCCCAGGTCGGCGAACGGCCTGAACCACTCTTCGAAGATCGGCCGCATGCGATCGTTTCCCTGCAGATAGACGCCGCGGATCCTCCCGGTGCCGTTGTCGATGTTGAAGTAGGCGGAGAACTTCGCATGCTCCGGCTTGAGTTTCATGTCGCGCCGGTCGCCAAAGTGCTGCGTCACGTACGCCTGCGAGCCGAAGTAGCCCTGCTCCTCGCCGCCCCACAGTCCCATGCGCACCGTGCGATCCATCGGCAGGTTGAGCGCCTTCAGGATGCGCATCACTTCGATCATGACCGCGGACCCGGCGGCGTTGTCAGTGGCGCCGGTTCCTCCGTGCCAGCTGTCGAAATGGGCGCCCACCATCACCACTTCGTCGGCTTTCGTGCGGCCCCGAATCTCGGCGACGACGTTCGCGGAATCGGTCCGGTCGTCGACGAAGCGCGCCCGGATGTCGACCGCGAGCTTCACCGGAATGCCACGGTCGAGCAGCCGGAGGACGCGGTTGTAGTGCTCGGGCGTCAGCGCAAAGGTCGGCGGCGCGACCGGCTCCTTCGGATCCCGCGAGCCGCCGCCCTGCACGAAGATCGTACCGCCCTCGCTCTGGCCGCCACCAATGCGCGCCACGGCGAGCACGTGCTCGTCGGCAAAGAACCGGTTCAGGCGAGCCGTGAACTGCTGGCCAGCCTGACCCGCCGCCGGTGCACCCGCCGGACCCGGGCCGGCACCCGCCGCTGCCGCGCGAGCCCCTGGCGCCACGTTCGCGCCGCGTCCGCCGGCCGGCGCCGATGCGATGTCGGACAGCTGCTGATCGGAATAGCGCGTCCCGGCCGGCGCTGTTCGCATCGTCAACTCGCGGCCCGTGCCGAGGAACACGATCTTGTCGCGGAGCTTTCCGCGATAGCGCTCGATGTCGGCGTCGTTCGCGATGATCGCGACGATGGCGTCGCCGGTGACGGCGCCGTTGGTGCCTGGCGTCCATGCCAGCGGAACGCCGATGAGCGACGCCGGCGACGGTTCGATCAGGTCGGCGGAGAAGTGCGTGTATTCCCATCCACGCCCGAACGGGCCCCAGGGATCCAGCCTGGCGTCGATGCCCCACGACTGCATCTGCGTGACCACCCAGTTCGCTGCCTTGAAATAGCCGGGAGAATTCGTCAGCCGCGGGCCGTGGACATCGGTCAGGTAGAACAGGTGGTCCATCACCTTGGAGTTCTGCAGCGCCTCGTCGCGGATGCGGTGCACGACATCCAGGTTGACGGTCTCCTGTGCGACGGCCGTCGCCACTCCGACCGACAGCGTCGCGACGGCCAGCCATCCGGCTCGCCTGGACTTCATCCTCATGGTGCCTCCCGGCTCGTGCCAACTCGGACGGCCGACCTCGATGCCGGCCTCGACCAACGAATGAGGGATGTGCGGATTCTAGCGCGGCGACAGCCACCGCGCCCTTCGGAATCTGCGGCCGAAACGGTGCTTCCGCGAGTCCTGGCGCCCACATAAGATCCGGCGTCGCGTGGCGCCCCGCGTTCAGCGAGGTCCCGCACCAACAGGAGAGCGCATGATCACTCGTTCCGGAATCGTCACGCTGGCCTTGGTCGCCCTGGCATTCACGGCCGGTTCAGTCGCGCAGAATGTGCCGGGCCTGGCGGACGCCGTCGCCGCGGACAGCAGGCACTACGGCGTCGAGTTCGAAAACGATATCGTCCGGGTCCTTCGCGTCCGGCTGGGAGCTGGCGAGAGCACCCCGCGCCACGCGCACGCCGCGTATTGCGCGATCGAGTTGTCCGATTCGTCGCTCCGGGAGGGAAACGGTCCGACGTCCGAGAGCAAGGCCGGGCAGGTCTTCTGCGGCGACGCGTTGTCGCACGCGCCGACCAACGTCGGCCGGGCGCTCGCGGAGAGCATCGTCGTCGAATTCAAGAACCGTCAGCGAGCCCGCTGAACGGTCTGACCGGCGGACGGCCGGATCACAGCTCCAGCGTCATGAAGACACTGAACGGATCGTCGACGTAACCGTCGAAGGGACCGCAGCGCACGAACCCGGCGCTTTCATAGAGCCCCAGCGCCGGGGTGAACGGCGGAGACGATCCCGTTTCGAGCCACAGGCTGGACAGGCCGCGGGTGCGTGCCTCGGCGATCAGATGCTGGAGAATCGCTCGCCCGATCCCGCGCCCGAGAAATGCGTCCGCCACGCGCATGGACTTCAGCTCACCACGCCGATCGTCCATTACCTTGAGTGCGCCACAACCCGCGATCTCGTCGCCCAGCCACACGGACCAGAAGGTAATGCCGGGCGATCGCAGTTTGTCGATATCGAGGGCGTGCACGCTCTCGGGCGGCGAATTGGAACGCATACCAGCAAGATGCCGGGCGATCAGCGCTCGCGTCGCCGCGCCCGTGAGATCGTCGACTCGAAACGTGAGTGTCCCCTCTGGCATCCGCCGTCATGATAGTGAACCCTGCGTCCGTTGGGCATTGCCGCATCGGACGCCTGGCGGATCATCGCGGCAGTCGATGGCCGGAGCCTCCAGCGATACGCTAGGATCGTTGTCTTGGACTTGAGTGAGGTACGCCGCACGAGTGGACAGCGGCATCCGTGGGAGATCGCCCGCGTCCGCGCCCTGAGCACCATCCTCCGCCGCCGCCAGGTTCGTATCGAATCCATCCTCGATGTCGGGTGCGGCGACGGTTTCATCGGCGAATCGTTACGGAACATGCTCGGTGCGCGCGCCCTCGTGGGCATCGACGCTCACCTGCCCGACACGGAGTGCGGCATCTTGCGGGCTGCCGATCACGTCATCGAACGGTACCCCTCGGACCGCTCGATCGGAGACCGTCGCTTCGACCTCGTCCTCGCACTCGATGTCATCGAGCATGTCGACGATGACCGCGCGCTCGTGGACGATGTGGTCAGCCACTGGACGACTCCGGGCGGGCTCGTGCTGGTCACGGTTCCGGCCTTCCAGTCCCTGTTCTCGCATCACGATCTGGCCCTGCGCCATCACCGCCGCTACAACCACGCGCAGTTGCGAACGCTGCTTGAAGGCGCCGGGCTCGCGATCCTCGAGGACGGCTACCTCTTCGCGTCGCTCGTGGCGCCGCGGGCACTCGCCGTGCTGGGCGAACGCCTCGGATTCCAGCAGGACGACCATGGTGTCGGCTCCTGGGAGGGCCCGCCGTGGCTCGCGCAACTCATCGCCGCGACGCTGACGCTCGACGCAGAGGCCCTGCTGGCGGCGACACGTCTCGGGATCCGCGTGCCCGGCCTGACCGCGTGGGCGTTGTGCGCCGCGCAGTAGCGCAGTCGCATGGGCGGCAGCGTCCGCGGGTGCGAATCGGTCACGAACAGGGCGAGCCAGGCATCGTGCTCCGGCGCTCGCGCGGCACGCCCGCAGCGAGACGAGACGTTCGAGCTGCGACTCGCGGGCGTTCGAACGCCGGCGACCGCGCCGTCGCTTCTCCTCACGATACCCGGCTCGCTGGCGGACCGTGATTCATACGTGTCCACGCGTACTCACGGCGGCGAGGCTGCCTGTTCGGGTGACGAAAGCGTTCGGAGTACGCCGTCATGATCACGAAAAACGGTGCGCAGGCCTTCAGTCCGGCGTTGGTTGGGGACCCAACGCCTGCAGAGACGTTAGGCCGGAGCACCGTTTTTCCGGCGTGCGGAGCCGCTTGCGTCA